>Ga0315336_1000525_pt1 | contig 103336 bp, 100 predicted proteins | sample ASW5metaG_FD_204512 | JGI IMG/M metagenome (GOLD analysis project Ga0315336, IMG submission 204512) | Ammonia-oxidizing marine archaeal communities from Monterey Bay, California, United States - ASW #5 | ecosystem: Environmental > Aquatic > Marine > Intertidal zone | place: USA: California...
CGATCGTGACTGGGCGCTACGCGAGGTCGCGCGGCTGGTGGGGGCGGCGCGCGACGCCGGGCTGGACGTCTGCCTGGGTGGCGAGGACGCCTCGCGTGCCGACCTGGAGTTCATCGTTCGCGTGGCGGAGGTCGCCCAGGCCGCCGGCGCGCGGCGGCTGCGCTTCGCCGACACGGTGGGGGTGATGGAGCCGTTCGCCATGCACGAGCGCTTCCGCTTTCTCGCCGAGCGCCTGGACCTGGAGCTGGAAGTGCACGCCCACGACGACTTCGGCCTGGCCACGGCCAACACCCTGGCGGCGATCAGGGGCGGCGCCACGCACATCAATACCACGGTCAACGGCCTCGGCGAGCGGGCCGGCAACGCCGCGCTGGAGGAATGCGCGCTGGCGCTCAAGCAGCTGCACGGCATCGACTGCGGCATCGACGTGCGCGGCATTCCCTCGATCTCCGCGCTGGTGGAGCAGGCCTCCGGGCGCCAGGTGGCGTGGCAGAAGAGCGTGGTCGGCGCCGGGGTGTTCACCCACGAGGCGGGCATCCACGTCGACGGGCTGCTCAAGCACCGGCGCAACTACGAGGGGCTCAATCCCGACGAACTCGGCCGCAGCCACAGCCTGGTGCTGGGCAAGCATTCCGGCGCGCACATGGTCGAGCTGAGCTACCGCGAACTGGGCATCGAGCTCGAGCAGTGGCAGAGCCGCGCGTTGCTCGGCTGCATCCGCCGCTTCTCCACGCAGACCAAGCGCAGCCCGCAGCGCGCCGACCTGCAGGGTTTCTACCAGCAACTGTGCGAACAGGGCCTGGCCCTGGCCGGAGGTGCCGCATGAGCCTGTACCGCGAATGCCGCGACGACGTGCGTTGCGTGTTCCAGCGCGACCCCGCCGCACGTTCCACGCTGGAGGTGCTGACCACCTATCCGGGCGTGCACGCGATCATGCTCTATCGCCTCGCACACCGCCTGTGGCGCCGCCAGTGGCGCTACCTGGCGCGCCTGCTGAGTTTCGCCGGGCGGCTGCTGAGCAATGTCGATATCCACCCCGGTGCCCGTATCGGCGCACGCTTCTTCATCGACCACGGCGCCGGCGTGGTGATCGGCGAGACCGCCGAGATCGGCGATGACGTCACCCTCTACCCCGGCGTGACGCTGGGCGGCACCAGCTGGCGCAAGGGCAAGCGCCACCCGACCCTGGGCGATGGCGTGCTGGTCGGCGCCGGGGCGAAGATCCTCGGGCCGATCAGCATCGGCCGCAATGCCCGGGTCGGTGCCAATTCGGTGGTGGTGCAGGACGTGCCGGACGGCTGCACGGTGGTCGGTATCCCCGGCAAGGTGGTGCGTCTGCGTGAGGCCGGCCGACCCAACGCGCATGGCATCGATCTCGATCATCACCTGATCCCCGACCCGGTGGGCAAGGCCATCGCCTGCCTGCTGGAACGCCTGGACAGCCTGGAGAAGCAGGTCGAGCAGGGCGGCCTGGTCGCCGCCGGCAGCCAGCAGCGGCGCTACCAGGAGTGCCAGCCGGACAACAGCCTGTGTGAAAACGATTGCCCGGCCATGGCCGGGCGCTGATGGAGCACGCCCATGGACCTGCAGGATTTCGACGGCGACGGCCTGTATTTCGACGAGCCGCGCCAGCCACGCGTCGCGGCGCTGCTGGACGAGGCGTCGGCGCAGTACGCCACCGGCATGGCGGAGCGGCCACTGCTGACGGCGCAGGCGCTGGCGCCGGGCGACCTCAGCGTGCTGGTCGGGCTCTACCGCTTCTACTTCTACCAGCATCGCCATGCCGATGCGCTGGGCATCGCCGCGCAGGTGCTGGACGTGGTCGCGCCGCGGCTGGGCTTGCCCTCGGACTGGCGCGCACTCGATGCCGACTGCCTGGCGCGCGTGGCGCCCGGCGCCATCGGCCTGCTGCGTTTTCATCTGCTGGCGCTCAAGGGCGCCGGTTACCTGAGTCTGCGCCTGGGCCTGTTCGGCCAGGGCAAGGCGATGCTGGCGAAGGTCGTCGAACTGGACGCGGACAACCGCCTCGGCGCGCGCCTGCTGCTCGAGGTGCTGGCGGCCAACGACGCCACCATCCTCACCTTTCCCTCTGCCGCCACCCTGGAGACACGCCCATGAGCGAATACGCCGCCGAACCGAACCTGGACGGGCCTCTGGACGAGGCGCTGGAAGAACTGGTGTCCGCCGAGGACTTCCTGAACTTCTTCGGCGTGCCCTTCGTGCCGTCCGTGGTCCAGGTCAACCGCCTGCACATCATGCAGCGCTATCACGACTACCTGTGCCAGGCCGGCGACATCGAGCATCTGCCGGATGCCGTGCGGCATGCGGTCTATCGCCGGCTGCTGGGGCGTGCCTACGAAGATTTCGTCGCTTCCGACGCGCAGACCGAGAAGGTCTTCAAGGTCTTCCGCATGCACGAACCGCAGACGACCTTCGTGCCTTTCGATCAACTGCTGGGCTGATCCGCAGGAGGTGAGCGCCATGAGCCTGCCGCTCTACGAATATGGCCAGGCCGTAAGGCTGATCCGCAACGTGCGCAACGACGGCACCTATCCCGGCAAGGACACCGGCGCCCTGCTGATGCGCCGTGGCGCGGTGGGCTGCGTCTACGACGTCGGCACCTACCTGCAGGATCAACTGATCTACCGCGTGCATTTCCTCGAGCAGGGCTGCACGGTGGGTTGCCGCGAGGAGGAGCTGATTCCGGCGTCGGACCCCTGGATACCCAATCTGTTCGAGTTCCGCGACCAGGTGATCGCCACCCGCAGCCTTGCCGTGCGCGGCGAGGTGGTGGTGGAGCAGGGCCGCGCCGGCAGCATCGAGAAGGTGCTGCGCGACCTGCCCGGCGGCATCCAGTACCACGTCTATTTCGGCGACGGCCGGGTGCTGCAGGTGCCCGAGGCGAGCCTGGCCTGGGCCGACGCGCAAGCGGGAGGCGAGCATGAGCATTGATCCCGTTGCCGGCGGCGCCCGCTACCAGCTGCTGAAAATCGCCCACGAGCGCTTCGGTTGTGACCCGGCCGCCCTCAGCACGCCGCAGCGCGAGCAGGCCGAGCGCATCGCCGGTCGCCAGCTGCAGCTGGAGAATGCCGTGCTGCACAGCGCCGAGGCCTGCGGCGTGGTGATTGCGGACGAGCAGGTCGACGAAGCCTGGGCGCAGATCGCCGCCCGCTACGAGGACCCGCTCGCGCTGCGCAAGGCGCTGGCCGACAGCGGCCTCGACGAGGCCGGGCTGCGCCAGCTGCTGGCCCGCGAGCTCAAGGTCGAGACGGTACTGCAGCGCGTCTGCGCCGGGCTGCCGGAAATCACCGACACGGATGTCAGCCTGTACTACTTCAATCATCCGGAACGCTTCGTGCGGCCCGCCACGCGCCTGGCGCGGCATATCCTGATCACCATCAACGAGGATTTCCCGGAGAACGGCCGGACCAGCGCCTGGCGCCGCATCAACCTGATCGCCGAGCGTCTGTTGCGCAAGCCGCAGCGCTTCGCCGAACAGGCACTGAAACATTCCGAATGCCCTTCGGCGATGGACGGCGGGAACCTCGGCCTGGTACGCCCCGGCATGCTCTATCCGCAGCTGGAAGCCTGCCTGTTCGCCCTGCGCGCAGGCGAGATCGGCCCGGTGGTGGAGACGCCGATGGGGTTTCACCTGGTGTTCTGCGAGGCGATCCATCCCGCGGGCCAGTTGACGCTGCAGGAGGTACTGCCACACCTGCGCGAGAAGCTTCGCGCCCGTCAACACGAGCGGCACCAGCGCGCATGGCTGGCCGGCCTGCTGCAACCCGCCCCGTCCCGCATGGAGGCCACCCATGACTGATATCGACAAGCCCTGCTGTTCGTTCTGCGGTGCGGAAAAATCGCCGACGGTCCCGCTGATCGCGGGCAACGAGGGGCGCATCTGCGAGGCCTGCGTCAAGCTCGCCCACCAGGTGGTGACCAGTTGGGGGCAGCGGCGCCAGGCCCAGCAACTGGCGCCGCAACTGCTCACCCCGGCGGCCTGCATGCAGCATCTGGACGAGTCGGTGATCGGCCAGGACGAGGCCAAGGAAACCCTGGCGGTGGCGGTCTACAACCACTACCTGCGGCTGCTCAACTGCACCCGCGAACCGGTCTGCCAGCTGGGCGGGGCGGTGGAGCTGGAGAAATCCAACATCCTCATGGCCGGCCCCTCGGGAACCGGCAAGACCCTGCTGGTGCGCACCCTGGCGCGCATCCTCGGCGTGCCCTTCGCCTCCGCCGACGCCACCACCCTGACCCAGGCCGGCTACGTCGGCGACGACGTCGACAGCATCATCGCCCGCCTGCTGGAGGCTGCCGGCGGCGACGTGCAGAAGGCGCAATGGGGCATCGTCTATATCGACGAGGTGGACAAGCTGGCACGGCGCGGCGGGGGCGGCACGGCGGTGCGCGACATCTCCGGCGAAGGCGTGCAGCAGGCGCTGCTCAAGCTGGTCGAGGGCAGCGAGGTGCGCATCGGCAAGGGCGGCCGGCGTGGCGAGCACGGCGAGGAGCAGGTGGTGGACACCCGCAACATCCTGTTCATCGCCGGTGGCGCCTTTCCGGGCCTGGAAACCCTGGTCGGCAGCCGTGTACACCCGCGTGGCAGCGCGATCGGCTTTCATGCGCGACCGCAGCAGCAGGCGCCGTCGATCAACGAGCTGCTGGCGGCGCTGCTGCCGGACGACCTCCATGAGTTCGGGCTGATCCCCGAGTTCATCGGTCGCTTCCCGATCATCACCTTCCTCCGCGAGCTGGACCACGCGACGCTGCTGCGCATCCTCAGCGAACCGCGCAATGCGCTGGTCAAGCAGTACCAGCAACTGTTCGCCTACCAGGGCGTGAAGCTGGAGTTCAGCGAGGCGGCGCTCGGCCACATCGCCGACCAGGCGCTGCTGCGCCGCACCGGCGCGCGCGGGCTGCGCGCGGTCATGGAGGGCGCGCTGCAGCGCACCATGTTCGAGATGCCGGCGCAGCCGCAGCTGCGCAGTTGCCTGCTCGACCTCGACGAGGAGGGCAGCGAACTGGTGGTGCTCAGGCAGTTCGACGAGCATGCCGAAGCGCAACCTGCCGACAGCCGGGCGGCCGCGGCGTCCGGGCAGCGTTCCCTGCTAGTGGTGGATGGCTAGTGTCGCATTGCCGACAGCGGCATGCCGCTGCCGGCGGCCGGCTTGTGTGGTTTGCGACAGGTAATGTTCATGAAAAGGCGTTGTTTTCATTGGCTTATAAGAATCCAGCGGCTGGCGTGCTTCCTGCTACGAAGTCTTTTGCCGAGTGGGTATGGGGCCTGCGCGGTGTTTCATTCATCCAAACAGCAATGAGGTGGCGTGATGGCCAGGATCGGACTTTTCTTCGGCAGCAACACGGGCAAGACGCGCAAGGTCGCCAAGATGATCAAGAAGCGCTTCGACGACGACACCCTGGCTGACCCGCTCAACGTCAACCGCACGAGCGCGGAGGACTTCGCCGGCTATTCGCACCTGATCCTCGGCACGCCGACCCTGGGCGAGGGCTTGCTGCCGGGGCTGAGCGCCGATTGCGAGAACGAAAGCTGGGAGGAATTCCTGCCGCAGATCGAGGGGTTGGATTTCACCGGCAAGACCGTGGCCATCTTCGGCCTCGGCGATCAGGTCGGCTACGCCGACGAGTTTCTCGATGCGATGGGCGAACTGCACGAATTCTTCAGCGAGCGCGGCGCCACCCTGGTCGGCGAGTGGCCGACCACGGGCTACAAATTCACCCACTCCGAAGCGGTGGTGGACGGCAAGTTCGTCGGGCTGGCGCTGGACCTGGACAACCAGAGCAACCTCACCGAAGAGCGGCTGGGCGCCTGGTTGCGGCAGATCGCCCCGGCCTTCGAACTGCCGTTGTGAACGCTCGTTGAGCTTCGTTCGGCTGTAGCCACGCGTCGGGCTTCGCTGCGCTCAGGCTGCGTACCCCGGCCCCGACCTACGCCTCGTAATCCGTAGGTTGGGTTGAGACGCGCAGCGTCGAAGCCCAACGCGCTCCGAAGCGCAGCTCGGCGGCGATCTATGCGAACCGTTGCCCGGCGGCCGTGGGCGGAGTAGCGTGATCGCGAACCGAGGAAGGAGATTCGCCATGAAGCTTCTCACGCTCATTGCCCTGTCTGCGCTCGCCTTGCCGGTAATGCCGGCGGCGGCCAGCGAATGCCCGACCCTGCTACAGCACGAGCTGCCCAAGTTGCGCTCCAAGGAAACCGTCGATCTGTGCGGCCAGTTCCAGGGCAAGGCCCTGGTGGTGGTCAACACGGCCAGCCATTGCGGCTTCACCGGGCAGTTCAAGGGGCTCGAAGCGCTCTATCAGCGTTACAAGGACGACGGCCTAGAGGTGATCGGCGTGCCCTCGGACGACTTCTTCCAGGAGGCCGATGACGAAGCCGAGACGGCCGAGGTCTGCTACGTGAATTACGGTGTGACCTTCACCATGACCCAGACGCAGCCGGTACGGGGCAGCGATGCGACGCCGTTGTTTCGCCAGCTGGCCGAGCAGGCCGGAACAGCGCCGCGTTGGAATTTCTACAAGTACGTGGTCGATCGGGAAGGGCGTGTCGTCGCGCATTTCTCCAGCAAGGTGAAGCCGGATGACCCGCAGTTGATTGCGGCGGTGGAGAAGGCGCTGGAGAGATAGAAACGAAAAAGCCCCGGCGGACCGGGGCTTTTTCGTTCTTTCGTTACCTCAGAAGCGGTAGCTCAGAGCAGCGCCAAAGCCGTGGGCGCGGTTCTTGAACGTCGCGTCATGGTTGGCTTCGAGCGCGCCGCCCTGATAGGTACGGCTGCGGTTGATGTCCACTTCTTCCTCTCGCAGATAGGAGTAAGCGAGGTCGACGGTGACATCGTCAGTTGGATTCCAGGCCAGGCCGAAGCTGATAGCCGTGCGGTCGCCGGACGGAATGCGCGGAGAGCGATGTACGTTGTTGGTCGGGCTTTGGTCGAAAGCCAGGCCGGTGCGCAGCGTCCATTCGCGATTCAGCTTGTAGGCTGCGCCGATGGCATAGGACCAAGTGTCATGCCAGTCCTGTTCTTCGACGATGGGTGCAAGGTTGCCTTGCAACGCAGCGGGAATACCGTCGTTCTCGATGATGATCGCTTCGAAGCGGCTCCAGCGCGTCCACATCGCGCCACCGTACAGGGTCCACTGATCGTTGAGTTCGTGGGTCAGCGAGATATCTACCGACTCAGGTGTGTCCAGATCAAGGGAGGCGTCGTACTTGCCGGCCGCTCCGGTCAGATCGAAGCTGCCACCGGAGAGTTTGGTGTCACCCTCCAGTTTGTAGGCGACCTTGGAATGGTAGGTGACACCCGCACGAGTCTGCGGGGTGAACTCGTAAAGGACACCGGCGTTGAAGCCCAGCGCCGTGTCATTACCGGTGACTTTCACACGCCCGTCGTTGGAGCCCAGCGGGCCGACAGGATTTGGTGAAGTGCTTCGCAGTTCGCCTTCGATACGGTTGATGGTAGGACCGAAACCTACCGACAGCTTGTCATTGAACCGGTAGCTGATGGTTGGCTGCACGGTGATCACGCTGACTTCGCTGTAGTCGCCGAAATAGCGTCCCTGGTAGCCGCTTTCATAATCGGTGACCAGGCCGAACGGGACGTATACGCCCACACCAACAGCCCACTTGTCGTCGATCGGCTTGACGTAGTAGCCCATCGGGACGGCCGTGAACGGGACCATGTCGCCGTCGTTGCTGCCGTCGTAGGGCAGGCTGGCGCCGCCCAGGGCAGGACCGGAGAACGATCCCGAATTATTCTTGATATCCGTCTTCGCATGAATCGCCGCCATACCGAAGCTGACTTCCTCACGCTTCAGGCGGGACATGCCGGCAGGGTTGCCGAACAGGGTGGTGGCGTCGTCGGCGGAAGAGGAACGACCTGCAAAGGAGGTGCCCATGCCGCTGATGCTTTGTTCGTTGAGGGCAAAACCGGCGGCCATTGCCTGGCTGGACAAGGCGCCTACGGCTACCGCGAGCGCGGTCTTCAACCATGTTGTTTTCATTGTTCTACTACTCCGGGATGAAAGCGGGTCGGAACCTAGCAACTTTCTCCGACAGGTAGCAAGACAATGAATTGCAATTTTTCGTAAAGATGACGACTAACGGTAGTGAAAACAAATGTAACTTCGGTGAAAACCCCGTGGGCGTATTCTGACTGGCGAGCCACGCTGCGCGCTGGGCAGCGGGTCGCTCCAGCATCAGGCCCGAGGTCTGCCTGGGTCGGTGATCCATTCGCTCCATGAGCCCGGGTACAGCGTCGCCAATGGGTAGCCTGCGAGACAGAGCGCGAACAGGTTGTGACAGGCGGTGACGCCGGAGCCGCAATAGGCCACCGCGGTTCGCGGTGATTTGCCGTCTAGCAGCTGATCGAATCGGCCGCGTAGCTGCCCGGCATCGAGAAAGCGGCCATCACTGCCCAGGTTTTCGCTGAAGGGGGCGCAAACGGCACCGGGGATATGCCCAGCGATGGGGTCTATGGGCTCGACCTCACCGAGGAAGCGTGGCAGGGCGCGTGCGTCGAGCAGTGTCAGCTCCGGGCTATGCAGGCGTCCTTGCAGTCGCGCTGCATCGACGACCATGCTGTCGTCTGCGTGCCCGTCGAAATGGCCAGTTTGCACGGCGGGCGTGATGTTTTCCGTTGGCAGCCCCGCTTCCCGCCAGGCGTTGAGGCCTCCGTCCAGCAGGTAGACGCCTTCATGCTTGCCCAGCCATAGCAGCAGCCACCATGCCCGTGCCGCAAACGCGCCGGGGCCGTCGTCATAGAGCACCACTTCGCTGCCGTCATCGAGGCCCCATTCGCGCAGGCGAGTCAGCAGCTGCTCAGGATCCGGCAGTGGGTGGCGCCCGGTGGTGCCGGCGATCACCGGGCCGGACAGGTCTTTTTCCAGATCGGCGAACTGCGCGCCGGGAATATGCGCCTCGCTGTAACTGCGCTCGCCATAGGTCGGATCTTCCAGGGCGAACCGGCAATCCAGAATCAGCAGGTCGGGGGTGTGCAGGCGCTGAGCAAGCTCAGCGGCGGTAATGAGTTGGGCCAGTGGCATCGGTGCGGCTCCAGGCGGATTGAGCGGCCAACACTACCAGCGCGCGTGGCGGTCATGAATGCCCCGGCCGCTCGGATGCTCGATATATACTGCGCGCCTCGTTCGGCCGTGCGCCGGTCGTCAGCCGAAAAGGAGGGCCGTGTGGCCATCGAAACGCAATGGGTTCTGGATGATGAGCATCTGACCCGCCTGTGCGCCGAATGGCGCCAGCTGCCCTATGTGGCAGTGGATACCGAATTCATGAGGGTCGATACCTTCTACCCCATCGCCGGGCTGATACAGGTCGGTGACGGGCGGCGTGCCTATCTGATCGACCCGCTGAGCGTACGTGACTGGTCCGCGTTTGCCGCGTTGCTGCAAGACCCGGCGGTGGTGAAAGTGCTGCACGCCTGCAGCGAAGACCTCGAAGTACTGCTGCGTCTGACCGGTAGCCTGCCGCAGCCGCTGTTCGACACCCAGCTGGCGGCCGGTTACCTGAATATCGGTTTCTCCATGGGCTACTCGCGGCTGGTCCAGGCGGTACTCGGCATCGAGTTGCCCAAGGGCGAAACGCGCTCGGACTGGTTGCAGCGGCCTCTGAGCCACATGCAGGTGCGATATGCCGCCGAGGATGCCCAGCATCTGGCCGAGTTGTACGAAGCACTGCTGCCGAAGCTGTCCGAGGACAAGCGTGCCTGGGTACTGGAGGATGGTGCCGAGCTGGTCGTCAACCTGCAGCGCGAATCCGATCCCGATGAAGCCTACCGTGATGTGAAGCAGGCCTGGCGGCTCAAGCCGCAGCAGCTCGCCGTGCTCAAAGTGCTGGCGGCCTGGCGTGAGCGTCAGGCCCGTGCGCGCAACCAACCGCGCAATCGCGTGCTGCGCGAAGCCAGTCTCTGGCCGCTGGCGCGCACCCAGCCGCGCGATCTGGTGACGCTGGCCCGGATCGAGGACATGCATCCGCGTACCGTGCGCCAGGATGGTGAATTGCTGCTGGAGATGATCCGTGAGGCCGCGGCGACGCCCGAACAGGATTGGCCGGCACCGCTACCGGAACCATTGCCGCTGGAGGTGTCGTCCGTACTGAAAAAGCTGCGCGCGGTCGGCCAGCGCGAAGCGCAGGCGCTGGATATCGCACCGGAGCTGATGTTGCGCAAGAAAACGCTCGAGGCGCTGCTCAAGAGCGGCTACCCCGATGGACCCTATGAACTGCCCGAATCGCTGCGCGGCTGGCGCCGTGATCGGATGGGGCAAGCCCTGCTCGATGCTCTGGAAAAACGCCCATGAAAGTCATCTGTTCCATCTACAAAAGCCCACGCAAGGGCGGAATGTACCTTTACGTCGAAAAGCGCGATGCGCTCAAGCGTGTCCCCGAAGGCCTGATCGCGGCGTTCGGGCCGCCGCAGCTGGCCTTCGAAATGGTGCTGACGCCCGAGCGCCAGCTGGCACGTGAAGACATCACCAAGGTGCTCGCCAATCTCCAGGCACAGGGTTATCACCTGCAGATGCCGCCCGCCGAGGACGATTACATCGAGCATCTACCCGAAGAGCTGCTGCGCATGAATGATCCGATGTAAACACCTGCTCGATCCTGACGCTGGACAAGATGCGTTGGCCGGATCGGAACTACGCTCTTCTGACCGTACATGCATAAGGAGACGACGATGAAAACGCGTTCTTTGGTGATCGGTTCGGTAATGGCGGCTTTGGCGATGTCGGCCGGCGCGCAGACGCCCTCCAGCGATAACGAAGCCTGGCAGCAGCATTGGCAGAAGATGCAGGAGTACCGGCAGGCCTGGCAGTCTGCGAAGACCCCGCAGGAGCGACAGAAACTTCGCGAAGAGCATTGGCAGAGCATGCAGTCCGGTATGGGTGGCATGGCCGGGTGCCCGATGGGCGGGCCCGGCGGCGGAATGGGCAAGCAGGGTGGCAAACCGATGCAGGGCGCCATGGGTGGCGGCATGATGGGCGCGCCGTCCAAGGAGATGCTCGACATGCGTATCCAGCACATGGAGCAGATGCTCGAGCAGATGCGTAGTCACCGGCAGATGCTCGACAAGCAGTAGCGCTCGATGTAGCCGCCGGCTCCTACCGGCGGCATCCGCCTGGCGGCTCTTGGCCGGATATCCGACAGTGGCTAGACTTGCCGGTTTTTACCGGTAGTGACAGTCATGGCGGCCAAGGTCGAACCCTTCTGGATGCGCAAAACCCTTGCTGAACTCGATGCGGCGGAATGGGAGTCGCTGTGCGACGGATGCGGCCTCTGCTGCCTGCAGAAGCTCGAGGACGAGGAAGACGGCGCCGTTTACTACACACGTATCGCCTGCAAGCTGCTCGACCTGAAGACCTGTCGCTGCAGCGATTATCCCAACCGGCGCGCCAGTGTGCCGGACTGCATACAGCTGAACGCTTCCGATGCTGCTCAGTTCAAATGGCTACCGCCCACCTGCGCCTACCGCCTGGTGGCCGAGCGCAAGGACCTGCCGCTCTGGCATCACCTGGTCTGTGGCGACCCTGAAGCGGTGCACGTCGAGCGGATTTCCCAGTCGGGCCGGATGCTCGCCGAAGGCAGCGTTGCCGAGGAGCACTGGGAAGACCACCTGATTTTCCGTGCCGGTTGAATCTAAGCCTCGTTTGCATCGTCTCAAGATCAGCACACCCCCGCGCGTTTCCGATGGAGTTCTCTTCGATGCTTGTTCGACTGCTGTCGCTGTTCGCTCTTGTTCTTTTCGTCAGCGCCGAGGCCCACGCGGCCAAGCGGGTCGACCTGGACTATCACGTGCGTTTTCTGCCCGACGAGGATCAGGCCGAGGTGCAACTGATTCTGGAGAAAGGCGAAGCGGTTCGTAGCCTGGAGTTCAATCTGGGCGATGACGGCTACTACAGCGATTTCGTAGCGGATGGCGAGTGGTTGCAGGCGTCGCCGGAGCGTGGTGCCTGGCGACCCGCCGAAGGCAAGGCGCGTCTCAGCTACCGCGTGCGTATCAGCCATCCGCGCGACAACGGACGCTACGACGCACGGATGACCGGTGATTGGGCGCTGTTCCGTGGCGATGATCTGGTGCCGCCGGCCCGGCTCGATCAGGTCGACGGTGTGAAACTGGTTTCGCGCATCACCTTCGAGCTGCCCGAGGGTTGGAAGAGCATCGAAACCGGCTGGCCGCGTGTCGGCAAGAATCGCTTCCGCGTGGATAACCGTGAGCGGCTTTTCGACCGGCCGACCGGTTGGATGCTCGCCGGCAAGCTCGGTACCCGTCGCGCCAAGCTCGGCGAAACGGACGTCACCATCGCGGCGCCGGTTGGCGAGGGCGTCCGGCGGATGGATATTCTGACGATGCTGACCTTCGTCTGGCCGCAGGTACAGAATGTCTTTCCCCGCGACCCGGCGAAGCTGCTCATCGTCGGTGCCGGCGACCCCATGTGGCGCGGCGGGTTGTCCGGTCCGAACTCCCTGTACATGCACGCCGATCGGCCGATTGTCAGCGAGAACGGTACAAGCTCGCTGGTGCATGAGCTTGTTCACGTCTTTAGCCGCATCAAGGACAGCGACCGCAGTGACTGGATCACTGAGGGGCTGGCCGAGTACTACGCCATCGAACTGGTGCGTCGCGCCGGTGGCATGAGCGAAGACCGCTACCAGGCGGTACGTGAGCATCTGACCAAGTGGAGCCGCAAGGTCGATAGCTTGCGCACCGAGCGCTCGACAGGGCCGATCACCGCCCGTGCCGTGCTGCTGTTGCAAGAGCTGGACAAGGAGATCCGTCAGCGCAGCAAGGGCCGCCATTCGCTCGACGACGTCAGTCGTGGCTTGATGCGCATGGATACGGTCAGCACCGACGCCTTCATCGAAATGACCGAGACGCTGCTGGGTGGTGGCTCGAAGGTGCTCGATACGCGCCTGCTGCGCTGACGGCGGCCGCGGTAGCGTCGTTGGCCTTGTCCTGAGCCCGAGGAGATCTCATGTCCGTGATTGATCTACGAAGCGACACCGTTACCCAGCCCAGCGCAGCAATGCGCGAAGCGATGCTTGCCGCCGAAACCGGTGACGATGTCTATGGCGAAGATCCAACGGTCATTCTGCTCGAACGGCGCCTCGCAGCCGACCTAGGCTTCTCTGCGGGGATATTCGTGCCGTCCGGTACCATGAGCAATCTGCTGGCGCTGATGGCGCACTGCGAGCGTGGCGATGAATACATCGTCGGGCAGCAGGCCCATACCTACAAATACGAGGGCGGCGGAGCCGCCGTGCTCGGCTCGATCCAGCCCCAGCCGATCGAAATGGAAGCCGACGGAACGCTGGATCTGGCGCGTGTCGAGGCCGCGATCAAACCAGACAATTTTCACTTTGCCCGCAGTCGCCTGCTCGCGCTGGAAAACACCATGCATGGCAAGGTTCTGCCGCTGGACTACTTGGCCGCGGCTCGCGACTTCAGCCATCGTCACCGGCTGGCGCTGCACCTTGATGGCGCGCGGCTGTACAACGCTGCGGTGAAGCTCGGCTGCGATGCGTGCGAGATCACCCGGCATTTCGATACGGTGTCGGTCTGCCTGTCCAAGGGCCTCGGCGCGCCAGTCGGCTCGGTGCTGTGCGGCAGCGAGGCGTTCATCGCCAAGGCCCGGCGTCTGCGCAAGATGGTCGGCGGCGGCATGCGCCAGGCCGGCATTCTCGCCGCCGCTGGCTTGTACGCGCTGGAGCACAACATCGGGCGATTGGCCGAGGACCATCGTCGCGCGTTACAGCTCGGCGATGAGTTGGCAGCCCTAGGCTTCACTGTGGAGCCGGTGCAGACCAACATGGTCTATGTCGAGATGGGGGAAAAGGCAGCGGCGCTGACGGCCTTCTGCGCGCAGCGTGGCATTCGCCTGACGTCTGCGACTCGGCTGCGGCTGGTTACCCATATGGACCTGCATGACGAGCATCTTCCGGTAGTGGTGAATGCATTCGCCGAATTTGCCGAAAACATGGGCCGTTGCTGACGTCGAATTGCTTGATTCAATCGCCTTTATCCCCTATACCCGGCGCGCAGGCCCGATATAATGCGGCCCTTTGCCGGCTATCCGTTGGGTAGTTGCGAACCGGTTTTCGGTAGTCTCGCCTCGCCGTGTCGTTTTGCAGCCGTTCGGCCGCAGTCCTCTGGAAGAAATCTATGAAAAGCGCAGAAATCCGTGAAGCCTTCCTCCGCTTCTTCGAAGAGAAGGGCCACACACGCGTGGCCTCAAGTTCGCTGATTCCGGCGAACGACCCAACCCTGTTGTTCACCAACGCCGGCATGAACCAGTTCAAGGACTGCTTCCTCGGCCTGGAAAAGCGCGCCTACACCCGCGCCACCACCAGCCAGAAGTGCGTGCGTGCGGGCGGCAAGCACAATGACCTGGAGAACGTCGGCTACACCGCGCGTCACCACACCTTCTTCGAGATGCTCGGCAACTTCAGCTTCGGCGACTATTTCAAGCGCGACGCCATCACTTACGCCTGGGAGTTCCTCACGTCCGAGAAGTGGCTGAACCTGCCCAAGGAGAAGCTCTGGGTCACCGTCTATGCCAGCGACGACGAGGCCTACGACATCTGGACGAAGGAAGTCGGCGTGCCGGCCGAGCGCATGGTGCGAATCGGTGACAACAAGGGCGCCCCATACGCGTCTGACAACTTTTGGGCGATGGGCGACACCGGCCCATGCGGTCCCTGCACCGAGATTTTCTTCGACCACGGCGAGCACATCTGGGGCGGCCCGCCCGGCTCGCCGGAGGAAGATGGCGATCGCTACATCGAGATATGGAACAACGTCTTCATGCAGTTCAACCGCACGGCCGATGGCGTCATGCATCCGCTGCCGGCGCCGAGTGTCGACACCGGGATGGGCCTCGAGCGCATCAGTGCGGTCCTGCAGCACGTCAACTCGAACTATGAAATCGACCTGTTCCAGAGCCTGCTCAACGCAGCAGCGGATGCCATCGGCTGCGCCAACGAAGGTCAGGCTTCACTGAAGGTCGTCGCCGACCATATCCGCTCCTGCGGCTTCCTCATCGCCGACGGCGTGACCCCGTCCAACGAAGGCCGCGGTTACGTCCTGCGCCGCATCGTTCGCCGTGCCTGCCGTCACGGCAACAAGCTGGGCGCCAAAGGCAGTTTCTTCCACCGTATCGTCGCCGCACTCGTTGCGGAAATGGGCGATGCGTTCCCTGAGCTCAAGCAGCAGCAGGCGCATATCGAGCGTGTGCTGAAGAACGAGGAAGAACAGTTCGCCAAAACCCTGGAGCAGGGCCTGAAAATCCTCGAGCAGGATCTGGCTGGCCTGACCGGCAGCGTCATACCCGGCGATGTGGTGTTCAAGCTGTACGACACCTACGGCTTCCCGGTCGACCTGACCGGCGACATCGCCCGCGAGCGCAATCTGACCCTCGACGAAGACGGTTTCGAACGTGAAATGCAGGCGCAGCGTGAGCGTGCGCGTTCGGCCAGTGCGTTCAGCATGGACTACAACAGCCTGGTAAAAGTGGAAGGCGAAACGCGCTTCCTCGGTTACCAGGGCACATCCGGTGCCGGTAAGGTGCTTGCGCTGTTCAAGGAAGGCATGGTGGTCGACAGCCTGAGCGCTGGCGAGGAAGGCGTCGTGGTGCTCGATCAGACGCCGTTCTATGCAGAGTCCGGCGGCCAGATTGGTGACTGTGGCTATCTGGCGGCAGAGGGCTTGCGTTTCGATGTCCGCGATACCAGCAAGGCCGGCAGCGCATTCCTGCATCACGGCATCGTCGACAGCGGCACGCTGCACGTAGGTGCGGATGTCGAGGCGACTGTCGATGCGTCCGTGCGCCAGGCCACTGCGCTCAACCATTCGGCAACCCACCTGCTGCATGCCGCGCTGCGCGAAATTCTTGGCGAGCACGTCAGCCAGAAGGGCTCGCTGGTGGACAGCCAGCGCCTGCGCTTCGACTTCAGCCACTTCGAGGCGATCAAACCAGAGCAGCTGCGCGCGCTGGAGGATCGGGTCAACGCCGAGATTCGCCGCAACTCCGCGGTGGAGATCGAGGAAACCGATATCGATACCGCCAAGGCCAAGGGCGCGATGGCGTTGTTCGGTGAAAAGTACGGTGACTCCGTGCGGGTGCTGACCATGGGCGGTGGCTTCTCGGTCGAGTTGTGCGGCGGTACTCACGTAAACCGCACTGGCGACATCGGACTGTTCAAGATCACCAGCGAAGGCGGCGTGGCGGCTGGTGTTCGGCGGATCGAGGCGGTCACTGGCGCACCTGCATTGGCCTACCTCAATGCAGCCGAGGAACAGCTGAAAGAGGCGGCGAACCTGGTCAAGGGCAGCCGTGAAAATCTGCTCGACAAGCTCGGTGGCATTCTTGAGCGCAACCGTCAGCTGGAGAAGGAACTCGAGCAGCTCAAGGCGAAGGCGGCCAGCGCAGCAGGCAACGACCTGGCGACCTCCGCCCTGGACGTGAAGGGCGTGCGCGTGCTTGCTGCGCGCCAGGACGGGCTGGACGGCAAGGCGTTGCTGGCGCTGGTCGACCAGCTGAAGAACAAGCTGGGCAGTGCGGTCATTCTTCTGGGCGGTGTTCATGACGACAAGGTGGTGCTGGTCGCGGGTGTAACCCAGGACCTGACCGCTCGTTTGAAGGCCGGCGACCTGATGAAGCAGGCCGCTGCCGCGGTTGGCGGCAAGGGCGGTGGTCGTCCGGATATGGCGCAAGGCGGCGGTAGCGAACCGGCCAAGCTGGACGATGCGCTGGCACTGGCTGTGCCGTTCGCCGAGCAGGGGCTTTGATACAGGTACCGAGTCGCGGTCCGTCGGCTGCCGTCGAGCGGGTCTGGGCTGAGTCGGTGCTTGGCAGGTTTCGGGGTTGTTTGTTTAATGATCGCCCTTCAGGGGCTCTAGGCGGCTAACAATGGCTTTGATCGTACAGAAGTTTGGAGGCACCTCGGTCGGCACTGTCGAGCGGATCGAGCAGGTGGCCGAGAAGGTCAAGAAGTTCCGCGACGGTGGAGACGATATCGTCGTGGTCGTCTCGGCAATGAGTGGCGAAACCAACCGCCTGATCGATCTCGCCAAGCAGATCAGTGATCAGCCGGTCGCCCGAGAGTTGGATGTGATGGTTTCCACCGGTGAGCAGGTGACCATTGCCCTGTTGGCGATGGCGCTTATCAAGCGCGGCGTACCGGCGGTGTCCTACACTGGCAATCAGGTTCGTATCCTCACCGACAGCGCCCATACCAAGGCGCGCATCCTGCAGATCGATGGCCAGCGGATCCAGCGCGACATCAAGGCTGGGCGCGTTGTTGTGGTGGCTGGCTTCCAGGGCGTGGACGAGAAGGGCAATATCACTACCTTGGGTCGTGGCGGCTCGGATACCACAGGTGTGGCGCTGGCCGCTGCGCTGAAGGCCGATGAATGCCAGATCTATACCGATGTGGATGGCGTCTATACCACCGATCCTCGGGTCGTGGCCAAGGCTCAGCGACTGGACAAGATCACCTTCGAGGAGATGCTGGAAATGGCCAGCCTCGGCTCCAAGGTGCTACAGATTCGGGCGGTTGAGTTCGCCGGTAAGTACAGCGTCCCGCTGCGCGTACTGCACAGTTTTCAGGAGGGTCCGGGTACCCTCATTACCCTTGATGAAGAGGAATCCATGGAACAGCCCATCATTTCCGGCATCGCCTTTAACCGCGACGAGGCCAAGCTGACCATCCGTGGGGTCCCGGATACGCCCGGTGTGGCGTTCAAGATCCTCGGGCCGATCAGCGCCGCGAACGTTGAAGTGGATATGATCGTGCAGAACGTCGCGCACGATAACACCACCGACTTCACGTTCACTGTGCATCGCAACGACTACAACAATGCGTTGCAGGTATTGCAGGGCATTGCATCCGAGATGGGCGCTCGTGAGGTCATCGGCGATACGGATATCGCCAAGGTGTCCATCGTTGGCGTAGGCATGCGTTCGCATGCCGGCGTAGCCAGCCGCATGTTCGAGGCCCTGGCCAAGGAAAATATCAACATCCAGATGATTTCGACGTCGGAAATCAAAGTGTCGGTAGTGATCGAGGAGAAGTACCTCGAGCTTGCCGTGCGTGCTTTGCATACTGCGTTCGAGCTTGATGCGCCCGCCGGCAATACTGCGGAATGATTCGCAGAAGGCGCGCTAGTACGCGCCTTCTGTCGTATTGGGTCATGCGAAAAGGAACTTTAGGCTCCTGCGCGCGGGTCAATACCTGTTGAAAGGCTCTAGCTTCATGTTTTACGGACATTTTCCGTATTTATCTTTGCAGACTGTTTACTGAACTGAATCCGTTTAAGGAGAAAGGAATGCTGATTCTGACTCGCCGGGTTGGAGAAACCCTGATGGTGGGTGACGATGTGACTGTCACCGTGTTGGGTGTGAAAGGAAACCAAGTACGTATCGGCGTCAATGCGCCCAAGGAGGTGGCGGTGCATCGCGAGGAGATTTACCAACGGATCCAGAAAGAGAAGGATCAGGAACCAAGCCACTAATTTTTCTGTAATTTTCGGCTTTGCAAACGGGGTAAAGATGGGTATTATGCGCCCCGTGTTGCGGAGAGGTGGCCGAGTGGCCGAAGGCGCTCCCCTGCTAAGGGAGTACACCTCAAAAGGGTGTCGGGGGTTCGAATCCCCCCTTCTCCGCCATTTTGCATTCTAGGGTTCAGGGTTCTCGCGGCAGCCTGCTTTCACGCAAGAAAGCGCCACGGCAAAGTGCTTGACCGTCAATGTTTACTCCCTATAATGCGCACGCTCAGCGCACTCATAGCTCAGCTGGATAGAGTACTCGGCTACGAACCGAGCGGTCGGAGGTTCGAATCCTCCTGAGTGCGCCACACTTCGAATGATCGGCAGAAATGCGGATCACTCAAGCCACCAGCGGTGATCTGGTCTAACAAGCACTTACGCACTCATAGCTCAGCTGGATAGAGTACTCGGCTACGAACCGAGCGGTCGGAGGTTCGAATCCTCCTGAGTGCGCCAACCAAGAGAAGGGCCTGCAGCGATGCAGGCCCTTTTTCGTTTTCGAGCATTAGCGTCTACCAAGAACGCAGCCGAACTCGTCGAAGCTGACGGTGCGTACCTGGCCGCTGCTGCTGCGAAAGCGCAGGCGTTCCTGCCCGTTGCTACTTGTGATGCTCTCCGGTCGTCCGAATGCGCTTTCGACGTCACTGCGAGTCATGCCGGTGCGGATCTGTTTGTTGATGATTGCGCTGCGCCGTTCGCTGCCGGTTACTCTGTTGCCGCAACCGTCATCTCGTTCGGCGACTATCGCCAGGCTTTCGCCTTCACTGCCGGCGGGGCTTTTCCTGGTCTTGAGGGTCGCCATTGGCACGGCTTTCCCTGAACTGGGTGTTGGATTGGTTGCGCGCTGCCGTTGCTGTCTTTGGTTTTCCGGGCAACCTTGCTGGCTGAAGGTGACATGCCCGGATTCGTCGATGCAGCGAAATACGCTTGCTGAAAATGCGGGGGTGGATAGCAATAACAGGCTCACACCTATGGACAGTGCTCTCATTCTCGTCCTCCATGACTGAACAACTGTCCATTCAGGCTACTCAATAAAAGCTGCTCGTACATTCGTGTCTCTTCGCAGCGTGAAGGCGTCGACAGAATGTCGGCTTCTCCGTCGCAAGCTTTTCTGCATCTTTGACGCAGCCCTTGTGATGGCCGTGTTTGAGCGCGTCGGGCCGCTGATTGCGATGTTATGATGCCCGCATCTGCCCCTCAGGGTTTGTGGAACAACCTTTCTTTATGGACTTACCCAGTAGTCGTTCACGTTTCCAATTTGCCAATCACGTACTGATTGATTGATTTTCCCTGGCGTGCTCCCGGCCAGGGTGGAGTGCGCCATGACAGAAGTAGAAGCAAAAAAGCCCCAAGAGACCCTGCAGGATCGCCTGGCGCAGGTGGTCGATCTGCTGCAGCGCCGTCGCCTCGGTGAGGACGGGGAGTACCGGCAGGACGGCGAGCAGGGTGAGATCTACGACGAGAGTCAGATTCTCGCCGAGCTGCAACGCAAGCTCGACGAATTGCATCCTGCTGACGTCGCTCACATTCTCGAAGCGCTACCGCTCGAAGAGCGACTGACCGTCTGGCAACTGGTCAAGGCCGAGCGAGACGGCGATATCCTGCTCGAGGTGTCCGACGCAGTTCGGGAAACGCTGATCGCCGATATGGACGATCACGAACTGCTTGCCGCGGCGAAGGAAATGGACGCCGACGAGCTGGCAGACCTGGCGCCGGAGTTGCCGCGCGACGTCGTTCATGAGTTGATGGAAAGCCTCGATGCGCAACAGCGCGAGCGCGTGCGATCAGCGCTGTCCTACGAAGAGGATCAGGTCGGGGCACTGATGGACTTCGAGATGGTGACCATCCGTGAGGATGTCAGTCTCGAGGTGGTGTTGCGTTATCTGCGCCGCCTCAAGGAGTTGCCGGGCCACACCGACAAGCTGTTCGTGGTCGACTACGACGGCGTGCTCAAGGGCGTGCTCCCGATCAAGCGTTTACTGGTTAACGATCCGGACAAGCAGGTCGCGGAGGTGATGGCCAGCGATCCCGTCACCTTTCACCCGGATGAAGACGCCTATGACGCGGCGCAGGCCTTCGAACGTTATGACTTGGTATCGACGCCGGTCGTCGACAAGGGTGGCAAGCTGATCGGGCGTCTGACCATCGATGAGATGGTCGACCTGATCCGTGAGGAGAGTGAAAGCGAAGTTCTCAACATGGCCGGTCTGCGCGAGGAGGAAGACATCTTCGCCTCCGTCTGGAAGTCCGTCCGTAACCGTTGGGCCTGGCTGGCGGTCAATCTGGTCACTGCATTTATCGCATCACGGGTAATCGGCCTGTTCGATGGCTCGATCGAGAAGCTGGTCGCTCTCGCGGCCCTGATGCCAATTGTCGCAGGCATTGGCGGCAATTCGGGTAATCAGACGATCACCATGATCGTGCGCGCCATGGCGTTGGATCAGGTGGGTACCGGCAATACGTCCCGCCTGCTGCGCAAGGAGGTCGGGGTTGGGCTGGTCAACGGCCTGGTCTGGGGCGGTGTGATCGGTGCGGTGGCCTGGTGGCTGTATGGCAGCTGGTCTCTGGGGGTGGTCATGACTGCGGCGATGACCCTGAATCTGCTGCTCGCCGCGCTCATGGGGGTCTTGATTCCGATGACGCTGGCGCGCCTGGGGCGCGATCCGGCGATGGGGGCCAGCGTCATGATCACCGCCATGACAGACAGTGGCGGGTTCTTCATTTTCCTCGGATTGGCGACCATTTTTCTGCTGTAGCGGTACTTTTCGCGCCTTATTGGGGTTTGCCTTGTTTCGCTGTTTCGGGCTAAGGTTCGGCCGTTTCGTGTGTCGCGAAACGTGTCCGAACCTACGCAGCGAATAACAAGCAGCTTGAGCTGCTGACAAGGGAACTCCCGATGACCCCCAGCCAACTCCTGCTCGAAGGCGTCGAACTCATGCTGTTCGGCATCGGTTTCGTCTTCACCTTTCTCGTTCTGTTGATCCTCTGCATTCGCTTGATGTCCTACCTCGCCAGCCGCTTAGTCACTGAGCCGGCGCCTCGAGTAGCGGCCGTTCCAGTCGCGAGTGCTGAAACAGATGCGGATATTCTTGCAGCCATCCAGGCCGCGATTCATCAACACCGCGCGCGACGCGGTTGACTCTGGAAAGGGAGTTCCTTCCATGACTATTGCTAAACAGCCGCTCGGCATAACCGATGTGGTGCTGCGTGATGCGCACCAATCCATTCTCGCCACCCGTGTTCGACTGGAAGACATGTTGCCGATCGCTGCCAAGCTCGATCAGGTTGGCTTCTGGTCGGTGGAGAGCTGGGGTGGTGCGACCTTCGATGCCTGTATCCGCTACCTGGGCGAAGACCCTTGGGAGCGCATTCGCGAGCTCAAGAAGGCCATGCCCAACACGCGACAGCAGATGCTGTTGCGCGGCCAGAATCTGCTGGGTTATCGGCACTATGCCGATGACGTCGTGGAGAAGTTCGTCGAGCGGGCCGCTGTAAATGGTGTCGATGTATTCCGCGTATTCGATGCGATGAACGATCCGCGCAATCTCGAAACTGCCCTGCGTGCGGTCAAGCAGCAGGGCAAGCATGCGCAAGGCACCATTTCCTATACCACCAGCCCGGTGCATACGCTGGAAATGTGGGTCGATCTGGCCAAGCAGATCGAGGATATGGGCGCCGACTCGGTAGCGATCAAGGATATGGCGGGCATTCTCACGCCGTACATGGCGTTCGAGCTGGTGTCGCGCTTGAAGTCCAGTCTTGCGATTCCGATCCATATGCAGTGCCACGCGACAGCTGGCCTGTCGACGGCTGCCATTCTCAAGGCAGTGGAAGCGGGTATCGACAACGTCGATACCGCCATTTCGTCGCTTTCGATGACCTACGGACATTCTCCGACGGAATCGGTGGTCGCTATTTTTCAGGGTGCGGAGCGCGATACCGGTCTGAACCTGGAGTTGCTCGAGGAAATCGCGGCGTACTTCCGCGAGGTCCGCAAGAAGTACGCGAAATTCGAGGGCACGCTGCGAGGTGTCGACTCGCGGATCCTCGTGGCTCAGGTGCCTGGCGGCATGTTGACCAATATGGAGGGGCAGCTGAAAGAGCAGGGCGCTCTGGACAAGTTCGACGACGTGCTTGCTGAAATCCCTCGCGTTCGTGAAGACCTCGGCTTCATCCCGCTGGTAACACCTACATCGCAGATCGTCGGCACTCAGGCAGTGATCAACGTACTGATGGGGGAGCGCTACAAGTCGATCACCAAAGAGACTGCGGGCGTGCTCAAGGGTGAATACGGTGCGGCCCCTGCGCCTTTCAACTCCGAGCTGCAGGCTCGCGTGCTGGAGGGGGCCGAGGTGATCACCTGTCGTCCTGCAGACCTGCTGCAGCCGGAAATGGATCGTCTTACCGCTGAACTGCAAGGGATCGCGCAGGAGAAGGGCATCAAGCTCGCCGCGGATTCGATCGACGACGTGTTGACCTATGCGCTCTTCCCTCAGATCGGATTGAAGTTTTTGGAGAGTCGTGGAAATCCGGCCGCATTCGAGCCGGCGCCAACCGGGGGTGATCTGCCACCGAGGGAGGCGGGAAAACCGGAGGTCTACACCGTCGAAGTCAATGGCAAATCGTTCGTAGTGCAGGTTAACGATGGCGGCGACATCGAGGGTATCAAGCCTCTCGGCGCTGGTGACGGCGCCGCTGGCGCGGTGAGTGGTCCTGCTGCCGTGCCTGCCAGTGGTGAAACCCAGGCGGCGCCGCTGGCTGGCAACATATTCAAGGTGCTGGTGCAGCCCGGGCAGCTGGTTCAGGAGGGTGATCTGGTGATGATTCTCGAGGCCATGAAAATGGAAACCGAGATTCGAGCGTTCAAGGCCGGCACCGTCGCCTCCGTCAGCGTGAAGGTGGGCGACGCGGTTTCGGTCGGTGACAGTCTGCTGAGCATCGGCTAAGGGGAGTCCCATGGAAAAGTTGCTCAAGCTGTGGCATGGAACCGGCCTGTACCATCTGGAGCCAGGTCAGGCGCTGATGATTCTCGTCTGTCTGGGACTGATCTATCTGGCGATTCGAAAGGGGTTCGAGCCGTTGTTGCTGATTCCGATAGGATTCGGCGGCATCCTGGCAAACATCCCTGTGGCCAATATGGGCGAGGGCGCCGGAATCCTGCATCTGTTCTATGAGGTGGGACTGCCGACCAGCGTCTTTCCGCTGTTGATTTTCATGGGCGTCGGCGCGATGACCGATTTCGGCCCCATGCTCGCCAATCCCAAGACCCTGCTGCTCGGTGCAGCCGCACAGTTCGGTATCTTTGCGACCCTGCTCGGCGCGCTTGCTCTAACGGCTGCTGGGATTCCGGGTATGGAGTTCACGCTGCGCGAAGCAGCGTCGATCGCCATCATTGGGGGGGCGGATGGTCCGACGTCGATTTTCGTAACATCCAAGCTCGCCCCAGAATTGCTCGGCCCGATTGCGGTGGCTGCGTATTCCTACATGGCGCTCGTGCCGCTGATTCAGCCGCCGATCATGCGTGCGATGACCACTAAGGAGGAGCGCGCGATCGTCATGATGCAACTGCGTCATGTTGGGCAAGTCGAGAAGATCGTCTTTCCCTTGGTCCTCTGTTTACTGGTCGGCTTGCTGCTGCCGGATGCCGCGCCGCTGGTGGGTATGTTCGCCTTCGGTAATTTACTGCGCGAATGTGGCGTAGTGGACCGCCTGGCGGATACTTCCCGCAACGCTCTGATCAACATCGTCACCATCGCACTTGGTTTGACCGTTGGTTCGAAGCTCTCGGCCGAGGCCTTCCTGCAAATGAAAACCCTGGGGATTCTCGTGCTGGGTATGGTTGCCTTCTGTGGTGGCACGGCGGCGGGGATTTTCATGGCTCAAGTGATGAACCGTTTCAGCGAGAACAAGATCAACCCGTTGATAGGCTCCGCTGGGGTTTCTGCTGTTCCGATGGCTGCGCGTGTATCGAACAAGGTGGGATTGGAGGCCAACCCCCAGAACTTCCTGCTGATGCATGCCATGGGGCCCAACGTGGCAGGGGTCATCGGTTCCGCGGTTGCCGCCGGGGTGCTGCTTAACTTTGTAGGCTAGTCGTATTGGCGCCTCCGCAACGGGGGCGCCTTGCTGTATCCAGGTTCTAACTTCTATCGAGCGCTAGTCCCGAATCGACCCTAGATTCGGCGCAGCCGAGTTTCCGAAGCGCAGTCGTGCTCTGTCTTGATTGGCTGGAACGATAGGGGGGGGCTGGTGTGGTGAAGCGGAATGACTTGTTGACCGCTTGAGAGCCGCAGTCGAAACAGGAGAACAGTCAGGAAAATGCGCCAGCTAGAGGCAGTCACCTGTCGCCAGCTGGCGTCCGATCCGGCTCAATCTTCTTTGGCGAGCTCGGTGTCTTGGGCGATCAATGCAATGAGCGCATTCTGCTGACGATGAGCGAGCTGGCGAAAGCGCTGCAGAAGCTCTCGCTCGTGAAGAGACAGCTCGGGGCTGTCGAGACGCATGCTCAGATCTTCATCCAGTGCGCCTTCCTGCAACAGGCTCTGCTCCAGTCTGGCGATGATTTCTGAGTTCATGCTGCGGTGATGATTGCGCGCTACCTCAGCGATGCGTTCACGCATGCCGTCGGGAAGCCGAACAACGAACTTGTCAGCCGTACGGCTGGAATAAACTGCCTGTTTCATAGGGCGCATAATTAACCGGTTAGTCAGGTGGGCGTGCTGGCGTATTGCCGGGGTAGTCACCGGTCTGACAACCACCAGTACTCGCTGTTCCGCCAACCAAAGTAAAAATTAGGAGACGGCTTCATGGCGCCAATTGTACGACGATCTGCTGATTAGTAAAGAGTCAGTGCTATCAAAATGCCTTTACTGTGAACCAGTCTGGTTATCGCTTGACCGAGAGCCTAACGAAGCACTGGATCAAACTTGATCCTGCGTCCGATCATGAGCGCAAACAGCGACAAACTGCCGAATATGCCAAGCCCCGCCTTGCACGCGGTATCCAGGGTCGCCAGGCTTTGCGGGGCCAGGAAGGTGCCATACGCGCACGCTGCGGTAAGAAGCAGGCAAGTTATTGCAAATCTGGACATGAGTAACTCCTTTTTTGCGGAACCATCCGCGCTCAGCTGAATCCCTTAAAACACCCAGCGTTGCGGTTGAGAGAGCATGCTCGTCTCGCCTGAGTTGAGGGTGGTGATCTGTGCGCGTTCTGAGTTGCTAGTACGCTGAATTGAGAGCTGAGAAGAGGGCTCGTATCGCTTTTGCTGCGGCTCGGCGAATGGCAGCTGCGAGACTGTCAGGGCGGCAAATGTAAAGCCTGTAGTGAGAAGAAAAGCCGACTTGATCATGAGCGTTATCCTTCGCGTCACGTTAACTTTGCCTAGCTATTGCAGTAGCTGTGCCAAAGTCATGCTGGATAAAATCTCTTATAAATCAATAAGTTGGTGTTGGTTCGAGGCGGACGCTTCTTGCGCTTTGCACGGATGGCCAATAGTGATCATGCAATTTGCATTGCGGTGCGTGAGGAGGGCTGTTTAACCTGTGGGACGCCGCTTCGGCATCGGGTCTAGGATGGGCATGACAAATCATGCTTGGCTAGTTACCATGCCCGCCGCGTGATGTCCCAGTAGCTCAATTGGATAGAGCATCCCCCTCCTAAGGGGAAGGTTGTGAGTTCGAACCTCGCCTGGGACGCCATAAGATTTTGCGTACTCATCACGCTTGGGCATCGAGGTTTTGAGATCGGCTGTGCCGCTCTATGCGGCAAGCCTTTAGCTGGGGGCTGTTCAGGTTCGCTGCGCCATGCGCGACGCGTCAGCCGAACGGTGAATCCGAATTGTCGCGGCGTGCGTCGCGTTGCAGCTGGTACACGAGTCTTTCAATCTGCCGTTGCGTCAGTCCGCTGAGGCGGTGAAAGCGCAGCCCGCAAATTGAAGTCCCTGACTTTTCATCAATGCTCACATGACGAAGCTCGACTTCTGTCTGTATCGCGCCGATTGGTAGCTTCGCGCTCAACTCGTAGACTTGGCCCGTTTGGAGCGCAGCCTGTTGGTCGCCCTTTACGCTCAGCTTGCAGCCGGTCGCCGATATATCGAGCAGTCTGCCTTCCAGGGCTTTTCTCACTGTCGAGCCGCCCAGCTGGGCCGCGACGGCGAGCTCTTTCAGTTGAGCGCGATACGCGTTGCGGCGCTGATGATAAGTGAGCGTTGTCGGGACTGGGATCCAGTAGCAGCGGGCGCCATCAATCTCTCCGATATGAACCTGCTGGTCGCTCGTCCAGGAGAGTCGTGCACCTTCGTAGAATCCTTCGATTTGAATCCGCTCACCTTGCAGTAGCAATCTCTCGCCGTCATTGGGGATCAGCTCGTCGAGCGCTATCCAGCCAGTTTCACGATTCATTTCAACCAGAAAGCTCTGGTAGCGCTGGTTGCGCTCATGGAAGCGAAGCGTTAGGGGAGTGTTGTTGTCCAGAAGCGGACGCAGATTGGCGTAAATCTCAAGTGGTGCCGTCAATACCTTGGGAGGCTGCGGACCTTCATCGCCGAGGAATAAGCTAGACACGGGCCGGTGCTCTCCGGCGCATTGTTGTCACCATGGCGTTGCGTCCTTGTGGCGTATATCGTTCAGGCTTGGCTCAGAGGTCGTTGCGGCTTGTTCTTGGCGGCACCGCCACGATTGTCATACAGGCCAGGTGTATCCTCCTTGCCTTGGAGAATGTGCAGCATCCCGCCAAGGGCGCTTTGGTTGGCGCGGATGAGGCGGCCGTTTCTTTCATTGGCACTGCGGCAGCGCTCAAGCTCTGTTTCCAGCGCCAGCGCTTGCTCAAGAATAAGCGTACCGCTTTTCGATCTGCTTGCAGCCGCTTCGAGTCCGGCGCGATCTGGAGTCAGCTGCTGCCCTGTAAGCCACTGGCTGCGCTGAGCGCCATGCTGTGCAAGCAGTGCCAGTAGCGGCTGCTTCTTCGCCAATATCGCTTCTAGCTTCGTCAGGTTGCGTTCATCCAGCGCGGTGAACTCCTGATCGACGAGTTCAAGAAGCTGGCGTGCAATGCCGATATCATCGGTTAGCTGCTCAAGCAGGGCTGTGTCTTGCATTTCGTGCTCTGGGCATGCTCGCGTGTAGGTGTCGGCTCAGGTTCAGCGCTGGCTTTCGAACGCGAGCAGCTTGGATGCGACACGTTGGCTATCGACCTGATAGGAGCCCTCGGCGATCGCCTGTTTCAGCTTCGCTACGCGCTCCTGATCTACTGCAGGTTGCTCGTTCAGTTTGTCAGTTGCTTGCTGCAGGCGCTGGGCTTCAGGGCTCAGTTGAACGGTGTCGCTGGTGTTGACGCTGTCGGCTTTCGGCGCTTCGCTGGCTGGCCCTTGCTGAGTGCCAGAAGTACGCTCGTTGCCTTGTACGCTGCTGCGCCCGTTAGGGGCGTTCAGTGGACTATTGGGCCGATTGAAGTCGATGACCATGATGCAAACCTCGAAGGAATCAGGACGCTTGCCATGTGTTCGGCAACAATGGATGAAACTTTAGCCTTTTTTTCCAGCGAACACACTGGAAAACTCCGTCGTCTGCTTCATGCCTACATTGCCACTTCAACCTGACCTGGGCCAGTCACTCGAGCCTTGATCGTGCGACCGGAGCGTTGGTTCTTAACCGGGATCTGCTTGCCCGTGACGCCGTCGGCCATCGCCTCGCCGGGCATGCGTACGCTTATCGAGCCCGTCCTGGCCGTAATGACCACCTGATCGCCTTTGCGTACCACCTTCGCCATTTCCAGCTGGTTAGGTGTGATTACCTGGTCTGGCTGGGCCGGTCGTGTCAGTTTGTTACCCAGCGCCTCGTCGTGCCGGGTCAGGTATCCCTGAGTAAGGATGGATACGTCCCGTTCGGCAAGGCTCACGTCTGCATCGGTCAGCACGGTGCCGCGCAGAAGTGATCTGCTGGCGACAATGACCTGACGATAAAGACGAACGTGGCTGGGGACGAATACCGACCAGGGGCTGCTGCCTTCGCAACTTACTCGTACGCTCACGCGTCCTACTGGGATGGTGGTGCTGCCAAGGCTGGCCGCGATTGGTTGATCGCATTGATTCAAGCGCAAACGCGGATCCAGTCTGGCAACTTCGATCTCGTAGCGTGCATCGATAGTACTGCGGTTCAAATACTCGCTCACTGTCTGCTCAAGAAACTGCTCGGTCACGTCGATAAGCTGTTGAGGATGTGACATGGTTGACGCGTGGGTGTACTGAGCAAACACGCACAGCATTGATAGCAGCACGTTTCTATACGGTAGCCGGCCGCGCCGGAAAATGGTCATCTGGACGTTCATATCCCAACCAAAGCAAGGGGCGTGCCGCGTCGTCGGCCCCAATAATCTGCAAGCAGAGAGGAAGACTGGCATGGCCGGTGTATTGGATTCGGTTAACCAGCGTACCCAGTTGGTGGGGCAAAACCGTTTGGAGCTGCTGCTTTTCCGTCTTGAAGGCGAGCAGCTGTACGGAATCAATGTGTTCAAGGTGCGCGAGGTGCTGCAGTGCCCGCGCCTGACCGTGATGCCGAAATGCGGTCGGGTAGTACGTGGTGTTGCGAGTATTCGCGGCAGTACCTTGCCCATCCTCGATCTGTCGCTTGCCACGGGCAAGACTGCGCTGATGGACGTACAGAATTCTTTTGCGGTCATCACCGAGTACAACAACAGAACGCTGGGTTTTCTGGTGAGCTCTGTCGAAAGAATCGTCAACCTGAACTGGGAAGCGATTCTGCCCCCACCAAGAGGGGCGGGGCGTGAGCATTACCTGACGGCCGTAACTCACATCGACAACAGGCTGGTGGAAATCATCGATGTGGAAAAGGTGTTGGCGGAAGTCGCACCGACCTCCGAAGAGGTATCAGCCGATGTGGTCGATGAGGATACCCGTGCCAAGGCGCTCTCGTGTCGTGTGCTCATAGTCGACGACTCGTCTGTAGCGCGTAAGCAGATTGCTCGCTGCCTGGAAAATATCGGTATCGAGGTCGTCAAGCTTAATGATGGACGCGAAGCTCTCAACTATCTGAAGCGAATGGCTGACGAGGGCAAGAAGCCTGCTGAAGAGTTTCTGATGATGATTTCCGATATTGAAATGCCGGAAATGGATGGCTATACCCTGACTACCGAGGTACGGCACGATCCGCGCATGCAAGGTATGCATATACTCCTGCATACTTCCCTCTCCGGTGTGTTCAACCAGAACATGGTGAAACGGGCGGGGGCGGATGACTTCCTCGCCAAGTTCCAGCCTGATGATCTCGCTGCCCGAGTGGCTGAGCGGATCAGGCAGGCGGATGCAAACTGAGGCTAGTTCCTCTCATGATGGTGAGGCTTTGATTGGTGTCAGTCGATCTGGATTTTGAGCAGTTCCGGGTGTTTCTTGAAAAGACGTGCGGCATTCTGCTGGGCAGTAACAAGCAGTATCTGGTGTCCAGTCGGCTGAACAAGCTGATGGAACAACAAGGCATCAAGACGCTGGGCGATCTGGTCCGGAAGATTCAGGCACAGCCACGTAGCGGGCTTCGGGAATTAGTCGTCGATGCTATGACGACCAACGAAACGCTCTGGTTTCGTGACACCTACCCGTTCGAAGTGCTCAAGAGTCGTGTGCTGCCAGAGATGCTCAAGACTGGTGCGGGGCAGCGTCTGCGGATCTGGTCGGCGGCATGCTCGTCCGGGCAGGAGCCGTACTCTCTGTCGATGTCCATCGATGAGTACGAGCGCAGCAATCCCAGTCAGGCGAAAACCGGGGTGCAGATCGTGGCTACCGAGCTGTCCGGCGCGATGCTTGCGGCGTGCAAGGCGGCAGAATACGACAGTCTGGCAATTGCTCGCGGCCTGTCCAGTGACCGCCTGCAGCGCTACTTCGATGTCAAGGCACCAGGGCGGTGGGCGGTAAAGCCCGCGATCCGTTCGCGGGTCGAGTTCAGGGTGCAGAATCTGCTCGACAGCTATGCCGCGCTGGGCAAGTTCGACATCGTGTTCTGCCGTAACGTGCTGATCTACTTTTCCGCCGATGTGAAGAAGGACATTCTCAAGCGCATTCATGCGACGTTGCGCCCAGGCGGCTATCTGTTTCTTGGCGCCTCCGAAGCGCTCAACGGCCTGCCTGAGCTGTATCAGATGGTCCAGTGCAGTCCGGGAATCATCTACAAGGCGAAATAGCCGGCATGACGCCGGCGGCAGAAAACCGTCATGCAACATGACGGATGCGGCAAAAAAGCGGTAAAGCCTTGCCGCTTTTGACGCCCGCTAGCCGAGAGCTCTCTCGCTAGCCTCCTGAAATCAAAGAGTTGCGTTCAGTGGCATGAGCTTTGCTGGTGTTTGCGTAAGCAGACTTGTATCCGGCAGAGGGCCAGATCATGAGCATCAGTTTCGATAAGGCACTGGGTTTACACGAGAAGGCACTCGGTTTTCGCTCGCAGCGCGCCGAAGTGCTGGCGAACAATATCGCCAACGCCGACACGCCTAACTACAAGGCCCGCGATCTGGACTTCAGCAGCGTGCTTGCCGAGCAGTCCGCTCGCAGCCAGGGTGGGTTCGGGGTAACGCGGACCAGTGACAAGCATATTGCCGCCGAGGGGTTGGAGATTGCCGATGCCTCCTTGCGCTTCCGCACTCCCGCGCATCCCTCGCTTGATCAGAACACTGTCGATCTGCAGATCGAGCAATCCAACTACGCGAAGAACGCCGTCGACTTTCAGGCGAGCTTCACCCTGCTCAATAGCAAGTTCAAAGGGCTGATCAGTGCCCTGCGCGGCGAGTAAAGGAGTTTCCCATGTCTCTAAGCAGCGTCTTTAACATTGCCGGTAGTGGCATGAGTGCCCAGAGCACCCGTCTGAACACTATATCCAGCAACATCGCGAACGCCGAAACCGTTTCATCTAGCGTCGATCAGACTTACCGCGCTCGGCATCCCGTGTTTGCAACCGTATTTCAGCAGGCCGGCGGCCAGCCCGACCAGTCGCTTTTCGCGGAGCAGGATCAGGCGGGCGTAGGTGTTCAGGTGTTGGGTGTGGTCGAGGATCAGGGCGAGCTGCAGGCGCGCTACGAACCCAATCATCCGGCCGCCGATGAGGCAGGCTACGTGTATTACCCGAACGTCAATGTGGTGGAAGAGATGGCCGACATGATTTCAGCCAGTCGCGCGTTTCAGACCAACGCCGAACTGATGAATACGGCTAAGACCATGTTGCAGAAAGTGCTGACGCTGGGTCAGTGATCGTTACGAGAGCGCATTCATGAGCACTACAAGCGGCGTTGGCGGTACCAGTTCGATACTCGAGCAGTACCAGTTCGGAGAGGATCGCGAGGTCAAGGGGAACGACCTTGGCAAGAACGAGTTCCTTGAACTGCTGGTTGCCCAGATGAACAACCAGAATCCACTGGAACCCCAGGAAAACGGCGAGTTCATCGGTCAGCTGGCGCAGTTCAGCACCGTCGAGGGTGTCGAGAAACTGAATTCCAGTATGGAAACCATCCTTTCCGGCTATCAGTCTTCGCAGGCGCTCCAGGCCTCGTCCCTGGTCGGGCGCAAGGTGATCGTGCCGGCCGACAAGGCCGTGGTCGATACCAGTGAAACCTTCAAGGCCAGCCTGGTGCTGCCGACGTCGAGCAGCAACGTGTTCGTGAATGTGTACGACAGCACCGGAGCCTCGGTTGGTCGAGTGAACATGGGCGCGCAAGAAGCCGGGAACATTTCCTTCATGTGGGATGGCAAAGATTCCAGCGGCAAGGTCTTGCCGCCCGGGACGTATCGATTCGAGGCGCAAGCTACGTATCAGGGCGAAACCAAGGGGTTGTACACCTTGCTGCCGGCTAACGTCGACAGCGTGACCCTCGGGCAGAACGGCGGGGAGCTGATGCTCAACCTTGCCGGTGTTGGCAGCATCGGACTTTCTCAAGTCCAGGTCATCGGACAATAACCGCCGGCACTTCGGCAAAGGAGCGATTCAATGTCCTTCAATATCGGTCTTAGCGGCCTGCGTGCGGCGAGTAAAGATCTCAATGTCACCGGCAACAATATTGCCAACGCCGGCACCGTGGGCTTCAAACAATCGCGTGCGGAATTCTCCGATGTGTATGCGGCCTCCGTGCTCGGCACCGGGAAAAACCCGCAAGGCAGCGGTGTGCTGATGTCGAACATTTCTCAGCAGTTCAATCAGGGCAACATCAACTACACGCAGAATGCGCTGGATCTGGCGATCAATGGCAACGGCTTCTTCCAGGTCAGCAACAATGGCGCAGTCAGCTATACGCGCGCGGGTTATTTCGGTACCGACCGTGAGGGCTTCCTGGTCGATAACTTCGGCTACAAGCTGCAAGGCTTCCCGGTAGATGACAACGGCAATCTACAGAATGGCGTCGTGGGTAACTTGCAAGTGCAGACTACCAATCAGGCGCCGAAGGCTACCAGCCAGATCAACACGGCCTTCAACCTGAACTCGACGCTGAAAGCGCCGGTTACCTGGCAGTCGGCCTATGACGCCATCGTCGACAATGCCTACCAGGCGGCCTACACGCCTACCTATAGCACCACTCTCGCTACGCGGATGGCTGACTATTACGCAGACCCGGCCAATGGCGTTGCCGATTCTGCCAACCCGACCGCCGAAGAGATCGCAGCGGCAACTGTCTTCGCGACCCCGTTTGCCGAGGCTGCCGCCACCGCCGCCGGGGATCTGGCTGCCAGCGATGCGGCGGTACTGAGCGCTGCGCGCGTGGCGGCCAACGCCACCTTCAATCCGGCCGACCCGACCACCTACAACAGCTCCACGTCGCTGAATATTTACGACTCGCAGGGTAACGCGCACGTCATGACGCAGTACTTCGTCAAGACCAGCGCCAATACCTGGGACATGAAAGTGCTGGTCGATGGGCGAAATCCGGCCGATCCCACGCAGGAGCCGCCGCAGCCCTACGTTATGGGCCTGACCTTCAACTCGTCCGGTACGCTGACTGGTATCAGCAACGACAGCGCGTCGCCGTTCAACGTTTCTGCCGACCTGAAGGTAACGCTGAATTCCGCGACCGGCAATCCGCCCACCGGCGGCTGGATTCCTGCCATATCCGACGGCGGTACGCCTGCTACCTGGGCGGCCAACGGCGCGCTGGCCAATCCTGACGGCATCGTTCTCGACTTTTCCAAGTCATCCCAGTTCGCCAGTGCCTTCGCAGTGAACAGTGTCGCTCAGGATGGTTACACCACCGGTGAGCTGGCAGGTCTGGAAATCGACGACACCGGTGTGATCTTCGCCCGTTACACCAATGGTCAATCCAAGGTGCAGGGGCAGATCATCCTGGCGAACTTCGCCAATGTCCAAGGCCTCACGCCGGTGGGCAAGTCGCAGTGGGTGCAATCGTTCGAGTCAGGCGAGCCCGTGGTCGGTACGCCAGGCTCCGGCACGCTCGGTGCGCTGCAGGCCGGTGCGCTGGAGGACTCCAACGTCGAACTGTCGGACCAGCTGGTCAACCTGATCGTCGCCCAGCGCAACTATCAGGCGAACGCCAAGACCATCGAAACCGAAAGCGCTATCACGCAGACCATCATCAATCTGCGCTGATAGCCGCGGCAAAAGAAGATTGCCGCTGACGGCAGTATTCCGCCGCTCCTTTCGAAGAAGGCCCGCAAGGGCCTTCTTCGTTTCTGAAAAAACTATATAAATCAGTTTGTTAAATAGTTCCTCCGGTAGTGGCACGCGCCTTGCATTTTTCCTCTGCAACAGAATCGCAAGTGTCAAACTCGCGTCTCGGAGATGTCGATGGACAAGATGCTCTACGTGGCCATGACCGGTGCCAGCCAGAATGCGCGGGCCCAGCAGGCCCATGCCAACAATCTGGCGAATATTTCCACCACTGGCTTTCGCCGGGATTTCGAGCAAGCCCGCTCGATGCAGGTCTTTGGCGACAGCCATCCCGCGCGGGTGTATGCGATGTCCGAGCGTCCGGGCACCGACTTCACGCCGGGCACCTTGCAGGAAACCAGTCGTGATCTTGATGTCGCCGTCGAAGGCGAGGGCTGGATTGCGGTGCAGGCGCCGGATGGCAGTGAGGCCTACGTCCGCACTGGCAGCCTGAATATTGACGTGCTTGGCATGTTGCGTACCGCAGACGGCATGCCGGTGCTGGGCAATGGCGGGCCGATCGCGATTCCTCCGGAAGAGAAGGTGGATGTCGGCAATGACGGCACCATCAGTATTCGCGCGCTGGGTGAGGACCCGAACGTTGTGGTCACCGTGGATCGCATCAAGCTGGTCAACCCTGATCCGCAGCAGCTGGAAAAGGGCACTGATGGCCTGATTCGCCTGAAGGATGGCCAGCCTATCGAGCCCGACGCAAACGTACGGGTCGTCTCGGGTTTTCTCGAGGCGAGCAATGTGAATGCGGTATCCGAAATGACTTCCATCCTGGCGCTGTCCCGCCAGTTCGAACTGCACGTAAAGATGATGCGCACCGCCGAAGATGACGCGGCTGCCATGGCGCGCGTACTGCAACTCAGCTAATAGCGTGGCGCCGGCGGCGCACGAGGAGAAAGCTCATGCTTCCAGCACTTTGGGTCAGCAAGACCGGATTGTCCGCCCAGGACATGAACCTGACGACCATTTCCAACAACCTGGCCAACGTTTCCACCACCGGCTTCAAGCGTGACCGCGCCGAGTTTCAGGATCTGCTCTATCAGATTCGCCGCCAGCCTGGCGGTCAGTCCAGCCAGGACAGCGAACTGCCCTCCGGCCTTCAGCTGGGTACCGGTGTACGGGTTACCGGCACGCAGAAGATCTTCACCGCCGGTAGCCTGCAGACCACCGAGCAGCCGCTGGATATGGCGGTCAACGGTCGCGGTTTCTTCCAGGTGCTGCTGCCCGATGGCACGGTTTCCTACACCCGTGACGGCAGCTTCCATCTGAGTTCCGATGGCCAATTGGTGACCTCCAACGGCTATGCGCTGGAGCCGGCTATCGTGGTACCGCCGGAGACCCAGACCTTCACCGTGGGCGAGGACGGCACTGTCTCCGTGACCACCGTGGGCAATCCGCAGCCGCAGATCATCGGCAATATCCAGACTGCCGACTTCATCAACCCGGCCGGTCTTCAGGCGATGGGCAGCAACCTGTTCCTGGAAACCGCCGCCAGTGGTGCGCCGCAGGTGAGTACGCCGGGACTGAATGGGTTGGGCACGGTGCTGCAGAACACCCTGGAAAACTCCAACGTCAGCGTCGTCGAGGAACTGGTGAACATGATCACCACTCAGCGCGCCTACGAGATGAATTCCAAGGTCATATCCACCGCCGACCAGATGCTGTCGTTCGTTACGCAGCAGCTCTGATCGCGCGTTCGCCGTTGTATACGGGCACGCACGCCTTGTGCTGCTCGCAGTAGTTTCGATGGCCTGTCATGGCTTGAGGTGTTTATGAGCCGTTTGCTGATTGTTGTGTCGATGTCGTCCGCCCTGGCGCTGGCCGGATGTGTTGCCCCTGCGCCGAAACCGAACGACCCGTACTACGCACCGGTGCTGCCACGCACACCGCTGCCAGCGGCGCAGAACAACGGTGCAATCTATCAGGCAGGCTTCGAGACCAATCTCTACGATGATCGCAAGGCCCATCGGGTCGGCGACATCATCACCATCACGCTCAATGAGCGTACGCAGGCCAGCAAGAACGCCTCGTCACAGATTTCGAAGGACAGCAGTGCCAACATCGGGCTTGGCTCGCTGTTCGGCGGAGCCGTGTCGATGGCCAATCCGCTGACCGGCAACTCGATGAGCCTGGGCGCCGAGTACGACGCGTCACGAGATACTTCAGGTTCCGGACAGGCCGGACAGAGCAACAGTCTGTCCGGTTCGATCACCGTGACCGTCTCTGAAGTGCTGCCCAACGGCATCCTCGCCGTGCGCGGCGAGAAGTGGATGACGCTCAACACCGGCGATGAACTGGTGCGCATCGCGGGGCTGGTTCGCGCGGACGATATCTCCACTGACAATACTGTTCCGTCTACCCGTATCGCCGATGCACGCATTACCTATTCGGGCACCGGTGCCTTTGCCGATGCGAGCCAGCCTGGCTGGCTGGACCGATTCTTCATGAGCCCGATGTGGCCCTTCTGACCGGAGCTGATGTCATGTGGAAAAAACTGCTTCTGCTCGCGGGTTTGCTCACGCTCTGCGCGGGCGCACAGGCTGAGCGCTTGAAGGATGTCGCGACCATCCATGGTGTTCGCAGCAACCAGCTGATCGGCTATGGCCTGGTCGTCGGGTTGAACGGTAGCGGTGACCAGACCACCCAGACGCCGTTCACCGTGCAGACCTTCAACAACATGCTGGCCCAGTTCGGCATCAAGGTGCCGGCCGGTGGCAACATTCAGCTGAAGAACGTTGCGGCGGTGTCGATTCATGCCGAACTGCCGCCGTTCGCCAAGCCGGGACAGACCATCGACATCACCGTCTCGTCTATCGGTAACGCCAAAAGCCTGCGTGGCGGCAGCCTGTTGATGGCGCCGCTGAAGGGTATCGACGGCAACGTCTACGCCATCGCTCAGGGCAACCTGGTGGTAGGGGGCTTTGACGCCGGTGGCGCCGATGGCTCGCGGATCACCGTCAATTCGCCGTCGGCTGGCCGGATTCCGGGTGGCGCAACGGTCGAACGTCCGGTGCCGAGTGGCTTCAATCAGGGCAATACACTGACGCTGAATCTCAATCGTCCGGACTTCACCACGGCCAAGAACATCGTCGACCAGATCAACGACCTGCTCGGCCCGGGTGTAGCGCAGGCGCTGGATGGCGGTTCGATCAGCGTGACCGCGCCGCTGGATCCGAGTCAGCGCGTGGACTACCTGTCGATTCTGGAAAATCTCGACGTAGAGGTTGGCCAGGCCGTGGCCAAGGTCATCATCAACTCGCGTACCGGCACGATCGTGATCGGCCAGAACGTGCGGGTACAGCCTGCAGCTGTTACCCACGGCAGCCTGACCGTCACCATTACCGAAGATCCACAGGTGAGCCAGCCGGAACCCTTCTCGGATGGTCAGACCGTCGTCGTGCCCAACAGCAAGGTGAAAGCCGAGCAGGAAGCCAAGCCGATGTTCAAGTTCGGCCCGGGTACCACGCTGGATGAGATCGTCCGGGCGGTGAATCAGGTGGGCGCTGCGCCCAGCGACCTGATGGCCATTCTCGAAGCACTGAAGCAGGCTGGCGCTCTGCAAGCCGACCTGATCGTGATCTAAGGGCAGGGATATGGAAAATCGTCTCGGAAGCGGAGCGCGCGGCCTCGACAGTGGCAGCTACACCGACCTCAATCGCCTCAGCCAGCTCAAGGTTGGCAAGGATCGGGACGGTGAGGAGAACGTGCGCAAGGTTGCGCAGGAGTTCGAGTCGTTGTTTCTCAACGAAATGCTCAAGTCGATGCGTTCGGCAACCGAGGTGCTGGCCAAGGACAATCCGCTGAACAGTCAGGCCAGCAAGCAGTACCAGGATATGTATGACCAGCAGCTGTCTGTCAGCCTTTCGAAGGAGGGCGGTGGCATCGGCCTGGCAGACGTACTGGTGCGCCAGTTGAGCAAGCAGACCGAAACCGCGACACGCAACAATCCCTTTGCCCAGGTTGCGCAGACCGAAGGCGCCGCCTGGCCGAGTAAACCGGCCGCGGCTGCCGAGTCCGCACGAGATGATTCCCGATTGCTCAGTCAGCGCCGCCTGGCGTTGCCAGGCCGGGCGATCGAGCGGCAAGTGGCAGATGTATCGGCGACTGCGCAGAAACCTGCCGCAGAAGGCGTCCAGCCTTTGGTCGACCTCGATTGGAAGCCTGCCACGGCGTTCGTTCCCCCCAAGGACAAGCCGTTGGTCGTCAACGGTGTCGAGAAAAGTGCGCCCAACGCGCCGAGCAAGACGCGATTCAATTCGTCCGAGGAGTTCATCGCCACCATGCTGCCCATGGCAGAAAAGGCGGCCGAACGACTGGGTATCGAGCCGCGTTTCCTGGTCGCACAAGCTGCCCTGGAGACCGGCTGGGGTAAATCCATGATCCGTCAGAAGGACGGCAGCAACAGCCACAACCTGTTCGGCATCAAGGCCACCGGCTGGAAAGGGGCGTCGGCCACCGTGATGACCACCGAGTACGTCAACGGTACGGCAACCCGCGAGAGAGCGGGCTTCCGCGCCTACGATTCGTTCGAGCAGAGCTTCGACGATTTCGTCAGCCTGCTGGAAAACAACGACCGTTATCGGACCGCCATTCAGGTGGCGAGCAATACCGGCGATTCGGAGCGCTTCGTCAAGGAGCTGCAGAAGGCCGGCTACGCCACCGACCCGCAGTACGCGCGCAAGATCAGCCAGATCGCCCGCAAGATGCAGACTTATCAGACCGTTGCCGACGCGAATTCGGTGCCCGCCATGCGGACCAGAGGCTAAATCATGGCTGACCTATTGAGCATTGGCCTTTCCGGCCTGGCTGCCAGCAAAACCCAGCTTTCCATCACTGGCCACAACATCACCAACGTCAACACGCCTGGCTACACTCGTCAGGATGCGACCCAGGCGACACGCTCGCCGCAGTTCAGTGGCGCGGGTTACATCGGGTCGGGCACCTCGCTGGTAGACGTACGTCGTTCATACAGCGAATTTCTCACCAGCCAGCTACGCAGCAGCACCTCGCTGAACAGCGATGTCGAGGCTTACAAGAGTCAGATCGATCAGCTCGACTCATTGTTGGCTGGCACCACCACCGGCATCACGCCCTCATTGCAGAAGTTCTTTTCGGCGCTGCAGACGGCGGCCGAAGACCCGGCAAATATTCCGGCGCGCCAGCTGGTATTGGCCGAGGCCGAGGGTTTGGCACGGCGTTTCAACACCGTCTATGACCGTCTCTCCGAGCAGAACAACTTCACCAACAAGCAGATGTCCGCGGTCACCGATCAGGTGAACCGGCTGGCAGGCAGCATCGGTAGTCTCAACGAGGCGATCGCCGTCGCCGCGGCCAACGGCAAACAGCCGAACGATCTGCTCGATGCCCGTGACGAGGCCGTTCGGCAGTTGTCGGGTTACATCGGCGTGACCGTGGTGCCGCAGGACGATAGCAGCTTCAATATCTTTATCGGCAGCGGCCAGCCGTTGGTCGTGGGCAGCGCGGTCGCCAAGCTGGAGGTGGTGCCGGGGCAGGGCGATCCCAACCGCCATGAAGTGCAATTCATCAGCGGTGGTTCGCGGCAGGGCATCACATCGCAGATTACCGGTGGCGAACTCGGCGGGCTGATTCGCTATCGCGAGGAAGTGCTGGATTCGACCATGAATTCGCTGGGGCGCCTTTCGCTGGCGGTCAGTGATCAGGTCAATACTCAGCTGGGACAGGGGCTGGATCTGAAAGGACAGGTCGGTTCGGCACTTTTCGGTAACTACAACGATCCGGCGCTAGCCAAGTTGCGCGTCAATGCGTTTGCCGGGAACAGCAACGCGCAACCAGTGCTGAACATCACCGACACCAGCGTGCTCACCACCAGCGATTACCTGATGGAGTATGACGCGAGCGGACCCAAAGTTCGTCGCCTGAGCGACAACCAGCTGATGACCGTAACGGACACCACGCCGCCGACCGGTGTGCTCACGATCACTGACAAGAACGGAGTCGATCAGGGCTTCCAGGTCGTTCTCGGTAACCCAGCCCCCGCTGTAGGCGACAAATTCAGTCTGCAGCCGACTCGTCGAGGCGCGGCTGATATCAAGGCGACTCTGGATCAGGCCGATCAACTGGCCTTTGCTGCCCCGGTGCGCGCGGAAAGCAATTTGCAGAACGCTGGCACCGGTGCGATTGGCCAGCCCGACATGACTTCCGGGCCTTCGCCGATCAGCATTTCGGCGCTGCAGGGGTTGTTCGGCAGCAATGGAGCGACGCTTACTTTTACCGAGCCGGGCACAGTAACGATTACGGGTGGTACTGCGCAATTTCGGACTGTGGACGACAGTACTACGCCGCCGACGGTCAGTTACTCGTCGACCGCAACCATCCAGCCAGGGCAAAGCAATTCACTGGTGGTGGGGGATGCCAATTACCAGTTCGAGTTTTCTCTGAGCGGTACGCCGAAGGATAACGACAGGTTCGCGATGGCGTTCAACCAGAGCGGCGTTTCTGACAACCGCAATGCCTTGAAACTAGTCGACCTGCAAACCAAGCAAACTGTTGGTGTGAGCGCCAATGTCGCCGGTTCTGGCTTCAGCTTCACCGATGGCTACGGCGAACTGGTCGAGCGAGTCGGCACGTTGACGGCACAGGCACGGATGGATAGCGAAGCGACAGGCTCGATTCTCAAACAGGCCACGGACAACCGCGATTCACTCTCGGCTGTGAACCTGGACGAGGAAGCCGCCAACCTGATCAAGTTCGAGCAGTACTACAACGCTTCGGCCCAGATCATTCAAGTTGCCCGCTCCTTGTTCGATACATTGATCAGCTCCTTCAGGTAATAGGTCGCCTTATGCGCATTTCCACCCTGCAAGCATTCAATAACGGCGTTGCCGGACTGCAGCGCAACTACGCCAATGCGACCCGCACCCAGGAGCAGATCAGTACCGGCAATCGCATCCTTACGCCAGCCGACGACCCGGTTGCGTCGGTGCGTCTGCTCCAACTGGACCAGCAGCAGAACGTGTTGAGTCAGTACAACGCCAACCTGACCGCGGCGGACAGCAGCCTGGTCCAGGAAGAGTCGACGCTCAACTCGGTGAACACCGTGCTGCTGCGCGTGCGCGAGTTGGCCTTGCGCGCCGGCAACGGCTCTCTCGACGCGGAAGATCGCAAATCCATCGCTGCCGAACTGCGTGAGCGTGAGGATGAATTGCTGTCTCTAATGAATACTCGCAACGCGCGAGGCGAATATCTCTTCTCGGGTTTTCAGGGCAAGACCCAGCCCTTCGTGCGTGCTGCCGATGGCAGCTACAGCTATCAGGGCGACGAAGGGCAACGCAAACTGCAGATCGCCAGTTCGCTGAATATCCCAATCAGTGACAGCGGCAAGTCGATCTTCGAGAACGTTACTAATGCTGGGCGGCTAGCGAGCGCTCTGGACACCTCTGGCATAACGCCTGGCGACGTTTCCACTCTAGCCGTATCTAAGCCGCTGGTTGGTGATGAAGTTGCCTTCTCCGGCTCGCCAGCCTTCCCTGCAGAGGGAGTGGAAATCTTATTCGAGGACGATGGGAGTTATTCCATCTATGGCCTGCCACGTACCGCTGGGGATACTGCTCTTCCCGATGGACAAAACTTCAAGATGGACGACGATGCAGAGCGTAGCGACTCTCTGGTGTTTCGGGGGGTCACTTTGCAGTTCGATGGTACGCCTGTGGGCGGCGAACGAATCGTTGTCATGCCCGGCGCAGGAATCACCATAGATCCGGTGACTGGGGATGCGTCGGCTGAGCCTGTGCAGAACAAACAAGGGATTCTGGATACCATCGCCAACCTGCGCAAGACCCTGGAAGACCCGTCCTCCAGCAACGCCGATATTCGCGACTCGGTGGCGGTGAGCCTGACCAACCTCGACCACGGCATGGTCAGCGTCGATGCCGCCCGGGGCAATATCGGCGCACGGCGGAACGTGATCGAAACCACCCTGACCGACAACGAAGACGTGGCGCTGGTGAACAAATCGGTGCAGGCCGACTTGCGTGAGCTGGACTACGCAGAGGCGCTGTCCCGGCTGTCATTCCAGACAGTCATCCTCGAGGCTGCGCAGCAGAGCTACGTAAAGATCAGCGGTCTGAATCTGTTCAACGCCATGCGCTGAGCTTGACGAGGTTCGCAAATATGCAACCTCGTTTTTGACATCAGCTGGCAGGCGACTAGATTGGCTGACGCGGAGCAGGAAGTCCCGCGAACGAATACTCTGGTTTTCATAAGGACATGATCATGCGTAAAGCTATTCTTGCCGCTGCGGTGTTCGCCGTACTTTCCGGCTTTTCTTTCGGTGGCTATGCGGCCACTCAGGCACAACCTGCCCCAACAGCTGTGGCTGTCGCCCCGGCCCCAGTGAACCTCAATTCTGCGGATGCTGAGACGCTTACCCGTGAGCTGAGAGGCATCGGTGAAACCAAGGCAAAAGCAATCATCGATTATCGGGAGGAGCATGGTCCGTTCAGCTCGGTAGATGAGCTGCTCGAGGTAAAAGGCATCGGCTCGGCGACCCTCGACAAGATTCGCGGGCAGCTCAGCGTTCAGTAAGTGAAGGGAGGTCGATTGCAATGATCGACCTCTTTTTTCAGCTCTTCATCAACGCCTTCCTCCCTGCCACGACTAGCCCCCTATAGTCCGAACGCCCGGTGTCTTCGTCAGTCAAAGTGCTTGCAAAGGCATTGACATTCACCGGTTATGCACATTCGGAATAGATTGCGGCGTGCTCGTCGAGCATGTTTCAGTACAATTTCAGTGTCACTGTAACCTATTGATTATTAAGGGATAGATCGGCTGGATAAAAAAGCACCGATCTGTTCGGCAGCCCCGTAAACAGGGCTTTAGCGGCAACCATCCATAAACTGTTCACAAGGTTATCCACAGCTTCGGTGGATAACCTTCTCAAGGTCAGGGATGACGCAGGCTGGAGGCAATCTAGATGAAGGCTCCCTGGAATTTCATCCGATATTTTCCGCTCGCGCAGCGTCTGATCAAACGCGGAAAGATCCCAGCGTTGCTCCTTGCTGTTGCTCGCAAGTCCTCATCGAAAAGAGGGTTGCTCAAGGGATTGCGAGAAGACCTGGCGCTTTTACAGGCGCTTTGCGTAGCCTGGTGGCGCGGCGAGTATCGGGCTATCAGCCCTAACGCATTGATAGCCGTAGTGGCAGGCTTGCTCTACTTTCTGTCGCCTATCGACGCCATCCCGGATTGGCTGCCCGGTCTCGGATTCGTTGACGATCTGGCTGTGCTCGGCTGGGTAATGCGCAAGTGGTCTGGTGAGTTGGAGGCGTTCAAGATCTGGAAGCAGGCCCAGACTGCGGATCGGCAGGCATCACTGCAACGCTTGCCTGCGCTGGACGAACCGAAAGCCGGCGGCCAGCCGAGCTGATAGTGCAGCGGCACGCGGCGTCGCCGTTTGTCGGTGCCTGATGAGCAATTGCGGTCTCGGTCCCGATTCACTAACGCATGCGGCAGGTTGGTAGCTTCAAGGAACGGCAAGGGCTGTTAAGATCCCGCTTCTGATCGAAGAAGCCTGGGGAAATACGGATGAATGTACAGGTCATCATGCGTGACGGCTCGCCGGAATACGCCGTACTGCCGTGGGACGAGTACCAGGCGCTTCTGAATGCGGTCGGTGTCAAATCGTCCGTTACCATTGACGTCCCATCCAATGGCACTCAATCACCCCCGTCCCTAGTCGAGCTGAGCGCTCTGCGTGAGGCCAAGGGGCTTTCTCAAGAAGCGTTGGCGCGCTCTGTGGGGATCAGTCCCGCCTACCTGGGGCTGATCGAGGCGGGAGAGCGCGAACCCGATGCTGCGATTCGTCGAGCACTGGCGCGTGCGTTGGAAATTGCCGGATGGGAGGGCGACGCTTGACGTCAGTATCCATCAGCCGACAACACTGGCAGGCGCTGCTTGGTGAGCTGGATGCCGCTCGTCGGCAGCGACATCTGGTGACCTACCGTGCGCTGATCGAGCGACTCCAGCTGCCCACACCCGCCATGCAAACCCTTACCGCTGCGCTTGAGCATCTCGCGGCCCTAGATGCGCGCTCGGAGCGCCCGTTGCGCAGCGCACTGGTCATCAGCCAGGGTGCTAGTCGTTTGCCCCGCACCGGTTTTTTCGAGTGCGCTGCGCGGTTGGGACGCTTCTCGGGGCCGGCTGATGGTGCCGTTGCTGCATCCTGGCATGCGGGAGAAGTGGCGCGCGTATTCGAGTTCGATTATTCGGAGGAGGTCTGATGCTGGGCAGGCTGCGTGCGAGGCTTGGCTATTTCACTGCCCGCAAGTTGATGACGTCGCACTACGCGGTTCAGCAGCCGAAGATCTGGCGTTGGATGGAAGGGCAATTCGCGCGGATGGCGGCGTTGGGTGACGTGTCTGCGCAGAGTTTCTACGGTCATATCCTGTATTTCCGCGGGCGCGGCTATGGCGCCAAGCAGGAAGGCGTTCGTCTGCTGAGGCTGGCGGCCAAGGCGGGGGATGTGAAAGCGGCATACCAGATGGGCGTCATAAGCCTCAGCGAAGATGCCTCTCATGGTCCGGATGGCAGTGAGGCGGCTCGCTGGTGGTCCCAGGCGGCCGAGGCAGGGCATCCACTGGCGGCGGTCCGCCTTGAGCAACTGTATCGTGCCGGCGGCCACGGCCTTGCCGCAGACTCCCATCAAGCAGATCGTTACAAGGCGAAGGCGGAGCAACTGGGATTGTAGGCATCCTGCGTTGCCTTCCCGGCGTCGATCAAGTGGAAGCTTGGGCCGTCCACCTGTTTGGCAAAGCGCTTGGCCTCCGAAGCAAGGGCGGCGAGCCTGCCTGCATCCAGGCGGTCGGTATGCTCCGGGTGCACGCTGACCACCCCGATCGAGAGTGATAGCAAGGCATAGCGCTGCTCACGTCCGTCACGGCTGGTGGAAATAAAGCAGCCGGCCGCGAGGTGCTCTGGCTGGTAGAAGGTGCTGCTGCGACGCGCGAAGGCGCTGTGCAGATCGGCGATGCGCTGCTCCCAGTCATGGCCGCTCAGTACCAGCATGAAATCATCCCCGCCAATATGGCCGACGAAATCCATCTGTGGGTCGACCTGGTCGTTCAGACATTGGGCCAGACACAGCAGCACTTCATCGCCTTTGGCGTAGCCATACAGGTCGTTGAAAGGCTTGAAATTGTCGATGTCGACGTAACAGACCAGCGCCCTGCGTCGCTGCAGCAAGAGACGGGTCAGGCATTGCTGGATAGGCACGTTGCCAGGTAGCAATGTCAGTGGGTTGGCGTGGCGTGCTTGCTGAATTTTCAGTTCGGTTATCAACCTCAAAACATCGATGATGCGGCCCAGACCGATGTATTGACCTGCCAGCGTGATGACGAAATCTTCCTCGATTCTTTGGCGGGCCCGGCTGGTGAGCAAGCGGCTGACCTGTTGCAGCGACTGGTCGAGCTCGACGGCGAGGAAATCCGTGCTCATCAGGCGGCTGAGCGGTTTGCGTGCCAGCAGATCGGTGGCGTAGGGCTTGAGCAGCGCGTCGGAAATGAGATTGCGGTGCAGTATGCCGACCGGCCTGGCGCCGGCATCCAAGACTGCGATTGAGTTCAGGGCGGGCTGCAGTCGAAACGCCTCGAGCATTTCAGCGACCGGACGTTCTGCGGACATGGCGGGTTGCTGGATGAGCAGTCCAGACAGGTTGCCGGATTCCTCGCCTAAGACCGCCTGCTGGACCTCTGGCGGTGGCAGGACCTCGTCGATGTCCTGCGCAGGCAACTCCAGTGGACGTCCGAGCAAATAGCCCTGCACCAGATCGATACCCATGCCGGCCAGCACCGCCAGTTCTTCGCGCAGTTCGATACCTTCGGCGATGACCTGAGCACGCGAGGCGCGGGCGATCTTCAGGATGGATTCGACGAACTCGCGCTTCACGGGGTCGAGATGGATGCCGTCGATGAAATAGCGGTCGATCTTCACATAGTCCGGTCGCAGCTCGGACCATAGGCGCAGGCTTGAGTAACCGGCGCCAAGGTCGTCGAGTGCGATGCTGAAACCCATCGAGCGATAGTGATGAAGCGCCTTGTCCAGTAGCTCGAGATCGTCGGCGGGCGCCTGTTCGGTCAGTTCGATGACTACGTTGTCCGCGGAGATGCCATAGGTATGCAGCAACTCGAGCGTGCGTCCAGGTTTGTGGGTTGCGTCAAGCAGCGTTTCCGGTGAGGCGTTGAGAAATAGCTTGCCGCGTAGCGCACCCTGGCTGTAGCGCCGGCACGCCGTCTCGCGGCAGGTCATCTCCAGTTCGTTGAGGCGACCGGCGTGGCGTGCGGTGGCGAGCAGGTTGATCGGGGAGTGCAGCGGGCCGTTGGATGGTCCACGGCTGAGTGCTTCATAGCCGAGAATGCGTCGCTCCGAGAGCGAGACGATGGGTTGGAACAGGGTGGTGATGTCGCCGTGAGCAAGGATGTGTCCCAGCGTGCTCAACTGCTCGGTGACTGTCATGGAGGTCTCTGGGCATGAAAAGAAAAAGGGCCGCAGCGCGGCCCTTTCATTTCACGACGCCATGATGTCAATTTGATGACATCGTCGCGTTCCACTCAGTGCTTGGCCATCGCCGAGCTGAGACCGAGGTAATCCAGCAGAATGCGCCCGCTTTCGGAGAGGTAGGCATCATCCTCCGGCTTTGGCTTGTCCGCTTCCACGTGAGGCGTGTTCTCGTCTTCCTTCTCCAGCTTCGCCAGCGGCTCCTCACCTTTGGCCAAGCGCAGTGCATTCTCCAGAGCCAGCTGGCGCTTTTCGATATCGGCCTGCTGTGCACGGCGCTTTTCTTCGTTGAGGCTGACGGTGGTTTCGTGCATCAGCTCCTGGGCAAGCGCCAGGCGATCGCGGGTAAAGACGAAGTCCGGGTTCTCGCCGGTGCGTGCTTCGTGGCGTGCCTTAAGCTCGGCGAGGAACGGCTTGAACGGGTTCATGTCCGGGTTGATGGCCGCGCGGATGCTGTCCCAGGGCAGCGCTTCCGGCAGCGCACTTTCACCGATTTCCTTGGTGTCGACATCGGCAGGGTAGGTGATGTCGGGAATCACACCCTGATGCTGCGTGCTCTGCCCGGATACGCGGTAGAACTTGGCCAGGGTCAGTTTCAGCTCGCCATGGTTGAGTGGCTGGATGGTCTGCACGGTACCCTTGCCGAAGGTCTGGCCACCGAGAATCAGCGCCCGGTGATAGTCCTGCATCGCGCCGGCGAAAATCTCCGAGGCCGATGCCGAAAGACGGTTGACCAGGACGGCCAACGGCCCCTTGTACAGCGCGCCGGTCTGCTCATCGGCAAGCACGTCTACGCGGCCATCGCTATTACGCACCAACACGGTCGGGCCTTGATCGATGAACAGTCCGGTGAGCTCGGTGGCCTCTTGCAGTGAGCCGCCGCCGTTGTTGCGCAGGTCGATGACCACGCCGTCGACCTTCTCTGCTTCCAGTTCGGAGAGCAGCTTTTTGACGTCACGGGTGGTGCTCTTGTAGTTCTGGTCCCCGGCGCGCAGCGCTTTGAAGTCGAGGTAGAACGCCGGAATTTCGATCACGCCAAGCTTGAAGTTCTGCCCCTGGTGTTCGAGGTTGAGCACCGATTTCTTCGCGGCCTGCTCCTCGAGCTTCACCGCTTCGCGGGTGATGGCGACGATCTTGCTGCTCTGGTCATTCGGCGCGTTGCTCGCCGGGATGACTTCCAGGCGCACGACGGAGCCTTTCGGGCCGCGGATGAGCTTGACCACCTCATCCAGGCGCCAGCCGATGACGTCAACCATCTCATCGTTGGCCTGGCCGACCCCGACGATCTTGTCCGCAGGCGCCAGCTGCTTGCTCTTCTCCGCCGGGCCGGCTGGCACCAGGCGTACGATTTTCACGTGCTCGTTGTCGCTCTGCAGCACCGCGCCGATGCCTTCGAGCGACAGGCTCATGTTGATGTCGAAATTCTCCGCGCTGTCCGGCGACAGGTACTGGGTGTGCGGATCGTAGGTCTGTGCGAAGGCGTTGATGTAGGTCTGGAACACGTCCTCGCCACGGGTCTGGTTGAGGCGCGATAGCTGGTTTTTGTAGCGTTTGGTCAGCAGCTCCTCAATGGCCTTTGGTTCCTTGCCGGCGATTTTCAGGCGCAACACCTCGTCCTTGACCCGCTTGCGCCACAGGTCATCCAGCTCTGCGGTGTCCTTGGCCCACGCGGCCTTCTCGCGGTCGACCAGTAGTTCCTCGTCGACGCTGAAGTCGAAGCTGTCGACGCCCTTGTCGAGCAGGCTCAGGGCGTAGTTCAAGCGGTTCTGCAAGCGCTCGAGATGACGGGTATAGATGATGAAGCCGGGCTCGAGATTGCCGCCCTTGAGAAAGTCGTCGAACTGGTTGCGCCACTTGCCGAACTCTTCGAGGTCGGATGCCAGGAAATAGCTGCGCGAGGGATCGAGCATCTGGATGTAGCTGTCGAAGATCTTCGCCGAGCGCGCATCGTTCAGTGGCGGCTTGTTGTAGTGATGGCGCTTGAGCAGCTCGACGACGTTCAGGCTGGCGATGACCTGGTCACGATCGGGTTGCAGGTAGTCCCAGTTCTCTGGCGCGCTGACGGCTTTGGCCATCGCCAGGGAAGCGTGAAGGCCGAAAAGAACGGCGAGAACGGTGCAGGTCAGCGTACGTTTCATGGCTTGGGGGCGACGTAAGGCTAGGGAATAACGCATATTAGGCCATCTAAAGTAGGCGCCGGTTCGGTTTCCGTCCGGCGGTGGAAAGCACAAGCCCGATGGTTGAGGTGGTCAAAGAAGGCCAGCGAGCGATCAGTTGGGTGGGCATAGATAGGAACCACTATGGAGGCAGCATGAAGGCATTGCAAGGTATCGAGGGGCATCTGGAGTGGGCCGAGCGACCGGCTCCGGCGTGCGGCGATGGTGAAATCCGTATCCGTGTGGCCGCTGCCGGGCTGAACCGTGCGGACCTGCTGCAGCGAGCCGGCCACTATCCGCCGCCGGCAGGTGTCACCGACATCCTGGGGCTGGAGTGCGCAGGGGTTGTCGCCGAGGTCAACGGGCGCAGCCGCTGGAAGGTGGGTGATCGCGTGTGCACGCTGCTGGCTGGCGGCGGCATGGCCGAGGAGGTGGTAGTCGATGCCCGCCACGCGCTGCCGGTTCCCGAGGGTATGTCGCTGCATGAGGCTGCGGTGATCCCGGAGGTATATGCCACGGCCTGGCTCAATCTCTATCGTTTGGGCGCATTGCTGGCCGGCGACAAGGTATTGCTGCACGCCGGCGCCAGCGGTGTCGGCTCGGCGGCGATCCAGCTGTGCAAGGCCTTTGGCAATCCCTGCTGGGTCAGCGTCGGCTCGGCCGAACGGCTGGCCTACTGCGAATCGCTGGGCGCCCAGGGCGGTGTGCTACGAGGTGACTCGCTCGAAGCGCTGCGCGATTTCGGTCCGTTCGACATGATCCTCGACCCGGTCGGTGCCAAGTACGCCGCATTGAACATGCAACTGCTGGCGATGGATGGGCGTTGGGTGATGATCGGCTTGATGGGCGGACGCAAGGCCGAGATGGATCTGGCTGGTTTGCTGGCCAAGCGCATCCAGTTGATCGGCTCGACCCTGCGCAGCCGCGACGCCGATTACAAGGCCGCGCTGCTGGCGGAAATGGAAGAGAAGGTCTGGCCGTTGTTCACCCAGGGCAAGCTTTCGCCGCGTCTGGAGCGGACCTTTGCCATTGGTGATGTGGAGGCTGCATTCGAAACGCTGGCCAGCAATACCGTGTCTGGCAAGGTGGCTCTGGTGATCGATAGCGCGCTTTCCTGAGCCGCAGCATCCTGATGTAGATGAGCTTTGCCTTGATCGACCGGGCAGGTTTGCAGATGTTGCAGACCTGCCCGGTGTGCGGCTCAAGGCAGCTGGCTGCTGGCGTAAAAGGCGGTCAGTACCTTGACCAGGTGAGCCAGGTCCTGACTTCCTGCGAGCTCACGGATCGAGTGCATGGCGAAGGTCGGCAGACCGATGTCGACGGTACGCACACCCAGCTGACTGGCCGTGATCGGGCCGATCGTGGAGCCGCAACCCATGTCGCTGCGGGTGACGAAACTCTGCACCGGCACTTCGTTTTCCAGGCAGAGATGACGGAAGAACCCGGCGGTTTCGCTGCTGGTGGCGTAGCGCTGGTTGTTGTTCACCTTGATTACCGGGCCGGCGTTGAGCTTCGGCCCGTGATTGCCGTCGTGCTTGTCGGCGTAGTTCGGGTGCACCGCGTGGGCATTGTCGGCGGAGATCAGCAGGGAATGGCTGATGGCGCGCTGGAAGTCGTCCTCGTCCGGCAGCACACGGCGCAAGACCTGCTCGAGGAACGGGCCGTCCGCGCCGCATAGCGAGGTGGAGCCGACTTCCTCATGATCGGTGCAGACCAGCACGCAGGTGTGCTCGGGCTCGGCGTTCAGCAAGGCCTGCAAGCCGGCAAAGCACGAAAGCAGATTGTCCAGGCGCGCGCCGGCGATGAAGTCACCATGCAGGCCAATTACGGCGGCGCTCTGGGTGTCGTAAAAGCTCAGTTCGAAGTCCAGCACCACATCGGCGACCAGGCCATGCTCACGGCCGAGCTGATCGGCGAGCAGTGCGCGGAAGTCGGGGCTTTCCTGGCTGGCGATCTGCGCCAGAATCGGCGGTAGCTCGTTCTGCGCGTTGATGGCCCAGCCCTGATTGGCTTCCCGATTGAGGTGAATCGCCAGGTTGGGAATCGTTGCGATCGGCACCTTGAAGTCGATCAGTTGGCTCTCGATGCGACCATCACGGCTGTAGGTGACACGGCCGGCCAGCGACAGATCGCGGTCGAACCAGGGGGCGAGCAGGGCGCCGCCATACACCTCGACACCCAGCTGCCAGAAGCCCTGGCGCTGCAGCTCCGGTTGCGGCTTGACCCGCAGGCACGGACTGTCGGTATGGGCGCCGACCAACCGCAAACCATGCTCGACGAGCGACTTGCTGCCCAGCTGAAAGGCGATGATGGCCGAGTCATTGCGGGTGACGTAATAACGCCCACCAGCCTCGGTATGCCAGACCTCACGCTCGTCCAGCGCACGGTAGCCGGCGGCCTGTAGCGCCTGAGCGAGATTCTGGGTGGCATGGAACGGGGTAGGGGACGCCTGCAGATATTCGATCAGGCCTTGGTTGAGAGCTTTGCGCATTTCGGACTCCGGACTGCAAGCGTCGAAGTCTATCCCATTGCAATGTATGGCAGCAGTCCTTGACGAGGCCGGGGCTTAGTAGCGCCGGGCAATCACCTCGAACAGATGCCAGTGCTTGCTGTGACCTACCGCGGTCTTGCCGTCGAACTCGAACTCGTTGAGCTCCAGCAGCGTCCAGCTTTCGAATTGCCGTAGCAGCTGCTCGCGACTGTGAATGGTGTAGTCCTTCGCTGCCCAGCTGTCGTGTGGGCCGAAGAAGTGGCCGGCGAACAACCCATCCTGGCGTAGGCATTGGGTTATCCGTGCCCATAAATCATTGAATGCCTGTGGCTTGCAGAATGGCAGCGCGAAGCTCGCGTTCACTAGATCAGCGATCTGTAGCGATGTCTCGTCCTCGAATGGCTGACAACGGGTGGTGAGCTTACTGGACAGGCTGGGGCCGACCTGCACACGCAAGACCTCCAGAGCATCCGCGGACTGGTCTATAGCAACCACCTCCCAGCCAGCACGCAGCAGAGCCAGGCTATCGCGTCCGGCGCCGCAGCCCAGGTCCAGAGCCTGGCCAGGTGGGCCGCGCCACAGATCGAGTACCTTTCGAAGGGATGGGTGCTCTGGTGCGCCCTGGGTTGCTTCGAGAAAACGGTCCATCAAAACGGTGCCGGGCACTCGAAGCGCAGGCGCTCGCCGGTTTGCGGGTGGGTCAGTGCGAGCATGCTGGCGTGCAGGCACAGGCGCTCATGGGCTTGCAGGGCCTGCTCGTGGGCATACAGACGATCGCCGAGCAGCGGATGCCCGATCGACAGCATATGCACTCGCAACTGGTGGGAGCGGCCGGTGATGGGGGTCAGCTCGACGCGGCTGTAGTCGCCGCAGCGTTCGAGCACGCGCCAGAAGGTCAGTGCTTGCTTGCCCAGCTCGTGATCGACGACGTGGCGCGGTTTGGTCGGCGGATCGTAGCGCAGCGGCAGGTCGATGCTGCCGCTGTCCTGCTCCGGCTGGCCCCAGCACAGCGCGGTATAGGCCTTCTCCGTTTCACGATCATGGAACTGGCGGGACAATTCGCGGTGCGTATCGGCATCGCGGGCGAGCACGATAAGCCCGGAGGTTTCCCAGTCCAGGCGATGCACGATGCGCGCTTCGGGATAGCCGTTTTCCTGCAGACGGGTCACCAGACAGTCACGGTTGTCTTCGGCGCGGCCCGGTACGGACAGCAGCAGGGTCGGCTTGTTGATGACCAGCAGGGCGGCGTCCTGATGGACGATCTCGATAGCGCTTAGAGGCATTCGCTTTTCCACAAACGAAGACGGCGACCCGCGGGCCGCCGCTTCTGCTGCCGGTGTTCAGAACCGTTTCACGGTCTAGCGAGCTAGAGTCCTGCAAGGCGCAACGACCAACGGGAGTAACAGCCAAAGGCTGGCCCGAAGGGTGAGCGTCAGCGAATCAAACAGGCGAGGAAGCGGAGTTTACTGAAGTAAATGAGCATTCCGAGCCTGTTTTTAACGCAGCAGGGCCGACGCGCAGCAGATCGTGTAAAGGTTCTCAGCGATCCGGCAGGGTGATATTGAGTTCGAGAATCGAGCAGCTGCCCTGATCCTCGAGTGCAACCTGGACCTGATCGCTGTCGATGTTGACGTACTTGCGGATCACCTCGACCAGCTCCTTCTGCAGGGCCGGCAGGTAGTCCGGCTCGGTGCGCTGTCCACGCTCGTGGGCGACGATGATCTGCAGTCGCTCTTTGGCGATCGCGGCTGGGGTTTCCTTCTTCTTGCGTTCACGGAAGAAGTCGAAAAGGTTCATTCGCGGCCTCCGAAAAGTCGTTGCAGGAAGCCTGGCTTCTTGACGTCGAGGAAGCGGTGCGCCACTTCCTTGCCGAGCAGACGGTCCACAGCGTCGCTGTAGGCCTGGCCGGCATCGCTCTGGTCGTCGAGAATCACCGGGATACCCTGGTTGGAAGCCTTGAGTACGGCCTGCGACTCGGGAATCACGCCAAGCAGACGGATGGAGAGGATTTCCTCGACGTCTTCGACGCCGAGCATTTCGCCCTTGGTGACACGCTCGGGGTTGTAGCGGGTCAGCAGCAGATGTTCCCGGATCGGCTCTTCGCCGTTTTCGGCGCGACGCGATTTGCTGGCCAGCAGGCCGAGCATGCGGTCGGAGTCACGAACCGAAGAGACTTCCGGGTTGGTGACGACGATGGCTTCGTCGGCGAAGTACATCGCCAGGTGCGCGCCCTTCTCAATGCCGGCCGGGGAGTCGCAGATGACGTATTCGAAATTCTTGCCCAACTCGTCGATGACCTTGCCAACGCCTTCCTGGGTCAGTGCGTCCTTGTCGCGCGTCTGGCTGGCGGCCAGCACGTAGAGGTTCTCCAGACGCTTGTCCTTGATCAGGGCCTGGGTCAGGGTCGCGTCGCCATTGATGACGTTGACGAAGTCGTAAACCACCCGGCGTTCGCAGCCCATGATCAAGTCGAGGTTCCGCAGACCGACGTCGAAGTCGACGATGACAGTCTTGTGGCCGCGCAGAGCGAGGCCGGTACCGATGGCGGCGCTGGTGGTGGTTTTACCAACGCCACCTTTGCCGGAAGTGACTACGATGATCTTGGCCAAGGTGATTCACCCTAAATATTTAAAAAAATCGGGATCTTGCGCCGTTTTTTCAGCGCCAGGATTGCCCGTTTGGTCCTTGAAAATTCGCGGCAGTATCCGTTAAAGGCGGGTGATGTTCAACACGTCGCCGGAGAGGCTGATCTGTACCGCTTCAGCCCAGAGAGGATCGCGTCGCAGGTCCTCGGCGACCTTGTACTGGCCGGCGATGGAGACCATTTCAGCGGTCAGTTGCTGACAGAATATCCGCGCCGAAGTGTCGCCCTTGATGCCCGCCAAGGCGCGGCCGCGAAGCGGACCGTAGACATGGATGTTGCCATCGGCGAGAAGTTCCGCACCGGGGCTCACGGGAGCGAGAACGATGAGGTCGCCGCCTTGCGCATAGACCTGCTGGCCGCCGCGGATGGGGGTGGTCACGACGCGGGTCGGGCGATACACCGGCTCGGCCGGTTTCGCCGGGGCTTTCGAGTCCAGGTCGACCTGTCGCTCACGAGCACCGGAAGGCGGCAGCACCGGTAGATCGAGCACCGCCGCCGCCTCGAGATGGGACGGTTCGCTGGCGCGCAGGGCCAGGGTCCGCAGGCGATGCTTGCGGCATAGGCTGACCAGCGCAGCGATATCGATCTCGCGAGCCGCTTCCGGCAGCTTGTCCAATGCCAGGACCAGTGGGGTGTTATTGAAGAAGTCCGGCGCCTGCTCGACCTTGGCCGCGAGTTGCTCGTCGAGACGCTCGATATCGTTGCTGGCGAGTTCCAGCACGGTGATGGCGAGCATGCTGCCCTTGAGCTGGAAGGCTGGGGACTGATCGTTGAGGTCGGCTTGGCTCATGGTCTGTCTGCTACGGTAAATGGCGAGGACTTATAGCGGGGTGCGTCGTTGCCTGCAACCCGCGAGCGGCCTGTGAAGCGATCGCCGGTGCGCTTGGGCTCGGTCAACGCAGGCGTTTGCCGCTAGAATGCGTCGCTTCATCGGTTGTCGAGCTATTCATGGATCGTCCTCAGTTTCGTGCGTACTTCCTGCACCCGCGCTTCTGGCCGCTGTGGCTGGGCCTGGGCATGCTGTGGCTGCTGGTCCAGTTGCCATATTCGGTTCTGTTGAAACTGGGGCGCGGGCTCGGTGCACTGATGTTTCGCTTCGCCGGTTCGCGTCGCTACATCGCCCGGCGCAATCTGGAGCTGTGTTTTCCAGAACTCAGCCAAGAGCAACGCGAACGTCTGCTGCGGGAGAATTTCGCCTCCAACGGCATTGCCTTCTTCGAAATGGCCATGAGCTGGTGGTGGCCGCAGGCTCGCCTGCAGCGCCTGGCCAGGATAGAGGGCCTCGAGCATCTGCAGCAGGCCCAGGCTGCAGGTCAGGGCGTGATCCTGATGGCGTTGCACTTCACCACGCTGGAGATCGGCGCCGCGCTGCTCGGCCAGCGCCACACCATCGATGGCATGTATCGCGAGCACAAGAATCCGCTTTTCGACTTCGTCCAGCGTCGCGGGCGCGAACGGCACAACCGTGATGCGAGTGCCATCGAGCGCGAGGATGTGCGGGCGATGCTCAAGGTGCTGCGCGCCGGGCGCGCCATCTGGTACGCACCGGACCAGGACTATGGGCGCAAACAGAGCCTGTTCGTGCCGCTGTTCGGCATCCAGGCGGCGACCGTCACCGCCACGACCAAGTTCGCCCGGCTGGGCAGGGCGCGGGTCGTACCGTTCACCCAGGAGCGCCTGGCGGACGGTTCGGGGTATCGACTGGTGATCCATCCGCCGCTTCAGGACTTCCCGGGTGAAAGTGAAGAGGCGGACTGTCTGCGGATCAATCAGTGGGTGGAAGAAGCCGTCAGTGCGTTGCCCGAGCAGTACCTCTGGGCTCATCGCCGTTTCAAGACCCGCCCGGCAGGCGAACCCGGTCTGTATAGAAAGAGGAAGACGCGTTCGGTCGTCTAGTGGACGGCAGCTGGGACCTGGCGTCATCCCGGCAAAACGTTGTGGACCTCAGGCGAACGTCCCGTCCCTGAGGTCTCGCAGCGCCTGCTCGATCTCCTCGCGGCTGTTCATCACGAACGGCCCGTACTGCACGATGGGTTCTCCGAGTGGCCGGCCCGCCAGCAGCATCAGCCGGGCGCCACGTTCGCTGGACAGATTGAGTTCGCCCTCCTGGGACATCTGAACCAGCTGGCCCTTGCTCACCGCCTGCTCACCCACACGCAGAGTCCCTTCATAGACGTAGAGCAGCAGCCGGTGGCCATCCGGCACTTGCGGCGAGACGGTACTGCCGGCTGAAAGCTGCAGGTCGAACAGCAGAGGCTCGGTATCGGGTCGCTGCACGATGCCCTGCTGCTCGATATCACCGGCCTTGAACACGCCGGCGATGACCTTGGCCTGCACGCCGCCCGGCAGGGCGAGTTGCTGTATTTCGGCCGGGGCGAAATCGCGATAGTCCGGATCGCCGAGCTTGGCGTGGGAGGGCAGGTTCAACCACAACTGGAAGCCGCGCATGGTGCCTTCCTGCTGCTGCGGCATCTCGCTGTGGATGACGCCGCGCGCTGCGGTCATCCACTGCACGCCACCGCTTTCCAGCAACCCCACGTTGCCCAAGTGGTCTTCGTGGCGCATGCGTCCTTCGAGCATGTAGGTGATGGTTTCGAAGCCGCGATGTGGATGGGGCGGGAAGCCGGCGATGTACTCGTCGGGATCGTGGGAGCCGAACTCGTCGAGCATCAGAAACGGATCGAAGCGCTCCGGGGCTGCGCCGCCGAAGACGCGGGTCAGGCTGACCCCGGCGCCATCGGACGTAGCGCGGCCGCTGCTGATGGAAAGGATTTCACGCTGGGACATGATCGAATGCCTCTCTCGGATTTGATTCGCCAAGAATAGGTGCGCAGCTTCGATCAATGGGTGCGTAATGTCGCTATGAACAATCGATAGGGTGGATTATTCCTTCACCAACAGATCACGCGCCCGGCTGTAGACGTAACGTACCTTCTCGTACTCGAACGGCGAATTGAGCTGGCCGTAGCGGAAGCTGGTGACATGCCGCGCATTGACGGCCCGCAGCGCCGTCAGGCTTAGCTCGCCGCCGGTGGTTTCGGAATACTGCAGAAACTCCACTTGCCGCTCGACGGCGAAGTCGGCCACGCGGCCCGTGGTGTCGCGCAGGTTGGACGGGCCCAGCGCCGGAAGAATCAGGTACGGCCCTTGGGGAACACCCCAGTAGCCGAGGGTCTGGCCGAAATCTTCGCTCTGACGCGGCAGCCCCATGCGTGTTGCCGGGTCCCAGAGGCCGCCCACACCCAGGATGCTGTTGAACAGGAAACGTGCGGTGGCATTCGCCGCGCGCTGGCCCTTGAGCTGAGCCAGGCTGTTGAACAGCGTCGGCACTTCGCCGAGGTTGCTGAAGAAATTACTCACGCCGGTGCGCACCGGTCGCGGTGTGACGTAGCGATAGCCGCGCACCACCGGCAGCATCACCCACTGGTCGAGCCGGTAGTTGAAGTGGTAGATGCGCCGGTTGACCGACTCGAACGGATCGTAGACGTCCAGTGCCTGGAAGGTGGCGCGCTCGAACTCGCGCTGGTCAAGACCGGGATTGAACTCCAGGTTGCGCAGCGGATGGGTGAAACCGTCTTCATCCACCTTCGGGGTGTCGGCGAAGGCCAGACCACTGGCCAGAAGCAGCGGCAGCAGCATTCCTTTAGCCACGGAAGAACTCCAGCATGTGTTGAGTGTTTACGCGGTAGTTGAGGTTGCCGCAGTGGCCGCCTCGCGGATAAAGGGTCAGGCGATCGCCGAAGGTCCGGCGCAGGAAGCCGAGGTCACCCTCGCCGAGGATCAGGTCGTCGGCGTTGTGCATGATGGCGATCTTCGGACTCTGACGCAGGTAATCCTCCAGCGCGTACAGGCTGACCTGCTGGATCAGCTGGGTCAGGCTGCCGCCGTCGTACTGGGCGCGCCACATCGGAATCACCTGCTCGGTGATGTAGCAGTCGAAGCTGCACAGCAGTGCGCGCTTGAAGAACGGCTCCAGACGGGTGCCTTCGTTGATCGGATACTCGGGCGGCGTGATCAGGCCGCGACGGTTGATCAGGTCGGAGGTGAAGGTGATATCCGCGGCAGAGAAGCGGAACACCGAGCCGATGAGCATCGCCATCTGCTCGTCGCTGAGTTTCAGGTTCGATTGCTGAAAGTCGTAGAGCACGGCCTCGTCGAGGTCGATATAGCCCTTCTGACGGTAATAGCGCGTGAGCTTTTCCAGAATCACTTCGTAGAAGGTGGTGTGATCGTCGATGCCTTCGACGCGGGTTTGCACCAGCTTGTCCAAGTTGCTGACCGAAGTGTAGAGGTTGACCGGCGGATTCAGCAGCAGCACGCGCTTGAAGTTGAAGCTGCGGCGGGTTTCGTCCAGCTGGCTGACGAATGCGGCATTCAGGGCGCCGAGGCTGTAGCCGGTGAGGTGATACTCGGTGACGGGCAGCTTGTGCTGCTGCGCGCGCACCGCCTGCATGACCCTGTACAGGTCCTTGGCATCGTCGCTGCTGATGCCGGGCGTGGCGTAGCGCGAGGCGGCGGACATGAAGTCATAGCTGGTCGGCGACGACAGCTGCACCACATGGTAGCCGGCGCCATAGAACAGGCGCTTCAGGGCTTCGGTCTTGCCTGCCGAGTAGCGCGCGCCGGTACCGGAAATGATGAATATCAGCGGTGCGGGGCCGCTTTGCCGGGCGAGCCGATAACGCAGTTGCTTCACCGGCCAGAAGTTGTCCGGCAGGGTGAACTCGCGTTCGGGGCGCAGGCGCAAGGTGTAGTCGCTCTGGTCGATATCGTCATCGGTCGGAACTGCGGCGCGTAGCTCGATGGGCGTACCGGCGATCGTGGCTTCGAAGGGGTTGGACAGCGGGAAACCGTACTCTTCGACCGTCAGGTCGGCGGCGTGGACTGGCGCAACGACCAAGGCGAGCAGGGCGGTCAGGCGCAACAACAGCTGCATGGTGCTTCTCCGTTAACAGGCCCGGTTGGCCTGTGGCAAGGCAGCGGCGGCAACCCGCGCTACCCGTCCCAATAGAACTGCTTCGGCTGCACAACGCAAGCCAACGTCACTATGGCAGCACGCTTGCGGATTCGATCCCTGCGCAGGATGAGAAATGACGATGACCTCAGGCGTGATGGTGCAGCCAGGCGTGCCTGGGGATGGGCATTTTGCGTGCCGGCCTACGTTCGAAGCGCTGCCAGAGTTTCTCATGGAAGTAGAAGCCCACCGAGTTGCAAAGCGGTTCGACGGCGGCGATCAGACCGCCAAGGGCGATGCTGCCGGTCAGTGCGTAGGTCACCGAAAAGGCAATGCAGAAGTGCATCAGGGTGAACGTCACGGTCTTGAGCATGGCCTGTCTCCTTGTGCAGTCGAGAATCGTTCTCGCGTCAGGGGGAGTCTGGTCCACGCCGGGCAATGTCTGAAATCAACGTTTCGTATGTGCGACATAGCGCCACACTATTTGTGTTTGGATTTGTTGCAGTGCCCCATTTTCCGCGGCTGGACGGCTCTAGCACGGGTGTTCTTGTGAACTGCCTTCAGACCAAAGTCGGGTGGTGTTCACCTGACCCAGGCCTAAAGTAGCCGCCCCTGCTCCCACCGGGGGGTAGCGATCGTGGAGACAGATTCCAATGCACAATGAAAATGTTTACCGGCAGATCTATGCCAATCCGCGTTTCCAGGAGCTGGTTGCCAAGCGCGGCCGTTTCGCCTGGCTGCTGTCGGCCGTCATGCTCAGCGCCTACCTGGCGTTCATCCTGCTGATCGCCTTCGAGCCGAAGATCCTCGGCATTCCGCTGTCCGCCAATACCGTGACCACCTGGGGCATCCCGGTTGGCGTCGGGGTGATCTTCATGGCGTTCATCCTGACCGGCGTCTATGTACAGCGTGCCAACGGCGAGTTCGATCGCATCAACCAGGAAATCCTCAACGAGGCACAGAAATAATGATCCTGCGTGTCCTGATGGCTGCCCTGCTGTTGGCAGTCTCGCCTGTGCTGCTCGCCGACGCCATTACCGGCGAGGTCCAGAAGCAGGCCACCAACTACACCGCCATCATCATGTTCGTGGTGTTCATCGTCTTCACCATGGGCATCACCAAGTGGGCGGCCAAGCGCAACACCTCCACGGCTGATTACTACACCGCCGGCGGCAGCATCACCGGCTTCCAGAACGGCCTGGCGATCGCCGGCGACTTCATGTCCGCGGCGTCCTTCCTGGGCATTTCCGCGCTGGTCTATACCAGCGGCTATGACGGCCTGATCTATTCCATCGGCTTCCTGGTCGGCTGGCCGATCATCCTGTTCCTGATGGCCGAACGCCTGCGCAACCTGGGCAAGTTCACCTTCTCCGACGTGGCCTCCTATCGCCTCGGCCAGACGCAGATCCGTCTGCTCTCGGCCTTCGGTTCGCTGATCGTGGTGGCCTTCTACCTGATCGCGCAGATGGTCGGCGCTGGCAAGCTGATCCAGCTGCTGTTCGGCCTCGACTACTACGTCGCCGTGGTGCTGGTCGGCGTGCTGATGGTCATGTACGTGCTGTTCGGCGGCATGCTGGCCACCACTTGGGTGCAGATCATCAAGGCGGTGCTGCTGCTGTCCGGTGCCAGCTTCATGGCCATCATGGTGATGAAGACCGTCGGCTTCGACTTCGGCAGCCTGTTCGCCGAAGCGGTGAGCATCCACGAGAAAGGCGCTCAGATCATGAGCCCCGGCGGTCTGGTTTCCGACCCGATCTCGGCGATCTCGCTGGGCCTGGCGCTGATGTTCGGTACCGCTGGCCTGCCGCACATCCTGATGCGCTTCTTCACCGTTTCCGATGCCAAGGAAGCGCGCAAGAGCGTGTTCTACGCCACCGGCTTCATCGGCTACTTCTACATCCTGACCTTCATCATCGGCTTCGGCGCGATCCTGCTGGTCAGCACCAACCCGGACTTCAAGGACGTGAGCGGCGCCATCGTCGGCGGCACCAACATGGTCGCCATCCACCTGGCCAGCGCGGTGGGCGGCAACCTGTTCCTCGGCTTCATCTCCGCCGTGGCCTTCGCCACCATTCTCGCCGTTGTAGCGGGTTTGACCCTGGCCGGCGCCTCCGCGGTCTCCCATGACCTGTACGCCTGCGTGATCAAGCAGGGCAAGGCGCGGGAAGAGGACGAGATGCGCGTGACCAAGCTGACCACCCTGACTCTGGGTGTGGTGGCGATTCTGCTCGGCATCATCTTCGAGAAGCAGAACATCGCCTTCATGGTCGGCCTGGCATTCTCCATCGCCGCCAGCTGCAACTTCCCGGTGCTGTTCCTTTCCATGTACTGGAAGGGGCTGAGCACCCGCGGCGCACTGTTCGGTGGTGCGCTGGGGCTGTTCACCGCGCTGCTGCTGACCATCATCAGCCCGACCGTATGGGTCGACGTGTTCGGCTACGCCGAGGCGATCTTCCCCTACAAGTATCCGGCGCTGTTCTCGATGGTCGCCGCCTTCGCCGGTATCTGGTTCTTCTCGGTCACCGACAAGTCCAAGCGTGCTGGCGAGGAGCGCGAGCGCTTCTTCGCCCAGTTCGTCCGTTCGCAGACCGGTCTGGGTGCTACCGGCGCCGTCGCGCACTGACGCGAGCGCCGGCAAGAACAAGGGCAGCCCTCGGGCTGCCCTTTTTTATTCCTGCCGCAGGCAATTCGCGAAGCTGCAACAAGCCCATACTGCCGCCATATTGCCTGCCCGGAACCGTGCGGTCAGCCCCATGAGGCGTGGGTTTGCCAAGGGCATTCAGCAGTCTGATGGATGCCGGTCCGTGCCCCGGCATTCGCTAGACTCGCTGCCACTACCCGAACAACAAAAGGCAGCACAACGATGCACAACCGCATGATGATTACCGGTGCCGGCTCCGGGCTCGGTCGCGAGATTGCCCTGCGCTGGGCGCGTGAGGGCTGGCAGCTGGCGCTTTCCGATGTCAACGAAGGCGGCCTGGCGGAAACCCTGAAAATGGTCCGTGAAGCGGGCGGTGACGGCTTCACCATGCGCTGCGACGTGCGTGACTACAGCCAGCTGATCGCCTTCGCCCAGGCCTGTGAGGAGAAGCTCGGCGGCATCGATGTCGTGGTCAACAACGCCGGGGTGGCTTCCGGTGGCTTCTTCGACGAGTTGTCGCTGGAGGACTGGGACTGGCAGATCGCGATCAACCTGATGGGGGTGGTCAAGGGCTGCAAGGCGTTCCTGCCGCTGGTGCAGAAGAGCAAGGGCAAGATCATCAACATCGCCTCGATGGCGGCGCTGATGCAGGCGCCGGGCATGAGCAACTACAACGTGGCCAAGGCCGGTGTAGTGGCGCTGTCGGAAAGCCTGCTGGTCGAGCTGCGGCAGGCCGAGGTCGGCGTGCACGTGGTCTGCCCGTCGTTCTTCCAGACCAACCTGCTGGACTCCTTCCGTGGCCCGACGCCGAACGTGAAAGCGCAGATCGGTAAGTTGCTGGAGTCTTCGCCGATTACTGCGGCGGACATCGCCGACTACATCCACCAGCAGGTCGCCAAGGGTGAGTTCATGATCCTGCCGCACGACGAGGGCCGCATGGCCTGGAAGGTCAAGCAGCAGAACCCGCAGGCGATCTACGATGAGATGGCGCTGCTGGCCGAAAAGAAACGCGCCAAGAGCAAGGCGCTCTGAGATCGCCCGGCCGCTTCGGCGGCCGTTGCGGTTGCCTCGGGGAGGGGCGGGGAGTAGGGTTGCCTGTCCGGCTTTTTCGCCGTAACCCTATGGATCGCTTGTGAATTCTCCCTCCCGCGGGCTGCTGATGCTGGCGCTGGTCCTGGCTGCCATCAACCTGCGCCCAGGTATTACCTCCTTCGCTCCGCTGATCGAGCGCATCGCCGAAGAGCTTTCGCTGTCCCGCGGCCTGATCAGCCTCACCACGGCCTTGCCGGTTCTGCTGATGGGCTTGCTGGCACCCCTGGCGCCGCGGCTGGCCGTGCGTTTCGGGCTGGAGCGCAGCATCGTGCTGTGCCTCGGGCTGATCGGCGTGGCGTTGCTGTTGCGGCTGTTCGGCCACAACGCCGTTCTGCTGATCGGCACGGCCGGGCTGGTTGGCGCCGGAATCGCCGTCGCCGGGCCACTGCTGTCCGGTTTCATCAAGCGCTACTTCCTCGAACGCATGGGCCAGACCGCCGCCTGGTACTCGCTGAGCATGGCGGTCGGTGGCACCCTCGGCGTAGTGGTGACCGCGCCGGCCACCGAGGTGATGGGGCAGGACTGGACGTGGGGCCTGGCGCTCTGGGCACTGCCGGCCCTGGCTGCGCTGCTGATCTGGTCGCGCCTGCCCAACCAGCCGGAAGCCGCCAGCGAGAGTCGTACCGGTTTGCCCTGGAAGGAGCCGCGGGCCTGGTTGCTCAGCGTCTACTTCGCCCTTCAGGCCGGGCTGTTCTATGCGTTGGCCACCTGGCTGGTGGCGCGTTATCACGAGGTTGGCTACAGCCTGCTGCAAAGCAACGCGTTCTTCAGTGGCTTCATGCTCATCGGCCTGCCGAGCGCCTTCGCCATGCCCTGGCTGGCGCAGCGGCTGGGCAACCGGCATCGGATCATGGCTGCGTGTGGCGGGCTGGCGACCCTTTGCCTGGCGGCAATCGCTCTGGCACCGAGCTGGCAGCCTCTGGTGGTCTGCATGCTGCTCGGCGTCGCGCTCAACGGCACCTTCTCCCTGGCGCTGATCTCGCCGATGTACGAAGCCAACACTCCGTTGGCGGTCAGCCGGCTTACCGCGATGATGCTCTGCACCGGCTATTGCCTGGCGTGCCTGACGCCGGTACTGGCCGGGCTCGGGCGTGATCTGGCGGGTGACTATCGCATGCCGTTCCTGGTCCTCACCGGCATGGCGGCATGCATGTCGCTGCTGGCGATGCGCTTGCGGCCACGGCATCAGGATCGCTGAACCGTCCCGAGGCTGTGGCCTGTTTCACCACTTCCCAAGCCGCGGGTGACCGGCCCGTCGGGCTATGTTAGAAAGCTCGCCGTTGTGCCTAATCCCTGCGTTTCCGGAGTTTCGAGTGGAGTCTGAATCCATCGTTTATGGCTGCATCCGTGATTGGCCGTCCGCCGACTCCGAGCAGTGCCGTCAGCGCCGGGCGAACAATCTGGCCGCCGTGCAGGCGCTGCCGCGGGGCGAGGCCTGGCCTTTCATCGGTCGCGAAATGTTTTCCTTCTGCCGTAACGAGGAACTGGGCCTGTACCAGACCCAGGTGATCCACTTCGGCGCCAGCTACCGTGCGGTGGAGTACGAATGGACGCTCTGGGTCCAACGCTTCGAGGAGCTGCTCAAGCAGTTGTACTGGACCAGCGCCGTGGTGCATCTGGAAACCGAACTCAACGGCACTCACACCTTTCGTTGGGAAACCGATACCGGCAGCCACAACCCGCAGCAGAGCGACCTGCGCATGCGCTGTGCCTGGGAGCGCGAGAGCGGTCTGTTTGGCTGAAACGAGCGGGGGCGTTCAGTCCAGCCATTCGCGCGGCACATCGCGCCTGAGGGCCAGCTGGCATTGCTGACTGTCGGCATCGAAGACGATCACCGCTTCACCCTTGTCCAGCGCGCGGCGCACGCGTGTTACCCGGGTCTCGAGCGGGGTTTCGTCACCATTGTCGGTGCCATCGCGGGTGACGAAATCTTCTATGAGGCGGGTCAGGGTGTCCGGTTCGAGCTGGTCGTGCGGTATGAGCATGGGATCTCTTCGGGTGAGGCGGTTTGGCGCTGGGGCGGTGAACGCTAACTCGCGCCGCCCTGCAGGTAGCTGTCCAGGTAAGCATACAGCTGCCGGCTCTCCAGGGGTTTGCCGATGAATTCATCCATGCCCGATTCCAGACCGCGCTGGCGGTGCTCTGCCAGTACGTGGGCGGTCACTGCGATGATCGGTACTGCCTGCAATTCAAGCTCCGCCTCCAGTTTGCGTATCCGCCGGCTGGCTTCGAAGCCGTCGAGCTCCGGCATCTCGCAATCCATCAGGATCAGTTGCACGGCTTCCGGATCGCGGCGGTAGAGGTCCACGGCCTGGCGTCCGTTGTCGGCGAGCTGAACCGCGTAACCGCGCTTTTTCAGCAGGCCCCGTACCACCATCTGATTCACCGGATTGTCTTCGGCGACCAGAATGCAGGGCTCGCGGGGCGGCTGCTCGGCTGGCGTTTCGTCGGTCGTTTCGCTGGCCCGTTGCGGCTCCTGGGCATACAGGGTCTGCAAGGCCTCACGCAGCGGCGTGCTCTGCAGGGGGAGTGCCAGGCTGATCAGGCGTACGCCGGGCGATGGTGGTGGCGGTTCGTGGACCGGCGAGTAGAGCATCAGCACCCGCTGATTCGCCTCCAGATGCGGGCGAAGACGCTCCAGCCACTGTCCCGGACTGCCCGGCCAGGGCGCCAGCAGAACCAGCAGTGGCGAGGCGGTGAAGTCCGACAGGTAGTCCGGCAGGCATTCCGGGGTCTGGCAGCGCTCGGTGCGCATGCCCCAGCGCCGCAGCAAATGGCTCAGTGCCTCGATGCCCTCGGTATCCTGCGAGGCGAGCAGCGCCGGGCGACCGCCGAGCAGCTGGGCCAGGGGGTCTTCCGTGTCGCTGGCGTCTTGCAGCGGGATTTCGAAGCAGAAGCGACTACCGCGGCCCGGTGCGCTCTGCACCTCGATATGGCCATTCATCATTTCCACCAGCTCCTTGCTGATCGCCAGGCCTAGCCCGCTGCCGCCATAACGTCGCGTGGTACTCGAATCACCCTGGGAGAAGGATTCGAACAGTTGCGCCAGCACCTCCGGACGCATGCCGATACCGCTGTCGCTGACGCAGAACACCAGACGCCGGGTGCCTTCCTGGGTCTGACGGCAGGAGACTTCGAGCAGTACATGGCCGTGCTCGGTGAATTTCAGCGCATTGCTCAGCAGGTTCATCAGAATCTGCTTGAGCCGCGTGGGGTCGCCACGAATTCGCCGCGGCACGCCGGGCTCCAGGCCTACGTGCAGGTTCAGCTGTTTCTCCAGTGCCTGCGCGGTGAACAGCCGGATGGTTTCGGAGATCAGGATTTCCAGATCGAAGTCGATGTCCTCCAGGCTGAGCTTGCCGGAGCCGATCCGGGCGTAGTCGAGGATGTCGTTGATCACTGCCATCAGCGAGTTGCCGGAACTGGAGATGGTGTCCAGATAGAACTGCTGGCTGCGGTCCAGCGGCGTTTCGCGCAGCAGTTGCAGCATGCCCAGCACGCCATTGAGCGGTGTGCGGATCTCGTGACTCATCTTGGCCAGGAAGCGGCTCTTGGCTTCGTTCTCGCTGGCGGCCCGCTCGGCGGCCTCGCGCGAGCGGTAGCCCTCTTCCTTGAGCAGGTTGATGCGATCGGCAAGGCCAATGGACAGGGTGATCAGTTCGAAGGCGACGCTGGCCTTGACCACCGCCGCGCCGTACAGGCCGAACAGCTCGAAGCCCAGTGAGCCGGCCGTGACCAGGATGAACGAGGCCAGTAGCACGCCCCAGGCCAGTGTGTAGTACACCCCGTAGCGCACGCCGCGGCGCCAGACGAAGGCGCCGGTGACGAGCAGGCCGACCGAGGCGGCGATCACCGTGATGCTGGCCAGGATGCTCCAGGTCTGCACGTCCAGCAGCAGCCCGGAAATCACGCTGCCAAAGGCGATCAGCAGCGTGCAGCGCAGCACCAGGTCGAGGCGTGGAAAAAGCTCGCGGGTATGCAGGAAGTGGCGGCTGAACTGGATGGCGATCAGGCAGTGGCTGAACATCAGGACGTAGATGCCCATCGCCACCAGCCCGCCGTCGTCGGCCAGCCACTTGACCAGCAGGCCGTCGAAGGAGAGCGCGAACAGCCCGACGTTGAGGGTGTAGACCAGATACCAGAAGTACGCCGGCTCACGCAGCGAAGCGAAGAGGAACAGGTTGTAGCAGAACATCGCGAACAGCACGCCGTAGAAGGCCCCGCTGATACCGCTCAGCTCCTGTTGCTCGGCCGCGCTGGCGTTGTAGCTGCTGAAATACAGTGGCACGTAGAGCGTGCTGGTGGTCTTGATGCGTAACAGCAGCGTGGTTTCGCCCGGGGGCAGATCGACGGGAAACCAGAAGTCGCTGACCTTGACCGGGCGATCCGCGAAGGGGTAGCGGTCCCCGCTCAGTTGCCGGCTGACGCTACCGTCGGGGTATTGCAGGAATACCTCGATGTGGTCGAGCAGCGGGTAGTTGATCTCGATGAAACCGCCGAGCGGTGCGTCCAGATCGTTGACCAGCCTGGTGCGTAGCCACCACGTCGAGCTGTTCTTGCCTTGGTTGACATGCCCGCTCTCGACAGGTCGCAGACGTTCGGCCGGCAACGCCATGACGTCCTCGAAATCCAGGATGCCATCCGGGTCCTCGAGGTAGAGTGTGCCGTTACCGAGTGACTGGCGCGTATCAGGCGAATCGAACACGACGGGCGAGACTGCCCAGGCTTGGAGCGACAGGCAAAACAGCAACAGAGCCAGGCATGAACGCGGCGACATGTTTCGTTCCGGAAGGGGCGCGCCCGAATGGGCGACATATATTTAGTAGAGCGATGTGACGGTACCTCTTCCTTGGGCTCTACATGGCGCCTTCAGAGTGCCGCACGTCCTTGTCCGGTTAACTTTGCCGAGTTACACGCCGAGCGGCAAGCGTCTGCTGTGCGAAGCAGGCGCCTGGTCACGTAAGCCGATGCTCAACTGTCGCGCTCCTGGGGGGGGTGCTGGCGCCCGATGAGTGTGTCGACGGGTGGCACGCGGGTGTCGTTCTCCATCTGCGCATCGTGTTCCAGTTGATGGCTGAAGCGTTCCAGTGAGTCCTTCGAGTGCTGGGAGTCGCTGGCGAAGACCGGCTGGCTGAGCATATAGCCGCAGAGCAGGCGACTCATCGCCGCGAGGCTATCGATATGTGTGCGCTCGTAGCCATGGGTGGCGTCGCAGCCGAAGGCCAGCAGCGCGGTGCGGATGTCGTGTCCCGCCTCCACGGCCGATTGCGCGTCGCTGTGGTAGTAGCGGAACAGGTCGCGGCGCACCGGGATTTCGTTCTCGCTGGCAAGTTTGAGCAGGTGACGCGAGAGGTGGAAGTCGTAGGGACCGCCGGAATCCTGCATCGCCACGGTTACCGCGTGCTCGCTGGAGGCCTGGCCCTTGGCCGCCGGCGCGATGTCGATCCCGACGAACTCGCTGACATCCCAGGGCAGGGCGCCGGCAGCCCCGGAACCGGTTTCTTCGGTGATGGTGAACAGCGGATGCACATCGATGGGTGGTTCGCGACCGCTTTCGACGATGGCCTTCAGTGCCGCCAGCAGCGCGGCGACGCCAGCCTTGTCATCCAGGTGGCGGGCGCTGATGTAGCCGTTCTCGGTGAATTCCGGCATCGGATCGAAGGCGACGAAGTCACCGACGTTGACCCCCAGCGCGCAGGTTTCGTTGCGGCTGTAGGTATAGGCGTCCAGGCGCAGCTCGACGTGGTCCCAGCTCACCGGTGCTTCGTCCACGGCGGTGTTGAAGGCATGTCCCGATGCCAGCAGCGGCAGCACACTGCCGCGGATAACTCCGGTATCGGTGAAGACGCTGACGCGGCTGCCCTCGGCGAAGCGGCTCGACCAGCAGCCCACTGGAGCCAGGCCCAGGCGGCCGGTATCGTGAATCTCGCGGACGATGGCGCCGATGGTGTCCAGGTGCGCCGCGACGGCGCGGTCCGGGCTGTAGCGGCGACCTTTGAGTGTGGCGCGGATGGTGCCGCGACGGGTCAGCTCGTAGGGGATGCCCAGTTCGGCCAGGCGCTCGGCGACGTAGCGCACGATGGTGTCGGTGAAACCGGTGGGGCTGGGGATGGCGAGCATTTCCAGCAACACACGTTGCATGTAATTGAGGTCGGGTTCGGGGAGTTTTACGGTCATGGGAGCTCCTGTTGACGGTGCTGTTTCAGCCACCGGATGGAGTGAATATCGGAGAGTGGAGTCAACCGAAGTGGCGAGCGACCTGCGGCGACCCGGCATGAGGCCGGGTCGCGCCAGGCTCAGCCGGCGGTGCTGAGCGGGAAGAGCAGGTCGATGAAGCGTTCGGCGGTCGGCTGCGGCTGATGATTGGCCAGGCCGACGCGCTCGTTGGCCTCGATGAAGACGTACTCCGGCTGGTCCGGCGCCGGCACCAGCAGGTCCAGGCCCACCACCGGAATATCCAGAGCGCGGGCGGCGCGTACGGCGGCATCGATTAGCTCGGGATGCAGCTGTGCGGTGACGTCTTCCAGCGTGCCGCCGGTATGCAGGTTGGCGGTGCGGCGCACGGCGAGCCGGTGTCCGTCCGGCAATACGCTCTCGAAGTCGAAGCCGGCGTCGCGCAGGCAGCGCTGGGTTTCCTCATCCAGCGGAATCGAACTCTCGCCGCCGGTAGCGGCTTGGCGCCGACGGCTCTGCTTCTCGATCAGCGAGCCGATGCTGGTACGGCCATCACCGATGACTTCCGCCGGGCGGCGTATCGCTGCGGCGACGACTTCGTAACCGATGACGACGATGCGCAGATCCAGTCCGGGATGGAAGCTTTCCAGCAGTACGCGGCTGTCGTACTGCCGGGCGCGTTGGATGGCGTCTTCCATTTCGGTCGCATCGCGCAGATCCACGGCGACGCCCATGCCCTGTTCGCCATCCACCGGCTTGACCACTACGCTGCCGTGCTCGGCGAGGAACGCGGCATTTTCCTTTGGGCCGGCGGCCAGTTGTTGCGCCGGCAGGCAGATGCCTGCATGGGACAGGGTGCGGTGGGTTAGCCGCTTGTCCTGGCAGAGCGTCATGCTGACGGCCGAGGTCAGATCGGACAGCGACTCGCGGCAGCGCACCCGCCGTCCGCCCTGGGTCAGGGTGAACAGGCCGGCTTCGGCATCGTTGATCTCGATCTCGATTCCGCGCCGGCGGGCCTCGTCGACGATGATCTTGGCATAGGGGTTGAGCTTTGCTTCCGGGCCCGGGCCGAGAAACAGCGGTTGGTTGAAGCTGTTCTTGCGCTTGACGGTGAAGGTCTGCAGATCGCGGAAACCCAGCTTGGCGTACAGCGCCTTGGCCTGCTGGTTGTCGTGCAGCACCGACAGATCGAGATAGGCCAGGCCGCGGCCCATGTAATGTTCGATCAGGTGACGCACCAGCGCCTCGCCGACGCCCGGTCGCGGGCAGCTCGGTGAAACCGCCAGGCACCAGAGGCTGGAGCCGTTTTCCGGATCGTTGAAGGCGCGGTGGTGGTCGATGCCCATCACGCTGCCGATGATCTGCCCGGAGGTCTCGTCCTCGGCCAGCCAGTACACCGGGCCGCCCTGTTCCCGCGGTGTGCAGCGCTCCGGGTCGACAGGCTTCATGCCGCGCGCCTGGTAAAGCCCGTTGATGGCTTGCCAGTCGGCTTCGCTTTGGGCACGACGCACGCAGAAGCCGCGGAAACGTTTCTGCGAAGGGCGGTAGTCGGTGAACCAGATGCGCAGGGTATCGGAAGGGTCGAGGAAGAGTTGCTGCGGTGCATAGGACAGCACCTGGTGCGGGGCGGCGACGTACAACGCGATATCGCGCTCGCCGGCCTGTTCGTTGAGCAGTTCGGCAGCGAGTTGGGCGGGGTCGGAGTAGGTGTGGCCGACCAGAATGCGACCCCAGCCGCAATGCAGGATCACCGGGCCGCAGGGCTCCTCCTGACCGTCCTCGGCGAAGCGTGCCTGCAGCCGCTGGTAGGTCGGAGCCTGTCCGCGCAACAGACGCTGGCCGTAGGCTTGGGACTTCTGCATGGTGCGTTCCTTGATGCTAAGTCACGAACCGGCAAGCGGCGGGGCGATGTGCTCGCCCCCGTGGCGCGTGGCAACCGCAGCCGTTCGTGAGCGGGTTATCGGGGCCGTCGTGGCCTGGCGCCTGCATCGGCCACCGTCAAAGGCCTTGTTCGCTCAACCATAGGTTGACCGCCGCCAGCTGCCAGAGTTTTGAACCGCGCAGCGGCGTGAGCTGGTTGTCCGGATCGGCGAGCAACTTCTCCAATGCCTGCGGGTTGTAGAGGCCACGCTCCTGGCTGGGGTCGAGCAGCATCTCGCGAACCCAGTTCAGTGTCGCACCCTGCAAATGCTTGAGGCCCGGCACCGGGAAGTAGCCCTTCGGCCGGTCGATCACCTCGGCAGGAATCACCTGGCGCGCGGCCTCCTTGAGCACGTACTTGCCGCCGTCGGGCAGCTTGAATTTCGCCGGAATCCGTGCCGACAGTTCCGCCACACGATAGTCGAGGAACGGCGTGCGCGCCTCCAGACCCCAGGCCATGGTCATGTTGTCCACGCGTTTGACCGGATCGTCGACCAGCATCACCGTGCTGTCGATGCGCAGCGCCTTGTCCACCGCCGCGTCGGCGCCCGGCTGGGCGAAGTGCTGGCGGACGAAGTCGCCGGAGAAGTCGCCCTGGACCCACTGCTGCTGCACGGTCTCGGCGTACTCTTCGTAGCTGCGGTCGCGGAAGGCGGCGAGGTAGGCGGCCACCGGGTCTTCGGCGCCGTCCACCAGCGGATACCAGTGGTAGCCGGCGAACAGCTCGTCGGCACCCTGGCCGCTCTGCACCACCTTGCAGTGCCTGGCCACTTCCCGCGAGAGCAGGTAGAAGGCGATGCAGTCATGGCTGACCATCGGCTCGCTCATCGCCTGGAAGGCGGCCGGCAGCTGTTCGAGGATTTCCTTTTCCTGGATGCGCAACTGGTGATGGCGGGTGTTGTAGTGCTTGGCGATCAGGTCCGAGTACTTGAACTCGTCGCCGCGCTCGCCACCGGCATCTTCGAAGCCGATGGAGAAGGTCAGCAGGTTGTCCGCCACGCCGGCCTCGCGCAGCAGGCCGACCAGCAGGCTGGAATCGACACCGCCGGAGAGCAGCACGCCGACATCCACCGCCGCGCGCTGACGGATGGCCACCGCCTCGCGCATGGTGTCCAGGGTGCGTTGCTTCCAGTCTTCGAAGCTGTAGTTGCGCTCCTCTTCACGGGCGCCGAATTGCAGTTCCCACCAGCGCTGGGTGGTGGTCGCGCCATTGGCGTCGACGCGCATCCAGCTGGCCGGCGGCAATTTCTCGATACCGGCGATCAGGGTGTCCGGTGCCGGCACCACGGCGTGGAAGCTCATGTAGTGATTCAGCGCCACCGGATTCAATACGCCGGCGATATCGCCGCCCTTGAGCAGTGCCGGCAGCGACGAGGCGAAGCGCAGGCGCTGGTCGGTGCGCGACAGGTACAGTGGCTTGACGCCGAGACGGTCGCGGGCGATGAACAGCTGCTGGCTGTCGCGCTCCCAGATGGCGAAGGCGAACATGCCGTTCAGTCGCGGCAGCAGCGCTTCGCCCCAGGCATGGAAGCCCTTGAGCAGCACTTCGGTATCGCCTTCGGAGAAGAAGCGATAGCCCAGGCCTTCCAGCTCTGCGCGCAATTCGGGGTAGTTGTAGATGGCGCCGTTGAAGACCATCGACAGGCCGAGCGCCGAGTCGATCATCGGCTGGCCGGACGCCTCGCACAGATCCATGATCTTCAGGCGTCGATGCCCCAGGGCAAGCGGGCCCTGGCTGTGGAAACCGCACGCGTCGGGGCCGCGCGCAGTCAGGTGTTGGGTGATGCGTTCAACCGCAGCCAGATCGGCCGGGCGGTTATCGAAGCGAAGTTCTCCAGCTATGCCACACATAAGGTCCTTACCGGTTTTGCCGTTGGGGAGTGTGACTGGCCCGTCACCCGCGAAGTTCAGCCTTTCGGTTCAGCGCAGCGGCGCCGATGCGGCCGGGTCAGTCAGCTTTTTACACCAAAACAAAAAAATGCTTTGATGTCAAAGTTAGTTGTTGTGGAAAAGGCTGGATATGACTGATGAAACAGTTTCAAACAAAAGCAATAGTGCCGGGCTGGAAGCCTTCGAGATGCCGCTGTTCCAGGCCATGCGCCGGCTGCAGCAGGACGCCGAAGTGCATGCCAAGCGGCTGGCGCGCTACGGCGGACTGAGCCCCGTGCAGTTGATGATCCTGCAGGTGCTGGCCAGCGAAGGGCAGTTGACCGCCAGTGACCTGAGCTGGCGCGTCAGCCTTACCGCAGCCACGCTTTCCGGGCAGATCGATCGGTTGGAGGAGCGCGGGCTGTTGCAGCGCCAGCGCGACGACCAGGACCGTCGCCGCCAGTGGCTGCTGCTCAGCGATAGCGGTCGTGCCTTGTTGCAACAGGCGCCGGCGCTGTTGCCACCGGAATTCCGCTCGCGTTTCGCCGCCCTTGCGCAATGGGAGCGCCACGCGCTGACCGCCGCGCTGCTGCGTGCCGCCGAGCTGTGCGGCGATATGGAGTAAGCGCCTAGGTGTCTGTTCCCGTTTCATCGCGAGCCGCGTTGCTGCGAGAAATAGCCCCCGGTTAGGCGCAGGACGCAGGTAATGGTCATTCCCTTGCCAAGTCCTGCAACGACAGTGGGGGCTATTTCCCGCGCAACCCGAAGGGCCGGGCCTGTTTTACCGCGATGCGGCGTTACTCGATGGCTTATTTAGGCGACTAAACTTCGCATCTCGTGCCTTGCCTCGCGGTAAAACGGGCTCCGGCGCGGCCGCGAATGAAACGGGAACAGACCCTAGCGCGAGTTCTTCAGACTTTCCACGGTCAGCTCCAGCGCCTTGCGCATGTCCAGCCGCGCCGAGCGGCCGACGTCGCGATCATCCAGCCGATAGCCGCGCTCGGACGGCAGGATCGGTGCAGTCAGGTCATCCGCCTCGGCCGGTTCGAAATCCGAATCACGGCCGATGGTCATGGCGCTGCGGCGCAGCAGTTCGCGCACCTGATCTGGCTCCAGTGCGGGATTGACCGACAGCATCGCGCCCACCGCACCGGCAACCAGCGGCGTGGCATAGGAGGTGCCGCAATGCACGTCGCCGCGCTGCTCGGGATCGTGCGTGGCGGCGCGGGTGCAGGCCGCGGCGGTGATGTCCACGCGCATGTCGACGTTGGATGACTTGCGCTTGCGCACGTAGTCGGGATGCTCCACCGAGACCTTCTTCCGGTCGTTGCGCTCGTGGGCGCCGACCACCAGCAGCTGCTCGGTGATGAACGAGGAGGGCAGCCGATAGTCGTCACGCCCGGAGTGGGCCGAGCCGTTGCCGGCGGAATTGATCACCAGCACGTCAGGATGCTCGCGGCGCAGCCAGAGGAAGAATTCCTCCAGCAGCTCCTCGTAGCCGCTCATGGCTATCCCTGAACGCAGTAGCGAGTCCACCGGTTCGCCTTCCACATCCACCGTACCGATGCGGTGAATGCCCCAGCTCCAGTTGAGGATGCGCGCGCCGTCCTCGACCAGATTCACCGAGGCCGCGACGTTGGCCGTGATGCCGGCGTCCGAGTTGCGCTCGACGATCACCTCGAAGCCCGGCCCGGTGCCGTCCAGCGCACTGAGAAAGCCCTGGTCGCGGGCATCGCTGGCATGGGCGGCGAGAATGCCGGCGACGCTGCTGCCGTGATTGTCCGGCCGGTCGGCGTCGCGGGCGTAGAGGCAGGTGCGCTGCTGCCGTGGATCGCAGGGTTCGAGGTACTCGGCGAAATGCGCCGCATCGAAATCCACCGCGCGTTCGATGATGCCGATACGCACCGGCTGTTCTTCCCCGGCGCGCTGGCCGGCGGGAATGCGTTCGCGGTAGTAATCCACCGCATCGAGGAAGCGGTTGGCGGCCCACTCGCGGTTCTGCGGGCGCTTCTGATCCCTGGTCTTGCCGGTTTCCTGCTCGTCGTTCTCGGCGGCCGATTCCTCGATCACCACGGCATCCACGCCTTCCTCGTTGCCCAGGCGCAGCACCATGGCGTCGCGTTCGGTCAGGTCTGTCACCGGCAAGCGCAGTTGGTAGGTATTCAGCGGGGCGATGGCCCCGACCACCTCGGCGCCGTACTTCTTGGCAAGCTGGCGGGCCTTTTCCAGCCCCTTGTGGTCCTCCTCGATGATCAGGCTGACCAGGTCGACATAGGTGGTCAGGTCATCCATGTTGCGCGCCACTTCATCGGGCGTGGCGGCGAGCACCTGGCTGCGACCGGCCGAGAGCCAGACCGGATTGCTGCGCTGGCCGTCGCGTTCCAGCCACAGCGGGCCGCTGCGCACCGCATTCGGCGCAAGGCTCAGGCGCAGCTGCTCGCCGTCGCGCTGGAGCTTGTCGGCCGCCACTGGCTCGCCGTTGAGGTACAGCTGCACCTCGCCGCGGGGCAGGCCTTTGGCGCTCAGGCACCAGCCCAGCGAATCCTCGGCGAAGAGGTCGCCGCAGCGCTTGAGCTGGGTGATGCGGATGGGGTCTTCTGCAGCTGCCGGAAAGGCGGCGAGGGCGCTCAATAACCCGAGGCCGAGGGTGAACAGGGTGGAGGCACGTGCTGGCATGTTCAACGTCGCTCGAGGTAGTTGACGCTGAACAGCCCGCGCGGGTCGGTCCACTGGCCACGACAGGCGAAGCCGGCGGCATCGGCCAGGGCGGCGAAGGATTCCAGCGTGTACTTGTAGGAGTTTTCGGTGTGCAGGCTTTCCCCCGCATCGAAATGGAAGCGCCGGCCTTCGATGGTCACGTCCTGGGCATCGGGGCTGATCAGGTGCATCTCGATGCGCGATTCGGCCTCGTTGAAGAAGGCGCGATGGACGAAGCGTGACGGGTCGATGTCGCTGTCCAGCTCGTTGCGGATGCGCTGCAGCAGATTGAGGTTGAAGGCCGCGGTGACATGGGCGCGGTCGTTGTAGGCCGCCTCCAGCACTGCGCGGTCCTTGACCAGATCGACGCCGATCACCAGGCCGCCACCGGCCGGCAGCACATCGTGCAGACGCTGCAGAAAGGCTGCGGCCTCGCCCGGGGTGAAGTTGCCGATGCTCGAACCGGGGAAGAACATCAGCGGGTGCTCGCTGGAAAAATCATCCGGCAGGTTCAGCTCGTTGGAAAAGTCGGTACAGGCGGCATGCACCTCCAGCCACGGGTAGTCCGCCGCCAGGCGCTGGGTGCTGCTGAGCAGGAAGTCCTCGGAAATATCGATGCCCAGGTAGCTGGTCGGGTGCAGCGCCTCCAGCAGCAGGCGTACCTTGCGGCTGGCGCCACTGCCCAGCTCGATCAGGTCGCTGTGAGGGCCGGCGATGTCGAGGATGTCGTTGGCCGCCTCGGCGAGAATCTGCTCCTCGGTGCGGGTGATGTAGTACTCGGGTTGCTGACAGATCTGCTCGAACAGCTCGGAACCGCGGCGATCATAGAAGAACTTCGGCGAGGCCCATTTCGGGCTCGCGGCGAACCCGGAAAGGGTTTCGTCGCGCAGCGAGGAGTCGTGTGGCTGTTGCAGCTGATCGTGAAAGTGAATTGCCAGCGCCATGTTCAGAGCCCTCTGGCCAGGCGCAGCCCGGCGAACTGCCAGCGCATGGCCGGCTGAAAGAAGTTGCGGTAGGTGACCCGCACGTGGGATTCCGGCGTGGCGCAGCAACCGCCACGCAAGACCATCTGGCCGGACATGAATTTGCCGTTGTATTCCCCCAGGCTGCCCTCCAGCGACCGGAAACCCGGGTAGGGCAGGTAGGCGCTGGCGGTCCATTCCCAGGCATCGCCGAACAGCTGTCTCGGGCTGTCGTGACCGGGCGGCGCGGCGACCGGTTGCAGGTAGTCGCTTTCGAGGAAGTTGCCGCGCAGCGGCTGGTCGGCGGCGGCGACTTCCCATTCGGCTTCGCTCGGCAGCCGCGCACCGGCCCAGCGTGCGAAGGCATCGGCCTCGTAATAGCTGATGTGGCAGACCGGCGCTTCCAGGTCCAGCGGCCGCAGGCCGCCGAGGGTCATCTCGTGCCAGCTGGCATCCTCGCGCAACCAGTACAGCGGCGCGTTCCAGCCGGCCTGCTGGATCAAGTCCCAGCCGTCCGACAGCCATAGCTCCGGACGGGCATAACCGCCGTCAGTGATGAACGACAGGTACTCGCGGTTGCTCACCAGCCGTTCGGCAAGCTGGAAATCCTCGACGAACTGGCGATGTCGCGGGGTTTCGCAATCGAAGGCGAAATCGCTGCCGGCATGCCCGATGTGATGTACGCCGCCGGCGTATTCGTGCCAGCGCGGGCGCTCGGGGCTGCTGGGTCTGGCCTGGGCGAGATCGTCGCGATAGACCGGATGCAGCGGGTTCTGCGCGAGGATGTGCTTGATGTCCATCAGCAGCAGTTCCTGGTGTTGCTGCTCGTGCTGCAGACCCAGTCCGACGCGGCGGACGATTTCGGCGGCCTGCTCGCGCGGCGGATTGCTCAGCAGTTCGCCCATCGCCTGGTCGACGTGCCGGCGATAGCGATAGATCTCATCCACGCCGGGGCGGGAGAGGACACCGCGCCGCGCCCGCGGAAAGGGCAGGCCATGGGTCTGATAATAGGAGTTGAACAGGTAGTCGTAGGCCTCGTTCAGCCGCCGGTAGCCGGGTAGATAAGGCAACAGCAGAAAAGTCTCGAAAAACCAGCTGACGTGCGCCAGGTGCCATTTCGGTGGGCTGACTTCCGGCGTGCTCTGGATGACGTAATCCTCGACCTGCAGCGGCGTGCAGATCGCCTCGCTGGTGGCGCGAACCTGCCGGTAACGCTGCAGCAACAGGTCGAGTTCGGCGAGTACCGGATGCGAATGTGGCTGCTCTGCCAGATTTCCCATGGCTGTCCCCCTCGGGTTTGACGACCGAAACGGCCTCCCATAGCGACCCGGCACGGCGGGCAAAAGTTTCTGCCGCTACAGGGCCTGCTGCCGTGACGCCTATGCTGCGAATGCAATCGCGATGGACCCAGGCGATGGCGAAGAAAGTGGCCCTGCGCGTGCTCAGGTTTCTGAGCGCGGCATGATTGAGTGGCTTCTAGCTGTCGATGGGCGGTGCCGGGCGAATGAGGATTTCGTTGACGTCGACGTGGGCCGGCTGCGCCAGGGCATAGACCACTGCGCGGGCAACGTCTTCCGCTTGCAGCGCGTAGGGCGGCGGCTCGTCGAACAGCGGCGTGTCGACCATGCCCGGCTCGATCAGTGTGACCCGCACGCCGCTGCCGCGCAGTTCTTCGCGCACGCTCAGTCCTATCCCGGTCACCGCCCATTTGCTGGCGCTGTACATCGATCCGGGAATGACGAAGCGCCCGGCCGCCGAGCCGGTGAGCAGCAGATGGCCGCGGCTGGCCTTCAGCGCAGCCAGCGTGCAGCGCAGGGTCAGACCGACCCCATAGACGTTGGTCAGCAGCATGGTTTTCCAGACTTCGGGATCGGCACCGCTGAAGCCGCCGTCGCTGCCGGGGATGCCGGCATTGGCGTAGACGGCATCGAGCTGGCCATAGTGATCCAGCACGCGCCGCACCATGGCCTGCTGCTCGGCGTAATCGGTCACGTCGCAGCGAATGGCGAGGGCGCGCTGCGGCCCGATCTCATCGACCAGGTGCTGCAGCTTGTCTTCGGAGCGTGCGGCGAGTGCCAAACGGTAGCCGGCCGCCGCTGCCAAGCGTGCAGTCGCCGCGCCGATACCGGACGAGGCACCGGTGATCAGCAGCACGGGATCGCTCATGGCCCTTCCTCAGTAGTTCGGCGTGGTTTCCGGAATGGCGCTGTCGTCGGTGATAAAGGGCATGTTCCAGGGTTCCAGGGTGCAACCCTTGTCGATCAGCTCCTGGCGGGTCTGCTCGATCACCTGTGCCATGCGCAGCGGATCGGCGTAGTCGCGCACCTGCGCTACCCGCGTGATTTCCTCGCCGTTGCCGTTCATCACGGTGAAACCGAAGCTGTCGTCCTCGGGGTTGGCGCTGGTCACGCAACCGCAGGGCAGGAAGGCTTCCGAAGCCAGTTGCATGGCGTTGTCGAGGCTGAGCGGGGTAGTGGTCATGGTCATCTCCGTTGCGTTGCGGATGTTTCAAGTTGACCGCCATATGCGACGGCCGTTTCCCTACCGCCGACCGGCTGTCGCTTGTGCAAAGGCTTGGGCGCCACCATATTCATCGGCATGACCACGTCATCCGTCGATCCGCTTGGCCGTTTCCACCCCGCCGTGGCGGGCTGGTTTTCCCGCAGCTTTCCCGCACCCACGCCGGCCCAGGCGGCTGCCTGGCCGCTGATCCGTGCGGGACGCTCGACGCTGGTGGCCGCGCCCACTGGCTCGGGCAAGACCCTGACCGCCTTTCTCGCCGCCATCGACGGTCTGGTGCAGCAGGGGCTGGCCGAGGGTGGTCTGGACGACGCGACGCGGGTGCTCTACGTCTCGCCGTTGAAGGCCTTGTCCAACGACATCCATATCAATCTGGAAGAACCGCTCGCCGGGATCACTGTGGAGCTGGCGCGCCTGGGCCTGCCGCCACTGGAAATACGCACCGCGGTGCGTACCGGCGACACGCCGCAGGCCGAGCGCAACGCCATGCGCAAGCGCGTGCCGCACATCCTCGTCACCACGCCGGAATCGCTCTATGTGCTGCTTGGCTCGGCCTCGGGGCGTGAAATGCTCGCCGATGTGCAGAGCGTGATCGTCGACGAGATCCATGCCATCGCCGGCAACAAGCGCGGCAGCCATCTGGCGCTGTCGCTGGAGCGACTGGAAGCGCTCTGCAATCGGCCGCTGGTGCGGGTCGGGCTGTCGGCGACGCAGAAGCCGATCGATGCGGTGGCGCGCTTTCTGGTCGGCGTCGAGCGGCCGTGCGAGATCGTCGACATCGGCCATGGCCGCGCCCGCGACCTGGCGCTGGACGTGCCGCCGGTGCCGCTGGAAGCGGTGATGAGCAACGATGCCTGGTCACTGGTGTATGACCGCCTCGCGGCACTGGCTGGCGAACACCGCACCACGCTGGTGTTCGTCAACACGCGGCGCATGGCCGAGCGCACCACCCGGCATCTGGCCGAGCGGCTGGGCGCAGAGGTGGTCGCCGCGCATCACGGCAGCCTGGCCCGCGAGCAGCGGCTGAGCGCCGAGCAGAAGCTCAAGCGCGGCGAGCTGCGGGTGCTGGTGGCCACTGCCTCGCTGGAGCTGGGCATCGACATCGGTGATGTCGAGCTGGTCTGCCAGTTGGGGTCGCCACGCTCGATTTCGGCGTTTCTGCAGCGGGTCGGGCGGGCCGGGCACCAGGTCGCCGGGGTCTCCAAGGGGCGGCTGTTTCCCAGCTCCCGCGACGACCTGATCGAATGCGCCGCGCTCCTCGACGCGGTGCGCCGCGGTGAACTGGATACGTTGAAGATCCCGGATGCACCGCTGGACGTGCTAGCACAGCAGATCGTCGCGGAGGTGGCCTGTCGTGAGTGGGTCGAGGAGGAGCTGTTGCAGCTGTTTCGCCGCGCGATGCCCTATGCCGCGCTCGACGAAGCGACCTTCCAGGCACTGCTGCGGATGCTCGCCGAGGGCTACACCACCCGCCATGGCACCCGCGGCGCCTACTTGCACCGTGATCTCGCGACGCGCAGCCTGCGTGGCCGACGCGGTGGTCGGCTGACCGCACTGACCTCCGGCGGCACCATCGCCGACAACGCCGACTATGCCGTGCTGCTGGAACCGCAGGGGCTGAACATCGGCACGGTGAATGAGGACTTCGCGGTGGAGAGCCTGGCCGGCGACGTGTTCCAGCTGGGCAACACGTCGTATCGCATCCTCAAGATCGAATCCGGGCGGGTGCGTGTCGAGGACGCCCAGGGCATGCCGCCGAGCATTCCCTTCTGGCTGGGCGAGGCACCGGGGCGCAGCGACGAGCTGTCCTTCGCCGTGGCGCGGCTGCGTGACGAGATCGATCGGCGGTTGGCTGAAGGTGCTCCTCCCCTCTACGCCGGGCGCCCCAACCCTCTCACCGAGGGGGAGAGGGGGCAGGCCGAGGCTGCTGGAACGAATGACGAAGGGCCGGGCACCGGAAGGGTTGCGACTGCTGCTCAAAGCCACGAAGCCCCAAGCGTCGGTGATGAACAAGCGTCCCTGCCTGTCCCAGCCGCGGACCAGGCTCCCTCTCCCCCGCGGGGAGAGGGCTGGGGTGAGGGGGCGGCGGTGGGCAGGGTGGACCTGTCGCCCGCCATCGACTGGCTGACCGGCAGCCTCGGCCTGGCGGAAACCGCCGCCCGGCAGATCGCCGAATACCTGGCGCGTGCCCGCTCCGCACTAGGGGCCTTGCCGACTCAGCAGCGGCTGGTGATGGAGCGTTTCTTCGACGAGTCCGGCGGCACCCAGCTGGTCATTCACTCGCCCTATGGCAGCCGCATCAATCGCGCCTGGGGGCTGGCGCTGCGCAAGCGCTTCTGTCGCACCTTCAACTTCGAACTGCAGGCGGCGGCCACCGAAGACGCCATCATTCTTTCGCTGTCCACCAGTCACAGCTTTGCGCTGGCGGAAGTCTGGCGCTACCTGCATTCGGCCAGCGCCGAGCAGGTGCTGATTCAGGCACTACTGGATGCGCCGCTGTTCGGCGTGCGCTGGCGCTGGATCGCTACCACGGCACTGGCGCTGCCGCGCATGGCTGGTGGGCGCAAGGTCGCGCCGCAACTGCAGCGAATGAAGAGCGAGGATCTATTGGCCACGGTGTTCCCCGACCAGGTCGCCTGCCTGGAAAACATCGTCGGCGAGCGCGAGATTCCCGATCATCCGCTGGTGCGCCAGACCCTCGACGACTGCCTGCACGAGGCCATGGACAGCGAAGGCTGGCTCGCGCTGCTGCGGCGCATGGAAGGCGGCGAGATCGAGCTGCTGGCGTGCGATCTGCCGGCACCGTCGCCGCTGGCCATGGAGATTCTCGGCGCGCGGCCTTATGCCTTTCTCGACGATGCACCGCTGGAAGAGCGGCGCACCCAGGCGGTACTCGCGCGGCGCTGGAGCGATCCGGAGTCGGCTGACGATCTGGGTGCGCTGGACCCGGATGCGATCGCCGCCGTGCGTGAGGAGGCCTGGCCCGAGGCGCGCAATGCCGACGAGGTGCACGAGGCGCTGACGGCGCTCGGTTGCATTGCCGAAGCCGAGACCGTCGCGCAGCCGCAATGGGGCGAATGGCTGGCCGAGCTGGCCCGTGGCGGCCGCGCGACGCGCATGCAGGTGGCGCACGACCGCGCCCTGTGGCTGCCGCTCGAGCGCCTGATGCTGCTGCGCGCGGTCTATCCGCAAGCCCCGTTCGAGCCGCACCTGCAGGCGCCTCTCGGCTACGACCAGCCGATCGAGGAAGATGCCGCACTGGTCGAGTTGATCCGCGCCCGGCTGAGTGGCTTCGGCCCGCTGCCGGTGCCGTTGATCGCGCGGCCGCTGGCATTGCCGGCTTCTGCCGTCGCGGCGGCGCTGATCCGTCTGGAAAGTCAGGGTTACGTGATGCGCGGGCGCTTCAGCGCTGGCGCAGTGGAGGACGAGTGGTGCGAGCGGCATCTGCTGGCGCGTATCCACCGCTACACGGTCAAGCGCCTGCGGCGGGAGATCGAGCCGGTCGAGCGTGTCGATTTCATGCGCTTTCTTGCTGACTGGCAGCATCTGTCCGCGACTACGCGCATGCAGGGGCGCGAGGCGCTGGCCACGGTCGTCGAGCAGCTGGAGGGCTTTCAGGCCGCCGCCGCGGCGTGGGAAGCCGATCTCTTGCCGTCGCGCCTGAAGGACTATGGCGGAACCTGGCTGGACGAGCTGTGCCGCTCCGGTCGCATTGTCTGGACGCGGCTGGCCGGGCGCCTCAAGGCCAGCGGCGGGCCGGTGCGCGGCACACCGATCGTGCTGCTGCCGCGGCGTCAGTTACCGACCTGGTATGCGCTGGCCAGCGACGCGCCGGCGCCGGAACTGTCTTCACGGGCACAGCGGGTGCTCGAATGCCTGCAAGCCGAGGGCGCGCTGTTCTTCGACGAGCTGCAGCACGACGCGCATCTGCTGCGCAGCGAGCTGGAAGATGCCCTTGGCGAGCTGGTGGCGGTGGGTTTGGTGAACGCCGACAGCTTCGCCGGTCTGCGCGCATTGCTGGCGCCGGCGAGCAAGCGCTCGCGCACGGCCCGGCGAAGCCGAGGTGGTGCCTTTATCGGCGGCATGGACGACGCCGGTCGCTGGGCGCTGGTGCGCAAGTCTGGAACGGGCGACGTGGAGGCAAGAACACGGGCGTTCGATGCCGAGGCGCTGGAACACATCGCCCATGTGCTGCTGCGCCGTTACGGCGTGGTGTGCTGGCGCCTGCTGGCACGCGAAGCGGACTGGCTGCCGCCCTGGCGCGACCTGTTGCGGGTCTACCACCGGCTGGAAGCCCGTGGCGAGATTCGCGGCGGGCGCTTTGTCGCGGCGGTGGCGGGCGAGCAGTTCGCCTTGCCGGAGGCGCTTGGCTTGCTGCGCGAGGTGCGCAAGCGACCGCTGAGCGGCGAGATGTTGGCGGTGTCCGCGGTCGATCCGCTCAATCAGCTCGGCACCCTGTTGCCGGGCGTCAAGGTGCCGGCCTTGGCGGCTAACCGGATTCTGTTTCGCGATGGGCTGCCGGTGGCTGTGCTGGTGGCGGGCAAGCCGCAATGGCTGGTCGAACTGGACGAGGATGCCCAGCGCGAAGCACGCCGCCTGCTGACGCCAGCCAGGCGCTGAGCCGTTAGTGGCCTGTTTGGTAAGTTCAGTCGGTCAAGTCGGCGCCCATGGCCCCGATACCGTGCTGCTCCTCACCATAGCCCGACTCGTCGCAGCGCCTTGTCTCGCAGTCATGTTCATCCGAACTGGCCTCGACCCACTCACCGCTCAGGCCGCTGGTCTGTTGCCATTTCGCAGCAACGCGGCTCGCGATAAAACGGCAACAGACCCTAGGGATCAGGCTGTCGGTGCCAGGCATTCCAGGTCGCTGAAGTCGGTGCGCAACTGCTCCAGGCGCCCGCTGAGGTGTGTCCGCTGCCCGGTATCGGCGAGGGTGTAGAGGTCGGCCACCAGATCCAGCCCTGCCTGCTCGGCACGCCGCAACGCGGCCTGATCGTTCGCACTCAGCAACGCCTCGCGTTCCTGCAGCAGCTGCGCGATGCGATCGTCGAAATCGTCGCGGTGGCGCTGCTCGACCGCGGCCAACAGCAGCTCTTGCCAGCGCTCGCGGTTGCCCAGCCAGCGGCTGTTCTGCTCGTTCAGGGTGTGAGACCAGAGCAGCACGCGTTGTCGCTGGTCCGCGTTCAACTGGCCGAACCAGTACTGCAAACGCTTCTGCATGCGCTCGGCGCGCTCGCGAATCTGCCGCTCCAGCGGAGGAGCCAGGTATTTCTCCCGGTATTCCTCTCGATTTTCCGCCAGCGCGTTGCGCAGTTCGGTGACCTGCTCGTCGCTCAGGGCAAGCAGCAGGTCCGTTGCGGTGGGGGTGATCTGCACGGCAATGCTGTGCATGGCGTCGCGGACGCCGCGGTACTGCGGCTCGAGGTCGCGGCGATCGAGCTGGCCGCCAGCAGTTTCGCGCTCCAGCCGTTCGAGGCTGGCCAGCAGTTCCGGCAATTGCGTGCTGCAGTGCCAGGCCAGATGCTCGCGCAGGCGTTCTCGCAGCTCGTCCTTCTGATGGTTATCCAGGTCGAGATAGTCGTTGAGCGTCCAGGGCACGACCATATCCAGGTTGCGATAGACCAGGGTGGCGCGGCTGCAGCCGTTCAATAGCATGGCGCAGAACAGGGTCAGCAGGAGCAGGCTGGCAATGGGGCGCATCGTCTTTCCTCGCGGGCGTCAGCGGCTGTTCTGTAGAGCCACGGCAGCGACGGGGGTTCGGCTGGGAGCCGTTTCGTCGGTGCCGGCGAGCAAAGGCGCCTGGCCTGTGGTCTTCCCTACATGGAGTCGTCCGGCGACGGCGGGACGGCCGACTTACCCAGCAGCAGTGGAGAAAAGCCATGACCTCTCAGATCAAGCACCTCAGCGGCGAAGACGTACCCAAGGCCTGGCGCCCGACCTGGGCGGTGTGCTGGGTGGTGGAGTTGAACGGCACCATCGTCGGCGGCCCCTATGCCACCGAGCAGGAGGCGCGTGCGGTGGCCGATGGTGACGAGGAGCCGCGGATCTTGCAGACCCCCGCGCCCTGAAACGGTAATCCCAGGCGCCTGGGGCCGTAGCTAGCGGGCCTGTTCCAGACAGTGCTGCGGGCAGGGCGCCTGATACGGGACCGATGGCGGTGGCGGGGCGACCAGCTGATTGACCAGTTCCAGCGATTTGTCGAAGGAGGGATAGCCACTGCGCGCGACATCCAGCTCGCCGTAGGCGTCGCGGTAGCGTTCCGCGCGGGCCTGATCGGCTTCGTTGAGCAGGTACGGTTCGTGGTAGATCTTGTAGAGCAGCGCCACCGCATGGGGGTGGCCCTTGCGCTTGGCCTTCTCCAACAGGTCCAGCACCTCCGATGGCTCCGGGCCCTGGCGGACCAGCAGCAGGGCCTGATAGAACTCCGTCTCGCCGCGCCGATCCAGCTTCGCACTGCGATCGAGCAGCGCCTGGGCGAGTTCGTAGCTGTCTTCGTCGCCGATCGAAATCAGAATCTTCGCCTGCATCAGGTCGTTCTGGTAAAGCAGCCGCTCTGCACGACACTGGTCGTTCCAGACGCTGTCGCAGGATTGAGTGGCGCAGCCGCCGAGGGTCAATAGCAGACTGACCAGCAGTGCCTTTTTCATGGCTGAATTGGTACTCCGTTCTCTTTTCGCCAGTATGAGCCGTGCCAGCTTCGATTCGCCAGTGGCGCTTACGTTCGCTCAATAGTTCGGGCAGGGCGCACTCATCTCTTGCAGGCCATAGCGTCTGAGCAGGGTCTGCCAGCGTGCGCTGTGCGGCAGGTCGGCGATGAGCTGATGCACGAACTGCGTGGTTTCGGCCGGCAGGCTGGCGGTCATGAGCACATGCCGGTCGAAGACGTAGAGCGGAAGTGGCGAAATATGCAGCGGTGCGTCAGGCACCTCGGTCAGGCTGAAGAACAGCCGTGAGGAGCGCGGCATCAGCGCGACATCGATGCGCTGGTTGAGCAGCTTGTTCAGGTTCTGCAGATCGTTGTGCACGTTTTCGCGCTGGATCAGGCCCTTGTCGATGTCGTCTTCCAGCGCCCGGTAGCGATGACCGAGGATCCCGCCCATGCGCAGGCCGTGCAGCGACTTCGGGCCGTCATAGTCGACCGGCTTGCCGCTATGGGAGACGAAATCCTGGATGTCGCACAGCAGCGGCCGGGTCCAGCTGGCGCCGGCGGTGAGGCGCTGTGGAAAGAAGTCCGGCGTGGCCCATAGCAGGATGCCGGGTTCCTTGTTCTCGAGGCGCGCATCGAGCCGTTTGCGCGGCAACTGGGTCAGCTGGAAGTGATAGCGGTCCTGGTTGGTCGGATGCTCGTTGAGCAGTTGCACCAGCGCTTCGGAGAGCCCAGGGTTCTGTCCGGAGGCAAAGGGAGGCGAGGGTTGGTAAGCCCATACGGCGACGGGCTCGGCAGCCAGGATGCTCAGCGGGAAAACGGTCAGCAGCAGGAGCATCAGTTTCTGCATCGCGGTCCTGTCTTGAGTGAGAACGCCATCGTGGCGAATTGCCCTCAAGACTGGTTCAGCAGAACAGGTAAAGCAAGCGTGCTCCGCCGGCCGGCGCTGGCGAGGCCTCAGAAACGCTCGTGCTCGCCGAGGAAACGCCACTGGCCGGCCGGTAGTTTGGCCATGGACAGGCGGCCGATACGAATGCGTTTGCAGGCAAGCACCGTCAGGCCGATGGCTTCACAGAGCAGACGGACTTCGCCGGGTGCGGGTTCCTTGATCACCAGGCGCAGACGGTTTTCGCTCTGCCAGCTGACCTTGGCCTTGGCTAGGATCTTGCCGCGGTGGCCGATGCCCTTGGCGAGCAACGCCAGCCCGTTCTCTTCGGCTTCGCCGCTGACTTCGACGACGTATTCCTGCTCCAGCTTGTCGCGTGCGCTGGTGAGCAGGCGGATCACTTCGCGTTGCTGGCTGAAGACGGTCAGCCCGCTGGCGTCGGCGTCCAGGGGCAACAACAGGTTCTGCTGGAGCAGATGGCGCTGCAGTGCTTCGTTGCGGCTGGGGTCGTCGCTCCAGTGCTCGCTGGCCTGAAGTACGCGGCGCGTGCCGTCGACATCGGCACCGATCACCAGTCCGGCGGGCTTGTGCAGGAGCAGCGTCACAGGCGCGATTTCCCTCGCGGTGGCACCGGCTCGCAGTTCGACGCGCTGTTCGGGACGCACCTTGATGAACGGCGCTTCCACGAGTTCTCCGTCGACCGTTACCCAACCACCCTCGATATACAGCTCGGCCTCGCGCCGGGAACAGCCGAGTTGCTCGGCGAGGCGTTTGGCAAGGCGTACGGGGTCGGTCATGGTGCGCTCGGAGACGAGAAAGAGGAGGGGGTAGAACGCGGCGAGCCATGATAAAGCCGGCTCGCCGAAAGCGGTTCAGATCACTTCTTGCTGATGGTGATCTGGCGGGACGGACCCTGGGTCTGACCACTCACTCCGTTGGGGATGGTCTGGACTTCACCGCCGGCCTTGATGAAAGCGGCCATTTGCGCAGCGAGGGACTGGCTGGTTTCGGTGGCGGGTTCGGGCTTGCGCTTGGCGCTGGTGGTTTTAGTGGCCATGGATCGCTTTTCCTTTAATCAGTCGAACCGGGCATTATACAGATTTGATCAAAATTTGTTCAGGTTTTTGCTGGCCGTCATTTCTTGAAGCGTTTTTGCAACCATCCGACGAGCCGTCTGGTCTTCAATTAGCCGCGAAATAAGCGTTTCTCGACATCGAATCACTACCTGAGAGGAAGACCATGCTGCGCCATGCCATTCGCACCACGCTCTGTGGTTTTGCCATCGCCGCTTCGCTGCAGGCTGTCGCCGAAACTGAACGCCACTCCAGCGAGGCGGGCCCGGTAACGGTCAAGGAGATCGTCAGCGGCCTCGAGAATCCTTGGGCGCTGGCCTTTCTGCCGGACGGCAAGCGCATGCTGGTGACCGAACGGCCCGGTCGCCTGCGCGTGGCCGGTCTGGACGGCAGCCTCTCCGAGCCGCTTGCCGGCGTGCCGGACGTCTTCGCCCGCTCCCAGGGTGGCTTGCTCGACGTGAGATTGTCGCCGGCCTTCGAAGCGGATCGCCTGGTCTATCTGACCTATGCCGAGGCCGGCGATCAGGGCAAGGCCGGAACGGCGGTCGGGCGCGGTCGATTGAGCGACGATGCCAGTCAGCTGGAGAACTTCGAGGTGATCTTCCGTCAGCTGCCAAAGCTCTCCACCGGAGTGCATTTTGGCTCGCGGCTGGTGTTCGACGGCAACGGACATCTGTTCGTCGCGCTTGGCGAAAACAACCAGCGGCCTACCTCGCAGGACCTCGACAAGCATCAGGGCAAGGTGGTGCGCATCGGCCTGGACGGCAGCGTGCCGGAGGACAACCCCTTCGTCGGCCAGGACGGTGTGCGGCCGGAAATCTGGTCCTACGGCCATCGCAACCAGCAGGGCGCCGCTCTCAACCCCTGGAGCGGCGTGCTCTGGACTCACGAACATGGCCCGCGCGGCGGTGACGAGGTCAACATTCCGCAGGCTGGCAAGAACTACGGCTGGCCGCTGGCGACTCACGGCATCAACTACAGCATGCTGCCGATTCCTGAAGCGGAGGGCGAAACGGTCGAGGGCACCGAGCCGCCGCACCACGTCTGGAAGAAATCGCCGGGCGTCAGCGGCATGGCGTTCTACGATGCCGAGCGTTTCCCCGGTTGGCAGCACAGCCTGTTCATCGGCGCGCTGGTGGATCAGTCGCTGATACGCCTGCAGCTCGACGGCGACCGCGTGGTCGGCGAAGAGCGCCTGCTCAAGGACCTGGGCGCGCGCATCCGCGACGTACGCGTCGGGCCCGACGGTTACCTCTATCTGCTGACCGATGCGGGCGACGGTAAGTTGCTTCAGGTTGGTCTGGACGCTCAGTAAACGTCAAAAGGCGGGGCTTCCACCCCGTCGCGGCAAGTCACATCACGCCAATCTCCGTTGTGCACGGAGCATTCCCGCCCGTCGCCTGTCCCACTTTCATGATGGCCAGCCTTGCTGGCCGTCGCAGTATGGTGGCTCGAATAACAAGATCGAGGGAGATAGGCCGTGGCTGTGGTCATCAGCGGAGTGTTCTGCATCATCGTCGGGCTTGCGCTCGGTGCAGGGGGAGCGAAGGTCGTCAGCCTTGGCGGTACCTGGTATTTCGCCATTGTCGCAGGGGGATTTCTGCTGACCGGGATCCTGCTGCTGATGCGCCGCCGTGCGGCGCTGTGGGTTTACGCGCTACTGATGCTCGGGGCGCTCGGTTGGGCACTGTATGAAGTGGGGCTGGACTGGTGGCAACTGGCGCCGCGCGGCAGCATCATCGCGCCGCTCGGGTTGTGGCTGCTGACGCCCTGGATCGCACAGCGGCTGGGCTGGCAGCACTTCGGTTTTCGCGCCTGGGGCGGCGCCGCGCTGCCGCTGATGCTGGCGGTCGTGCTCTGGGGTGCCGCAGCGGTGTACGCGGTTGGTCATGACAGCCACGACATCAAGGGCATGCTGCCGCGGCCCTTGGCCGAAGCGCCTGCCATGGACGATGCCGTACCGGCCGGCGACTGGCACGCCTATGGACGCACCCAGCAGGGTCAGCGCTACTCGCCGCTGGCGCAGATCACGCCGCACAACGTCGAGCGGCTGGAGCCGGTGTGGCACTACCAGACCGGTGATCTGCGCGGTCCGGACGACCCGGATGAAACCACCTATGAAGTCACGCCGCTCAAGATCGATGACAGCCTGTACCTGTGCACACCGCATAATCTGGTCATCGCGCTGGACGCCGAAACCGGCCAGGAGCGCTGGCGCTTCGATCCCGAGGTGCCGCACTCGGTCAATCGCCAGCACCTGACCTGCCGCGGGCTTTCCTACCATGCATCGCCGCCGACGGCCGAGGGCCAGGCCTGTCGGCAGCGCCTGTTCATGCCGACCGCCGATGCCAGGCTGATCGCGCTGGATGCGAAGACCGGCGAGATCTGCCCCGGCTTCGGCGATGACGGTGCGGTGGATCTCTGGGCGAACATGCCCCACGTGAAGGAAGGCTTTTACTATTCCACCTCGCCGCCGGTGGTCGCGCGTGATCTGGTGATCGTCGGCGGGGCGGTGAATGACAACGTTCGCGCCAACGAGCCGTCCGGCGTCATCCGTGCCTATGACGTCTATACCGGCGAGCTGAAATGGAACTGGGATCCGGGCAATCCTGATGAAACAGCGCCGATCGCCGCCGGGCAGACCTACAGCGCGAGCAGCCCGAACAGCTGGAGCATTTCCAGTGCAGACGAGGCGCTGGGCCTGATCTACGTGCCGCTGGGCAATCAGGTGCCGGATCAGTGGGGCGGACAGCGCAGCGAGAACAGCGAGCGCTTTTCCTCGTCCATCGTTGCCCTCGATCTGGATAGCGGCCAGCTGCGCTGGGTTTTCCAGACCGTGCGCCATGACCTCTGGGACATGGATGTGCCGGCGCAGCCGAGCCTGATCGACATCCAGGCCGCGGACGGCCCGGTACCCGCGCTGGTGGCGCCGACCAAACAGGGCGACATCTATGTACTCGACCGCCGCACGGGCGAGCCGATCCTGCCGGTGCGCGAGGTGCCGGCGCCGCAGGGCGCGGCCGAGGGCGACTGGGTCGCCAAGACGCAGCCAGCGTCGGCATTGTCTTACGAGCCACCGAAGCTGCAGGGCAAGGATCTGTGGGGCGCCACGCTGATCGACCAGATGATGTGCCACATCCAGTTCCACTCGCTGCGCTACGAAGGGCGTTACACGCCACCATCGACCCAGGGCACCCTGGTCCATCCGGGCAATTTCGGCGTGTTCAACTGGGGCGGTGTAGCCGTGGACCCGGTGCGGCAGATGGTTTTCAGTACGCCGGCCTATCTGGCCTTCACTTCGAAGCTGATCCCTCGTGAGGATGACGAGACGACCTACGTGTCGGAGCAGGAGCCGTTCCTCAACGAAAACTTCGGTTCGCCTTTCGCCGTGGAGCTGAAGGCCTTCGTTTCGCCTATCGGTCTGCCTTGTACCGCGCCGCCGTGGGGCTACGTGGCCGGCGCCGATCTGCGTACCGGCAAGACGCATTGGCTGCGCAAGAACGGCACGGTGCGCGACCGTGCGCCGATTCCGCTGCCGTTCAAGATGGGCGTGCCGAGCCTTGGCGGGCCGATGCTCACCGCCGGTGGCGTTGCGTTCTTGAGCGGGACGCTGGACTACTACCTGCGTGCCTACGATGTCAGCACCGGTCGCGAGCTATGGAAAGCGCGTCTGCCGGCCGGCGGTCAGGCCACGCCGATGACCTACGAGAGCCGCTCTGGTCGGCAAATGGTGGTGGTGGTCGCCGGCGGACATGGCTCGCTGGGCACCAAAGCCGGTGATTCGGTGATCGCCTATGCATTGCCACGCTGACTGGCGCTAGAATCGCCGCCTTTACACTCGGGACCGCCCACATGGCCGCCATTGGACGTTACAACAGCCTGCAGATCGTCAAGCACACCGGTTTCGGCTTCTACCTCGATGGCGGTCCGGACGGCGAAATCCTGCTGCCCAACCGCTACATCCCCAAGGACACGCCGACCGAGGTGGACGACTGGCTGAACGTCTTCATCTACCTCGACAGCGAGGACAAGCTGATCGCCACCACCGAAAAGCCCAAGGTGCAGGTCGGTGAATTCGCCAGTCTGAAGGTGGCCGAGATCAACCGGGTCGGATTGTTTCTCGACTGGGGCCTGCCCAAGGACCTGCTCTTGCCGCACTCGGAAGAGAAGCGGCCGCTGCAGGTCGGTGATTACTGCGTGGTTTACGTCTACATCGACAAGCGCACCCGGCGCATTACCGCCACGGCACGCCTGGATCGCTACCTGGACAAGACCCTGGCGAATTACAAGGTAGGAGAGGCGGTGGACCTGCTGATCGTCGAGGCGACCGAGCTCGGTTTCAAGGCGATCATCAATGGCCAGCACTGGGGGCTTATCCACAAGAACGAGGTGTTCAAGTTCCTCCGTGGAGGCATGCGCGAGCGCGGCTATATCAAGGAGCTGCGGCCCGACGGCAAGATCAGCCTGAGCCTGCAGCCGGTGGGCAGCGAGGCGACCGATGCCCTGCAAGCGTTGATCCTGCAGAAACTGGAAGAAAACCAGGGCTCGCTGGACGTCAGCGACAAGAGCCCGGCCGAGGAAATAGCCCGTCGCTTCGGCGTCAGCAAGGGCAACTTCAAGAAGGCCATCGGTGGTCTTTACAAGCAGGGTCGTATCGTCATCCACCCGGATCGCATCGAGCGCGCCTGAGCCAACCCCATAGCCGGGTGGTCGCAATGACCACCCGGCGGCTGCTACAGATCCAGGCTGATCTGCCCGCTGCCGGCATCCTTTCTCAACGACTCGCCTTTGCCTTCTGCATAGCTCAGCTGCCCGTCGAGCAGGCGGGCAGGGGCGGTGAACGGGTGGGCGACCGTCGGCTTCTCGTCCTGGATATGCAGGACTTCGATGCCGCGGATTTTCAAGACGTCCGAAACCAGCGAGCGATGACAGCGCCACCAGAGCAGCTCGGCGCACATCATCGCCGTGCGTCGTTGCACCGCCATTTCCAATAGACGCTGCAGGCCACGGTTGAATTCATCGCTGCGCAGATGGTCGGCATAGCCGCGAAAGGCGCTGTTGCGCCAGGCCAGGCTTGGTGAATCCTTCAGTGGTCGTCGTCTGCCGCCCAGTTCCTCGATCCATTGATAGTGCAGCCCGTGCGCTTCCAGGCCTTCGCGCAGGGCTGCCTCGCCGAACTGCGGCAATCGCCGTGAGCCGGGAAAGCGACGGACGTCGGCGATCGCCTCTATCTGATGGTGGCGCAGTATCTCGATCAGTTGCTCCAGCGAGCGCGTCGAGTGGCCGATGGTCCACACCGTGGCTGGTTGAGCCATGCCTCAGCTCAGTTTCCTGAGTGCCGACTCTTTATGCATCGCCACATGGTCGGTCTTGTCGCTCTTGATCTCGTATTGCGGGGCGTCCGGGCTGGCGCGCCGTGTGCGGCCCATGAATTCGGCGTCGGCCGTGTGCACTCGGGTGATGTGGCCGCTGACCCGTCCCGCTTCCGAATTCCAGCTGACGTGATCGCCCACTTTGTACTTATGGCTCATGGTGCCTCCGTTTCGTCGTTCGGTAAGGCATCGGACAGCCATCGGCCGACGAAAATCGGTTGCTTCCGACACTTGGTTTTTATCCCAAGCAGAGGGCTATTCACCTCTCCACCATATACCGTTCGTCGGCAAGATCGATAGCGGTTAATCCCTTTAATAATTGCCAAAGTTCAAAAAGTCGGCGCTTGTTTTTGCGTCAAGTAACCAACTAGGGCGGTTAAACGCAATATCAATTCGACATCTACCGCCGTGTGCGTAATGGCATATTAATGTTATTTTCTGTTTATGGCGTTTTTCTGGCGATCTATTACTGGCAAAAAAATTTCCATTAATTTTTTGAACCTATTATAAAGCCGCCACGCAAGACGATTGACCGGTTTGTTCAGGGGGTGGACGGCGGGAAATTTCTTGTGAACGGTTCGTTTGTTGTGACACCGCGACCCTCTTCAAGAGCAACGCCCCACGACTTATCGACCTCCCGTTTCTTTTCGAAGGCTCCGCCTTTGAAGTAGTAAGTTCCGGAGAGACTCAATGTCCACCAACCTGTTTTCCGGTGCCCGCAAGGCACTCGTCGCTTCCATCGCTGCCGCTGTTCTGCTGGGTGGCGCCACTGTTGTAACCACGCCTTATGCCGCTGCATCCTCGGTTGCCGCTGTATCGGTTTCCGCCAAGATCAACGCGTTCACCAACAGCGATTGGCTGAACGGTATCTGGCGCACCGGCGCCGGCTTCTCGATCCCCGCCACCTCCGCAAACCGCGCCGCGTTCGTGGCCGGCGCTTCGGTACGACTGGCAGACGGTCAGGTACGCAAGATCAGCCGCGCGCAAATCGTCGGCAGCAACATGAGCATCTTCCTGGAAGGTGCAAAGCTGGACGGCAACAAGGTTGGCGCACCGCAAGTGGTCACCATCGGCAGCACGGCCGTAACGGCCCCGGACACTTCTGCTCCGATCACTACACCGCCTACCGTTACTGCGCACTCGACCAGCATCAACGCATTCACCAACAATGATTGGCTCAATGGTGTATGGCGTAAGTCGCCGGGCTTCTCCATTCCGGCAAGCGCTGCCAACAAGGCTGCTTTCAAAGTTGGAGCGACAGCAAAACTGGCAGATGGCCAGGTTCGCAAAATTACCCAGGTACAAGTTGTTGGCGCCAATATGAGCGTCTATCTGGAAGGTGCGGCAGTTAACGGAAGTGTCGTCGGCGCACCCAACAAGTTGGCGCTGGCTACAACTTCGACTACCAGCCCGGCTCCGACTCCGGCGCCCAGTGCTCCGACCCCTTCGGTCATCGCCACCAGCAACCTGAACAACTACACCAATGCTCAATGGCTCAACGGTATGTACCGTACCGCTGCAGGCTTCTCCATCCAGGCAAGCAGCGCCAACGTGGCGGCATTCAAGGCTGGCGCTTTGGTGAGGCTCGCTGATGGTCAGACCCGCAAGGTGCTGCGCGCTCAGCTGGTCGGCAGCAACATGAGCGTCTTTCTTGACGGCGCGGTAATCAACGGTACGACCCTGGGCTATCCGAAGACCATCTCGGTGGTCAGTACGTCGACCGGCACTCCTTCGTCTCCTGCTCTGACTACCCCACCGGTAGAGCCAGCACCGGCTCCGGTGCCCACCGCACCTGACACCACCAATGGCAAGCCGCTGCTGGTTGGCGTCAATCTGTCCGGCGCCGGCTTCGGTCCCTCGGTTGTTCCCGGCAAGCATGGCACCAACTACACCTATCCTGCCGAGTCGTACTACAAGAAGTATTCCGACCTGGGCATGCCGCTGGTTCGCCTGCCGTTCCTCTGGGAGCGTATCCAGCCCAAGCTGAACTCTCCGCTGAACGCCGAGGAGTTCGCCCGTCTGAAGCAGTCGCTGGATTTCGCGCAGAAGCACAACGTCAAGGTGATTCTCGACCTGCACAACTACTACCGTTATTACGGCAAGCTGATCGGCTCCAAAGAAGTGCCCATCAGTTCCTTCGCCGCGGTATGGAAGCAGATCGTGCAGCAAGTAGTGAACCACCCGGCCGTCGAAGGCTACGGCCTGATGAACGAGCCGCACTCGACCAACGGGCTCTGGCCGCAGGCTGCCCTGGCGGCTGCTCAGGCAATCCGCACCGTCGACTCCAAGCGCTGGATCTACGTAGCAGGCGATCGCTGGTCGAGCGCTTTCCACTGGCCGCACTACAACACTCAGCTGGTCACCAACCCGTGGATGCGCGATCCGAAGAACAATCTGGTTTACGAAGCGCACATGTACGTGGACAAGGATTTCTCGGGCAACTACTTCGACAAGGCCGAGAAGTTCGACCCGATGATTGGCGTCAACCGCGTCAAGCCCTTCGTCGACTGGCTCAAGCAGCACAAACTGCGCGGCTACATCGGTGAGCACGGCGTACCGGATTTCTCGCCCTCGGCCATCGTCGCAACCGATAACCTGCTGGCCTACCTGCGTCAGAACTGCATCCCGAGCACCTATTGGGCTGCCGGTCCCTGGTGGGGCGAGTACGCGATGTCCCTGGACGTAAGCAGCGGCAAGCACCGTCCGCAGCTGCCGGTTCTGCAGAAGCACGCCAAAACCGCAAACAGCTGCACCAGCATCGGTCCGCTGTAACGACAATCCGCGCAAGCAAGAACGGGCCCCTGGGGGCCCGTTTTTGCGTTCCGGTACTTGTATGGCAGTTACAGCTCGTCGGCTCGCTGTAACGGGTCGTTTTGCCTATTGAGCTGACCCGCTGGTCACAGCTGCAGTGCTTTTGCCGTTTCGCTTGTTCGGCCCACACATTGTCGTAAGCCAAGCCGCACGCCGGCTGCGCGCCATCGCAGGCAGATCGTCATTGGATCTCGCCGTTACACGTCTTCGCTCTCTGTCGAGCGCCGCAGGTAAGTATCGGCCTCGAGGCCCCGTACCGCCTGGCCAAAATCACGGAACTCGAAAATTGGGGTCCGGTCACCATTTATGTGCGTATTGAAATCGCACAGCCGCGGAACCCCGCATTGCTGTGCTTCACGGACCGTGGTCATCCGGCCAAACCCTATGACCCTATAAAAGGTGGACAAAATGACGACACCCGATGAAGAGATCACAGGTTACGGCGGTCAAGCCAGAACCGACGCCAACGTCCAGTCAACGAGCACTTCCGCTCAGCCCACCGGCCAGACGGGCCAGGCTGGCACCACGCAGACGAGCAGCTCAGCTTCCGCTCCGAGTGCCGAGGAGCTCAAGGCGAAGGCGCGCGAAGCCGGCGAGCAGGTCAAGAACCAGGGCAAGGCACAGCTGGACAGCTACCGCGGTACGGCCGCCGATGAGCTGGAAAAGGTTGCCCAAAGTGCCAAGGCGGCAGCGGCGGAACTTGAAAACCAGGATCGCACGGGCCTGTCCCATTACGTCTCCGACATGGCGCAGAGCATGGTCGACCTGGCTGACAACCTGCGCGGCAAGAGCGTCGATGAACTGGTAGGCGAGGTCAATCGCTTGGCTCGCAACAATCCGGGCCTGTTCATTGCCGGCAGCGTTGCGCTTGGATTCGGCTTGACCCGTTTCGCCCGCGCTTCCAGCCACCGGGCTGAATCCGCTGCTCGCGAACCGACGACCGACTACGGTCATTCCGACGCCAGTCGCCCGCATCCGACATCGCCGCTCGGCGTTCCGGCAGACGTGACCGCCGAGACCCTGCCAAGCCAGTCCGAACTGGACTCGCGTATTTCCAGTGGCGCACCGGGCAATACCGTCGGCAGCGTAAGCAACGCTGGCATGGCGCCGTCCACGGGCAGCACCAATGGCATAGGCGGCACTGGTAAAGGCACAAACGGAGGGCTTAATCGATGAACGAGCAACGCAACCTCAATTCGCCTTACGAACCCGGCAACTCCGAGCACGATAACTCTGTCGGCGGTTTGCTACGGCAGCTGACCCGCGAAGTGCCGTCGCTGTTCACCAAGGAATTGGCGCTGGCCAAGGCCGAACTGAACGAATCGCTGCGTGCCACCAAGGCTGGCGCTGCCAGCGTCGCAACTGGCGGTGCGGTGCTCCTGGCTGGCTTTATCATCCTGCTGATGTCGGCGGTCTACTTCCTCAGCACCATGATGGAACCCTGGCTGGCCGCGTTGATCGTCGGCGTGGTCGTGGTGGTCATCGGCCTGATCATGGTCTCGGCCGGCAAGAAGAAATTCGAAGCCTCTTCGTTCAAACCCGACCGCACCATCCATTCGCTGCAAAAGGATAAAGAAGTCGTAAGGGGGCACGCATGAGCACGCATAACCAGGTTGACATAGAAGCACAAAAGGATCCGGACACGCTGGAGCGCGAGATCGACCAGCAGCGCGCCGAAATCGGCAACATCGTCCACGCGCTGGAAAGCAAGCTCTCCCCCGGACAGATGATCGATACCGCCCTCGGTTATGCCAAAGGCGGCGGCGGTGAGTTCCTGCACAACCTCACCGATACCGTTAAGGCCAACCCGGTACCGACGCTGCTCACCTCTATCGGTCTGGTATGGCTGATGGCCGGGCAGAACCGCCGCCCGGACTACAGCGACAGCGTTTCAACCGGTCCGTCGATGACCGATAAACTGGCCGACAAGGCCTCTAATCTCAAGCAGCAGGGCAGTGGCATCAAAGACAAGGCGGCGCAGATGAGTCATAGCGCCTCCAGCTCACTGGGCAATGCCCGTCATCGTGTCAGCGACTCCAGCCGGCACGCCGCGGAAAGCCTGAGGCACACCGCAGACCGTGCACGCGGCGGTTTCACTCAACTACTCAACGAACAACCGCTGGCACTTGGCGCCATGGGTATCGCTCTCGGCGCGCTGCTGGCGGCCTCGGTTCCACCGACCCGTCGTGAAGACGAACTGATGGGCCGGAAGAGTGACGAGCTGACCGGCAAGATCAAGGACAAGGCCCGAGAGGGCTACGCGATGGCCAGCGCCGAAGGCGAGCAACTGGCCGGCCAGGTCAAGCACGACCTGGAGCGCGACCACGGCCAGCCCGCGTCGCGACCGCACTGATCGCCTGATGCGGATTGCAGTATCGAGGGCGATGCGCACGGGCTTGAGTCCAACCGCAGAACCCCCGATAATCCGCGGCCTGGCGCCGGTGTAGCTCAGTAGGTAGAGCAGCGCATTCGTAATCGGTGCACTTTGTCTCGGTGAATCGGCTGTAAGCCTTGCGGCACTAGGCTTTCAGCCGATTCGGTTCGAAACAAGGGAGCGTCCCAAACACGAATTGAACAACACCGACAGCTGATGCCGCTTTAGCTCATCTGGTAGAGCACATCATTCGTAATGATGGGGTGGCCCGTTCGAGTCGGGCAAGCGGCACCAAAAATCCTAGAAAAAGGGGCAGCTAATGGCTGCCCCTTTGCGTTTTTGACTGATAGCAGCGCTGCATCGATCCGTATCGGTGCACCTGTAGCATTGGAGACGATGGACATCCAGCTACCTCAGCTGTCCTGATCGTCGGAAAGGTCGTCATAAGTCCCCAGCTCGAGTCCTAATTTTAACTGTGCTACCAGTGCTTCGATGCTTTGACGAGTGTAAGGACCGCTAGCTAGTAGGCGGATCGTAGTTGTCCGGGACACTCGTATGTTTGCGATCTCTTCACCGTCAATATTACCGATTGGCTTTACGACATGCGTTGACGCAGCAGGAGCCTTTTGAAAGGCAGGGCTAGGAGTGACAGCTGAGCTGGACTCATCTTCCTCCTCGTTTTCTGGCACCGCGCTGTCCACTTCTTCCTCTCGTTCGTCTGTATCCAGCTTAGCGAACCTGATTGCAGCCTCGTATATCTTGATAATTTCGATAGCAGCTGTCGGCGTAAACTCGCGCTCGACCTTTAAGTAATGCGCCACCGTATCGTTGGACGGCCGGTCTAGACCATATTTGTTCCACAGGTCAGCTAAGACGGGCGGAGTCAACGCGGCTTTTTTGATACTGGAGTCTCGCTCAGGAGAGACCAGTCGCTCATCCTGGACGATGGACAGGCCCAGCGGGGTTAGACGCACCTTTCGGTCCGCACCGTTTCCTCTATCTTCCATCAACCCGTATGACTTCAGGGCAGAGATGGTCACTAACCCACCGCTGCTCTTCGGACCGTATTTCCAGTGGCCTACAGCTGTAGAAACCAACGCTTCGTGCTTACCCTCAGCGCTAAAGAAAGCTCTCGCTCTACTGATTGCTGCTTCTAAGGTGATTCCTGGGTATGACGGACTACGCTGTTTCACAGCCATGAAAAGACTCCTGACGGTTGCTGACATAGCAACAGTACCTCAGTCTTATGCTGGTATCAAGATAGGGAGATAGCCAAGTCTGAGACTTGAGAAGATAAGTGTTGACAGGCCTTGTCTCATCAGTAGACTTGCCATCAACCGAACAAGCGTATCGGCGCCCACGAAGGAGCCGCCTCTGACAAGCTTGAGGAATCGAATTGAAAGGGGGGGGATAAACCGCAGGGCAAGAAAAACCGGCCAAGTTGGCGCTTGGCCGGATTTACAAAAGATATCTGAACGGGCTCCAGATCTCTCTCGCTAGCTTTTGGGAAAAGCTTTGCAACGATAGCGCTGTTTGATTCTCGGTGCAAGGTGGCGAGTTTTTGTTCGAGTCCTCTGCAAGAGGAAGGAATTATGTCTCAGCAAGACATGTTCGGCCTGCCTGACGAAGGTTGCGAGGTCATCTATCGGATGACGATCCGCACCAAGTCCGGGAAGGTGATCCGGCGGGCCAACGGCCAGCCGTTTCGAATCGTTATCCGCCGCAGCAAGCGCTAGGTGACGCAGTGCAGCGCACTGCAACTCCCTAGCATGTAGAAACAGACCGCCCGTAGGTGATTACGGGCGGTTTTTTTTTTTTTTTTGCGCTTCACCGTCTGCTTTAAACCCCGGATGCCGCATGGTCTCCTCAGGTCGCGTGTGGTACTTGCGGAGCAGCTTCGCCTGACGCTGAGCTGTCAGAGCTGTTTCGACACGACAGACGAGCACCTGGGCAGCCTGGAAAGTGTTGGTTTTCGCCGAGAGAAATCTTTGAGATATTTGGTTCGTCGACTGCAAACGTCGATAAGGCTTTCGGCGGCCAAATCAGCCGAGACCCACTCTGGATGACAACAGAGGTTCGGGTCCGATCTGCGGCGATACGGCTGCGGATGTCCCCCATGACAGTTCCGTCATGCTGGGAATCCGAGAGCCGCAGATATGACACACGAACCGAAGAAAATCACCTCAGAAGAACTGGCCGAGCTTCACTCCCTTCCTGATGACGCCCTTGTGACCGCTACGGAGGCGGCTGCATTCCTGCGCCTCAAGGATGGCACCCTCGCCTGGTATCGATGCAAAGGCGGTGGCCCCGCTTATGTCCGCATCGGTGGCAAAAGCGTTCGTTATCGCATGGGCGATGTTCGCGAATATGCGAAAGGGCAACGCCTCAGCGAAGGCCGTCAGCGGGCGGCCGCCGCGATGCTCGCAGCAACTAGCGTGCGGAGGGCTTGCCAATGAACAGGCAAAAAGAAGCCCGCGGGCAAGGCGGGCTGCAGGAGAGCACAACTCAGGGGATTCACGGAAACAATGATGCCGTAGGGCTCTCCCGAAGAACGCCATTGTTCGACGACGCGCTGGCTTATCGTAAGGCCCGGCTTGAGCTGATCCCGTTGCGAGTCCGCGATAAGGTGCCCGCCGATAGGCAATGGCAGGCCCGCGAATACGATGGCGTCCAGGTAATGGACCGCGCACGCCGCGAAGGGCTCAACCTCGGGGTGCGCCTGCCCCCTGATGTTGTCGTGATCGATGTGGACCCACGCAACTTCCCGGAGGGCCGCGACAGTCTCGCCGACCTCGCTGCATCGTTTGGTCTTGACCTTTCAACGGCGCCGCATGTGCTCACTGGCAACTTGGATCACCCAGGGCACCATTACTACTTCCGCAAGCCGAAGGGCACGATCCTGCTGGACAGCGTCAATGGTTTTGAAGGCATTGAATTCAAGTCGTTCGGTCGTCAGGTAGTTGCTGCGGGCTCGATACACCCGTCTGGTGGGCTTTACAGGTGGGCGCCTAACTCACCGCCCTTGTATGAGATGCCAGACCTGCCAATCCAATTGATGGAGAAGGCGCGTAGGCCAGACCGCCCGCAGAGGGTAGCGACGGGCGCAGGCGAGCTGACGCCCGAGCAACTGGCAAAGACGCTGGAACAGCTCGACCCCTGCGACTTCGGAGGAAAACGCGAGCAGAAACGCTGGCAAGATTTAATGATGGCCTGCCACTTTGCCACCGATGGTGAGGGGCGGCAGGAATTCATCGACTGGTGCATGGGCGACCCCGACTATAGCGGGCGAGAATGGGACGTGGGCAATCGGTGGGATTCACTACACTCCGAAAGGGATGAGGCGATAACAACTGCCACTCTGCAGATGTTTCTAAATGAGGTCGGGGGCGGTATCGCTGCGCCTGACCCAGAAGACGACTTTGATATTTGGGAAGAGGAGGGGGCGCCTAGCGAGCAGCCGCGCCGCTGGCAGTTTCTGACCATCGATGAGCTGGAAGCATTACCTCCGCCTCGTTGGCTTATCCCAGGGTTGCTGACTGAGTCCAGCCTCGCAGCAATATACGGGGCTCCAGAATCAGGCAAGTCGTTTCTGGCCGTCGACATGGCGCTGTCTATTGCCAGTGGCCTCGATTGGCACGGACGGGATGTTCTTGCGGGCGGTGTTCTCTACATTGCTGCTGAAGGCGCCCCAGGCTTGGGTAAACGAGTAAGGGCATGGAAAAACGATCATGGTGCTCAAGGGGCCAACTTCGCTTTTCACCTGATGCGGGACGAAATCAACTTCGCCGCCGAAAAGGACACTGCTGTGCGGACCTTCGTGCAGGAAGTAGTCGCCGAGCTCGGCCCGCTTCGCCTGATCGTGATCGACACCCTCAATCAGACGGCTGCGGGAGCAGATGAAAACTCCGCGAAAGACATGAGCCGCTATATCACCAATTTGAAGCGCCTTCGAGACGCTACTGGGGCGGCGGTAGTTGTGGTTCACCACTCGGGCAAGGATACGAGCAAAGGTATGCGAGGGAGTACGGCCCTGCTGGGTGCGATGGATACGACTATTGAAGTTGAGCGTATGAAAGATAGGTACGCCATCGATGTCGCAGTGCGGAAACAGAAGGACGCCGAGAAAGACCCCGGCATCAGGTTCAGTCTTGAGAAGGTTGGCGATTCCCTTGTTCTCCATCCCTCGGTAATGGCAGCGGCTGAAGAAGACTTTGCCGTCGACCCGATCGTCGAATTGGCGTGCGAGCTTGCGAACGATAAGGACGGCACAGTTGGATTGAAGGAGCTGGTCGAGGCCGTTTGCAGCCGCCTGGGCGTTGCAGATAAGACAGCTCGGCGGAAGATTGCAGACGCTATTCCAAGTGGACGTGAAAACGCAGGCACTACTAATCAAGGAAAGTTGATCTGGCAGCAACCAGTAGAAGTGCGCAATCCGAAGCGAGGAATTTTAGTAATTACAGAGGAGCAAGGCTGATATTTTGATTGTCACGGGAGCGTAAAAAAGGACTTTGATTGTCGCGCCCCCTGACAATCGAAATAGCTCTGATTGTCGCTGATTGTCAATTTTGATTGTCACGGTGACAATCTAAGAAAATCAATAACTTAGGATAAAACTGACCACCTGATTGTCGTTTTGATTGTCACGGGCCGGATTCGATTGTCACGATTGTCGTCGTCTTAGAAAGACGACAATCGACAATCAGACTGACAATCGGAAAATCTATTAAACGAACCACCCCTGGAGGAGAATGATTAAGATCCGCGTGGAGGGGTTCCGTTTAAACCTCGGGAGGTCGCGCCATTGATAATCAGTGCTCACTGAAAAAAGTTACCTTCGGGTTCTACCCCGTTAGCACGGACACTTTCGAGTAAGCTCATACCGAGCTGAAGGAGTGTTCATGAAGCGCAAGAAATACAGTCCTGAATTCAAGCGGGAAGCTATCGAGTTGGTTCGTCGTTCAGGGGCGAGCTGTCGACAGGTGGCCCTGGAGATTGGTGTGGCTCCGAACCTGCTCACACGCTGGGTTCGAGAGGCACAGCCAGGCGCAGAAAAGGCCTTTCCCGGAACAGGTAGTCCGCGAGATGAGGAGCTGGCCCGCCTCAAGCGTGAGTTGGCCCGGGTGACCAAGGAACGTGATTTTTTAAGAGACGCGGCAGCGTACTTTGCCAGGGAGTCATCGAGCGGTACACGGTGATCCAGCGCTGCCGCAACGAGTACCCGGTACGTCTGATGTGCCGTTGCCTGAAGGTTTCTGCCAGTGGCTATTACGCCTGGCAGGATCGTGATCCAAGCCCGCGAAC
>Ga0315336_1000526_pt1 | contig 103062 bp, 99 predicted proteins | sample ASW5metaG_FD_204512 | JGI IMG/M metagenome (GOLD analysis project Ga0315336, IMG submission 204512) | Ammonia-oxidizing marine archaeal communities from Monterey Bay, California, United States - ASW #5 | ecosystem: Environmental > Aquatic > Marine > Intertidal zone | place: USA: California...
AGACTCTGGGCTGCTTTCGGCGAGAGACGCGCCCCGCCAGTGCGAGCGAGCACGCGGCCGATGTTGGTGTCGACGGGCGCGGCCTGATCCTCGAAAGCGAACGCGAGGACAGCGCGGGCGGTGTAGGCGCCGACACCTGGCAGCGCCATCAGCTGGTCCAACTCTCGCGGCAGCGACCCGCGGTGATCATCACGAACGCTCGTTGCCGCTCGATGCAGCGCGAGGGCGCGGCGGTTGTAACCCAGCCCCGCCCACTCCCGCAGCACCTCGGCGGCCGGAGAATCGGCGCAGCTGACCGGGCTCGGGAATCGTTCGAGAAACTTCGGCCACCGGTCGAGAACGCGGGAGACCTGCGTCTGCTGCAGCATTGTCTCGGCGACGAGAATCGCCCACGGATCCCGGGTGCGACGCCAGGGAAGGTCCCGAAGATTGTCGCCCGCCCACGCCAACAGCGCCGGCGGCAGCGATGACGAGACGGGCATTCGACGAATCTAGGTGGCCGTACGCTCAGGTCGCCTTTCCGACGCGCCGATGGAGTACCTGGGAGACAGGTGGAAAGGCACGCGTGAGGCTAGGAATACAGCCGCGACAGCTGGCTGACTTCGATCGAGGACTGTGGCGGCTGTTCTTCAGCATTCGCGTCATCGGACTCAGCGTGCTCGGGCTGATCGCTCTCCTGCCGCGCATCGACGTCGAACCGGTCATCGCGATCCTCATTCTGGGCCTGGCCGTTCCGTGCAACATCGCTCTGCGGGAGCTGGTGGGCAGTATGCGCTACGCGCCCTGGTGGATCCCGATCATCGATGCGGCTCTCGGGTCGTTGGCCATCGCCATTCAGCCCGAGCTTGGCCCGATCGCCCTCATCGCGATGCTCGGATCGACGAGCCAGGCCGCGACGACCGGGTGGAGATCGACGGTGCTCGCGACGATCCTCGGCGCTCCGCTCCTCGTCATCGCGATGATGCGTTACGACGTCGCGAACGCAGTCGCCCAGACATCGGCCTATCTCTCGGTCTCGATCGGCGTGACGGTCTTCATTGCGGTCATCGCCGATGCCGAACGGCAAGGACGCGAGAGCAACGAGAGCCTCCTCGCCGGCATCGATGCGGTTGTCTGGGAGGCCCATCCCTACCCGTTCGTCGAGGCCGAGATCTCGGGCGACACGATGAACGTATTGGGCATCGACCCTGACTTGCTTTCGGGCCCGGGGGCCTGGCTCTCCCACGTACCCGCGTTCGACCGAGCCGTCGTCGTGCAGCAGTCGCAGACCGCGATCGATGCCGGCCGAGACCACGAGCTCGCCTATCGCGTCACCGACGCCAACGGCGACCTGCGCCACGTGCGAGATCGAGTGCGGGTGGAGGTGGATTCGGCTGGCCGCGTCACGGCCCGCGGAGTCGTGGTCGACATCACCGACGAAGTCCGGGTGCGCGAGTCGAACCGAAATCTTGCCGAGCTCGTCGAACGGGTGCCGGTCGGTCTCGCCGTCGTGCGGGCCGAATCGAGTGGCCAGTTCACGACGATCACCGTCAACCCGGCCTACGAACAGCTGACCAGCCGACCGGCGACTGCGCTGGTGAACACCTCGGTGACCGGCGCCCTCGACGGCCCCGGAACATCGGATGTTCTGCAACTACTCGTCGACGCTCACCGGACAGGGCGAGCTCAGCGACGAGCAGAGGCCGGCGACCTACGGGCCGACGGCGAACGGATCATCAGTCTCGAGGCGTTCCCGATCTCGAGCGACCTTCTCGGACTCAACGTCGTCGATGTCACCGACCGAGTGATCACCGCGCGCACGCTTCGCCACCAGGCCCTTCACGACGAACTCACCGGCCTTCCGAATCGGGCGTTGCTCGAGGACCGCCTCCGCCATGGCATCGACGCGGCCAAACGGGACGACAACCCGGTGGCGCTGCTTCTGCTCGACCTCAATCAGTTCAAAGAGGTCAACGACACGCTCGGGCACGATCAGGGTGACCGATTGCTGGTGATGGTCGCCGCTCGCCTGCGATCGGCCCTGCGTGCGGTCGACACCGTCGCCCGACTCGGCGGTGACGAGTTCGCTGTGCTGCTCACCGACGACGTCTCTCCCCGGCGCACTCTTCGCGCCGCCGAACGAGTGCTCGCCTGTTTCGATGAACCCCACGACATGGACGGGATGTCGCTGCAGTGCGGCGCCAGTCTCGGCGTCGCCATCTACCCCGACCACGGCGACGACGCCGAGTCCATGCGCAAACACGCCGACATCGCGATGTATGCAGCGAAACGAAGGGGCGGCGGCGTTGCCGTCTACGACCCCGAACGAGACCGGCCCAATCTCGACCGTTTGACCTTGGTCGGTCAGCTTCGCGGTGCGGTCGACAACGGCGAACTCGAGATCCACTACCAACCGGTCATCGAGATGTCGTCGGCTCGGGTGGTCCGGGTCGAAGCGCTGGTGCGATGGAACCATCCCGAGCGCGGGCTGATCGGCCCGGGCGAGTTCATCGACGTCGCCGAGGTCTCCGGCGTTATCCGACCGCTCACCCGTTGGGTATTCGAGACAGCCGCTGCTGATGTGGCCCGGCTCGATGCCTCTGGATTCGTGTTGGACCTGGCCGTCAATGTGTCGGTCCGCAATCTGTACGAGCCGGCGTTCGTCGACGCGATCCGAGGCGCTCTCGACCGAACCGGCCTGGACGGAGCGCGTGCGATCCTGGAGCTGACGGAGACCCAGGTCATGGACGACCCGCTACTCGCTCACGGAGTACTCGACCGGCTACGCAGCCTCGGCATACGAGGATCGGTCGATGATTTCGGCACCGGCCACTCGAGCCTGTCGAACCTGCAGAGCCTGCCGTTGTCCGAGATCAAGATCGACAAGTCGTTCGTGCTCGCCATGGGCGACGGCGACGAGGCTGCCGCGACCATCGTGAAGTCGATCGTCGCGCTCGGCCAGAACCTCGGACTCGACGTGGTGGCGGAAGGCGTCGAGACGCCGTCGGCCATGACTCGATTGGCCATGCTCGGCTGCGACCTGGCCCAGGGCTTCCTCTTTGCTGCGCCGCTGCCCATCGACGAGCTAGAGCACTACCTCGGCGCGTCGAAGAACGGCGTGGCTTTCTAGCCAGACCTCAGTCCTCGGTGTCGCCCAATGCCTCGCCGAGACCGTCGTCGGCACCGAGCCGTCGCGTGACCACCTCAGCGGTGCGGGCCGCCGAATTCGCAAGCGTGTCGGTGAGCTCGGGCTTTGACGGCTCACCGCTGGCGACTCGAATCACGTAGCCATCGGCTCGGTCGACCCACGTGGGCGTGAAGCCGACGGTCTCGACCTCGATGCCGCCCGCTTCGTTCTCGAGCAATGTCACATGAGCGATCATTCCGTCCTGCGAAGCGGTCACGCAGCAGTTGGCCGACTGGTTCGACAAGAAGTTGCCGAGCCCGAAGACCACCCATTCGTCGTCGAGCTTGTCGACCGGCTGCACCACGTGCGCGTGGTGACCAATGATCAGATCCACCTCGCTGCTCGGCAGGATCTCGGTGAGCCACTGCTCTTGCGCTGATGACGGGGTGTGTTGGTACTCGTTGCCCCAATGCAGGCTGACAACAACGAACTCTGCACCCGCCTGCTTCGCCAGAGCAGCATCGGCGATGATCTCTTCGGGTTCGATCAAATCGACGAGATACCGCGCGTCGGCCGGCATCACGAACCCGTTGAGCGAATAGGTCGCCGAGATGTGGGCAATCACGATGCCGTTGACCTCGTAGAGCACCGGTGCCAGGTCGTGAGCCTCATCTCTGGCCATGCCTGCCTGCGGGAAGCCCAGCTCCTCGAATACGTCGATCGTGGAGATGACGCCGTCGGTGCGGCGATCGAACGAATGGTTCGAGGCCGTACTGCAGCCGTCATAGCCAGCATCGATCGCTGCTTCCACGAGAGCGCGTGGAGCGTTGAACACCGGGTAGCCGCTCAGATTCGTGTCGGTGCTCGACACGGGCGACTCAAGGTGACAGATCGCAAGATCGGCGGCCGACAGAATCGGGCGGACCTCGTCGAACATCGGACGGAAGTCCCAACCGCCTCCGGCCGCTTCCGCGTAGTTGGCCGCCGCTCGAACCACCGGCGAGTGCGGCAGCAGGTCACCGGTGAATGCCAGCGTTGCCGTTCTCGGAGGCGGCAGCGTGGTCGTGGTCGTCGTGGTGCTGGTGGACGTCGTCGATGTGGTCGAGGTCGTGCCAACGACCGCCGCCGCCTCGTCGGGATCGTTGTCGGAATCGACGGTGTTGGCGGCCAGGACAGCGCCGGCGGCGAAGAGTCCGACAAACGCGATGGCGATGGCGCCCCGACGAGCCCCGCTCATCGAAAGAGCTCAGGGGCAATGGGGCAATCGATCCTGAAGCGGATCTCGCCCACGGGCCCGAGGCCGGATGGGCCGAGGACCTTGTCGACGAGCGAAACAGGGACCCGTTCGACGTCGTCGTCCCACGGATCCACGTCGGCGCCCCGGTCGGCCACCCAATCGAACATCCGGGTCGGCACGACCCGCCCGACGCCCGCGACGAGCCAGACCGGCGTGCCCGCCTGCTGAGCCACCGCGGCCGCGCTCAGCGACCCGGAGCGAGCAAGAGCGGCGTGTTCGTCCATGACCTCGGCTTCGATCAACACGAGATCGACCTCGGTCGCGGCGGCTCCGACCCCCGCCGACGGCACGTCGACAGCGATGTGGTCGCGAGCGTCGAGCTGACGGATGAGGCCGAAGCCCTCACCGACGGTGTCGGCCACAAGCACTTCGACATCGGGACGCTGCAGCACCGCTTCGCCGGAGATCTCCGACGCACCGATCACCAGGACGCTCGAGTCGGCCGGCAACGCATGTGCGAGTTCCCGGGCTGTTGTGTCGCGCTCGAGCGCCTCGACCGCTTCCCAGGCCTCGGTCGAGGGGTCGGTGCCCGTGACCATTCGCGCCGCGACCCACAGCAAGGGACCCGACGTGGGCCGGCGCTCGATCAGTTGACGACAGGCAGTGAGAAGCTCGACTGGGTCGTGAGCGAACGAGGCAAGCGCGATAGCTGCTTCGCGTACGAGCGGCGCGGTCGGAGCATCACCGGCTCGGGCCACATAGCGAAGACGTTCGATCGGGTGCACTGTCGCGATCGTATCGTCCCCGATGTGACCCGTTACGCGCCCGCTGCGCTAGCTTTCACCCCCGTGGTGACCGCTGCTCTCGACCTCGATCTTCAGCCGCTCGACGGCGACGCCCGTCCTCTCGGCGACTGGCTGACCACCTTCCCTCTCGTCTCGGTGGTACTCGACCCGTTCACCCACGAGAGCGCATGGCTACTCGACACGTCGAAGCGCATTCTCCAGCACTTCAGCGGCGCCGACTGCCGAATCTCCTGGATCCTCACCTGCCCGGTCGACGACGCCAAGCGTTTCCTCGGCCCCTACGCCGAAGAAGTCCTCGCGTTTGCCGATCCGGCTGGCGTGGTGGCGAAGAGCCTGGGCGTCGAAAGCGCACCGGCGATCGCATTGCTGCGCCAAGACGGCGAGGTCACTGCGGCGGCCGAGGGCTGGGACCCCGACTCGTGGCGAGAGGTGGCTGAGGCGATCGCCGCTCTCACCAGCTGGAGTCGACCGTCGATTCCCGATGCCGGCGATCCGGTCGCCTACTCGGGCACCCCGCTCAGCTAGCCGCGCTGAGCAGCGCGCCAGTCGCGCACGGCTCGCATCGACAACGCCGGCACCGCGACAATCACGATCGTCCCGTGGATCGCCGTGATCACCCAACCCATCGCGCTATCGGCCAACAGGGCCCGTTGGACAACGGTGAGGGCCGCCACCATCACCAGAGCGACAATGGCGACGGCGAGTGATCGGCCCTTCCACTCCGCCGGAGTGAAGGCGTGAGCGATCCGATCGATCGTGTCTTCGGCGCTCCGCGCTGCGTCCCCATCCCGGCTCATGGCGAGAGCGTACTGAGCAGTACCGTGAAGCCATGACCGAGTTTGCGTACTCCGATCTTCTGCCGCTCGCCCCCGACGAGACGGAATACCGACTGCTGACCACCGAGGGCGTCTCGACCGTCGATGTCGACGGCACGACGCTGCTGCGGGTCGAGCCCGAGGCACTCCAGCTCCTCACCCGCGAGGCGATGCGCGACATTTCGCACTACCTGCGCACCGAACACCTCGAGCAGTTGGCATCGATTCTCGACGACCCCGAGGCATCGCCCAACGACGTCTTCGTGGCCACAGAGCTCCTCCGCAACGCCAACATCGCCGCCGCCGGTGTTCTCCCGATGTGTCAGGACACCGGCACCGCGATCGTGATGGGCAAGAAGGGTGACCAGGTCCTCACTCTGGCCGACGACGCCGAATGGATCTCCCGAGGCATCTACGACACCTACACCGAGACCAACCTGCGCTATTCGCAGCTCGCGCCGCTCTCGATGTTCGAAGAGAAGAACACCGGGAACAACCTCCCCGCGCAGATCGAGCTCTACACGAAGCCCGGATCCAGCTACGAGTTCCTGTTCATGGCCAAGGGCGGCGGTTCGGCCAACAAGTCGTTCCTGTTTCAGAAGACAAAGGCCCTCTTGAATGAGACTTCGCTCGTCGACTTCCTCGACGAGTCGCTCCGGGCCATCGGCACATCGGCGTGCCCTCCGTACCACCTTGCTCTCGTGGTGGGCGGCACGTCGGCCGAGTTCAACCTGAAGACGGCGAAGCTCGCGTCGGCGCACTACCTCGACGGACTCCCCACAAGTGGCGACGCGGCCACCGGCCACGGCTACCGCGACCTCGAATGGGAAGCAAAGATCCTCGAACAGACCCGCGAGTTCGGCATCGGCGCCCAGTTCGGCGGCAAGTACTTCTGCCATGACATCCGGGTGATCCGCCTGCCTCGGCACGGCGCGTCCAACCCGGTGGGCATGGCCGTTTCTTGCTCTGCCGACCGTCAGGCGCGCGCCAAGATCACGGCCGAAGGCGTGTTTCTCGAACAGCTCGAGACCGACCCGGCCCGCTTCCTCCCCGAGGCCGCCGAAGACGATCTGTCGACAGAGGTCATCGAGGTCGATCTCGACCAGCCGATGGACGCGATTCGCAACCAGCTGTCGCAGTATCCGGTCAAGACCCGACTCTCGCTCACTGGAACACTCGTGGTGGGCCGCGATATCGCCCACGCAAAGATCAAGGACATGCTCGACGCGGGCGAGCCCATGCCGCAGTACCTGCGCGACCACGCGATCTACTACGCCGGCCCCGCCAAGACCCCTGAGGGCTACGCATCCGGCTCCTTCGGACCAACCACCGCCGGGCGCATGGACTCCTACGTGGAGCAGTTCCAGGCGGCGGGCGGCTCCATGGTGATGTTGGCCAAGGGCAACCGCTCTCGCCAGGTCACCGAAGCGTGCGCCAGCCACGGGGGTTTCTACCTCGGCTCGATCGGCGGCCCCGCGGCGCGGCTGGCCAAGGACTCGATCCGCAAGGTCGAAGTGCTCGAGTTCCCCGAACTCGGCATGGAAGCGGTATGGCGCATCGAGGTCGAGAACTTCCCGGCCTTCATCGTGGTCGACGACAAGGGCAACGACTTCTACGCCGAGGTCACCACTCCAGTGAAGCTCCGCTGACAAAAGCCCACCCCCTCTTCCCGTTCTGGTGGGTTGGCCAGCCGAGAGGGGTCAGCCGCGGTCGCCGAGGTCGTATTCGGCCATGTAGTACGGGTGATCAGGGTTCCAGACGGTGAGCGGCACGGGGTTCTCGACCTCGCCGGCGGGCCGCACATCAGCCCCGCTCGACTGCGTGACAGCGTCGCCCAAGTCGGCCCGCGCTCGTTCGATGTGGACGCGCAGCTCCGCCACCACCTCGGGGTGGTCGGCCGAGACGTCGGCGGTCTCGCCGATGTCGGCGACGAGGTCATAGAGCTCCTCCATGTTCTCGTCCTGGTCGCCCTTCCAACCGGTCTTGGCGACGTGGAGCTTCCACTTCCCCACCCGAACGGCTTCGAGGTTCGCCCCCTGGTAGTAGAAGAACGCCTCATGCGGCGAAGCCGCATCGACGCCCTCGAGCAGCGGCGCCAGGCTTCGACCGTCGATTGTGCGGTCATCAGGGACCGCTGCTCCGCACCACTCGGCAAACGTCGGGAGAAAGTCCATCGCCGTCGCGACCGCGTCGGACTCCGCGCCGGCCGGCACGTGTCCGGGCCAGCGCACGATGCACGGCACCCGCTGGCCGCCTTCCCACGTGGTCCCCTTCGTTGCCCGCAGCGGCAGGTTGCTGCCCTCCCCGGGGCGCGCCAGGGCACCGTTGTCGCTGGTGAAGACGACAATCGTGTCGTCGGTCAGACCGAGTGCCTCCAGTTCGTGGAGGAGCACTTCAAGGGCCCAGTCGATACAACGCACCGCCGCGCCGTAGGACCCGTTGCGCGACTCCCGCTGAAATCGGTCTTGGACGTAGATCGGAAGGTGGACGTACATGTGGGCGAAGTACAGGAAGAACGGCTCGTCCTTCTTCTCCCGCATGAACCGCACCGACTCCTGGAGGTAGCGCTCGGTGAGCGCTGCCTGGTCCGGCTGCTCCTCCTGCACTGTGTCGTCAAGCATCAGCGGCAACGGCGGGTAGTCACCGTCCTGCAGTTTGATGCCGAGGAATGTCTCCATCCCCTCCCTCATCTCCGGGGGAATGCCGTCGCCCTGACGCCCCATGTCGTTGCTGTAGGGCAGGCCGTACCACGAGTCGAAGCCATGATTGGTCGGAAGAAACTCTTGTTGATCGCCGCAGTGCCACTTCCCCACCATCTGTGTTGAGTAGCCGGCGTCCTTCAGCATCCGGGCGACCGTGATCTCGGCCGGGTTGAGGCCGAACCTCATCCCCGGAAAGAGCACGTGCACACCGTCGAAGCTGTCGAAGCCGATGCGCGACGGGTAGCAGCCGGTCATGAGCGAACCGCGAGACGGCGTGCAGACCGGGGACGCCACGTAGAAATCGGTCATCCGCATGCCGTCGGCGGCCAGTTGGTCGAGGACTGGCGTGTCGTGCACGTCGGATCCGTAGCAGGCGAGATCGCCGTACCCGAGGTCGTCGCAGTTGATCAGGACGATATTGGGCTGAGTCGATGTGCGGGCCATGGCCGCCGAACGTAGCCGATCGTCGGCCCGGCTCGATTCAGCGTGGATCGATAAGGAGGCTCTTCATCGACCGTCCTATCGACGAGGTCGAATCGAAAAGCTGCGCGTCGGTTGAGCCGAAGCCGCCCGGCGATACGCGCACAAGCGAGCGCTGGCCGATCCAGGGGCCCTCCGGCTCACGATGGAACTGCATACTCAGGTCAGGGTTGACCGACAGGTAGCGATCGAAATCCATGATGCTCCCGGCGCTCGAGATCATGTCGGCTGCCGCCGCCGCGAAAGTCATCGGGCTGGTCTTCTCGCCCGCCACGAACGGCACGTTGAGACGAAGCCAACTGATCGCGCGGCCCGGAGTGTCCTCCTGGCGCCGCATCGTGAAGTTGTGGACGAAATCTGCTCCGTGCACCGTGATCTCGATGTCGGACAGACCTTCGGGACCGGACGGAGGCTCGTCTTCCTCCCATGGGGCGGGGAGTTGATCCTGGGCAACGACCGACTCGTCGATCCGAATTCGCATCGCCGTGGATCGAGCGACGATCTCGTCGTCGACCAGGTAGTCGCAGGCGAGGGACTGCACCCGCCGCCCGTCTCGGAGAATTCTCGCCAGCACCCGTGTGGGGCCCATCGGGACTCGGCGACTCATGTCGACCGACATCCGGGTCAACATCATCGGCTGGGCGGCCGGGGTCTGCTCGATCGCGCGGGCCATGAGTCCGGTGACGGCGCCACCGTGTTGCACGCCGGGGAACCAAGGACCGGCCGCGGTTGGCTGCGGAATCAGCAACTCGCCATCAGGAACAAAGATCGCCTCACTCACGGCGGCGAGGCTACGGACTCGGCGGCCGGGCCGCGACCTGGAGCCGGTGATCGCTGGTGAACAAGCCGTTGGTGAGCCCGAGGGCAATCACCGCAGTCGTGGTCGCCACCGAGCCGAGAACGAGATACATCACCGCGACTTGGACTCGGACGGCCTCAACCGGTTCGACGCCGGCAAGGATAAGACCGGTCATCGCTCCGGGTAGAGCGATGAGCCCGACCGTCTTCGTCGTCTCGATCTGCGGGACGAGTCCGGTCCGCAAGGCCTCACGGAGATGCGGCGCAAACGCGTCCTGTGACGACAGACCCAACGCCAGCCTCGCTTCGATCAAGTCGCGGTGATCTCGCGCCTCGGCCACGATACGACGGGCGACCACGACCGTCGCCGTCATCGAGTTGCCCACCATCATCCCGGCCAGCGGCACGATCGCTCGACCCGTCGGCTCGAACACGCCCAGACCGAACAGTACGCCCAGACTCACGATCGCGGCAGCGGTGAACGACACGAGAGCGAGAGGAACAACCCCGGGAACTTCGGGGGCGCGTCGTCTGACCGTGAACGATGCGACGATCACCATGAGAACGACCCAGATCCAGGTGAAGATCAACGGATCGTCATCGTCGACAACGATCCGTAAGGCGAACCCGACAAGGAGTAGCTGCGCAAGTGCTCGCACCGCCGCGACGATCAGATCCTTTTCGAGCCCGAGCCTCCGGGTCAGCGAGAGTGCCAGCGCGACGGCGATGAGGATGCCGGAGATGGCCAAGCCCCCCAGGCCGATGTCGGCAAGGTCGTTCATCGCTCCCCTCCCACTGCCCGTCGAACCTCGACGGAGGGGTCGGAGGCCAGCCCCTCTGCGGTGCCGGTGGCCGCGACGCGGCCCTCCGACAGCACTACCACCCGATCAGCTAGCCGACGGACTTGGCCCGGATCGTGCGACACCCAGATCCACCCGATCTCCATCGGACTGCTCGCCGACCCGAGTCGGAGGGCCAGATCCTCGATGATCTCCGTGGCTTCGGGGTCGAGAGACGAAGTCGGTTCATCGGCGAGTATCACCGCCGGGCCGGTGGCGACTGTGCGAGCAAGGCAGACGCGCTGCCTCTCTCCGCCGGACAACTCCGACGCCGACCGCGTCAGAAAGGAGGGATCGAGGCTCACAAGGCGGCACAGATCGGCCGCGCTCTCCTCGTCGAGATCCATCGCCGCCAGACGGAGGTTGTCGAGGACCGAGCCCGGAGCGACGGTGGGCTGCTGAAACACCATCCCCACCTCTCTGCGGTGGAGCAGCACATCGGTGTCGGCGAGTGGCTCGCCGCACCACGTGATCGTGCCTGCGTCGACCACATCGAGGCGATTGAGCAGCCGCAGCAAGGAGCTCTTTCCCGACCCCGAAGCGCCGGCGAGCACCGTGATGCCTCGCGCCCCGAGATCGAGATCGACGTCGACGAGGCGCGGGCGGTCGACACCGTCGACCCGCACGCCCCGCAGCTCGAACCCCATTTCCGTCACAGCCAGACTCTGCCTCATCCGCCGGCCCCGCGTGGTGAGGCCACTGGGCCCGTGATCCGCTCGCTGCTTTGACGCGGCGCGTGTGACACTCTCGCGCCATGCACACACGAATCGGATATGGCATCGGCGCGGTGCCGAAGCTGATGGGCCAACCCGACGGGTTCGGGACCGTGATCGATGACCTCGACCGTCTCGGCTACGACTCGCTCTGGTTTCCGGAACGGGTCAACAGCATGCAGCTCGATCCGATCGTGGCGATGTCCTACGTCGCCGGTCGCGTGAAGAAGCTGAAGTTCGGGCCCGCCGTGTCGGTCGTTCCTGGCCGCAACCCGATTCTCATGGCCAAGATGTTGGCGAGTCTCGACGTCGTCTCCGGCGGTCGGTGTCATCCGGCCTTCGGACTCGGCATAGCCAACACCGCCGAGCACCAGGCCTTCCAGGTCGACCGTAAGGAACGAGCGCCGTGGCTGAACGAGGCCATGCCACTGATGCGTCGGCTTTGGGAAGAAGAGGAGGTGGACCACGAAGGACCGCGGTTCACGGTCAAGGGGGCTCGGGTTCTCCCGAAACCGCTGCAGAACCCCATGGAGGTTTGGTTGGGAGGCCAGGCGCCATCCGAACTGCGTCGCACCGGCCGGCTCGGTGACGGCTGGCTGGCTTCGTTCACAACTCCGAAGCACGTCGCCGAGGGCATTGCCGTGATCGAAGAGGCCGCCGCGGAGGCGGGACGGACGATGGACCCCGAGCACTACGGCGTCCTGATCCCCTATCTCCCGGGCGCAGATGAAAGTGATGTGCCAGAGGGCCTGAAGGCCGTGGTCTCTGCTCGCAAGCCCGATGCCGACCCGAGAGACGTCGTGGCGACCAGCCGCGACCGGATCGTCACGCTGATCAACGAGTACCTCTCCGTCGGGGCATCGAAGTTCGTGCTGTTTCCGTTCGCCGAGCCGCCCGACTGGCACGCCGAGATCGAGTCGCTGGCGCAGGTGGCCCTTCCGCTGCAGACCTGACGCCTACGCTCGCGGCCATGAAAAGGTGGCTCGTGCTCCTTCTCGTGCTGCCGGTCAGCATGATCACGTTCGGCACCGGTTGCTCGTGCGACAGCTACTGCGACTACGAGGCCGAACGGTGGCAGTTCACCGGCGAGCTGCTCGAGACTGACGGCACCATCTTCGTGTTCTCCCACTCGGACGGGCCGGTGCTTGTCGGCGTGACCGGCCGGGAGAACTTCCTCGACGTGGGCGAGGAGTACCGGGTTACCGCGGTGCGGTCCGTACGCACCGATGTGGAATGGGCGAGCCACGTCAACGGCGGCTGCGGCTGCACCGAGATCAACATCACTCACCCCGATGGGGCGCGACTCGATACCGGAGTCCTCGCCCGCCTCGATCGAATGCTCCCGTTCAGGACGATTGCTTTCGGGTTACTCGCCGTACCCGTCGCCACTCTCGTCGTCGTCGCGGTCCACCGTCTCGTGGTGGGCCGCGATCGAGACCTCATGCGAGACATGCCCTTCGATGAGTGGGTCGACATCGACGACTGATCGCCGTCAGTCAGGCCTTCAACAACCCGAGTCGGTCGTGTTGGCCACCAAGCAGATCGTCGGTGGGACCACCCAGCCAGTCGAGGGCGACAGAGTAGAGGGACCGAGTGTCGATCACGGTCGGCAGGTCGCCCTGATCGGGGTTGTCGAGGTCGTAGCCACCCACGATCTGATGTCCCGACACGCCGGGACCGATCAGGAACTGGCTGCCACCTTGGCCATGGTCGGTGCCGGCCGAGCCGTTCTCGGCAATCCTGCGGCCGAACTCCGAAGTGGTCACCACCATCACCTTGTCGGCATTTCCATCGACCGCGAGTCGATCGAAGAACTCAGCCAGACCGTTCCCGATATCGGCGAGAAGGTTCGCGTGGGCCGGGGCCTGGTTTGCGTGGGTGTCGAAACCGCTGATCCCGACGGTGATCACCCGGGTACCGATGCCCAGGTCGATGATCCCCGCCGCGGTCTGCAGCAGGCTCGTTGCCGTATTGCCGTCATTCAGCGCCGCCGTGAAGTCGTCCTCGCTGCCGCCCGAGACCGAAGCGAGAAGTTCCACCGCCGAGAGGGTCGACGGGATCGCGTATTGCGCGCTGGCAACCTCGGGAACCGCTGAGAGGGGTTCTGCCGTCGCGAGGAAGGCCGCAACCAGGGCATCGTTGTCAGCCGGATCCAAGGTGCGCAGCGAGAAGGTCGAGGGCGAACGGACGACCGTGGCGATCGTGTCCATGCCGACAAGCGCACGGCTTCCACCGCCGAGGGCGATCGCTCTCAGCGGATCGTTCTCGCCCTCGAGAGTGGCATCGAGCCAACGCCCGAGCCAGCCTGTCTGCGACGACGCCCCAGGGACTGCCGACCACCACGTGTCCATCGCCTTGAAGTGTGACCTGCTCTGCTCGGGCATACCGGCTCCGGCCACGGCCGCCATCGTGTCGTCCTCCCAATACCTGGCGAGCGGCGCCAACGACGGATGGAGTGCGAAGTCAGTGCCGGGCAAGGCGATGAGGTCGCCCTCGGGGATCGCGAGCTGCGGCCGCCGATCGCGATAGCGGCCGTCGGACGGCACGAGCGTGTTGAGCGCGTCGTTGCCACCGGCCATTTCGAGGATCACGAGTACTCGGTCGCCGTAGGGCACTCCCCCAGCCGGGGCCAGAGACGACGTGGTGGTCGCAGCGAGCGATGTGGTCGTGGTCGTCGCTGCTCGGCCGGCCGCTCCATCGACGCTGTCTCGAACGAGTGTGGCCCACGCGCCGCCGGCAGCAGCGGCGGCGCCGGCAACACCTCCGGCGACTCCGAGGAACTTCCGCCGCGAGAGCGGCGGACGTCGCGGCGCCCGACCCGCGGGCGGAGCGGCCGGAGGCGACTCCGGCATGTGGAGCCGAGACGGTTCTGGTCTGGGGTCGTCAGACATCAGCGACCTCTCATCGGATCAAGAACTCGGGAGACGCAAGCGCAATGGCGAGAACCGCCTCGCCGGGGCGGGGGGCCGCCGAAGACGGAAGGTCCTGCAACGCGGCGATCGTCGCATCGGAGAACCCTTCGGGACGCGTGAGAACATCGGCGAGCTCCCCGTAGTCGCGAGCGGCTGCGGCCGCGAGTGCAGGGGAGCTGTCGGGGGCCAAGCGAGCAATTGCGTTGGCGGCAGTGAACCGACCGGCGGTGGCCGACGAAGCCAACCACGTGGACGCGCCCGGGTATCCGCCGACGTTGGGTGGCACGCCCGGCAGCTGTCCCATCTGGCGAAGCAACCCCAGCATGGGCCGAGGTGGCGGCTCCGCTCCGGTGGCCTTCAGCGCGGCGATGGTCCACGGCAGCGGAGCGCTGACCTGCGGAGAACCGGCTCCGTCCAGGCCCGCCTCGAGAATGGCCCGTGACAACGGAGCGATTGCCAAACCGCGAGAGGCGAAGGTGTCGGCCAACGACTCGACGAACTGGGCGTCGGTGGAACCCAGGAAATGCGATGCCATCTTGCCGGCGATGAAACCGGGCGTCGCCGGATGGGCAACCGCGGCTTCGACCACTGCGTCGACACCGGACACTCCGGCGGTGCCGAGGAATGTCTGCGGGGTGGCGTCGTGGCGGCCTTCGACGAAGAACACGTCCCAGCCGCGACGGCGGGCAACCACCCATCCGGTGAGGGCCACCGCGGCCGCCCTCACGTCGTCTTCGGTGTAGTTGCCGATTCCGATCGTGTAGAGCTCCAGCAGTTCACGGCCGTAGTTCTCGTTGGGCGCCGCACCGGTAGAGGTCGTCCCGTCGAGAAACACGAGCATCGCGGCGTCCGTGGTGACGTCGCGGATCAGCTGGCCGAAGTCACCCGTGGCCGAATCACGCAGAAGCTCCAGGTGGCTGACAAACGTCGGTAGGTGGTCGACCACGGCGTAGGAGACAGCAAAGTGGTCGTGCCAGAACCAGGCCAGAGTGTTTTCGAAGGGCCGCTCCGCGGTGACCAGGTGGTCGACCCATGAGCTCAGCACTTCGAGACCCTGCTCCTGCCGTGCGTCCTGGTCGTCGATGTAGGCAAGGTCCGCCCAGGGCGACGCTTCGGGTGGCACCCCGTGAGCACTGGGCTCGACGAGAAGATCGATGACCGCGTCGGTGCCGAGCGCCTCCAGCTGGTCGAGTTCGCCAGGGCGAAGCCCCCAGGCCGCCCGCCTCGCCAGCCAGGCGACCTGGTCCCTGGTGGTGGTGCCGTTCGTCGTCACAGCCCGACTATCGGCGAGGAATGTGATGAAGGTGTGAGGACGAAGTGTGGAGACAGGATCAGAGCTGGTCGAACGTGTCGGAGAGATCGCCGATGAGATCCGGGAGCGACTCGATGCCGACACTGAGCCGAATCAGGTCGTCGGGGACCTCGAGCGGTGAACCCGCCGCCGATGCGTGGGTCATCGCCCCGGGATGCTCGATGAGCGACTCGACCGCGCCGAGGGACTCAGCGAGCGAGAAGACCTTCGTGCTGGCGGCGAGCCGCATCGCTGCGTCCTTGCCGCCAGCCACTCGGAACGACACCATGCCGCCGAACTTCTTCATCTGCCGGGCCGCAGCCTCGTGACCCGGATGATCGGCCAGACCGGGGTAGCGAACTTCTGACACCTCGTTGCGACTCTGGAGATACTCGACGATCGCCTCGGCGCTCTCACAATGGCGGTCCATTCGGACGGCCAAGGTCTTCAAGCCGCGCAGGGTGAGGTAATTGTCGAAGGGGCTGCCAATGGCGCCGATGGCGTTCTGGAGATAGGCGAGCCGCTCGGCGAGGTCGTCGTCGTCGAGGGCGAGGAAGCCGCCGACCACATCGGAGTGGCCGCCGCAGTATTTGGTGGTCGAATGCACCACGACATCGGCGCCGAGCGAAAGCGGTTGTTGCAGGTAGGGCGTGGCAAAGGTGTTGTCGACCACAAAGATCGCTCCGCCCGCGTGGGTGACCTCGGCGATGGCAGCAAGATCGATCACCGTGAGGAGAGGGTTGGTGGGCGTCTCTGCCCACACCACCTTGGTCGCGGGGCGCATTGCGGCGGCGAGAGCCGCCGGGTCGGTGAGGTCGGCGGCCGACCATTCGACGCCCATGGGGGCAAGCACCGCCGAGATGAGGCGAAAGGTGCCTCCGTAGGCGTCGTTGCCGAGAACGATGTGGTCGCCAGGCGACAGCGTGCGAAGAAGGGTGTCTTCGGCGGCCATCCCCGACCCGAACGCGAGGCCGTGAGCTGCTCCCTCCAATGAGGCAAGGCAAGCCTGCAGCGCCGACCGCGTCGGGTTGCCCGTCCGCGAATATTCGTAGCCGCGGTGAACACCCACGTCCTCCTGCACGAAGGTCGTAGCGAGCGAGATCGGGGTGACCACCGCTCCACTTGTCGCGTCATGCGGTTGACCAGCTCGAATCGCTCGGGTCTCGAATCCCCATGTCTCGGCGTCGGCGAAAATGTCGTCAGCCATTGAACGCTCCCTTGGACAGGAATGAGAGCACGTCGCTGCTGGAGATCACTGCCCGCGGCCGGCCACCGTCGAGTACCAGCAGCGCCGAGCAGGTTTCGAGCATCTCGACCGCGAGGGCCACGGGTTGCCCACTGCCGATCGTGTTGAGTTTCGGGCTCATGATGTCTTCGACCGTCTTGTCGAGGACTGCATCGGTATCGAACGCCAGATCCATCAGTCGCAGCTCGCTCACGGACCCCATCACCTCTGCCGCGGCAAGAGGCATCTCGTTCTTGGCCACCGGAAGCTGCGAGACGCCGTGTTCGCTCATCATCTGTGCGGCCTCGCGAACGGTCTGGTTGGGCTGCACGTAGAGGAGCTCGGGCACACCCTCTCGTCGCGACCCCAACACATCGGCCACAACCGGGCCCTCGGCCTCGAGGAATCCGAAACCGGCCATCCACTCGTCGTCGAACACCGTGGAGAGATAGAGGCGACCGTTGTCGGGCACCAGAACGACAACGAGGTCCTCCGGGCCGCAATCGGCCGCGATTTTGAGCGCCGCGTTGACCGCGGTGCCACCGGACCCGCCGATGAGCAGACCCTCTTCGCGGGTGACCGCCCGTGCCGTGAGAAACGAGTCCTGATCACTGACGGGAACCGTGAGGTCGACAAGGTCGGCGTGGTACGTGTCGGGAAAGAAGTCTTCGCCGACGCCCTCGACAAGGTACGGCCGTCCGGACCCGCCTGAGTAGACCGAGCCTTCCGGGTCGGCAGCAATGATCTGGATGTCGGGATTCTGTTCCTTCAGGAAGCGCCCGACGCCGCTGAGAGTGCCACCAGTGCCGGCGCCGGCGACGAAGTGGGTGATCTTGCCGTCGGTTTGGCGCCAGATCTCGGGGCCAGTGGTCTCGTAGTGAGCCCGGGGATTGTCCTGATTGTGGTACTGATTCGGTCGGTAGGCGCCGGGGATCTCTTTCACCAGACGCTCGGCCGTGGAGTAGTAGGACGCGGGGTCCTCGGGGGCAACGGCGACCGGGCACACGACGACTTCAGCCCCGTAGGCCCTCAGGAGATCGACCTTCTCTTGGCCGGCCTTGTTGGTCATCACGAAGATGCAGCGATAGCCGCGTTGGGCGGCGACGATGGCCAGCCCCACTCCTGTATTGCCCGAAGTCGGCTCGACGATCGTGCCACCGGGCTTCAGAAGGCCGGCTTCCTCGGCCGCGTCGATCATCGCGATGGCGGGTCGGTCTTTCGACGAGCCGCCCGGGTTGGTCATCTCCGCCTTGACGACGACGGGACAGGGCAGGCCTTGCCCAACCTGTTGCAGCTTGACCAGCGGTGTTTCGCCGACCATGTCGAGTACCGAGTCGTAGATCTCCATGTGTCCCCCCGGGACCGATTCAGCCATTGGCCGATTCTTACACGAGCGGAGTGCTTCCCCGCGTCCGACACCCTGAGTTTGGCCGCCTCTGATTCCCCCAACCGGGATGTGTCGCGCCGCATTCCCTCCAGGTAGTTTCTGACGGTCCGTCAGGTCTTCTCGAAGGTGGAACAGTGTCCGACAATTCGCAACTTCTCGCTGGTGTACGCGTCATCGAGTCGAGCCTGCTCGGCCCAGGCCACGTCGCCACGTTCTTTGCCGACCTCGGTGCCGATGTCATCAAGGTCGAGGCACCCGCCGGCGACTACATCCGCCAGATGACATGGCCGATCGTGGAGGGGGTCTCGCTCCTGCATCTCCACACCCACCGCGGCAAGCGCAGCATCACGCTCGACCTGAAGACCGAGGAGGGCAAGCAGATCTACAAGGATCTCGTGGCGACCGCGGATGTCGTGGTCGAGGCCATGCGGCCCGGGTCGCTCGCCAAGCTCGGGCTCGGCTACGACGACCTGAAGGCGATCAACCCGAAGATCGTGTTCGCCACGCTGTCGGGTTATGGCGCCACCGGCCCCTACAAGGACATGCCGAGCCACGGCATCGCCTACGACACCTGGGCCGGCATTGTCCAACCCGTCGTCGACGACGAAGGGTTCGCCCACATTCCGCCGACCATGCCCAACGTGGGGATCAACGTCGGTCCGATGGTCGGTGCCATGGCGATCCTCGCCGGCATCATCAAGGCTCGAGCCACCGGCGAGGGCTGCGAGATGGAGATGGCCCAGTCCGACGCGGCGGCCTACATGGACTGGTACCGAATCGAATCAGAGCGTGCCTATCTCCGGCCGGAGGACGAGGTCACCGGCAACGCCAGCGACAACTACGAGCGCCGCCCGGCGGGACTCGCCGGCATGTGGGAAGGCGTCCGCTACCAGATGTATGAAGCCGGCGACGGCTACGTGCTGTTCATGGCGAGCGAACAGGCCTTCTGGAAGAACTTCTGCCAGGGCGCCGACCGGATGGACCTCTTCGACAAGTGGCCGGGATCGAAGTATGCCGACCACGCCAAGGGCAACACCGAGCTCCAGCGGGAACTCCAGACGATCTTCAAGACCAAGACCTGCCAGGAGTGGCTCGACTTCTCCAACGAGCACAACACCACCATCGCTCCGGTGAACACACCGGCCAATATCGGCGACGACCCTCAGTTTCAGGCCCGTATGGGCTTCTACCCCACCGAGGCCGTGGGCTGCGAGCAGCTACCCCTCCCCGTCTACGTCGACGGCGCGCTGCCGGCGGTCCCGACCATGGCGCCCACCGTTGGCGAGCACAACGACGACGTCATGGCCAACGTGCTCGGCAAGTCCCCCGACGAGATCGACACCCTCAAGTCCAGCGGCGCATTCGGCTGAGCGGAGCGGCGAGTCACGGGCCATGATGGCCGCGTGAGGGCATCGCTCGACATCGGCTGGCTGGCTACGCCGCTTCGCCGCGTCGGCCGGCCCCTGGTCGACCGGCTCTACGAGGCCAACGTGGAGGGCGCTGGTCACATTCCCGTCGACGGCCCGGCGATCATCTCACCCAACCACATCTCGTTCTTCGACACGCCGCTCGTCATGCTCACCGCGCCCCGCCGCGTGCTCTTCCTCGGCAAGGCCGAATACATGGACAGCTGGAAGACGAAACACCTCTTCCCCGCGGTCGGTATGGTGCCGATCCGGCGCCAGAAGGCTCGATCATCGATGGCCGCACTCGACACGGCGGCCTCGCTGCTCGACGACGGAGAGCTTGTTGGCATCTACCCCGAAGGCACCCGCAGCCGCGACGGGAAGCTGCACAAGGGCCACACCGGCGTGGCCCACCTCGCGCTCGCGACCGGAGCGCCGATCATTCCGGTCGGGATTGTCGGCACCGACGATGTTCAGCCGATCGGGCGCAGCATCCCCCGCCGCTCGGGACGCGTGACTGTCCGTTTCGGCGAGCCGATCGATCCAGAGCGCTATCTCGCCGGAGGCAAGCGCCGTCGCCGTCAGCAGATGACCGACGATGTCATGGCATCGATTGCGACCATGACACCTCAGGAGCGATCACCGGAGTTCGCCAGCGATGAACCGCCACTGATCCGAGGCGGCTCCGAGTCGGTGTATCAGGTCCACCGCTTCCGTAGCTCGAGCTCGAGCTGGGCGGGATCGGCACGGGTCAGCGTGGCCGAGGCCTGCACGCGGTTCGACGACGCTCGAGTCGGCAAGGTCGCCGGGCTCCGCTGCAGCGTCGAGCCCGACGGTCTCACCTTCGCCGCAGAGCTCGCAGTATCCACTCGCTACCACGGAGGCAAATGATGCAAGACCGCGTCTACCAAGTCATAGAACTGATCGGATCGAGCGGCGAATCCTGGGAGAAAGCCGCCGAGAACGCGGTGAAGGAGGCCAGCAAGACCTACGACGACCTGCGGGTGGCCGAGGTGGTCGAGATGGACGTCCTCATCGAAAACGGCAACGTCATCGCCTTTCGCACCAAGCTCCGCCTCAGCTTCAAGCAGGGCGGCTGACGGCGGCCAGCTCTCGTCAAGTGAGGATGAAGCCCTCGTAGCCGGCGGCAGCGACCTCGTCGCACTTCTGTTTGTATTCGGGGAACGCGGGAAGTGGCATGAAGACGCGGGGCTTTCCGGGCACATTCGCGCCGAGGTACCACGAGCTGCACCCGTGGAACAGTGTGATGCTCGCCACGAGATTGACGTAGTCGACCCAGTCGGACTCGGCCTGCGGCTCGGGCTCCACTTCGGTGACGCCGTCGGCGACCATTCGTTCGAGGAGGTCAGTGATCCACTCGACGTGCTGTTCGATCGCCACGATCATGTTGGCGAGCACCGAGGGTGACCCGGGGCCCGTGATGGTGAAGAGATTGGGAAATCCGTTGACCTGCAGGCCGAGGTAGGTGAGCGGGCCGGCCGCCCACTTCTCGGTCAGGGGCACTCCACCACGGCCGCGGATGTCGATCCGATTGAGCGCACCCGTCATCGCGTCGAAGCCGGTGGCGAAAACGATCGCGTCGACATCGTGGACCACGCCGTCGACCTGCACTCCCGTCTCGGTGAGACGTTCGATCGGGGTGGCGCTGACATCAACGAGCGCGACATCGGAACGATTGAAGGTCTCGTAGTAGCCAGAATCGACACACATTCGCTTGCACCCGATCACCGTGTCGGGACTCAGGCGCGCCGCAACGGTCGGGTCATCGACGACATCGGCGATCTTGCCCCGCACGAACTCGGCCGCGGTGTCATTGGCTTCCTGTGAGAACAGCAGGTCGTTGAATGCGCCCAGGAAGGTGAGACCTCCGTACTCCCATCGTTCCTGGTAAACGGCCGCCCGAGCGTCAGGATCGAGATCGAGCGCCGCCTGCATCTCCCCGCTCCGGGCGTGACCGCCGAACCCAGTGGCTGTGCGACGAGCCACAGTCCGCCAGTTCACGTAGTCGGCCTTCACCTGCTCGACCTCGGCAGGGTCGAGGGGCTGGTTGTAGGCCGGCACGGCGTAGGCGGGCGTCCGCTGGAACACCGTGACGTGATCGGCCTCATCGGCGATCACCGGAATCGACTGCACCCCCGACGATCCAGTGCCGACGACTGCCACTCGCTTCGAGCTGAAGTCGACGCCTTCGTGAGGCCAGTGACCGGTGTGGTGTATCTCGCCCGCGAAGTCGTCACTTCCTTCGATCTTGGGCACATTCGCAGCCGATAGGCAGCCGGTGGCCATCACCACGAACCGAGCAGTGACCACTTCACCCGTCTCGGTGGTGACCGTCCACCTCGATGTGGGCTCGTCGTAGTGCGACGAGAGCACACGGGTGTCGAGCGTGATGCCATCGCGGAGAGCGAACCGATCGGCGACATGGTCGATGTAGCGAAGAATCTCCGGCTGGGTCGGGTAGCGCTCGGTCCACTCCCACTCCTGCTGCAGTGCTTCATCGAATCCGAATGAGTACTCGAGAGACGGCACATCGCAACGGGCGCCGGGATACCGATTCCAGAACCACGTGCCGCCAACGCCGCTCCCGGATTCGAAGACCCGAGCGTTGAGCCCGATCCCTCGAGCGGAGTGGAGCATGTAGAGCCCGGCGAGCCCCGCACCCACGATCACGAGATCGATGTCGTCGTTGGTTTGTGGCCCGCTCATAGCCACACCATCTCACCGCGCAGCCATTTGCGGCCAGTCTTGCCACTTCCCCGTCCACCCTGCGATCCTCACGAGATGACATCCACCGTCACCGACAAGCTCGCCACCACCGGCGTCTGGTTTTTCACCGACATGCTCACCACCGGGCAGTCACGAGAAACCGCAGCTCGCATCGAATCCCTGGGCTACTCAGCGCTGTGGATCCCCGACACCCTCGGCCGCGACCCGTTCGTCAACGCAGCCATCCTCCTCGACGCAACGAGCGAACTGATCGTCGCCACGGGAATCGCCAACATCCACATGCGCCACCCGGGAATGATGAAGCAAGGCGCGCAAAGCCTCGCCGAGTTCTCCGACGGCCGCTTCGTGCTCGGTCTCGGCGTATCGCACGCACCGATGGTCGAGGGGCTCCGTCAGCTCCCCTACGACAAGCCGCTCTCCACGATGCGGACCTACCTCGACGCCATGAACGCGTCGATGTACATGAGCGTTCCCCCGGCCGAGGAACCCCTCGTGGTCCTCGCCGCTCTCGGCCCGAAGATGTTGGCGATGTCAGCCGAGAAGACCGCTGGCGCCCACCCGTACTGGACCACGCCCGAACACACGGCGCAGGCGCGCGAGATCATGGGCCCGGATGCGCTGCTGTGCGTCGAGCAGAAATGTGTGCTCACCACCGATCGGGCGACGGCGCACGACGCCACCCGGGAGCAGTTGGGGATGTACGCCGATCTGCCGAATTACCGAAACAACTGGAAGCGGCTCGGCTTCACCGAGGACGAGATCGAATCGCGCGACCCGAGATTCCTCGACGCCGTCATGGCCTGGGGGGACGAGGCGGCCATCGCCGAACGCATCCAGGCCCACTACGACGCCGGAGCGAGCCACGTCTGCATACAGCCCGTGAACCCCGCCGATCGGAGTCAGCCCGACTGGCGGCTTCTCGAAGCGCTCAGTCCCAAGGCCTGACACCACGGTATGAACGCACCACAAGGAATCGACCCCGGTCCGGTCAGCGACTGGATTCTCGAACGGCGTCCCGAACTCAGCGCGCCTCTCCGCTTCGAGATGATCACCGGCGGTGCCTCGAATCTCACCTTCCGCGTGACGGACAGCGAGGGATCTCGCCTCGTTCTCCGTCGCCCGCCCACCGGTCACGTGTTGGCGAGCGCCCACGACATGTCGCGCGAGCACCGGATCATGGCCGCGCTGCACGACACCGCCGTCCCCGTCCCGCCGGTGGTAGGGCTCTGCCAGGACGAGGCAGTGAACGGCGCCGACTTCTACGTGATGGGCTTTGTCGAAGGAAAGATCGTCTTCAATCTCGCCGACGGCGAAGCAATCGACCCCGAGCTTCGTCCGGTGATGACGAACTCACTCACCGACACTCTGGCTGCACTGCACGCAATCGACCCCGATGATGTCGGGCTCGGCGATCTCGGCCGCAAGGAGGACTACTGCGCTCGCCAGCTCCGCCGCTGGAAACGCCAGGTCGACGAGGGGTCCGACCGAGCGATGCCACTGTTTCAAGACCTTCACAGCCGGTTCGTCGAGAACATCCCGACGCAGCAGGGCGCCGGCATCGTGCACGGCGACTATCGCATGGACAACTGCATGATGAGCCACGACGGGTCAGTCGCCGCAGTCCTCGATTGGGAGCTCTGCACACTCGGTGACGTGCTCGCCGACGTGGCTGGAATGGCGATGTGGTGGGGTGACGACCCATCCGCGGGCGGCCGCCTCGGCGATGTCCCCACCCGAGCCGAGGGCTTCGGCTCCAGGGTCGACATGCTCGAGCGCTACGCCCTCCACTCCGACCGCGACACCTCCGACCTTCCCTGGTACGTCGCGTTCCAGCACTGGCGCCTCGCCGCGATCAGCGAGGGCGTCCGAGTGAGGTTCGCGGCCGGTGCGATGGGCGATCAGGAGGGCACGGCCGAAGCTGATGCCCGAGCCTCCGTCGACGGCCTGGTCGAGACGGCCGACCGCATTCTGCGCAGCGGCACGCTCTGACCCGTTGCGGGTGACCGCTAGAGAGAGGCCGGGAGCCGCTTCACGCCGTTGATGAAGCTGCTGCGGAGCACGGCCGGGTCACCGGTGGCATGGATGGTCGGCACTTGGGTGAACAGCTCGCGAAACGCCACCGTGATCTCGCGGCGAGCGAGATGCGCGCCCAGACAGAAGTGCGGACCGGGGGCGCCGAACCCCACGTGGTCGTTGGGTGTGCGAGTGAGATCGACTCGCAGCGGATCGAGGAACACCTGCTCGTCGCGGTTGGCAGCCCAGTAGCTGAGGATGAGCTTGTCGCCCTCGCTCCAGGTGCGACCCCCGAGCTCTGCCCCATCCCGAGTGACGGTGCGGCGCATCGAGATCACCGGAGACGCCAGGCGAACGATCTCCTCGACGGCCGTTGGCGCAATCGCATCGAAGTCGGCGGCCCACATGTCGCGCTGCTCCGGGTTCTCGGTCAGGAAGTGCAGGCCCCAGCTGATGGCGTTGCGAGTCGTTTCGTTTCCGGCCACAAGAAGGAGAATGAAGAACGAGGCGAGCTCTTGCTCGGTCAGCCGCTCACCATCGAGCTCGGCGGTCATCAATGCGGTGGTGAGATCGTCGGTGGGACGGGCGATGCGCTCGGCACCGAGCTCCCCCATCAGCTGCGCCAGTCCGATTCCGGCCCCCATCACCAGACCCAGCAGTTCTTCATCGCTGTCGGCGAAGTCGGGGTCGCTCACACCGAGGATGATGTTGGACTGTTCGAGCACGAAGGCGTGTTGGCTCTCCGGGATGCCCATCATGTCGCAGATGATCCGGAGTGGGAGCGGCGCGGCGAAGTCTGCGACGAAGTCGAACTCGCCCTTCTCGCGCAGGTCATTCGCCAGCTCGATGCCGACCTGTTCGACGGCAGCCATGGCCCGCTCGAGCTGACGCGGTGTGAACCCGGCGGACACGAGGCCGCGAAGACGCTTGTGGCGAGGGTCGTCCATGTTGATCATCGAACCGAAGAAGTCGTTCACCTCTTCGGACTGATCGAGCGGACCCGTTGCCCCTTTGCCACTGCAGAAGAGCTCCGGATTCTTGCTGGCCGCGACCACGTCACGATGACGGGTGAGCACGTAGTAGCCGGGCCCGTTCGGTCCGATCGGGTTCTCGGGTTCTTCAAAGAACGGAAAGGGATCGGAGGCCCGGAACTGGCGGAAGACCTCGGCCCGCGTGAGTTGATCGAGCTCCCAGAACTCCATCGCGGAAAGGTTCACCTCATCGAGGGGTGGAATCGTCGTCATGGGCAAGACGCTAGCGCCCGTCCATGCGCTGATCAGTGGTCAGCTGACATCGATCGTCAACGTCACCATCGCAGTGTCGCAACCACCGCCGACCGCACAGATCGAATACGAGAAGCTCTCTGATCCGCTCGCCATGCCCTCGGCAAGTTCATACCTCAGGTTCTTCCCGGCCGTCTCGAGCGTCCCATGATGCGTCGACCCGATGATCACCAACGTCAAGTTGTCTGGCTCGGAGGTCCCGAAATCGTCGTTCGAAGTGATGTGGAGCGTCGTGTTGCCCACCCGTGTGATCGTGAAGCTGTCATCCTCCGAGGTCACGCCAATCGCCACCGTCGTTGTGGATGTTGTTGTCGTAGTGGTGGTCGTTGACGTTGTGGTCGTCGTGGACGTACTCGGGGCCGAGGTTGTTGGCGTGGGGGCGAGAATCGAGGTCGTACTGGAACTCGCCGGCGGCCCCGTCGTTGTCACCGCTGCCGACGTCGGCACGGTCGGCGTCGGGTCAGGTTCCGCATCGAGAATCGGCGCCGATGTCACCTGGGGCGTCGGGAGCGCTTCCTCGTCGACGACACGTTCGATCGGGGCCGGCGGCGGCTCGTCATCGGGGGCCACGATCCCGGTCGAGACGGCAATGGAAACGACCGTCGCGGCGACGACAGCCTGGCTACCGCTCGCGGCCGCGACGACCGGCGTGCGGATGATCTCCGGGAAGTGCGAGAGCCACCCGAGCGGGCCGGCGATCCAGCGAGTTCGGCCCAGCGATACTCGGAGGAACGACCGAACCAACGCGGGGTCGAATTGACTACCCGAGGAGTTGAGGAGCTCCGCTCGGGCCTGGTCGAACGGAAGGGAAGGCTTGTATGAGCGCGGTGCCGTCATCACGTCGAACGCGTCGGCGATCGATACGAGTCGGCCCGCAAGACTGATGTCGTGGCCTCGAAGGCCAGCGGGATAGCCGTCACCATCGAACCGCTCGTGGTGTTGCGTGGCGGCATCGACCCACCCCCCGAGCCATGGGCGGAGTGCCTCGACGTGCTGGCTCGCGGCACCCGGATGACTGCGGAGGATCTCCCACTCCTCGGCTGTCGGGCGACCTGGCTTGTTGAGAATCGATTCGGGCACGTGCAACTTGCCGACATCGTGGATCAGGGCGGCCCAGTTGAGCTTGTCGAGCTCCTCCGGCGCCAGCCCGATCTCCTCGCCGAGCATCACCGAATAGGCGCGTACTCGTTCGGAATGGCCGCGGGTCGACCGGTCGTGCTTGCTGAGGTCGGCAACCAGCTCGAGAAGGTGCTCCGCAGCCTGCTGCTCTGCCCCTACGGTCTCTCGTTCCTCCAACCGACGGGCCGAGCCTCGCCGTAGCGCGATCGAAAAGCGAGACGGTGCCTCGTCGGGAAACACCAGCGAAAGGCGGAAAAGGGCGCTGAGCGGAGCGAGCCGCATGGTCATCGTCTGCACGACGTGGGCGCCGGCGGCTGAGACTCCCACCAAAAGGACGAGCCATACCGCAGTCGGACCGAGTCCATTGGGGCGATCGACGAGACGCATGGCGGCGGCGACGGCCACGAACCCGCCAATCATTGGGCCGAGGAACATGACAAAGCGGATGAGTTTTGCCGCCCCTGGTCGGGCATTCCAGGCGCGGTCGTCGAGCGTCGCGGCCTGCGAGGCCGCCGATCCACCTGTTGCCGATGTCGAGGCACCCAGATCCATGCCCATCCATCGGTCCGGGCAGCTCTGGCGAACATAGGTAGAACGGCGTTTTGTGCGCGCTCGAATTGGCTGCCAACCCCTAGCTCGGGCTAGTAAACAGCGTTTAGTGTCGCCGGGTGAACTGCCCGGCGGCGACCGCTAGCTCAGAGCATCGAGAGCGGCGTCGTAGTCGGGCTCCTGCGCGATCTCGGGCACGAGTTCGGTGTAGGCGATGTCGCCATCGGCGCCGATGACCACAACCGCTCGGGCGGCAAGCCCCTCGAGCTTCCCATCGACCATGCGGACGCCATAGGCATCGAGTACCTCCGGATTCTTGAACGTAGACGCAGTAGCGACGTTCTCGAGTCCTTCAGCGCCGCAGAAGCGGCCGGCGGCAGTAGGGAGATCAGCGGAAACGCAGAGAACGGTCGCATCGAGACCCGCCGCCCTCTCGTTGAAGGTCCGCACACTCGTCGCGCAGATCCCCGTGTCAATGGACGGGAAGATGTTCAAGACCAGTGGCCGACCGGCTACATCACTCGACGACACCGCGCTGAAGTCGGACTTCGTCAGCGTGAAGTCGGGCGCAGCGCTCCCGACCGCGGGCAAGTCTCCGTTGGTGTGGATCGGATTTCCTCCGAGCGTGATCTCAGCCATCGCATGCTCCCTGTTCGCGGCTCGCAGGTTGTCGAACCAGCGAGGTTTCTACACCATCCGCAGCGAGTTGGCAGGATGTGGCAGTGACTCCCGCCATTGATCTGCTCCGACGACTCGGGGTCGTCCACACCGTGACCGAGTACAACCACGATCCCGCCCATCCATCCTTCGGCGAGGAAGCCACCGAGGCGCTCGGGGTCGAGGCCGAGTCCGTGTTCAAGACGCTCATGGTCACCCTCGATGACGGAACGTCGGCCGTGGGCGTCGTCCCGGTTGCCGCTCGGCTCGATCTCAAGGCCATCGCCGCCGCTGCGGGATCCAAGAAGGCGGTGATGACCGAACCAGCCGAAGCCGAACGTCGCTCCGGCTATGTCGTCGGAGGCATCAGCCCGTTCGGACAGAAGCGACCGGCGCCGACGTTTGTGGACGAGTGGGCCACGACGCTCGAAATGATGCACTGCAGCGGGGGTCGGCGCGGCCTCGAGATCTCGGTCGCTCCCTCCGCGTTCGCCGATGTTCTCGGTGCGACGTTCGCTCCGATCGCGGCGTGGTGAAGCGATAGTCTTCGGCCATGGCCTACACGATCGAGATCAAATACTGCGTTCCTTGAGATTATTCGAGCCGCGCCGTGAGCGCAGCCAAGGATCTCTTGTCGAACTACCAGCACGTCATCGAGTCGCTCACTCTCACGACGGGCTCACAAGGCGTCTATGACGTCACCGTCGATGGCGAAATGATTTACTCGAAGCACGACGTCGGCCGTCACGCCGAGCCGGGTGAGGTCCTCGAGCTGTTCACCGAACTTGTGGGCGACATACGGCGCTACGGCGAGGAGTAGGGCCAGCTACACGCCACGGGCGGATCGGACGCGACCGGCGAGCCGATCCACCTGCTGATCCTGATCCGACGACTGCGGCCCGGCCGCCGGCCGAGCCGACCGCAGGTCGCTCAGCGCGGTTTCCACCTGGGCGCCCGCACCGCACATCACCAACACGGCGATCACGCCGGCCCGACCCCAACCCGCCCCACAGTGGACGACCACACGGGCGGAACGGTCGAGACGGTCGAGGATGTCGACAACCAGAGCGACCACGTCATCGTCGTCAGCGACGAGATGGTCCTCCGTCGGCAAGCGAACCGACTCGTGCGGAGCCGGCGCGGCGAGCCAGGCCGGATACTCCGGATATCGCCGGGCCAGTTCGGCATCGGTCTGCAGACAGACCACGACGTCACCCTCGACCGCGGCGAGCAACCCGGCCGGGTCTGGCCCCACCGCGTCGAGGCCGCACAGAATGAGGGACCCGCCGACATCGGCCACGGGGATCACATGGACTCCCCCCACCGCACGAAACCACTCGCCACCGATCTCCATCGCGGCGCAACGTAGCCGACGCCGACCGAGTGTGCCGGGGAGGGCCGGCACGGTCCAGAATGACCGCATGCGCCTCGGAGACATCGCCAACGAACAGGATCCCGATCAACCCCGCCCGTTGGATGGGGTTCGGATCCTGGCCGCCGAACAGATGGCCGCGCTCCCCTACGCCACGCAGCTTCTCGCCCGTCTCGGTGCCGAAGTCGTGAAGGTCGAACATCCGACGACGGGCGACAGCGGCCGGGGTTCAGTCCCCTTCATCGAAGACCCCGACGGCCGCCCGGTCGGGGCCACGTTTCTCCGCAACAACTTCAACAAGCGATCAGTCGCACTCGATTTGAAGGCGCCCGAGGGCGTGGAGTTGTTCCTCGACCTTGCCCCACGGTTCGACATCGTCTGCGAGAACTTCAAGGCCGGCACCGCCGACCGCCTGGGTATCGGCTACGACGACGTCTCGGCCCGGCATCCCGAAGTCGTCTACCTGTCGGTCTCCGGCTTCGGCAACGACCCGGCATCGCCCTACATGCACCGGGCCGCCTACGCCGCCGTGGTCGAGGGGATGTCGGGCATCTACGAGTACAAGCGGCGGCCGGGACGCCGCCCCACCGCCAATCCGGTCGGCGCGCTCGGCGACATCAGCAGCGCGCTGTTCGGCGTGATCGGGATTCTCGCTGCCCTCCGCCATCGGGATCGCACAGGAGAAGGGCAATACATCGACATCGCGATGCTCGACGCGACCATGGCGATGACGGACATCGTGTCCAACTTCTACTCGATGGGGATCCCCGACGAAGCATCTTCCGGCGTCGGCATCGTCGAAACGTTCGAAGCGGGTGAGGGCAATTTCGTCCTGCAGATCGTGCGCGAACACCACTTCGAGAAAGTGGCCGAGATCACGGGAAATTCCGAGTGGCTCGCCGACGAGCGCTTCGCCACGCGGGCCGGATGGCAGGAGCACTTCGAGACCATCATCCGACCCGGGATCGAGCGATGGGCCGCCGACAAGTCCAACCGAGAGGCGGTCACGATCCTGTCGAAGGAGGGCATCGCCGCCGGCGAATCGAACTCGAGCCGCGAGATCGTGGAAGACGAACACGTCGTGGTGCGCAACATGCTCGTCGCCGTTCCCCGAACCGATGGAGGCGAGCCCGTCCTGGTGCCCGGAAACCCGGTCAAGATGTCGCGCACCCAAGAGGGCCCCGAGACTCGAGTTCCCTGGCTCGGCGAGCACACCGACGAAGTACTCGCCGACGAACTCTCCCTCACCCCCGAACTCCTCGCCCAACTCCGCGCCACCGGCATCATCACCTAACCCCTCTTCAAGCTTCTTAACCAAAAAAGTCGCGCTCATCGCGCCTTTCTCGGTTAAGAAGCCGGGGTCGGGGTGTGCGTACAATCTGACGGTCCGTCAGATTTGCAAGAGGCCTTGTCACATGGATTTTGAATTCACGCCGGAGCAACAGAAATTTGCCGTAGATGTACGGGAGTTTCTGGATGCCAACAACGACCCCGATGTCTTCGACGTGACGCGGGAGAACATGGCGCAGATCGTCGACACGCCGAAGCGTCGAGCCTTCATGAAGTCGCTCGGCCACAAGGGCTGGCTCGGTATGACATGGCCGGAGGAGTACGGCGGATCGGCCGGCGAAGGCGTCTACGAGTACATCCTCAACGAGCAGTTGGCCGGCCGCGGCGGGCCGCAGATCGGCAAGGGTGTCGGCATCATCGGCAAGACCCTCATCGCCCACGGTTCCGACAAGCTCAAGGCCGAGTTCCTGCCGCAGATTCTCGAAAACGACGTCGAGTTCGCCGTCGGCTACTCGGAGCCCAACGCCGGCTCCGACGCGGCCGCGATGCGCCTCAAGGCCGAGCGCATCACCAGCGATGCCGGCGAGGACGGCTGGCTTCTCAACGGTCAGAAGACCTGGACCACTTCGGCCCACTTCGCCGAGTGGTATTGGGTCGGCGCCCGCACCGACCTCGACAACAAGCACATGGGCATCACCCTCATGCTCGTCCCCCTCGACCAGGAGGGCATCAGCATCACCGGCATCTGGACGATGGGCGACGAGCGAACCAACGAAGTGTGGTTCGACGATGTCTTCGTGTCGGACGACTACGTCGTCGGGCAGGTCAACTACGGCTTCCGCTACATCAGCCAAGCCCTCGACCTCGAGCGCTTCACCATGTTCACGATGTCGCCGATCCTTCAGCGTCTCGAGGTGCTCACCGACTACGTGAACACCGCCGTGCGTGACGGCGAGCCGCTGCGGGATGACCCGAAGATCCGAGCGCGTCTCGCTCACCTCCACACCGATGCCGAGGTCGCCCGAGTGATGGGCCTCAAGTTCGTTGCCGAAGCAGTGAAGGTCGAACATGCGGTGCGCGCCGGCAAGGAGGGCTTCCAGCCGCCGACGGTCGAGGCTTCGGAATACAAGCTCTTCGCCACCGAGTTGTCGAAGCGCTTGGCTGACGCGGCGATGGACATCGGCGGCGCCGGGGCCCAACTCCGGGTGAAGACCGAGGACGCGCCGATGAAGGGACGTTCCGAGTCGACCTACCGCTACACCGTGATCGACACGATCGGCGGCGGCGCTTCGGAGATCCAGAAGAACATCATCGCCCGCCGGGCCATGGGCCTCCCGAAGAACTTCTAGGCGTCCCTTGACTACACCGGCCCTGGATGGCATCCGTGTTCTCGACTTCGCGTCGGTGGGCCCCGGCGCCCGCGCGTCGCGGATGCTGTCCGACTACGGCGCCGAGGTGATCAAGCTCGGACCCACGCCGAAGGACGGCGGCAAGCAGATCGTGCCGCCGTACTACGCCTACAGCGGCCATCGCCTGATGCGCCGCGGCCTCATCGACCTCAAGGCCGATGCCGGACGCGAGGCGTATCTCGCCCTCGCCCACGATGCCGATGTAGTGCTCGAGAGCTTTCGTCCGGGCGTCGTTGACCGCCTCGGCATCGGCTACGAAGCAACACGAGCCGTGAACGAACGCATCGTCTACTGCTCGACCAGCGGATTCGGGCAGACCGGCCCGCAGTCCGGGTGGGCCGGCCACGACGTCAACTACCTGGCCGTATCCGGCTATCTCGACTGCACGGGCCGCCGCGCCGACGGGTCGCCGCCGCTGCCGGGGGCAACCGTGGCCGATATCGCGGCCGGCGGAATGCACGCAGTCATGTCGATCATGGCGGCCCTGCTACGACGTCAACGTACGGGCACCGGCGAATTGCTCGACGTCTCGATCGCCGACGGCGCCTTCGGCCTCATGTCGCTCTATGTCGACGAGTACCTCGCGACCGGCACTGAGCCCGGCCCCGGCCACTACATCCTCACCGGCAAGTACGCCTGCTACGACGTCTACACCTGCGCCGACGGCCGCCACCTGTCGGTGGGTGCGATCGAGCCTGCGTTCTGGCGCAATCTGTGTCGAGAGCTCGACCTCGAGCAGTACAACGACGCCCAGATGACGGATGCTCTCCAGGACGAACTTCGAGCCGCGTTCGCCGCCGTGTTCGCGACGAAGACCCGAGACCAGTGGTCTGAGTTGCTCGGTCCCGCCGACTGCTGTGTCGCGCCGGTGAACACGGTCGCCGAGGCGATCGACGATCAGCAGTATGCCGCCCGATCGATGGTGGTCGAGGCCGACCACGCCAGCCAGGGTGTGTTCCGCCAGACCGGGCCGGTGTGGGCAGGCACGACCAAACCTGACGGCCGCTACGAGGTGCGCGAAGGAACGACCACCGACACCGCTGAGCTGCTGGCCGAGGCCGGATACGACCAGGCGTCGATCGACGACCTACTCACCAACGGAGTGATCGCATGACCGCACCCCCAGCCGAGATCGTCGCCCTCGTCGGCCAGAACCAATACCCGAAAACCGCCACGTTCCCCGTCGAGCTCAGCTATTCCTACAACACGCTGTCAGCCACGGAGAACGGCAACCCTCTCTATTGGGACGAGCAGGTCGCGCACGACATCACCGACGGCATGACCGTGCCGCCATCGACGATGTCGCTCTGGATGCGCCCTCACCGCTGGGAGCCGGGGGCCACCGAGGAACAGGTCGCCCTGCAGGTCCACTTCGACCTCAAGGAAAAGCTCGGGTTGCCCGAGGCCATCATGAGCGACAACACCCTGATCCTGCACGAACCGGTCCGGCCCGGCGACATCATCTCGCATCATCAGGTGTTGCGATCGGTCAGTGACGAGAAGACGACCAAACTCGGGACCGGTCGCTTCTGGGTGATCGATATCGAGTACCTCAATCAGGACGACGAGCTCGTCGGCATCGAGAGCTACACCGGGTTTGGCTACAAGCGACCCGATGACGGGAGTTCCTCATGACCCTGACCATCGATCAAGTCGAGGTGGGCACGGCGCTTCCCGAGCTCCGCTATGACGTGACGGCGACCACCGTCGTCCTCGGGGCTTTGGCCAGCCGCGACTGGCGACCCATGCACCACGATTACAAGTTCGCGACCGAGCGCAACGGCACGCAGGACATCTTCCTCAACACGCCGAACCTCGCCGCATGGTTCGAGCGATTCATCACCGACTGGACCGGCCCGCGCGGCCGGATCGGCCGGATGACTTTCCGTATGCGCGACTCGGTCTACCCCGACGACCGTATGGACTTCACCGGCGCGGTGACCGCCGTGACCACCGATGACGCCGGCTGCGCCTGGGCCGATATCGACATTGCCCTGACCGTCGGCGACCGCCTGTGCTGCACCTGCACGGCACGAGTCGCCATCCCGACCGACAACTCTGACAACCCGTGGGCCCGCAAGGGCCAGAACTGGACCCCGTGATGCTGAATCTCAATTTCTCTGAAGAACAAGACATGTTGCGCGACATGGTGCGCGGCGTTTGCGCTCAGCTCGCGCCGCTCGAAAAGGTGCGAGAGCTCGAGGACGACCCCAACGGCATCGCCACCGAGCTGTGGAGCCAGCTGGGCGAACTCGGCATCACGGGCCTGATGCTCCCCGAGGAATTCGGCGGCTCGGGAATGAGCCTCATCGAGGGTGTCGTGGTCTACGAGGAGCTGGGTCGGTCGCTCGCCCCCGTGCCTCACTTCGTCAGCTGCGTCCTCAGCGCCGGTGCCATTCTCGGAGGTGGCTCCGACGCGCAGAAAGCCGCGCTGCTGCCCGGACTCGCGTCGGGTGAGTCTGTGATCACCCCGGCGTGGCTCGAGCCCGAGAACGGCTACTCGCCCAAGGGCGTGCAGATGACCGCGGCGGTCGACGGCGACGACGTGGTGCTCAACGGGTCGAAGATGCACGTCTACTTTGCGCAGGCGGCCGACCAACTTCTGGTTCTCGCCCGCACGGGTGACGCGCCAACCGATGTCGACCTCTTCCTCGTGCCGACCGACACGGCCGGTGTAACTCTCGATCAGCGGATGTCGATCTCCTCCGACACGCAGTTCCGAGTCGAGTTCGACAACGTCCGTGTGTCCATCGCCAACCGCCTGGGCGCGGCCGGCACCGGCTGGGCCACCTGGGACAACGTGATGCTCGAAGCTGTGATTCTCGCCTCGGCTCAGGCCATGGGCGGCGCCGACTACGCGCTCGAAATCACTGCCCAGTACTCGAAGGATCGCGAGCAGTTCGACAAGGCACTCGCTGAGTTCCAGGCGATCTCACACGACCTGGCCGACGCCCGTACCGAGCTCGACGGTGGGAAGATTCTTGTCTACGAAGCGGCGTGGGCCCAGTCGCGTGGCGACGACATCGGCCGCCTCGCCCCGATGGCCAAGCTCTTCACCGGCAAGGTCTACCGGGATCTGACGGCAATGGCCCAGCAGATCTTCGGCGGCGTCGGGTTCACCCTCGAATACGACATCCAGCTGTACTTTCGCCGCGCCAAGCAGTTGCAGATCAGCTGGTGGGATGTCACCACCTGCGAAGAGCGGGTGGCCGAGCAGGTGCTCAGCCCGGGCTGACCTCTTCGCCTGCTCCCAGAACCCAGCCGCTCGCGGCACTTGGTCCTGCGTGCACACGGGCGGCTTGCACACACGCCCCGGTAGCCACGGTCTCGTCGTCGCTCGGCACCCGGATCGGCGCGCCGTGAAGGTCGGCGACCACAGCGCGGTAGGCGGCGCTCTTCGCACCGCCTCCGATGAGGTGAAGGCGACCGCCGACGGAAGCCCCAGCGGCATCGAGTGCATCGACGCCGTGGAGTAGACCGCGGACGACGCCCTCATGCGCGGCGCGGGCGAGGTCGGCAGGCGTCGTGCTGTTGCGGAGACCCTCGAAGGTGCCGGTGGCCTCGGGAAGGTTCGGCGTTCGCTCGCCGTCGAAGTACGGCGTGAGCGACACCCCGTTGGCGCCGGCGGGTGAGCTCATCGCGAGCTCCGAGAAGCTGTCGCGGTCGGCGCCCACCCAGGAAGCGACTGTGTCGGTGACCTTTGTGGCGTTGAGCGTGCAGACCAGCGGAAGGTAGCCGCCCGCGGCATCGCAGAAGCCGGCAACAGCACCCGTCGGGTCGGCCGTCGGGGTGGACGACACGGCGTACACCGTTCCCGAGGTGCCGAGCGACATGGCCAGGTCACCTTCGGCCAGCCCCAGGCCGAGTGCGGCTGCCATGTTGTCGCCCGTGCCCGGGCCGACCGAAATGTCGGCGGGAAGACCCAGCGCCGCTGCCGCGGTCGTAGTGATGGTGCCGGCGATGCTGTAGGGATCGAGCACAGTCGGGAGCAACGAGGCCCAATCGTCTCGCCCGCCGGCGAGGGCGAGCAGATCGGACCGGTATTCGCCCGAGGTTCGATCGAACCAGCCGCCTCCCGATGCGTCGCCGCGGTCGGTCACGAACGCTTCGGTGAGTCGATACGTGAGGTAATCGTGGGGCAAAAGCACCCGCGCGATGTCGCCGATGAGCGCCGGCTCAGCGCGGGCGAGCCAGGCCAGTTTCGAGATCGTGAACGAAGCCACCGGAACGGAACCGCATGCATCGGCCCAGCCCGCGGCGCCCAGTTCGTCGACGAGGCGAGCTGCGTCGCCGGCGGACTCGGTGTCGTTCCAGAGCTTGGCCGGCCGCAACGGCTCGCCGTCGTCTCCCAGCACGACCAGACCGTGTTGCTGTCCGGCGACGGCGATCGACACCACGTCGCGTCGGGAGTCGCCCGTGGCCGCGAACGCCTCGACGAGCGCGTCCCACCACGCCCGCGGGTCTTGCTCGCTTCGAGGAGGCTCGGCCGTGGGGTGCGCGGCGCGCCCGGCGGCGACCAGCGCTCCACTATCGAGATCTCTGAGCTCGACCTTGGTCGACTGGGTCGAGGAGTCGACCCCGGCAACGAGCGGCATCAGGAAACTCGTTCGATGTAGCGGTTGACGATGCTCTCGAGGGCTTCCTGCGCCCCTGACACCGGAGCTGGATCGAGGTCGGTATCGACGACTGAGCTACGCAATTCGTCGAGCGAACGGTGACCCCCGAGAATCGCTTGCCCCTCAGCGCTCGTCCAGCCGGAGTAGCGGGCCGAGCGCACGTCCTCGAGCGCTCCATCTTCCATCATGGAGTGGGCAACGAGGAATGCCTTGGCCAGCGTGTCGATGCCGCCGACATGGCCGTGGAAGAGATCGGCACGGTCGATGGACATTCGGCGAAGCTTGGTGTCGAACATGAATCCACCGGTCTCGAACCCGCCACCGCGGATGATCTCGTAGACCGCGGGAACGAGAGAATCCACGGAGTTCGGAAACTGGTCGGTGTCCCACCCGAGCCGGTCGTCGCCCCGGTTCGCGTCGACGGACCCGAAGATGCCGTTGGCCCGCGCAACGGCGACCTCGTGGGCGAAGTCGTGGCCCGAGAGTGTCGCGTGGTTGACCTCGATGTTCACCTTGATCTCTTGCTCGAGCCCGTATTTCTGCAGGAACCCGAAAACCGTCGCCGAGTCGTAGTCGTATTGGTGTTTGGTCGGTTCCTGTGGTTTCGGTTCGATCAGCAGCGTGCCCTGGAAGCCGATCTTGTATTTGTGCTCGACGACCATGGTGAGAAAGCGCGCCAGTTGCTCCATCTCCCGATCGAGATCGGTGTTGAGGAGCGTCTCGTAGCCCTCTCGGCCTCCCCACATCACATAGTTGGCGCCACCCATCTTGTGGGTGACATCGAGGCAGTTGGCCACCTGCGCGGCGGCACGGGCGAACACTTCGGGGTCCGGGTTCGTCGCCGCTCCGGCCATGAAGCGCGGATGGTGGAAGAGCCGTGCGGTACCCCACAGCAGCTTGATGCCGGTGCGGTCCATGTGAGCCATGGCCTCATCGGTGAGCGTGTGGAGGTCCGCTGTCTCTTCGGCGAACGTGCCTCCGTACGGCGACATGTCGTGGTCATGGAAGGAGAAGAACGGCACGCCCAGTTTCTCGATGAACTCGAACGCCGCCGCCATCTTTGTCCGGGCGGCCGCCATCGGGTCGAGCGAAGGGTCGAGCCAGGGCCGATCGAAGGTGCCGTCGCCGAAGACGTCGTTGCCGGGCCAATTGAAGGAGTGCCAGTAGCAAACAGCCAAACGAAGATGCTCGGCCAGGGTCTTGTCGCCCACGACGCGGTCCTTGTCGTACCAGCGGTAGGCCAGCGGATCGTCGCTGTCGGGCCCGGCGTAGTTGATGGCGTTGACTCCGGCGAAGAATTCGGTCATGGCCAAAACCTAGTCAGGGGAACGGCAGTCTTGATCCCTCGAACAATTGTCGCTTAGTGTGCCAATAGTTTTTTGGCAGATCTCAGGAGTCTCGATGCCTCATCCGCTCAAGCTGATCGGCGTTCCCGCGTCGCCCTACTCCCGCAAGATGCGTGCCGTGATGCGCTACCGGCGTATCCCCTTCGAATGGGTGCTGCAGAACAGCGCAGCCGCGAGGGCACTCCCCCGGGCGAAGGTACCGGTGATTCCTGTGCTGGGGTTCGTGGACGACACCGGCGAGTGCACCGAGGTGATGACCGATAGCAGCCCGCAGATCATGCGGCTCGAGGACATGCATGACGAGCGCAGCCTGGTGCCGACCGATCCGGTGGTGGCCTTTCTCGACTACTTGCTCGAAGACTTCGCCGACGAGTGGGTCACGAAGATGATGTACCACTACCGCTGGTACTACGACGACGCCATCGACAAAGCGGGGAAGCTGCTGCCGCTCCAAGCCGACCTCAAGGTGCCGGACGATTCCTGGAACGTCGCTGACGAGATGGTCAGAGAACGCCAGATCTCCCGTCGGGCGCTCGTCGGGTCCACCGAGGAGAATCGCCCGATCATCGAGGACAGCTACGTCCGCCTGCTTCGCATTCTCGATGCGCACTTCACCGAGCACGACTATCTCTTCGGAAGCCGTCCTGGTCGCGCCGACTTCGGCCTCTTCGGTCAGCTGACCCAGCTGACCTGGTGGGACCCCGAAGCTGTCGCCGTTGCGGTGCGCGAGGGCAGCCGCGTCATCATCTGGGTCGATCGGGTCGAGGACCTGTCCGGTCTGCCCGTCGAGGGTCACGCCGGATGGTGTGACCGCGAGACGCTTCCGTCGACCACGCTCGCATTGCTCGGCGAGGCGGGTCGCACCTATGCGCCGTTCATGCTCGGGAACGCCGCAGCCTTCGATTCCGACGATGAGCTGATGTCGAGCTCCATCGACGGTGCCACCTACTCCCAGGGACGCTTCGGCTATCAACGCAAGTGCCTGGCCTGGCTGCGCGAGGAGTACCAAGCTCTCGGACCCGCGGACCGAGTTGTCGTCGACGCCCTGCTTGCCGGCACCGGCTGCGAGATCTTGTTCGCCTAGACGATCGCCCGATCGGTGCCAAACTGACAGCGACCCCAGGTCGGACCGACACGAAGGAAAGCCGGTTGTGCGACAACGAATGACGATCGTCGCGGGCCAGTCCAACGCCATGGGCGTCTACGGCGGCCCGAGGAAGTTCATCGAAACCGACGCCGATCAGGAGATCGGCATCTCGTGGCGCCATTTCTCGACGTCGGACGGCGTGGTGCCACTACAGCTCCAGCGGGTTCGCGATCCAGGGCCGCACAATTCCGGGCTACCGAGCCACGGGTTCGGTCCAGAGTTGTCGCTGGCCAGGACACTGCACGCGACGGCCGAAGCCGATGAGCGCGTGCTCATCGTCAAACACGCAGTCGACGGCTCGAATCTCCACGAGCAGTGGAAGGCACCCGGCGGGCCACTCTTCATGTCGCTGGTCACCCATGTGCAGTCGGTTCGGTCCGACCTCACGGCATCGGGGGCAGACGTGACGATCGACGGGCTGCTGTGGGTCCAGGGCGAGTCCGATGCCGGTGAGTCTGCTCACCACTACGAGGAGAATCTGCGACGGTTCTTCACCGGTCTTCGAGAAGCGTTGCCGGCGCCATCGATGGCGATCGTCGTCAGCCGCGTCCACCTTCCGTTTGCTCCCGAGCCCGGTCGATCCATCGTGAGGGATGCCCAAGTGCAAGTGGCCGAGGACGACGCGAACGCTCGCCACATCGACACCGACGACTTGCCGCTGGACCGACCGGGGATCCACCTCACCGGCGAAGGCCTGCTCGAACTGGGGGTCCGCGCTGCGGATGCGTTCATCCAGCTGAGGGCGGCCGGAATTTAGTCCGCCACGCTGCGTGGTTACACTGCTGCTCATGGCAGGGACAGGAACCGCGGGCCGCAAGTATTCCGAACGGGAAAGCCGCATGATTCGGCGGATCCGGAGTATCTACGAGTTCATCTCGATCCCTTTCGTGGCTGTCTTCCTGCTGTACAACCGTCGGATCGATCCGGGCTATGGACTCACGTTCAGAAAGAAGCTCCGCCTGGTGTTTCGGATGTATCGAAACACGCGGCGGATAGAGACCGGAACCTCCTACCGCGCTCACGTGGCGATGGCCGCCAAGATTCTCGAGATCGCCCCCGCGGTGGAGGGTGCGATCGTCGAATGCGGAGCGTGGAAGGGTGGCACGAGCGCCAATCTCTCGCTCGTCGCCGACCTCACTGGGCGAACGCTCATCGTCTATGACTCCTTCGAAGGCCTTCCGCCTCCGACCGAGGGAGATCGGTGGGCCCACGGCTTGGCCACCGGCGCGTTCCGCGGGGAGCTCGAGGTCGTCCGCGACAACATCACGAAGGGCGGAGTCATCGAGATCTGCGACCTCCGAAAAGGGTGGTTCAGCGACTCGCTCCCTTCACACGAGGAGCCGATCGTCGCGTGCTACTTCGACGTCGACTATCAGCAGAGCCTCCACGAGTGCGTGCTTCACCTGTGGCCCCACCTGACGAAGTCCGGCTACATGTTCATCGATGAGTACACCCGCCTCGACTACTGCGGCCTGTTCTTCTCCGAGCGATGGTGGCGCGACTACTTCGATCGACCACCGCCCGGTCTCATGGGAGCGGGTACCGGCGTGGCCGTAGGCCACTTCTTCCTGGGTCCCCAACGAGACCAGGCGCCGATCCAGGCGCCGAATAGCGCTGCCTACACGCGGAAGGACTTCTACGGAGCTTGGGACTTCTTCCCTGATGAGGAGCCCTCGGTGCGGCCGGGCGGTGGTGCGGGCGGCGCGACCGGGCCCGACGGCTGGACACCGACCTCAGTTTCCATTGCCGAGAAGGCCGCTCGGAAACGAGCGCGCAACGCGGCCAAGAGAGCCAAGGACAAAGGGTCGGAGTGAGCCGTGCGCCGATGAGGGCCGGCACGTGAGCGTGAGACTCTGGGGCCACTGGACCTGCCCCTTTGTGAATCGTGTCGACTTCGCGCTCGGTCAACGTGCGATCGATTTTGAGTTGATCGCCGTTCCACCTTCAGCCGTCCGGCCCAAAGGCTTCGCCCTTCCCGACGAGTTCGTTGCGAACAGCCCACGCCTCGAAGTGCCGCTCGTCTGCGTCGACGGTGAATTCCTGGCCGATTCGATCCCCGTCCTGCATTTCCTGGAGGAACGTGTCGTAGGGCCGACGCTTCTCCCCGACCCTGACCGGGAGCTCGTTCTCGAACGCGTCGGCCGACTCGACGAAACCCTGATGCGCAACATGGGCAGCATCGCCTACGGCTCCGACCCGGAGAAGATCGACCGAGCAGCCGCTCGACTGAGCGACGCGTTCGTCGAAATGGCCGGCTGGCTCGGAAAGTCGACCTGGCTCGCGGCCGACACACCGACACTCGCCGAGGCGATTGCCGTACCGATCTACTTGCGCCTCCCCGGCCTCGTCGAGCTCGGTTTCGATCGACCTCTGCCTCCCGCAGTGGCCGATCACATGGCTCGAACGCTCGATCTGCCAGGCGGAATCCACGTCAGTTGGTCCGACGAACAACGATCCGAGTATCTCGGACGCCACCAAAAGGCCCGTCGACTCTCTCGCTGACCAGGCATTTCGCGACCATCGGCGCAAACGATCGTGACTATTTGAGCAAGTGATCAAAAAACCCTTGACGCGCCCCCTCTGAAAAGTTGATCATGTGCTCAAGTCATTTGATCAACTGCTCAACTTCACCCGAAGGCGAGCTCGAAACGGAGACACACGATGAACTACCTCATGACCAGCTACCTGATCTACACCGCCGCTGCGATACTCCTCACGGGGGTGCTCGCCCGCACACTGTTCCGCAATGGCAAGGTCTTCCTCGCCGATGTGTTCGCCGACAAGGAGGGAATGGCCGACGCCGTCAACCACCTGTTGGTGGTCGGGTTCTACATGCTGAACCTCGGCTACGCCTTCATGATCTTTCGCACCAGCGACACCGCCACGGCGGTGGAGGCAACCGAGACACTCGTCACCAAGCTCGGAGTCCTGCTCCTCAGCCTCGGTGTGATCCACTTCGTGAACATCGCCGTGTTCTGGCGGTTGCGTCGTCGCCACGAGGACCCCTGGGAGCTCCCGCCGGTGCAGGCCACCACCCTGGTGCCCCCTCCCCCGGCACCCGGAACCATCGTGAGCCCGGTCTGACATGACGACTCGCCCCGCCCCTCCTGGGATCACCCGACTGACGGTGGTCTACGACGAGACCTGCGAGCTGTGCCGGCGATGCCGACACTGGCTCTCGGTCCAGGACCTCCTCGTCCCCATGGAGTTCCTCGCCGCTGGTTCGCCGGCGGCGAGGGAACGCTACGAAGCTCTCGACTGGTACAAGATCGAGCTGATGGTGGTCGACGACGAGGGCCGCGCCTGGGTCGGGCCCGCCGCATTCCTCATGGCCATGTGGGCCACGCGCCGCTACCGAAAGCTGTCGCACCGGTTCCGGTCGCCGTCACTCGCGCCGATGGTCGAGAGCTTCTTTCACGGACTGTCCTCCAACCGGTCGCTGGTCTCGGGCATGCTCAGAGAACACCGATGCGACGGCGAGAACTGCGTACCGGTGCCCACATGACCAACTCGACCACGCGCAAGGAGGGCAACACGATGGCCAAGGCCAAACGACGCTCCTCCAGCGCGGGGGACGAGACCAGGGCGAAGATCCTCGAAGCCACGCTCACGTCGCTGAAGGAGGAAGGCATCGTCGGCACCAGCGCCCGCGCGATCGCGAGGTTCGGCGACTTCAACCAGGCGTTGATCTTCTACCACTTCGGCTCGGTCGACGAAGCCATCGTTGCCGCTGTCGAGGTGATGAGCGAGCGGCGGATGAGCCGGCATCGTGAGGGTCTCGAGTCGGCCACGACGCTTCGAGAACTTGTCCAGATCGCCCGCGACCTCCACAACGACGACTCCGCCAACGACAACATGACCGTGCTCACCCAGGCCTTCGCCGGTGCCGCCGGCGACCCGGTTCTCGGACCGAAGCTGTACGAGTCGCTCGAGGCTTGGAGCGACATGGTGACGGAGTCGATTCGTCGCGTGCTCGCCGACACACCGATCGCCAGCCTCGCCCCCGCCGAGCAACTCGGGCAGGGCATCAGTGCCCTGTTTCTCGGCATCGAGCTGCTGGCCGACCTCGACCGCGAGAAGGCCGATGTGGATGCACTGTTCGACACGCTCATGGCGGCCGCGTCCATGGTCGAGTTGTTGATCGCCGGCGGGCTCACCCCACCGACCACCTGACACTGTCCTCAGAAATCGACGGGGCTCAGGAGTCTTCGATCACCACGAGGTCGGAGCTCGATCGGCCGAACACCTCGGGGGCGTAGATCTCTTCGGCCCGACTAGGCGGCACCACAAAGGTGCCGGGTGTCGTCGCTCGAGCGATGTAGGTGTATTCGTGCGTCCCCGCCCACAGGTAACCGGCATATGCCTCAGCGCGATCGTCACGCAGGTTCTGATGCTCGTACCAGGTCCAGAACCACCACTGGTCCTCGGCCATCTCCGGCTCCACATCGGCGGTCACGGCCAGTGCTGGATTCGACGCTTCGAGGCCGGCCGGCAACGGGTCGATCAGCGCCATGTTGGTGCGGCGGCTGTCGTTGACCATCGTGATGTTGACCCGCACTTCGGCGCCGGCCTTGATGTGCCACGTTCCGTCCTCGTCCTGCCAGACATCGCCGTCATCATCGACCGCCTCATACGTACGTTGCACTACGAATCCACGGTCGAGCGGGTCGAGATCGAAGTCGTCGGGGGCGTAGCGAAGACCCAGGCGGTAGTAGAGGCGGCCGTCACCGTCTTTGCTGAGCACGAGGTCCGTGTTGCCGCCGTCGATCAGATCCTGCATCGGCACGACGGTCTCCTGGCTATCGATGCTTCGGCCCTCGAACTGATGCTCGGCCGCGTAGAGATCACCTAGCCACACACGGGCGACGAAGTCGGGGGTAGTCGCCTCGAACGTGTCGAAGTAGTTGTTGAGGGCGAGCAGGATGAACGCGTTCTCCTGGGAGTTGTTCCAGCGACCCTGTCGTTGGTTCCCTATGAGGCCAGCGACAATCTTGGGAATGAGGTCCGAGCCGGGGTCCATCGCCAGCATCGCGTCGAGGATCACTCCGTCGGTACGCCGATCCGAATACAGCAGTAGGTAGCCCTCCTCGCCGTAGTCGGTGGCAAACGTCGCTGCGCTCGGGGTCTCGGTCACCCGGTTGGAGAAGTTGCGGCGGATCTCGGTGGCGATGGCCTCATCGCTCACCAGCGGCCACAACCAGGCCAGCGCATCGAGCCCGAACTCGAGACCGTGACGGCGCCAGACCTCGTCGGCCTTCGCCGAGTCCACGTCGCCTTCGATCGCTCTGACAAAGAGCGAATACGCGATGAGCGTGTCTCTCGTGCGCTCGCTCCAGTCCTGTGGGATGTGCTCCTCGATGTTCTGGAGGTACCACCGGCCCTCGTCGAGCACGTTGGCCGGCACGGAGTAACCGTTTGCTTCCGCTTCGAACAGGGCGTGCATCACATGCACCGACCGGTACGGCGACGTACGGAAGTTACGCCGCCACGTGGACCATCCGCCGTCGTAGTTCTGTAGGGCGACGAGGGACGCGATGTCGCTCGCCACGATCTGGTCGAACTCGGCCGGCGTTGGTACGCCTTCAGCCTCGAAGGCCTCGAGCACATCGCGCAGCGCGGCGATGGCGAGGAGCCGAGAGGCGTAGCCGTCGGCACTCGAATACTGATAGTCGGTCAGGAACAGCACGGCATCAGTGAGTGCCTGCACCGCAGTGGACGAAGTGGTCACTTCGAGGCCGCCGAATTGGGGGATCACCCCTTCGGGCGCAAGCAACGGCTGGATCGTGGATCCGCTGTCGACCACGCCATAGGTGGCGAAGGCCTCGGCCGTCGCCGGTGTGTAGACGGGCAACGAGACCGTTGCCGCATCGGCGTTGTCGCCGGTGACCGCCACGGCTCGGAAACGGGCGGTGCCGGCCGACACGGTCGTGACGGGGAAGCGCACCTCGACACGATTGTTCGCAGGCACCGACACCATCTGGCCCGCCGGGCCGACGAGTTCGAGGTTGGCGGTCTGCAGCACCACTTCGACCTCCATGTCGGCGTCGGTCAGGTTCTGGACGACGATCGGTAGCTCGAATTCGTCACCGAAATTGAGGAACCGGGGGGCCGATGGCCGCACTTGCAGCGGCAACCGCGCGGTGAGATTCGATTCGGTCGAGCCGAAACGGTCAACGCCGTCGACGGCGACCACCATGACCCGGTACCGAGTCAACGAGTCGGGCAGGTCGAAGTCGACCGTCGCCCGACCATCCGAGTCGGTGCTGACTTGAGGGTCCCACAGCGCCAAGGCATCGAAGTTGGAACGAACCTCGATCGGCCCGGATCCTTGGTCCCCACGACCAAGCGCCAAGCCGTTGGCGGTCGCCGAGCCGAACAGCGCCTCGCCGTCGCCGCCCGCGCTGTCGTCGCTGTCAGGAGAGTCCATGGCCAGATCCACTTCCAGGAACCGATCCGTGCCGCCCTCGATTGACTCCTCGATCGATTTCTCGAGCTCTTCGGCCAACTCCACGAGAGCCTGCGGGTCGGCAAGCTGGATCGTCGATCGCCCCCGGAACACGCTGTCTCGATTGGCGAGCGAGCGGTAGAAGATGTCGAGCGGGTCGAGAAGCTCATAGCCGGTGAGGGCGAGAACCGCCTCGTCGACCGCGACCACGAGCAGCTCGGCACCGGCGACCGGTTCGCCGGCGGCGTTGTCGACTTCCACCGTGATCGATGTCGACGTTCCCGGCTCAACCACATCGTCCGCGGGGGTGGCAACGACGTGCAGAGTGCGGCTCGCCGGCGGCACCCGCAGTTCCACTCTCCCGGTGGCGAACGCGGGCCGGGGCGGCACGCCGTCGAGCACCGTTCCGTCGTCGGCGGCACGATCCGTGATGCCGACAAGCTCCACGCTGAGGCTCAAGCCGGGCACGTGACTGTCGAGAATCGGCACCTCGAGAATCGTGTCACTGCCTTCGATCTCGAAGGGCTCTACCGAGAGGACTCCGTTGCGCTCGGCCGTCAACAGGCCATGGGCGGGACCAAAGGGCGAGCTGATGAAGATCTCCGCGGTGTCGCCGGCGTCGTACTCCATCTTGTCGGGGATCACGTCGGCGTCCTGCAGTTCGAGGCTCCGGCTCGGCAGCGACTCTCCCCCGCTCACCCAGATCGTCATCTCGGTACGGCTCTCTCGTCCGGCATCGTCGATCACAGTGGCGGCGATCCGGTAGCGGCCCCCTTCGTTCATCCCGAAGGTGCAGATCTCGGCAGCCGCGCTCGAGGTCACTGGACATTCTTCGGAATCGAGCACGACGTCGGTCCATTCGCCGTCGACATATTCCGAACGAATCCGGTCGGCAACCACGCTCGCCGGGCGGTCGGCCACCGCCGCTCCGTCGAGGTCGGTGACGATTACCTCGACCGGCAAGGGATCGCCGGCCTTCACGAACGGTCGGGTGGCCTGCATACCGATGTAGAGCTCACCAGAGTGAACCAGAAGGTCCGTGGTCGACGACCAGGTCTGTCGGTTGACGTCGGTCACCGACGCAGTGGCACTAACGGTGGTCGGGCGGCCCTCGCCGTCGCCCTCGAAGTCCATCTGGAGGAAGTGACTGCCCGTCGAGTCGGTCGTTCCCGAGAACGACTCCGACGAACTCTCCGGCTCGAATCCGCCGCCGAAGCCGAAGTCATCGAATGCATAGCGTCCCCACCACGGAATCCAGGCGCCGAACGTGAATCCGTCCCATCCCGGAGGCGAGTAGGAGGTCGGGCGAGTCACGACCCACCAGTCGACCGGTGCGTCCGGAAGCGGACCACCCGAGAAGTAAGTGGCGTCGACAGCCACGGTCGCCGGATCGTCGACGAGGTAGGGGCCAGCCGTCTCGGCTCGCGCCGCGACTTCGAATTCCGGCCGGCGGAATTCTTCGATCTGGAACTGATGACGGTGACTGAACCGCAGGGGTGTCGCGGGGTGACGGAACTCGACCAGCGCCCGCCCGAGGTTCACGCCCTCCGGAATGTCGGCGGTGAAGTCGAATCCGCCGGAGACGCCCAAGACAAACTCGCCAGTAGCGAGATCGGTACCGAACGTGTCCTTGACCGTATAAGTGAAACGGTCACCCACCGGGAAGGCGTCGACCGAGGCATCGCCGGACAGGTCCAGCTTCCGCACCCATCCCTTGATGCTGACAGTTTCGCCCGGCCGGTAGAGGCCTCGGTCGTCGACGACGTACCAGAGCGCCTGATCGTTGGGCACCCAGGCTCCGGCGGATGCTTCAACGATCGCCACATCGTCGTCTCGCGTGGCGATCATCAGCGCGGCCGGCGCGATGGGTGCCGGGGCCGGAAGGTCGAATTTCGCCAACCCGTTGGCGGGCGTGACGCTCGGCTGCTGGACGCCGAGCAGCTCGACCTCCACATCAGCCACCGGCTCACCGGTCCGAAGGTCGGTGACCCACGCGTAGCCGTCGGATGTGTCGGCGATCAGGTCAACGCCCAGCGAGGTCGACTGCACCCATTGCACGACCGGCTGGTTTTCCCAGTAGCGCCCGTCGTCCTCTTGATTGAGGTTCGCGAGTTCGCCGACCGCTTCGATGATGACCACGGCCATACCCGGCTCACCTTCGAAAACCGGCTCGAGATCGATGCGAGCCTCGAAGCGTTCGTTGATCGGCGCTCCGGTTGCTTGCACCTCGTCGTAGATCAGTGGCCAGGACGGCAGCTCGAAGCCGTCTTGGTCCCAACGGTTTTCCCAGTAGGTGACGTAGGTGTTCCAGTCGGTGCGGGGATCGATCTCGTAGGCCCGCACGCGAACCTCGGGGTGGTTGCGAAGTTGCAGCGGCAAGGTCTGTGATTCGACCAACGGGTCGAGTGTCGTCAGAAGACCGCGACCACTGTCGAGAAACGGGTACGCGTCGTCGATGTGGAATTCGATGATCTCCTCGGCGCCGAGCGTCTGCCCGAAGGCATCGGCCAGGGCGGCCGGGATCGTCATCTTGTAGATCGTGCCCCCGACGATCGGACCGTCGACGGAGATCCGGCTGCCGCTCAGGCGGATGCGAGCGCCCGGCAAGGCCGGATCGAACGTGAGATCGCCCGTCTCCAGCGACTCACCGTCGAGCGGATTGTTGAACCGCACAGAGAAGCCCCACTCGGGCTGACAATCGTCGACGGGACGACACGACTGATCGGTCACCTTGAGCGGCGCGTAGGTGCGCATGCTTTCCGAGAACACGCGATCACTGATGTCCGGCCCCTCCGTAGAGGGAACCTCCGGTCCGACCTGCACGACGATGGCGGAGTCGGGCGAGAAAGCGTCGACGGCCCGGAACGCCATCCACGTCCCCTCTATCGCCCGGTCGATCATCCAGCCGATTTGCTCGGACTCCGCTTCGATCTCGTTGTCGGACGCGAGTCTGAGCTCCACTTCCTGGCCCTCGTGGGTGACCGTAGTGACCGCCAACACGGCGGCCGGGTCGATGCGCTGATCGAAGCTGACGAAGAAGACTGGTTCGAGTTCGAGCGAATCATGGCTGGGCCAGAGACTTTCGACCGACGGTGGCGGCGTCACAAAGTTGATCTCGTAGTCCGTCTCGAGCACGGCACCGGTCGCCGACTCGGTTCCCGCGGGGACCGTTGCGGAGTAGGTGGTTGCCATCGGCAGGCGATCGAAGACCTCCGGATCGTGCTCGAAGCGCAGCGTGCGGGTGCCGATCCACTGCCAACGACCGGGCAACTCCGGCGTCAGCACCACAGGAACGTCGGCGGCGGCGACCTGCTCGACCGTGCCGAGGGCGACCATGGGCTGGCTGAACGTCAGGCTCAGGAAGGGTGCGAGGCCCACCTCACCCTCGGGCTGGTGGCGCAGGACGGTGAGGGGACCCTCCGCCACTGCCGGCAGCTGCGGATCGCCGGCGGCAGGGAAGGGCACGTCCACCGTTTCGCCGCTGATCGGAGGCCGGAGTGATTCGACCGGCCGATTGAAGTCGATCTGATCGCCATCGGCGCCCGCCCAGTCGGGGAGACGGTCGAGGACGCGGTCGATCGAAGTCGCATCGAGGGGAGCGCCCTCCACCACGGTGACGGCGCCGGCTTCGACGGCACCGGAGCGCTGCCCTTGGCTGAGCCGCACGCTGACGGGACCGGCGGTACGGGAGGCCTGGCCGCTCGAATTGTCGGAGATCAGCCCATCGTCGGACTCATCGGGGTTGTCGTCGGGCCCGGCACCGTCGTCGCCCGAACAGGCGCTCGCGATCAGCGCCAGGACCAGAAACAGCAGTGTGATCTTTCGTCGCATGCGCGCCGAGCCTCCCCCACCTCTTTGGTGACGACTCTACGACGTCGGTTGCACCCGATCTGGTTCCCGGAAAGGGCCGGATTGCCTCAGCCGGCGGCGATCGAACGCCCGAGGGCGGCGAGATGTTCCTCGCCGTTGCCGAGTGTCAGCTCCATCTGTCGCGCCATCAGGAAGTAGCGATGCAGCGGATAGTCGCGGTCGACCCCCACGCCACCGTGCACATGCACGGCCGCGTGCACGACCCGGAACCCGGCGTCGGCCGCCCACCATTTCGCGATGGATACGGCTTCTTCCGCAGGCAGGCCCTGGTCGATCCGCCACGCGGCTTGCCATGCCGTCAACGTGATTGCTTCGGTGTCGATGTAGCTGTCGCCGGCTCGGTTGCTCACGGTCTGGAACGTGGCGACCGCCCGATCGAACTGCTTGCGCTCCTTCGTGTAGGCCGCTGCCAGCTCGATCGACGAGCGGGCCGCGCCCGCCATCATCATGCACATCGCGGCCTGAGTCCGTAGCTCGACCCACTGGACGATGTCGGCACCAGACGTCGATCCGTCGCCGAGCAGAGCATCGGCCCCCACCTGCACGCCCGCGAGTTCGATTCGTGCGACCGGACGCCGGGTGGTCACGTCGACCCTGGTGGCGGTCACACCGGCGGCGTCAGCCGGCACCAGGAACACTGCGCAGGCACCGTCGGGTGTCTTGGCCGGAATGATCAACAGACCGGCGTCGAGGCCGGCCTCTACCATCGGCTTGACCCCGTCGAGGCGGTAGCCGGCGCCATCGGCCACGGCGACAGTCTCGGGCTCGGACGGCAACGTGCCCTCCTCGTAGAGACCAGCGGCGACGATCAGCGAACCGTTTGCGATCGAAGGCAGAAACGCAGCCTTCTGCGCATCCGTGCCGAACTCGACGATCGGCATCGCGCCCATCACAGCCGTCGAGAGAAGCGGGACAGGCGAAGCCGTCGCCCCCACCTGTTGCAGGGCCATCGCCGTCGCGAGATAACCGAGGCCGATGCCTCCGTGCTCCTCGGGGATCGCGGCGCCGAGCACGCCGGCTTCGGCCAAGGCGGCCCACGCCTCAGCGTCGACCCGATCGTCGTCGGCTGTCAGCTGCCGGAGACGTTCGTGGGTCGACTTGTCACCCAGGATCTGGGCGGCGAGATCGAAGATCGCCTGCTCTTCCTCGTCGAGATTGAAGTCCATTATCGGTCCGCCTTCGGGTAGCCGAGTCCGAATTGCGACACGAGATCACGCTGCATCTCGTTGGTGCCGCCCCCAAAGGTGAGGATCACGGTCGAGCGGTACTGCATCTCGAGTCGGGTGAGGTGTCCGATCTGTCCCTTCGAGATCGCCGCCTGCGGACCGTAGACCTCCATGAGTCGGCGGTAGGCGCGGGTGTAGAACTCTGTGCCGTACACCTTCACACCGGATGAGTCGGCAATGAACCCGGTGACGGTGTCCATGTCGGGTTCCTGACCATCGACCTTCGTGGCGACCGTCCAGGCGACCTTCCAGTTGGCGAGGCGAAGGTATTCGAGACCGGCCGTGACCTCGGCGAGGTTGCGCTGCACCCACGGCTGGTCGATCACGCGGCTGCCATCGGCTCGCTTCGTGTTCTTGGCGAAGTCGATCGTCTCCTCGAGGGCCTTGGTGACCATCCCTGAAGAACAGATCGTCACGCGCTCTCGATTGAGTTGGCTGGTGATGAGCCCCCAGCCGCCGTTCTCCTCGCCGATCATCGTGGAGGCAGGAATCCGAACGTCGTCGAAGAACGTGTGGTTGATGTTGTGGCTGCTGAGCAGGTCGAGCGGCTCGATAGAGAGGCCTGGCGTGTCCATGGGGATGCAGAACAGCGAGATGCCCTTGTGCTTCTTGACTTCGGTGTTGGTGCGGGCGGCAAGCCAGATGTAGTCGGCGTCCTTGGCGAGCGATGTCCAGGTCTTCTGGCCGTTGATGATGTATTCGTCGCCGTCCTTGACCGCCTTGCACTGCAGCGACGCGAGATCGGTACCAGCGTCGGGCTCCGAGTAGCCGATGCAGAAGGTGATCTCACCCTTCGAGATCTTCGGAAGGAAGAACTGTTTCTGCTCCTCGGTGCCGTATTGCATCAGCGTCGGCCCGACCGTGTTGATGGTCAACATCGGAATTGGCGCACCGATGGCAACGGACTCGTCGAACATCACGAACTGCTCGACCGCGCTGTAGCCGCGGCCGCCGTACTCCTCGGGCCAGCCCACGGTCAGCCAGCCATCGCTGCCCATCTTGCCCACGATCTCGCGATGGACCGGGCCGCAGCCCTCCTCCTCGCTGAGCGCGTCGCGAACCTCGTCGGTGAGAAGGTCGGTGTAGTAGGCGCGGAGCTCAGCTCGCAGCGCCTCTTGGTCGTCGTCGTACCCGATGTACATGCCCTGGGTTTTATCGCGACTCGCTTCCCAGTCAGGAATCGGCCCTGTCGAAGACGGCGTCGCCTGACGTACTCTCAAGCGACCGCAAGGGAGCACACCATGGGACTTACACAACTCTCCGGACTCGATGCGAGCTTCCTGTATCTGGAAACCGGTCGCAGCTTCGGTCATGTGAGCAGCATCCTGATTCTCGATCGTCCCGACGATCCCGACTTCAATCCGTATGAGGAATACCGCGCCCGCATGCAGCGAGCGGTGGTCGACTATGTCCCGCTTCGGCGCCGCCTTGTGGAAGTGCCGCTCGGCCTCGACCACCCGTACTGGGCCGAGGATCCCGACTTCGACCTGGATTTCCACATTCGCCACGTCGCCGTGCCCCCACCCGGCGGGGCGGCCGAGCTCGACGACATGATCTCGCGGTCCATCGGCCGTCCACTCGATCGCAACAAGCCGTTGTGGGAGGCCTACATCATCGAGGGTCTCGAGAACGACCAGTTCGCGATCTTCACGAAGATGCATCACTCGACCATCGACGGTGCGGCCGGAGCGATGCTCACGGCCCAGATGTTCTCCGAGGCGTCAATGGTCGACCTTCGTGAGGAGCCGCCGCCGCATCCCCCTGCCGATCCGCTCCCCCGCCCGAGCGACGTACTCAACAAGGCGATTTTCGATCTCGCCCGCCGACCTCGGCGCATGCTCAAGTGGCAGCGTCAGCTCACCCGAGAGCTCCTGCGGGTCGGGCGTTCCGAGAACCGGCGCGACCTCACCAAAACACTTCCGGGCGTGCCCCGCACACCATTCAACGCGGCGATCACACCGAACCGGCGATTCACCTGGCGTTCGATCCCTTTGAGTGAGGTGAAGGCCGTGAAGTCGGCTCTCGGCTGCACTGTCAACGATGTCGTGATGGCCATGTGCGCCGGCGCCCTGCGCAACTACCTGCTCGAGCACGACGCGCTTCCCGACGATCCGTTGGTGGCAATGGTGCCCGTCTCGATTCGAACCGGCGAAGAGGAAGACCCGTGGACAAATCGGGTGTCCAGCATCTTCGTCAAGATCCCCACCGACGTCGACAGTGCGCCCGGGCGAATAGCCGCAATCGGCGCCACGATGGCCGAGGGCAAGCAACGCCATGATCTGCTGCCGGCCGACCTCATCGTCGAAGCAGCTTCTCTCGCCCCGGGTCTGATCGCTCAGCAAGCGGCGCGAATCGCGACGAACCCGCGACTCGCCGACTCCGGACGCACGACGGCCAACGTGACCATCAGCAACGTCCCGGGCCCGCGGGATCTGCTCTCGTTGGGCGACGCGCCCGTGCGCCACTACGTACCTGTCTCGACGGTCGTCGACGGACAGGGGCTCAACATCACGGTGCAGAGCTATCGCGACACGTTCGATCTCGGCCTGGTGTCGTGCCGCGAGCTGGTTCCCGACCTGGACCGCCTCGCCGAGCTCCACATGGAAGAGTTCGCCCACCTCAAGGCTCTCGCCGGCATCGAGTCGCCGGTCGAGTGAGCGCGATTCGCGACGCCCTGCTGGCACGGCTCGACGAAGCGGCTGATCCCGCCCGCGCTCCCGGGCAGCAGGACTACATGAAGTCGGCGATGCCGTTTCACGGGGTCAGGGTGCCCGAGGTACGCAAGATCGCCAACGCCGTAGCCCGAGAGCACCCGTTCGCCGATCGCGCAGCCTGGGAAGCGGGCACGCTCGAGATCTGGCGTGGCGCGACGCATCGAGAACAGATGTATGCCGCCACCGACATCTCGATCCACACGCCCTACCGAAAGTGGCTCGACGGCGATGCCATCGCAATGGTCGAAGAGATGATCGTGACCGGCGCCTGGTGGGACCACGTCGACGCACTCGCGGCGAACCACATGGGTCTGATGCTTGCCCGCGACCCTGTCACCGTTCGCCCCGTGATGTGGGCCTGGGCGACCGATGACGACCTCTGGCGGCGACGTACTTCGATCATCTGCCAGCTCAAGTTCAAGGCCGACACCGACCTCGACCTGCTGTTCCACGCGATCGAATCTTCGATGGATTCCACCGAGTTCTTCCTGCGCAAGGCGATCGGATGGGCACTACGGGAGTACGCGAAGACCGATGGTGGCGAGGTACTTGCTTTCGTCGGCCGCTACGAGGACCAGCTGTCCGGCTTGTCGAAGCGCGAGGCGCTCAAGCACCTCTGACGGTCACTCCGGGAAGTGGCAGGCCACCGGGTGGCCAGCACCGCGGTCGATCAATGCCGGAACCTCGTTGGCGCACTGTTCCTGAGCCTTCCAACAGCGAGTCCGAAATCGACAGCCGGACGGAGGGTCGGCCGGCGACGGCACGTCGCCTTCGAGCACGATGCGCTGGCGCGAGCGCTCAGTCACCGGGTTGGGCTCTGGTACGGCCGAGAGCAAGGCCTTCGTGTAGGGGTGCGACGCGTTCTCGAAAATCTCGTCGCGGGTACCCGTCTCGACGATCTTGCCCAAATACATCACCGAGACGAAGCCGCAGATGTTGCGCACGATGGCGAGATCGTGAGCGATGAACAGATAACCGACGCCGCTTTCCTCCTGGATGTCGCGCAGGAGGTTGACCACCTGCGCTTGGATGCTCACGTCGAGCGCCGAGACCGGCTCATCAGCGATGATCAGCTTCGGTTCGAGGGCGAGCGCACGTGCGATGCCGACCCGCTGGCGCTGACCGCCGGAGAACTGGTGGGGGTAGCGATTGGCGTGCTCCGGGCTGAGCCCGACGCGGCGGAGAAGGTCGGCGACCCGAGCTTCTCGTTCATCAGAGGAGCTCACGCCATGGATCACCAGCGGCTCCTCGATGATCGTCTGCACCGTCATGCGTGGATTCAACGATGCGAAAGGATCCTGAAAGACGATCTGGATGTTGCGCCGAGCACTGCGGAGTGCTTGGCGATCCATCTGAAAGAGATCCTCGCCCTCGAAGATCGCAGCGCCACCGGTGGGCTTCTCCAGCCGAAGAATCGTGCGAGCGACCGTGGACTTCCCACAGCCGGACTCACCTACAAGCCCGTGAGTCTCCCCGGCAGGGACGTCGAAGTCGACTCCGGAGACGGCCTGGACCGGCGGCAGCCGCCGGCCGGGCAAACCTCCACGCTGAGGGAACTCCTTCACCAGTCCGCGAACCGACAGCAGCGCGTCTGAAGACGGAACCGACGGCGGCGGCGGCGGCAAGGACGACTCGGTCGATGTCATGAGAACTCCCCGGTGCGATGGCATGCCGATCCACCGGGGCGGTCGACGAGTTCTACGAAGAGAGGGCGCTCCTGCTCACAACGATCGACGGCGTGCGGGCAGCGGGGATGGAACGCACAACCGGTCGGCACGTTGATCGCGCTCGGCGGCGAGCCAGGGATCGACTCGAGTCGGAGACGGTCGCCCAGGAGCCGGGGCACGGAATTCATGAGGCCCTGCGAGTAGGGGTGTGCGGGCGCGGCATAGAACGGGTCAGCCGGACCGGCCTCCACGGTACGACCCCCATACATGACCACGACCCGGTCGGCGACCGAGGCGACCACGCCCAGGTCGTGGGTGATCAGAACCAGACCCATGCCGTTCTCGCGCTGGATCTCCTGCAGAAGCTCCATGATCTGAGCCTGGACCGTCACGTCCAGCGCCGTCGTGGGCTCATCGGCGATCAGCACCTTGGGGTCGAGCGCCAGCGCCATCGCTATCATCGCCCGTTGACGCATCCCGCCCGAGAATTCGTGGGGGTACTGGCGAGCGCGTGTTGCCGCGTTGGGGATGCCCACCCGCTCCATCAACTCGATCGCCTTCCGATTCGCATCGGCTCGGCGGGCCCCACGGTGCATACGGAACATCTCGGCGATCTGCCATCCAACTCGATAGACGGGGTTGAGCGCACTGAGAGGATCTTGGAAGATCATGGCGATCTCGGAACCCCGCACCTGGCGCAACGTTGCCGCTGAGGCATCGACCAACTCGTTGCCCCGGTAGCGGATGCTGCCCTTCACCACGCGTCCCGGCGGCTTGGGAATGAGTCCCATCAGGGTCTGGACGGAGACGGACTTGCCTGAGCCCGACTCGCCGAGGATCGCCAGAGTCTCACCGGCAGCGAGCGACCACGACATGTCGGAGACCGCCTGGACAACGCCGTCCTCGGTGTCGAAGACAACCGTGAGGTCGTCGACTTCGAGCAACGTCTCACCTCGGCGGATGGTCGAGTCGAAGGCAACCGTGGTGTCGGTCATCAGCGGAACCTCGGATCAAATGCCTCGCGGAGCTGTTCACCCATCAGGACGAACCCGAGGCTCGCGGCGATCAGGTAGCCGGTCGGGAACCACAGCAGATGGCCCGACCGCTCGATCTTGTCGGCGGACTCCTGCAGCATGAGACCCCAGGAAATCGAGTTGAGCGGCAGGCCGATCCCGAGGAACGACAGCGTCGCCTCGACCGAGATGACCGCCCCCATCGAGATCGTGGCGTAGACGAGGGTCGGCGCCACGGCGTTGGGCAGGATGTGTCGTGTCAGAATCCGGAAGTCGGATGCACCGAGCGCACGAGCGGCCTGAACATATTCGAGCTGCTTCACCTGGAGCACGGTCGACCGGTAGAGGCGCACCACCGCCGGCCAGCCGAGCGAGCCGATGGCGACCGTGACGTGCCAGGTCTGTCGGCCATCTGACGTGGTGAGCGCCGACAGCACGATGATGGCACCCACGAGATACGGGAGAGCGAAGAAGCCATCCGCCGTCCGTGAGATGAGCGAGTCGAGGAAGCCGCCGTAGTAGCCGGCGAGCCCGCCGAGCAGGATGCCCAAGCCAACGGTGATGAGCGTGGCGAAGAGCGCAACGGTCAACGAGACACGGGCGCCGTGGGTGACCTGGGCGTAATAGTCGCAACCCTGAAGGTCGGTGCCGAACCAGTGCTCCGAGAACGAAGGACCTTGCCGCTGCTCAATCAGGATGCAGTGAAGCCCACTTGGGTCATCGGGCGACGGTGATGGCCACACGTAAAGGCCAGGGAACAGCGCCATCGAGACGAAGATGACGATCAGCGTGAGACTGACCCAGAAGAGCCACCGTCGGCGCAGGATGCGCCACGCGTCGCCCCAGAAGGTCCGCGGTTCCCCGACATCCTCGGCGCTCGACGCGGCGAGAGCGACCCCGGGATTGGCGCTCCGATCGAACGGGTCAGTCATAGCGAATCCTCGGGTCGAGCCAGGCGTAGAGCATGTCGACGATCAGATTGACCATCAGATAAGCCATCACCAGGAACACTGAGATCCCCGTGATGATCGTGTTGTCGCGGTTCTGGATCGCGCGGGTGATCTGGAATCCGATTCCGGGGATGTTGAAGATCTGCTCGGTCACGATCGCGCCGCCCAGGAGCGCCCCGAGATCGATCGCGAGCACGGTCACGACCGGGATGAGGGCGTTGCGCAGGGCGTGAACTCGGAACGTTCGCGATTCGGTGAGACCCTTTGCCCGAGCCGTCCTCAGGTAGTCCTCACGTCCGACGTCGAGAAGCGTGGTGCGCATCAGCCGGGCAGTGACCGCAGTGCTCGTCACCGCGAGCACGACCGCCGGGAGCACATACGACTTGAGGCTCTGGTCGTAACTGATCGGGAGCCATCCGAGCTGAAGGCCGATCGTCGTCTGGGCGATGAGCCCGAGGACGAACACGGGAATGGCGAGGGCAACCAGCGTGACGACCAGCGACATGTTGTCGAAGAAGCGGTCCTTGGTGCGGGCCATGGCGATGCCGAGAGGGATCGCGATGACTGCTTGGAAGGCGATCGCCATACCGGCCAGGGTCGCGGAGCGAGGCAAAGCTTCGCGGAAGAGATCATTGATGGGTCGCTGCGAGGCGACCGACTCGCCGAGGTCGAACGTGAGCACGTCGCCCATGTAGAGGAAGTACTGCTTCCACAGCGGCTCGTTGAAGTGATAGCGCGCCTCGTAGGCGTCGCGGAGACTGTCAGGCACGCGACGCTCACCGAACTGCGCCTGGATCGGATCGCCCGGAATCATCCGGATGACGAGGAAGATCAGCGCGGTGGTGATGAAGAAAACCGGGATGAGCTGGACCACCCGGCGGACGAAGTAGCGAAACATAGTGCGAAAAGTGGAAGCAGCCGGGGCGGTGAGCCCACCCCGGCTGCCATCACACTAGATGGGCATCAGCCCGCGACGGTCACCTGCTCGAGGAGCGTGAAGCCGAAGACGGAGTAGACCACGTCAGAAACGTTGTCGGTGTAGACCCGCTGACCGCGACCGAAGTAGATCGGCGCGACCGGCACGTCCTCACAGAGAACCTCCTGTGCGGTGGCGAGGGCGGGGAAGCCGTCCTCCTCCGTGGTGGCGTTGTTGAACTCGGTCATGGCAGCGTCGAACGCATCGCTGGCGTAACCGGAGAAGTTGTCGCCGGACTCGCTGCCATAGAGGGGACCGAGGAAGTTCGACGCGGACGGGGCATCCCAGCCCCAACCGAGACGGAACGGACCGTCGACACCCTCATCGCTCTGGAGCTGATCCAGGTACGGCGAGAACTCCTGGGCGACGAACGTGGCGTCGATTCCGAGAATCTGCAGCCAGCCATTGGCCACGGCCTCGGTCCACTCCTCGTGACCACCGCCACTGTTGAAGTAGATCGTCACGGCGTTGCCCTCGATGCCGCCGGCACCGTCGAACAGCTCCTTGGCGAGCTCGGGATCGAACGTGGCGTTGGCGCACTCTCCGATTGCACCCGGAGCCAGCGGCGGCACAAAGCCGGTCGCCGGAGCGCGGGTGTTGTCGAAGATCACTTCCATGATCGTCGGACGATCGATCGCCAGCGACAGTGCACGACGGATGTCGACGTTGTCGAAGCCGGGCTTGTCGTTGGGGAATCCGAGGTAGGTGAACGAGCCGACCTCGACATCGATGTAGCGACCGTCGAAGTCATCGGACGCCGACGGAATCTTCTCCGGCGGGACATCAGAGATGTCGACGTTGCCGGCCTGCGCCTCGAGGTACATGGTGTCGATCGAGTCGTAGATCTTGAACGCGACGCCACAGGGCTTGCCCGCGGTGCCGTAGTAGTTCTCGTTCTGCGCCAGGTTGATCGACACGTCGTGCTGCCACGAACCGTCCATCACGTAGGGACCGTTGCCGACGGGAGCGTCGGAGTAGCCCGCACCGCCAGCGTCGACCGCGGCCGAGTTCAGCGGCGAGAACACCGGGTGAGCGACGATCTTCGGGATGATCGGGTTCGGGGCGTCCAGCGAGATGACCAGCGTGGTGTCGTCAGGAGCAGAGAGACCTGAGATCTCGGTGGCTTCGCCGGCCTCGACCGTGTCCCAGCCAGTGACCTTGGCCACGTACGAGCCGTGGTAGGAGACGTCGGAAACGTTGTCGGGGTTCGCGACACGGTTGAACGCGTCGATGAACGACTGAGCAGTCACGGCGGTGCCGTCGTGGAACGTCACGTCGTCGCGAAGGTTGAAGGTCCACTCGGTCTTGTCGTCGTTGGACGACCAGTCGGTGGCGACAGCCGGGACGGGCGAGAGGTCCTCGCCGTAGTCGGTCAGGCCGTCGAAGAGGAGACGAGCGACTTCGAAGCCCTCGGAGTCCTGCGTGTTGAACGAGTCGATCCAGCTCGGCTCGACGATGCCGTAGCGGACTTCGCCGACGCACGTGGCGTCGTCGGTGCCGTCATCGGTGCCGTCATCGGTGCCGTCGTCAGTACCGTCATCGGTGCCGTCGTCAGTACCGTCATCGGTGCCGTCGTCAGTGCCGTCATCGGTCTGATCCGTGTCGGTTGCGTCGTCGCCGTCGTCGTCGCCGCATGCGGCAGCGATCAGCGAGAACGCCATGAGAATCGCCAGCAGACTGGCGAGCTTCTTGGACATGTTTCTCCTTTGTCGCTTCCCGTAACCGAGCCCCTCCAGACAGCCTCCTCGCGGAAACTGACTCAGCACGGCACGCAGAAGTTCCTTACGTTGTAGTGACGGCAAGATAGTTGGCAATTGCTGCAGAGAGAACCCTTCGCCCGTGGAGGATCTCCGAAGACACAATGCCCGCTGTCGGGGATCAGTCCAGATCTCCATCTCGGAGCGAGCGAATCCCGCACCAGATCACTCGAAACAGCCCCTCCAGTTAGGGTCCTTCACTCATCGACCGCACTGAATCGCCCCTCATTCGCAACAAAAGAAATTCTCACTGAATCGTGTTCACGGGCCCGATTCAGGTTGCAGCGGGGGTCAGACTCCAGTTGCAGCGGGGGTTACTCGTAGCGAGTGCCGGCTTCTTTCATGTAGTCGAGGAAGCGTGCGCCGGCATCGGCGGCGAGTTCGCCTGGGCGATACGTGGCGCCATGCAGCGTGCCCCGGTAGGCAAAGACCCCGTGACGCTCGTAGATCTCCCAGCTCACCGGCGAGCGCCGATCGATGCCCACATCGATTCCCTCGAAGGGGGCCATCGCCATCAGTACCGGGAGGTCGAGCGCCTCCCCTACTTGTTCATCGCCGACGAAGATGCGCGCCTCCCAACGGAAATTGCCCACCCACGCCATCTTCAACGAGATGTCGGTCGTTCCTGCAGTTACCTCACCTCCATCGACCACAGTCATGTTGCCGTAGCCGTTGAACGCGAATGAGAGGCGGCCATCCTCGATGTACATCGCGTAGCCGCCTCCCTGGTCGCCGTGAGCGAAGAGCATTCCCTCGTCGCCGGCCGCGTAGTCAAGATCGACGTGAACGGCGAAGTCCCGGGCGTAGATGAGCTGCAACGCTCGCCACCGCTCGAGCGTGGGCATCCCGGGACGAATCTGCACGTCCGCGACGAAGTCCGCGTCGCTCTCGGGCTTCTGCACCATCTTCACGAAGTTGCCCTCGTCGAGCGGATACACCTGGTTCGCCCACGCCGCTTCGTCGAATGCCTCCACCAGCTCCGCGAGCTTCTCGGGGTTCTCGGCAGCAAGGTCGCGAGACTCCGAGGGATCAGCGGCCAGGTGGTGGAGCTCCCACTGCTCCTCCGAGAAGGCCGTGCGGGCCTGGCGCAGAGTGACCGCGGACCAGCCGTCGCGGTAGAAACCGCGGTTGCCCACCATCTCGTAGTACTGCTCGGGATGAGTTGAATCGGCCTCCCCGTCACCGAGCGAGGGAACGAAGCTGGCGCCGGCGGGATCGGGAAGTGGCTGTCCGTTCTTCGCCGAGGGGACCGTCACGCCGGTCATCTCGGCCAACGTGGGCAGGAGATCAGTGATGTGTTGGTACTGCGTGCGGATCTCTCCAGCCGCGGCCAGCCCATCGGGCCAGTGCACGATGAACGGCACTTGATGTCCGCCTTGGTGCGTATTGATCTTGTACATCCTCAACGGCGTGTTGGACACCATCGCCCACCCGAGGTTGTAGTGGGGCAAGGTCTGCGGACCACCCATGATGTCGAGCCGCGAGTGATCGAGCTCGAGACTCTCCATCCCGCTCTCGCGCGTCTGCATGAGAAGAGTGCGGAAGTACTGCGAGGTGCCGTCGTACTGCCCTTCGCGAGATCCGCCGTTGTCGGAGGTGAACACGATGATCGTGTTGTCCCACTCCCCCATCTTCTCCAAGTGCTCGCGAAGCCGACCCACGCTCTGATCGATCGAGTCCACCATCGCGGCGAAGATCTCCATGTAGCGAGCAAAGGTCTCGCGCTGCATGTCGCTGAGCTCATCCCAGGCAGTGACCGCGTGGTTCTCCTCGCTGTTGCGAGGCGGAAGGACGGTCTCGGCCGCGACGACGCCGATCTCCTTTTGTCGAGCGAACCGTTCGTCGCGGATGCGGTCCCAGCCGGCGTCGTACATACCGCGGTACTTCTCCATGTCGGCCTGCTTGGCCTGGAGCGGCGCATGCACGGCGCCGTGGGCGTAGTAGAGGAAGAACGGCTTGGTCGGATGCGACGAACGCACCTCGTCGATCATCGTGATTGCCTGATCGGTGAGGTCGTCGGTGAAGTAATAGTCGTCCGGGTACTGGTCGATGTGGACGTGGTGGTTGTCCTCGTAGAGCCGGTGGGGTTGGTGGAAGTTCGTGAAGCCGTCGAGGATTCCGTAGTAACGATCGAACCCCTTCTGCAGAGGCCAGCTGTGGCGAGGGCCGGCTTCACTGAGACTCGAGTCCTTGCAGAGGTGCCACTTCCCGACCATGAGCGACGCCCACCCGTTGTCGCGGTAGAGCTCGGCCATCGTGACCGCATTGTCCCGGATCTCGTGGGCGTAGCCGGGAAACCCCGGGTCGCTGTGGGCGACGTGACCCATACCGGCCATGTGGTGGTTCAGCCCGGTGAGCATCGACGCGCGGGTGGGCGAACACATCGGGTTCACGTGGAAGTTGGTGTAGCGCACGCCGCCGGCGGCGAGGGCGTCGAGCTCCGGCGTGTCGATCTCACTGCCGTAGCAACCAAGGTCGGCGAACCCGAGATCGTCGGCCAACATCACGATGATGTTCGGAGCTCGCTGGGGAGACTTCGGCTGGCTCGGCCAGTCAGGCTCCGACGTCGAGAAGATCTTCCCGACCGTCCCTTTGAATCCTGCGTAGGGCGCCGTTGGATCTAGATCTGCCGAGGACACGGTCGAAGTCACGGCGACATTTCTAGCCGTCGTGCTCAGGTCGGGAGAATCCGCTCGCCGGTGACTTCCGTGCTCACTGACCAGAGTTTGGCGATGGACCGCCTCATCCCGACGCGACGAAGCACCGGCAGACGGACCGGATTGCCGGTATTCATCCATCGGGGTCCGTAGTACTCGCCCCCCTCGGCCATCGGGTCGGTCGCGGCTCGGAGCTGAGGGAGCGCGCCTCGCGCCGCGCTCATACCTCCGGAGCTGGCCATCGAGTGAAAGATCTTCGCGAGTCGCTTGCCGTCGGACAGCTCGACGCTGGTGGCTTGGAGTTCAGTGTCACTCAGGCCGGGATGGGCGATGAGGCTCTGCACTGGCCACTCGGCTTCCCTCAGCCGCCGGTCGAGGCCAAGACCAAAGTGCCAATTGGCCAGCTTCGACCGACCGTAGGCCTTCCAGTCGCCGTAGCCCTTTTCCAATTCGATGTTGTCAGGGTCGACCGATCGGCCGATGTGGTGAGCGGTCGAAGACACGGTCACAACCCGCGCGTCGGTTCCCCCGCTCAGACACTCGAGCAGGCGTGAAGTGAAGGTCCAATGACCGAGGTGATTCACGCCGAACTGCATCTCATGGCCATCTTCGGTGAGCGTGCGCGGGATTCCCATCACCCCTGCGTTGTTGATCAGAAGATCGATACGCGGATGTGAACCTGCGATCTGATCGGCCGCGGCCTTCGTGCTCGTCTGCGAGCCGAGGTCGAGCGCCACGATCTCGAGTGACGCCTCGGAGTGCGACCCACGAATGCTCTCGACTGCCGCGGCCGCCTTCTCTTGATTCCGGGCCGCGATGACGACGTGGGCTCCAGCTCCCCCGAGCGCTCGCGCTGTCTCGAGGCCGAGTCCGCCGTTGGCGCCGGTGACCACCGCGACCCGGCCGGTCTGGTCGGGAATGTCCGCTGCGCTCCATGCCATGCCCGGAGCCTAGGTGGATCGATACGACGATGGCGCCTCCCGTAGGAAGCGCCATCGACGTCCGATCCCCCAATCGGACAGCTGTAGTGAGACTACCGCACTCCGCGGTTGTTCACTTCTTGAAGAAGGCCGGGCTCGTCGCCTTCTTGGGAATTTCCGCGAGCGGAGTCTTCACCGTCTCGACGGTCGGGCCGTGCTCAGCCGCCATCGGGGCGAGGGCTTCGAGGTCGAAGCGGTAGACCTCGGCAGCATTCTCGCTGAGCACCTTGCGCATGTCGGCCTCGTCCCACTCGTGGAAGGCGCGCTGCAGCGACTCCACGGAGTACGGGTAGGTGCCTTCGTGGTGGGGGTAGTCGGAACCCCACATCACTTTGTGGACACCGAGGGTCTTGATCGCCTCGGCTTCGCCCGGCGAGGGGAACGAGGCACCGATCCACACATTGCGGTCGAAGTACTCGCTGGGCTTCATGGGCAACACGATGTCGGCCGAGAAGCCGAGCTCGCCGACGCGGCCCCCGGAGATCTGCATGTGGTACATGTCCATCCGCCGTAGCTCGTCGACGGCCCACGCTGTGCCCTGTTCGGTCATCACGTACTTCAGTTTCGGGAATCGCTCGAACACGCCGCTCATGATGAGGTGCGACAGGTTGCGGTGAGCAAAGAACGGGACCTCCATCAAGAAGATGAGACCCGACGCCGGATCGTCGCCGTAGTTCGGTGTGCCGTTGCCACCGTGTTGGGTCATGACCAGATCGAGATCCTGCACAGCGGACCAGAGGCGATCCCAGTGCGGCGACCAGAGGCCCGGAAGCTCAACGTCGGGGGCGACGTGGGGCATCATGAAGGACCGGAACCCTTCGGCGGCGGCCCACTCGAGCGTGGAGATTGCATCGTCGATGTCTTCCAGGAAGATCTGAGGGAGACCGCAGCGCTGCTCGGAGTATTCGGCGCACCAGTCCTTGAGCCAGCGGTTGTGAGCATCGATACCGGCGCGGCGACGCCGATATTCCTCATCAGACTTCGGCGGGTAGGCCACCAACATGCCGGTCGGATAGAAGGGCGGCACCGTGTTGGGGAAGGTGATCTCGGCGACAACACCGTCGTCGTATTGCTCCTGCACGCGACGTTCGTTGTCCCAGTTTCGGGTGCGGCCGTCGTCCTGCAGATCTCGGTAGGGGTTCTTGTAGGCGCCGCGCCACTCGGCGAAGGCTTCCTTCCATTCCGATGTGAGGTACTCCTCATACATCGCCATGTTGCCGCCAGCATGACTGTCGGAGGAAATGATCGTGTAGCGCGTTGCGTTGGCCTGGTCAGCCATGTGATGCCCTCACTCGTGTCGGTGGACCTAACCATCTTAGACATGGACCTACGCGACTTCAACAGATACAGTGCCGGAGATGGCACGACGGCGCGGGCTCGGCAAGGACGACGTCATCGCCGCCGCGCTGGAAATCGTCGACCGGGACGGACTCGACGCTCTGAGCCTCAAAGCCGTCGCCGACGCCCTCCAGGTGCAATCACCGTCGCTCTACAGCCATGTCGACGGATTGCCTGGCCTCCTCGATGACCTGGCCATCGACGTGACCGCCGACTTCGGCGAGACCCTCCGAGACTCGGTCGTGGGGGTATCGGGAGGCGTGGCCGTTGCCGCCTTCGCCCACGCGTACCGCGACTGGGCGACGAACAACCCCGGTCGCTACGAGCTCTCACTGCGCAAGGTCGCCAACGCCGACAAGCGAGTCGCCGGTCGCGGGGCGATCGAGACGATGGACCGCGTGCTTACCTCGTTCGGTCTGACCGGGGCCGATGCCACCGCGGCCGGACGAACGCTACGGGCAGCGCTGCACGGCTTCAGCACATTGGAGACCGCCGACTCGCTGGGGCGGGGCCGCCACGATGCCAGCTTCGAGTATCTCGTCGAGCATTTCGTACGAGGTGTACGGGTCGGCGCTGGGCGAAATGGCTAATCAGTGGCCGGTCGGGCAAGGATGCCTGCCATGCACCGCATGCACCCAGGACTTGTCCTCTTCATCGCTCTCAGCCTCCTCGCCTCCGCCTGCGGCGACGACGGGTCGGAGTCGACCGGGTCCACCACCAGCACCACGACAGTCGCCGAGACCACGTCGACCTCAGAACCCGACGGCACGGTCACGACAACCGAACCAATCGAGCTCACCGCCAGCCACCGAGGCGTCACTGAGGACACCATCCGGGTAGGGGTGTTCACCTACGATTGGGACCGGCTCGCCGCGTTCGGGGTGAAGTTCGGCGTGACGAATGCCGGCGACATGTGGGAGGCGGCGCTCCACGAGGTCAACGAGAGAGGCGGCATCCACGGACGCCAACTCGAAGTCCACATCACCGAGTTCCTCCCGGTCGGCTCCGACGAGTCCGACCGAGCGTGTGTGGAACTGACCGAGGACCACGAGGTGTTCGTTGTGGTCGGAACCTCGCTCAACGAACAGATTCTGTGTGTCACGGAACTGCACGAGACCGCGGCGATCGTCGCAGGCGGAATGACCGAAGAACGCCTGGCCCGGGCTCGCGCCCCCTATGCCACCTTCGCCGCCCCCACGGCCGTGCGCGCCGCCGACGTCGTTGAGCTCATCGAGTCGACGGGCGTGCTCGACGGTGCGACGGTCGGCGTTACCGGCTCGAGCGATGTCAGTGTCACCGGCTTCCAGGCCGTGGCCGATGCCTTCACCGACGCCGGGTTCGAGGTGGTGGAGGCCCTCACCGGAGGAGCCGGTGGAGACCTCACCGAGATCGCCCGCGACCAGGCGATTCTCTTCGAACGAATGGTCGACCGTGGGGTCGACGTCACGGTGTCCACGACCGGGGTTCCCCTCGAGATCGCCAACGCCATCGATTCGGGGTACGAGACCGACCAGTGGATCCTCACCACGATCATGAGCGGACGGGGACTGCGCGACGAGAACGTGCCCTGGAGCTACCTCGATGGCGCCATCACCGTCGCCAACACCAAGGTCGGCAGCTCCGCTCAGCCGGGCTTGGCCGACGACCCGCTCGTTGCCGAGTGCGTCGACTTCATGATCGACGAGACCGGGCAGCCGATCTTCTACGAACTCGACGTGGAACTGAACAACCTCACCCAGGCCCTCGTGGTGTGCAACATGGTCAAGATCCTCGAAGAGGCGTTGCTCAATGCGGGGCCCGTGCTCACCAACGACTCGTTCCAGGCCGGGATCGAGGCCATTGGTGAGATCGAGCTCGCCGGCTATACCGACGCCTCCCTCGGCCCGGGCGACCTCGGCGCGGTAAAGGGGCTGCGGTTGCTCGAATTCGACGGCACCGCCGGCGTCTGGAACCCGCTCGAGACCGACTGACCGCGTCAGATCACGCGAGGCGCCGACGCTGTTCGGCCAGCGTCTGACCGGCACCCCACTCGTTCGCCTCGAGTGCTCGGAGTATCCCGACCAGGTTGGTGTCTCGGATGCGTTCGAGCTCACGGATCGAGTGGTGTCCGGACTGGGCATCGGATTGAGCACCGATGGTCTCGACCAGCTCTTCGGTCAGTTCCGGGACATCCATCAGCTTTGTCCACGGCCACGACAACGTCGGCCCGAACTGTCGGACGAAGTGCGCCATACCGCCCTCTCCACCGGCCACGCGGTAGGTCTCGAACAGCCCCATCTGCGCCCACCGCAGGCCGAACCCGTAGCGGATTGCGTCGTCGATCTCCTCCGTCGTCGCGACGCCGTCGTTCACGAGCCACAGCGACTCTCGCCAGACGGCCTCAAGGAGACGATCGGCGATGAACGCTTCGATCTCGACCCGCACGTGCAGCGGCTTCATCGAAATCGACGAATAGAACGCGATCGCTCTCTCGACTGTCTCGGCACCGGTTTGCTCGCCGCCGCAGACCTCGACCAGCGGGAGCAAGTAGACGGGATTGAAGGGGTGGCCGACGAGCAGCCGCTCAGGATGCGTCATCCCCTCCTGGAGCACGGAAGGCTTGATCCCTGACGTCGACGACGCGATCACCACATCGTGATCGCACGCGTCGTCGATGCGGCGAAGGATCGACCGTTTCATCTCAACGTCTTCGGGCCCGCTTTCCTGCACCCACTGCGCGTCGCCACACGCGTCGTCATACGAATCAACGATCGTCACCGAGCCCTCGGTCGCCGCGGGGAGACCAAGCTGATCCCACGCGGAGCGGGCGTTGGAGGACACTTCATCGAGTATTCGTGCGGTCGCTGGATTCGGATCGAACACCTTGACGTCGATGCCGTGCAACGCGAATCGAGCAGCCCAAGCCGACCCGATCACCCCGGCGCCGACTACGGCGGCCCGCTCGACTGTCACCCTCAGCCGTGCTTCGTGAGATTGAGATTCTCTCGCACCTCGGCCGGAGTGAGCACCGTTTCGTTCATCGCCTCGATGATCTGGACGGCCCGTTCGACGAGCATCGCGTTGGTCGCCTTCACTCCCCGTTCCAGATACAGATTGTCCTCGAGTCCGACCCGCACGTTGCCGCCGGCCAGCATCGCCGCTGCGACGTAGCGCAGCTGATCGGCGCCGATCGAGAATGCGGAGAAGACCCAGTCCTCCGGGACGTTGTTGACCATGGCCATGAACGTGTTGAGGTCGTTGGGCGCGCCCCAAGGGATGCCCATACAGAGCTGAGCCAGAACCGGACCGTCGAAGAGCCCTCGTTCGGCCATGCTCTTCGCGTACCAGAGGTGGCCGGTGTCGAAGAGCTCGAGTTCCGGGTGCACGCCGGCATCGCGGATCTGACGGGCCATCTCATCGAGCGTCGACGTGGTGTTGGTCATGATGTAGTTGCCCTCACCGAAGTTCATCGAGCCGATGTCGAGGGTGCAGATCTCCGGGCGGCATTCTCGAATGTGTTCGACTCGCTCCGTCGCGCCGCCCATGTCGGTTCCCTCAGGGTCGAGGGGCAGGGGTTCTTCGACCGAACCGATCACGATGTCGCCACCCATCCCGGTGGTGAGGTTGAGCACCACATCGGTGTCGGATGAGCGGATTCGGTCGGTCACCTCCCGATAGAGATCGATGTCGCGTCCCGGCGCGCCGGTCTCGGGATCGCGTACGTGGCAGTGCACCACCGCGGCCCCGGCCTTCGCCGCATCGATCGCCGAGTTCGCTATCTGTTCGGGGGTAACGGGGACGTGTTCGGACTTGCCCGCGGTGTCACCGCTGCCCGTCACCGCGCACGTGATGAAGACGCTCATGTGGTTCTCTCCTGATTCCTGGCGAATTGTGTTTGCGTTCGGAGCCGACGGGTGAGCACCCGCAGCCGAGAGTAGATCTCGTCGTGGTCGATATAGGTGCCATGCAGGACTCTGGTGCCACCGTCGGCCTCGATCGGGGTGCGGCCATGGAGGATGCGGCGATTGTCGAAGACGACCAGGTCGCCGGGGCGAAAGGCGAAGCGCATCTGGAAGCGGTCAGAACCGGCGACCTCGGAAAAGCGACGGACCGCGGCGTAGGCCCGCGGCATGTCCTTGGCTGCCATGTCGGGGAACGCGCGTACGGGATGGAAGGCGCGGAGGGTGAGTGGGTCGCGGGGCGCCCCCTCGTCGATGATCGGACCGGACCACCGGTGATCATGCGTAGGAGACCGGTTGAAGAAGGTCCAAGGAAGCGTCGACAGCGCGTCGTAATGATCCGGCTCGAGTCGGCGGAAGTGATCAGCCACGGCGTAGCCGTCGGCCATCGTGCTCAGCCCTCCGGCACACGTGTTGACCTGACAGTGCAACAGCTGATTGCCAGGCGGAGTCTCTCGTGTGGGCAGGTCAGTGTGAGGCGGAAGCGGCAGCGGCGTGTTGGCAGTTGATGTGGGGGCCACGTCGACACTGACCGGCCAGGTCACCCCGAAGTTCGTGTCGCGCAGTGCGCCGATTCGCTCGCCGATCGCGGGCACCACCTTGTCGTCGACCGGGAGGCCATCGAGACGGGCGATGCCGAATCGACAGAGCAGGGTGAGCCACTCCAACAACGATGATTCATCGCCTTCGAGCACGGGCTGCCCGGGCAGCGTCGGCGGCTCGTGGTGGTCGGTGGCCACCCACGGTTCGGCCACCGGAATTCCCGCGGCGGCTGCCTGGTGCCCGTCGGCGACATGGCGAAGCCATCCGCTGTGATACTCGCTCGGCGGCCCGGTGGCCCATTCGACAACGAGGTGCCCGTCCCGGAGGGAGGCATCGGTCAACACGTCGGGGGTCGGGAGCGCCGCGGGATCGAGCTTGCCTTCACGGGTGCGTTCGTCGATGCCCTGATCGCCCATTCGGTTCTCCCACAGCCAGAGGGAGTAGGCGCGGAACTCCACCCCGTCGGCCCAGCGGATCACCACGAATCCATCCTCGTGCATCGCGGCCAGAATCGGCCGATGCGGATAGGAGTAGAAATCTGGTGTCCGACCCAGCGAGACGTTCTCGGATATGGCCGCAGCGTACATGTCGCGACTCGAACGGAGAAGGCTCTACTCCTGCAACAACGAGATCAACGCGCTCGTGTCCCAACGTCCGTGACCCTGGCTCTGAAGCCGGGCGTAGAACTGGTCGACGAGTGCCGTGACGGGGAGTGAGGCTCCGACACGATCGGCCTCGGTGAGGCAGATACCGAGATCCTTGCGCATCCAGTCGAGAGCGAAGCCGAAGTCGAACTCCGCCGCGGCCATGCTGGTGGCGCGGTTTTCCATTTGCCACGATCCGGCTGCACCCTTGGAGATCGTGTCGACCACCTTCTCGATGTCGAGGCCGGCCCGCACCGCGAAGTCGATCCCTTCGGCAAGACCTTGCACCACACCGGCCACTGAGATCTGGTTCACCATCTTGCAGAGCTGACCCGACCCGGAATCGCCGAGCAGGGTGCATGCTCGCGAATAGGCATCGATCACCAAGGCAGCCCGCTCGAAGTCTGCTGTGTCACCGCCGCACATCACGGTGAGCACTCCGTTCTCGGCGCCGGCCTGTCCCCCAGAGATCGGAGCATCGACGAATCCGACCCCGACGGCCTTCGCCGCGGCATACACCTCGCGGGCCACATCGGCGGATGCCGTCGTGTGATCCACCAGCACAGTGCCGGCCGACATGGTCTCGAGCACTCCCCCATGGCCGGTGGTGACCGCGCGCACATCCGGGTCGTCGCCGACGCAGAGAAAGACGAAGTCGGCGCCTTTGGCCGCGCCGGCCGGCGTCGAGGCCGAGGCCCCGCCGTGTTGAGCGACCCAGCCCTCGGCCTTTGTTTCTGTTCGGTTGTACACGGTGACTTCGTGCCCCGCCGCGGCCAGGTGGCCCGCCATCGGGTATCCCATGACGCCGAGTCCTATGAATGCGCATCTCATGAGGATGATTCTGGCCCGGAATGCTCGGTAGGGTCGAAGTATGAACGATCCCGTCCGCATTGTTGCGTGGTCCGACTTCCTTTGACCTTGGTGCTATGTCGGGACGGTCCGTCTCGATGAGTTGAAGCGGCGCTTCGGCGACCAGATCGACATCTCGTGGAAGGCCTTCCTGCTCCGCACCGAGACCAAGGTCACGAACCAGGAGAAGTTCGTCGCTTACACCGAGTCGTGGCTCCGACCGGCCGAGGCCGAGCCCGGCGCGACCTTCAACGTATGGGCAACCGAGGAGACCCAGCCGATCAGTAGCGTTCCCGCTCACGTGGCGGCCAAATCGCTCGCCCTCATCGACCCCGAGGCGAGCGATGCATTTCATCACCGCCTCTTGTCGGCCTACTTCACGGAGAATCGCACCATCTCTGACTGGGCAGTTCTCGCCGATCTCGCCGCCGATGTCGGGCTCGACCGCGACCACTTCCTCTCTCTCACCGCCGAGCGCGAACGCTCGTTGGCCGAGGAGGTCATCGACGAACACAACGATGCCGTGCAGCAGGGCATCACTGCGGTCCCCACGATGGTCATCGACGAGGTGCTGCCCATCCAGGGAGCCCAGGAGGTCGACACGATCTCACGTTGGATCGAGCGACTCATCGATCGCCGACTCGGCGGATCGTAGGCACCGTGCCTCTTCCGGATGTCACCGGTCCCGCATGAAGAGACTCACGTTCCCTTGACCCCTCGGCGGATTCTCGCCACGGGGCTCGGCGCGATGCTGCTCCTCTACGTTCTCGTGGCGGCGTTACTCGTGGTCAATTCCGACACCGACAGCGCTTCCGCCGACACCCAGCGGTTCGCGGTTGGCCAGATCGAGGTCACGCTCGACGGGGCCAGGGTGCAACTCGCCGGGGTGGCGCCCAGCGACCCTTTTGTCGCCGACCTCGTCGACTCGATCGCGGCCCGAACCGACGTGACGGTCGTGATCGACCAACTCGTCATCGACCCGACAGCAACGCTTCCCGCCATCGAAACCTTCCACACGGGCATCGACGCGCTGCGCAGCGGCTCCGAATGATCAGCCTTCGTCCCCGGACGCTCGAGGCTCGATCGAGAGGCGGGTCTGGCACACCACCACCGCGCTGACATCAGCGGCGCCCGCCGCGGTGAGCAGCTCTGCGAGGTACTCGAGCGTGGTTCCCGTAAGAATCACGTCGTCGACCAAAACGACCGACCGACCGACGACGTCTCCGCTCACCGCGTAGCCGGCCGCCTCCACTACCGCGTGGCGACGACTGATCGGCGTGTCGCGGAGTCGGGCGGTGGAGTTCCGACGAGACAGCACGTCGCCCGGCACCGCGCCGAGCGCCGCCGCAACCGCCGCCGCCAACGCCGGCACGGGGTGGTCGTCCCGATTCGGACCTGGCGGTACGCCGATGACGATCGGGTCGACCGGGAGGTCGGATCCACGCACGAACGCGGCGAGCCGCTTCTCGACCGCGGCGAGGGCCCGCTGACTCGAGAGATCCTTCGCCGCGGCGATGAGTTCCCCAAGCTGCGACAACTCGTCGCAGTCATCGCGCCAATAGTCACCGACCACTCGAACCGCACTCAACACAGGTGCAAACTTTTGTTAGCGAAAATGGTTGACATCGTGATACTGCTAGCTATAGTTAGCACATCCGACAGCACAAAGTGCGCAGTCGGTCCAATCCCCCAAGATCTTTCAACCTCTCAGGAGACGAAACAATGACTGCAGTACTCGATCAGGTCAAGGACGTTGCCTACGCCGCCGTTGGCGTGAACCTTCTCGTCACCGACGCCATCGTCGGTCGCGAGCTCCCCACCCCGGAGTTCGTCGGCGAACACACCGCCATCGCCCGCAAGCAGGCCAACGAAGCCCTCGCCGGCTTCCGTGCCCGCACCGAGCCCCAGGCCGTGAAGTTCGAAGGCCGATTCCCCGAGCAGGTCGCCGAAGCAATGGCCACCAACCGCACCAAGGCGTGGGACTTCATCGGCATCGACGCCCCCAAGGCCAAGGTCGCCGCCAAGAAGGCTCCCGCAACCAAGACCGCCAAGAAGACGGCCGCCAAGAAGGCCTGATTCCTCTGGGGTTGATCTTCCTCCCCCAGGAATGATCCCCCACAGGCGACCGGGTCACCACTGGTGACCCGGTCGTTTCGCGTCCACACTGAAGAGATGAGCGAGCGGTCAAATGGTTGACAAAGACCCCAGAGAAGCCTGGGAAGAACTCGGCAACTACATCCGAGAACAGCGCCGCCAGGCTGAGCTGAGCGTACGAAAGCTCGCTGACCTGGCCAACGTCTCGAATCCCTATCTGTCGCAGATCGAGAGGGGCCTCAAGCGTCCGTCCGCAGAGATACTGCAGCAGATCGCCCGCGCCCTCGAGGTGTCGTCGGAATCGCTCTATGTGCGAGCTGGCATCCTGGATGAGGACCGCGAGAGCGACCTCCTCGCCACGATCCGGGCGCAGTCAGACCTCAGCACTGACCAGAAGCAGGTCCTGATTCGCATCTACGAATCGTTCCTGGTCGAGAACGGTGACAGCTAGTCACCACTCGCCGGTCACGATTCGCAGCACCGACATCGTGCCCTCCGTGCCCAGATCAGTGAGCAGCTTCGCAACGTCGACCGGAATCTCGGTCTCGGCGACCGTTCCCCTCGCCTCGATGTCGCCACTCTCCCCTACCTCGGCCGACTCGACGCGCAGCGCAAACGGGAGCCATGGAGCATCACGCTCGACCGTGCGCCGCAACCACTGAGGAAGCGGCAACGACCGACCGAAGATCCACACAGCAACGGGCGATACGAGGATGGTTCGATCCCGAGCGACGACCGTTACCTCCAACCACGCCCACCGCTCGAGGCGACGATCAGATACCTCGAGACGGCCCTCGCTGACGCGAAGCCGGTGGTCGCCGTCGATGGTCGCCGCCCACCGAACGACCTCCTCCGGGACGATGGTCGCCACGAAGTCGACGTGGCGCACGCGCACCGCCTGTGCGGTGGTACCGACGAGTCGAATGTCGTGGACATCGAGCGCAGCGCGATCGATACACCACTCGCCCGCCTCGATGTCGCGGACACGCACTCGAACTCTCTCCCACATGGGAATCTCGGCGGCGCCAGTGGGAATGGCGGCGATCGGGGCCGGCGGCCGAGCCTCGTCGACTCCCTCGACCGTCGCCACGATCTTCATGCCGGCATCGACCTGGATCTTTCGTCCCTCGATCCGTTTGGCGATGGTGGTCGCCATGAACTCGGCCGACTGGCTGGCCGGCCCCTGACCCTTCAAGGCGTTGGTGAACATGACGAACGGATCGAGCTTGCTGCCTCGTATTCCGAACGGATCAAACCAGTCCCTGGTCACAGCGCGACCCTAGTGGCGGTGTGTCCGGGGGCTCGCGGTCACGCTCGGCCCGCGGCCGCCTCGTCGGCCCGGTTACGACCGGACAGTCGGATCAGCTCCTCGTGGAGCTCGAACCAAACGGTGTGATAGCTCTCCCGCAACGGGTGGGCGACCATCTGAGCGTCGCCACTTTCGATCGCGTCGAGCGCCGCTTCCAGCCGTTGCCGGTAGCGACCAAACCGAGCCTCTGCGTGAGCCACCGCCGCGAGAACGGGCACGATCCCCGCGTGGATCTCTTCACGAATTCGGCGAATGACCAGCGCGTCGTAGTCGGCGTCGCCGTGATCGTTCGGCACGGTTTCGCCGTCGATCTCGCGCATCTGCCAGGAGGTCACAACCAGCTTGAAGAGGTCGTTCACGGCATGGAAGTCGTCGAGTAGCGGCTCGATCACCGGGCGCAGGCGGACCGCATCGACGGCGAACCGCTCGTCGACGCGGGCGATCGCCGGCGGCATGAGACGGACCCGGCCACCCGGTAGCTCCTGCGCGTCTTCGGCTGCGACCAGCCCGCCGATGACGGACTCGACCGCATCGACGGGGCATCCGAGGATCTCAGCGACCGCCTCCGCGGAGCCCATTCCCTTCAATGCCAGAACTCGCTCGCAGGTCTCGGAAGTGGCCGATTCGCCGCCCTCGACCGGTGGCCCGGCCGCCGGCTCCGGCTCCAGATCGTCCCTCCACTGCCGGAGAACTCTCACTTCGTCGAGCTGGCGGCGCTCTCCAGGGTGGGCACCGAGCAGAACACGGCCGGCATCGCCGTCGACGGTGACAAGCGTCCCGGCAGATATCCGGGTGCCATCGACGAGGATTCCATCGGCCTCGACCTCGATGCCCCCGACGCCTACAACCGCCGGCACACCCCAGCCCCGCGCCACGACTGCGGCATGGCTGACCACGCCACCGAGCGTGGTGACCAACCCGCGAGCAGCTGCCATGCCGGCGATGTCGGCGGGCGATGTCTCACGGCGAAAGAGAATGATGTCGTCGCCCTGCTCGCCAGCGGCGACGGCTTCATCGATCGTGGTTACCACTGCGCCCACCGCCCGACCAGGCGAGGCCGCGAGCCCGGCGGCGAGCACATCGCTCTCCGCCTCCGGCACCGAATCGGGATTCGGCTCGGTCGGCGGGTCGTCGAGTAGGTCCCCGACCCGAGCGACGGCGTCGGCTCGGTCGAGCGGAAAGTCCGGATCCTCGGCCATATCGATGGCGAGGCGTAGAGCCGCCTTGGGGCTGCGCTTGCCGCGCCGCACCTGCAACAGCCAGAAGACACCGTCTTCAACCGTGAACTCGATGTCGGCGAGATCAGCCAGATCCCTCTCGAGCAGCGCCGACGCGGCATCGAGCTCGTCGGCGATCGACGGCCACTCGGCCCGGAGCTCACTGATCGGCTTGGTTGTGTGGGTTCCGGCCACAACATCCTCGCCCTGCGCGCCGACCAGGAAGTCACCCACGAGTTCACGGGCACCGGTCGACGGGTCGCGAGAGAACGCAACGCCCGTGCCGCTTCGTTCACCGAGGTTGCCGAACGTCATCGCCTGCACCGTCGCGGCAGTCCCCAGGTGAGCATCGATCTTCTCGACCTCGCGATAGATCTGGGCCCGCTCCGAATCCCACGATGCGAAGACGGCTCGGGTGGCATCTCGAATTTGGTGCTCAGGTTCGACCGGAATCTCGAATCCCGCGGCCGCCACGTCATCGCGGAACCGAAGCACCGCGGCGCGGAGCGCAGGCGCCTCGAGCGACTGACCCTCGTCTTCGCCGAGCGCCGAGCGGAGTGCCTCGCGGACCCGCTCGTCGTCGGCCCCGAGAACGACGGTGGCGTAGGACTGTACGAATCGGCGGAAGGTGTCCCAGCCGAATCGCGGTTCACCGGTGGCCTCGCCGAGCGCGACCGCGATCTCTTCGGTGATGCCCGCGTTGAGGACCGTGTCCATCATGCCGGGCATCGAGATAGGGGCACCCGACCGCACACTCACGAGGAGCGGAGCCTGCGTGTCGCCGAGGCGACGCCCGATCGTCGCCTCGAGATCGCGTAGCCCGGCGACGAGCTCGCCCTCGAGTTCGTCGAACCAGCCCTCGGCGAGAACTCGGCGACATGCGTCGGTCGTGAGGGTGAAGCCCGGGGGCACCGGCAGACCCATGGCGGTCATCCGGGCCAGGGCAGCGCCCTTGCCTCCCACGACCTCGGGGCGAAGATCTGCATCGAGGTCGGCCGCGGCGACGAACGAGTAGCGAAGCTCGGCCGCGGTCACTGATCTACTCCCCAACGCTCCAGGCGGTCGCGAACCGAGGCGGCGAACTCGGCAGCCGGCGCGCCGTCGAATGCCCGATGGTCCCAGGTGAGGCTCAGGGTGAGGACTGTGGTCTTCGCTGGCGAGTCGCCGTCCCACTTGATGCCGTCGCGTAGCCGGCCGACACCGAGAATGGCGGTGTTGGGCGGATTGATGACCGGCGTGAACGCATCGACGCCGAACATCCCGAGAGCAGTGACCGAGAACGTGCCACCTTCGAGATCGGCGAAGCCCAGGCTTCCGTCGCGAGCCGCGGTGGCGAGTCGGGTGGTCTCGGTGCTGAGCTCGGCCAAGGTGAGTTCGTTCGTATTCGACACAACGGGAACAACCAAGCCACCGTCGAGGGCAACGGCCATCCCGACATTGATCTCGGGCAGCAGGTTGACCGCACCCTCGGCGATCTGGCTGTTGATCAGCGGGTGCTCTTCGAGCGCTCCTGCGGCCGCCGCGATCACGTAGTCGGTGAACCCTGGCTTCGACTCGTGGAGGTCACTGATGCGGTCGGCGATCACCGCATCCATGACGGCGTCCATGGTGAGTGTGAGCTGGGCCATGTCGCGCAGCGACGCGTGCATCCGCTCGGCGATGGTTCCCCGCATGCCGGTGAGCGGAACCGTCGAGGTCGGCGCCTGCAGAAGCGGCGACTCGGGTGCGGCAACAGGCTCGCCTGCACTGCCTCGGCCGGCGAGTTGTTGTCGGGCGAATCGGGCCACGTCCTCGCGGTCAACGCGCCGGTCCGGTCCGGCCGAGGCCACGTCGATGAGGTCAACGCCAAGGAGATCCGCCAGTTGACGGGCCGCCGGAGTGGCGGCGATGTCGCCACCCGCGGGAGCGGCGATCACGTCTTCCGACACGATCCGGCCGCCGGGCCCGGAACCGACGATCCGGCGCAGATCGACGCCTCTTTCGGCCGCGACCCGTTTCGCGTTGGGCGAGGCAAGCAGGCGACCAGACGAGCTCGGCGCTCCAACCACCGCCGGCGCGGACGCCGCGACTGCTGTTGGCGCAGCGGAGGGGGCCACCTTCGCCGGTACCACGACCGCGGGCGCCGCTTCACCTGGTTCCAAGAACCAGCCGATCGTGTCGCCACACGCGTAGGAGTCGCCCTTCGCCCCGACAATGTGGATGAGGCCCGAAGCACTTGCCTCCACCTCACTCTCAACCTTGTCGGTCTCGATGACGAGCACGGCTGCGCCTTGTTCGACTTCGACGCCATCCTCGACGAGCCATTCCAAGATCGTTCCCGATTCCATCGTGAGCCCGAGTTTGGGCATCATGAATTCGAGGGCCATCGTCAGCCTCCCGCGGAGGCAAGACCAGGAGCCGGCCGGTTGAGTGTGGTCCGGATCTCGGCTGCGATCGACGCTGCGCTCGGCACATAGACCGACTCGAGCGCGGGGCTGAACGGGATGGGCGAGAAGGGGGCACCGACACGAGCGACCGGGGCATCGAGATAGTCGAACGCATGCTCCTGGACCTGCGCGGCGATCTCTGCTCCGAGGCCGCCAAAGCGAACGGCCTCGTGGACCACGACGATGCGGTTTGTCTTGCGGGCGGACTCGACCACGGTGTCGATGTCGAGGGGTTGCACCGTGCGCAGATCGATCACCTCACAATCGATGCCTTCACCGGCGAGCTCATCGGCTGCCGCGAGGGCCTCCGCAGCCATGTAGCTGTAGGCCACGACCGTCACAGAGGTGCCAGGGCGAGTGACGACGGCCTGGCCGAGCGGCACTTCGTAGAGTTCCTCGGGAACGTCGCCTTTCACACCGAACATCTTCTTGTGCTTCACGAGGATCGTGGGGTTGTCCTCCCGCACACATGCCGTGAGCAGGCCTTTCATGTCGTAAGGAGTCGACGGCATCACGACCTTGAGGCCCGGCACGTGACACAGCATGGCCTCGAGGCTCTGACTGTGTTGGGCCGCGGCCGAGAGCCCGCCACCGCCGTTGGTCGTGATTGTCAGCGGCAACGTCGCGTTGCCGCCGAACATGTACTTCAGCTTGGCGGCCTGGTTGGCGATCTGGTCCATCGAGACCAACACGAAGTCCATGAACATCAGATCGACGACGGGGCGTAGACCCGCCACCGCGGCGCCGATGCCCAGACCGACGATGGCCTGCTCGGAGATCGGCGTGTCGACCATGCGCTTGTCGCCGAACTTGTCGAGCAATCCCACGAAGCTGCCAAACACGCCGCCCTTGCCGGCGACGTCCTCCCCCGCAACGAACACGTCGGGATCCTCGGCCATCAGCTGATGCATTCCCTCATTGAAGGCGTTGAGATAGCTGAGTTCCCGCGTCATCCCGACACCTCCGTGTAGACGTTGGTCAACAGTTCGGCCGGGTCCGGCATCGGACTGTTCTCCGCGAAGTCGATCGCGGCATCGACCTCCGCTTGCACGGCGGAGCGTGCATCGCCGACCTCGGCCTCGGTGGCGACACCATCCGCGACCATCGACGCTTCGATCGCATCGATGGCATCGCGACCCTTCCACTCCTCGACCTCATCGTCGCTTCGGTACTTCATGCCGAGCGTCTGGATGCCGTGGTGGTTGTAGTACCGGTAGGTCTTGCATTCCAGGAAGTAGGGCCCCTCACCCGCCCGGATCGACTCGAGCGCCTGCAGCGTTGCCGAGTAGACGGCCGGAGCATCCATCCCGTCGACGATCTTGCTCGGCATGCCGTAGGCGCCGGCCCGTTCGGCCACGTCCTTGATGGCCATCGTGTCTTCACGCGCGGTGTATTCGGCGTACTCGTTGTTCTCACAGACGAACAGCACCGGTAACCGAAGCGCGGCGGCCATGTTGGCGGCCTCGTGGAAGGCACCGATGTTGGTGGAGCCGTCGCCGAAGAACACCACGGAGACCGTGTCGTTACCGCGGTACTTGTTCGCGAATCCGGCTCCTACGGCGATGGGCACGCCGCCACCGACGATGCCGTTGGCGCCGAGCATGTTGAGCTCGAGATCACAGATGTGCATCGACCCGCCCTTGCCGTTGCAGTAGCCGCCGGACTTGCCCATCAGCTCGGCCATCATCTTTCCGAGATCGCCACCTTTGGCAACGAGATGGCCGTGCCCGCGATGGGTCGAGCTGATCTGGTCGTCGTCTCGCAACGCGACGGAAACGCCCGCCGCCACCGCCTCCTGCCCCACGTAGAGGTGGATGAAACCAGGCATCTTGTTGGCCTCGAACAGCCGGCCGGCCGCCTCTTCGAAGAAGCGGATCCGCACCATGCGTTCGTGGAGATCCTTGATGATCTCGTTCGTGAGTGAGCCCGGGCTCGACGCCATGGTCAGTTCTCCTTGAGCGCCCAGCGGATGGCCCGCCGAAGAAGCTCGTAGTACTGCGGTTTTTCCCACGAGCAGCGCTCGATCGTGGGGTGATAGTCCTTCAACGGCACCATGTCGAAGTGGCTGCGACAGTGGCCGAGTGTGTTGTAGAGCACGGCCCCGGCGCCAAGGGGACGCAGGTACTGCACAAGATGTTCGTCATCGCCGGTGGACCAATCGTCCTCGGCGAATCCTGTTGCCTCGCCCCGCCAATGCGTATGGAGGAGAACCTCGAGCTCATCCCGATTCGGGTACTCCATGAGGTAGAGCTCGTCATCGGTCTCGAAGGGTTCGATGCCCTCGACGAGCCAGTGGTGCGGCGCCGCGACCTCGACCGGGTAGGGAGCGATCTTCGGATGGGCGATGAACTGACTGCCGAGGGTGTCGACCCACGAAGGAAACACGCGCGGTGATTCCACTCCGTTGGGCCGGGGCAGATCGAGCGCAGTGTTGGTTCCGTGCAAGGCGACCCAGCGGCCGCCGGACTCGACCCACGATCGCATCGCGGCTTGCGATGCCTCGTTCGGCCGCACATCGCAGGTGTAGCTCACGATGAAATCGCTGGCCTGCAAGGCCTCGATGTCGTCCCAGTTGCTACCGACGGTGACCCGCACTTGCTCGTGCTCGGCAAGAAGGCCGAGCAACTCACGGCGAGCGAAGTCGATGTCGTGGTACTTCCCGCCCGCGACGAGGTAGGCGTCGACCCGCGACAGCTGATCGGCGCTCATCGCTCAGTAGTTGACGCGCTTGAGGAACCCGCCGTCGACGGTCAGGTTGGCGCCGTTGATGTGGCCGGCGACGTCACCGGATAGGAACGCGACGGTGTTGGCGATGTCGGAGACGACGCCGATGCTGCCCTGCGGGTGTGCTTTGGAGACGGTCTCGAACAGCTCGGGGCGAGCGTCTTTGATCATGTCCCAATCGCCACCCTCGACGAAGATCGGCCCAGGCGAGACCACGTTGCAGCGAATCCCGAGGGCGCCGAGCACCTGGGCCTGACCCAGGGTCCAGTTGGTGACGGCGGCCTTGAAGGCGCTGTAGCTGTTGGAGCCGGACCCGAAGTGTTCTGCCGCGGCGGTGGTACCGATGCTGACGAGTGATCCGCCGCCGTCGGCGAGGGCGTCCTTGGCTGCGGCAACCCCGCCGACCAGGGCTTTCAGGTCGATCTCGAAGTTCTTCGACCAGTCGTCGAGCACCTTCTGGGGCTTGCCCGAGGTGTTGTGGACGTAGATGTCGATGCCGCCGAGTTGCTCGGCCGACGAGGCAATCCATGCCTCGAGCGATCCGAGATCGGATGCATCGACGGCGCTGCCCACGACGGTCCCGAGCGAGCCGAGCTCAGCCACGGCTGCTTCGACATCGTCGGCGCTACGGGCGCAGATGGCGACCGAGGCGCCTTCGGCGAGAAGGGTCTCGGCGACAGCGCGGCCGATGCCCTTGGTCGAGCCGGTGATGAGCGCCTTCTTGCCGGCGAGTCCGAGGTCCATGTGTGTGCTCCAGAATTGATCGGTTGGTTAGTTCTATCGGTCAGGCTACCGAGGCACATCCTTCCAGGGGATGCCCTTGTCCACACGGGGCTCTCCTGGAAGTCCGAGGACTCGTTCGCCGATGATGTTGCGTTGCACTTCGTCACTGCCACCGGCAATGCGGTAACCGGGCGCTCCGAGCACGTGCTCGCCCCATTCCCAGGTGCCCCACTCACTCGTGTCGGCAACGAGCCGCGGGCCCAACACTCGCGAGATGGCGTGCGACATCTTCATCATGCCCTCGGTCCAGAGCAGCTTGCCGAGCGAGCCCTCCGGGCCGGGCGTTCCCTCTTTGGCGAGGTCGGCGGCACGACGATTGAGAAAGTGTTCGACGCGGGTGTGGATGTAGACCTCCATGAGGTCCTGTCGCATCGTCGGATCGCCGGTGACGTCCATCGCCTGAGCGGTTGCAAGGAGTTGACGCCAGCTACCGCCTGCTCGGGTCTTGTTGCCGCCGGAGTCGCTGTGGTCACGTTCGAACCCGAGCGTGGTGAGGGCCACTTTCCAGCCTTCGCCCACCGGGCCGAGCCGCATGGTGTCGGGAACACGGCAGTCGTTGAAGAAGACCTCGTTGAACGACTCGCCGCCGCTCATCTGTTTGATCGGGCGAATCTCGACACCCTCGGCATCCATCGGCACCATGAACGCCGTCATGCCCTTGTGCTTGGGCGCATCAGCGTCCGAGCGGGCTATCAGCTCGCCCCACTCCGAGAACTGCGCGCCCGAGCTCCAGACCTTCTGGCCGTTGATGACCCACTCGTCGCCGTCGCGTTCGGCCCGGCAACTGAGGTTCGCGAGGTCGGTGCCTGCTCCCGGCTCAGAGAACAGTTGGCAGCACAGCATCTCGGCCGCCAGGAACTGGCTCACGAACTGCTCTTTCTGCTCAGGCGTGCCGAAGAGTTCGATGGTGGGGGCGATGAGCCCGGTCGTGACGCTGAAGGTCTCGTGTCGAGTCGGCACGCGGTAGTTGCGTTCGAGCGCTCCAAAGGCGCGGGCGTGGTCCTTGCTGAGGCCGAGCCCACCGAACTCCGTCGACCCGGTAACGGCGTGGTAGCCCTTCGTCGCCTTCAGCTGCGACCATCGCTTGGCGTCCTCGAGCAGGTCCCGTTCGGACTCGAAATCGAGTGCATGAAACACCGCGACGCTGAATTCGTCCTCGCCCCAGACGAGCTCACGCTCGCCCGACTCGGCCACGACGGGCTCGCCGTGTTCGGCCAGCCACGCCGCGGCTTCTTGCTCGAATTCCTCGACTGAAACGGTCACGGGAGTAAATTAACCGCTCGATAGGTCGCAAGAGAAGCCCGGTGGCCGCAGAGCATCTACCCTCACGGCGTGGCAAAGAACTCTCCTTCCCGACTCGGCCGCCCCCCGGCGTCGAGCAGCGCCGAGACTCGAGGGCGAATCATCGACGTGGCTCGCCAGTGTTTTGCCGAACTCGGCTACGAGGCGACCACCAATCGCACGGTGGCCAACGAAGCAGGCATCACCACCGGAGCGATGTATCACTACTTCGACTCCAAGCTCGGCATCTACACCGCAGTGCTCGACGACGTGCAGGAGCGGGTGTACCACCGCTTCGGCACGGCCGAGAGGAGCGCCGACACCTTCGTCGAGAAGCTGCGCGCCGTTTTCGAGGTCGCCCATCAGCTCAACCGTTCCGACGCGTCGCTCGCCCAGTTTCTCGGGGCGTCGCGGATCGACCGGCGACGCATCCCCGAGCTGACCGCGGCGCTCGGAGCCGGCGACATTCAACGCGACGGCTTCTTCGAGGCCATCGTCGATCACGGAATCTCGACCGGCGAAATTCGCAAGGCCGACCGTGCGGCGATGCTCAGCTACATCCGGGCGTTTTCGATCGGCCTCACCGACGGCCTCTCCAACGACCACCGCGAACACCGCCAGGCCCTCGACGGCTTCATGCTCGTCCTCGAGGGCAGGATCGCCAAGGCGAAGTAGTGCGGGCTCACCGTCGATCGTTCGTCCACATGGACCCGTCCCAGTAGCGCTGTCCGATACCTCGTTCGGTGTCGTCGTACCACCCGGCGGAAGCCACCAGGTCATGGGCATCGGCATCGGCCCGGGCAATGTCCTTGTGGAAGCGTGAGTGCACGTGGAACGTCTCACTGCCAATGACAACTCTCGCCCAGAGACCCGAGCAAGGTCCGAACAGCATGTTCCGGTCGTACCGGGTGATCTGCGCAGGCTTCTTGACCGTCGCGGGCCGAAGGGCAGTCGCCCGGAGGGTCAGGACGGATCGGTCGGACACGACAACGATCAGGTGCTTGTTCCAGAACATGCTCACGTAGGTAAGGAAATACCAGTACGGACTCGGTCCACTGGTCGCCATGAAGACCTGACGAATCTCTTCCCCGGGTTCGAGGTGAGGGCTTGCCCGGTGCGCCAACTTCTCGCGCAGAATGCCCGTCATTCGCCGGTCCGCCACATCGAGGTCAGGGTTCGATGCGTGATGCGCCACCCGGCGCCGGTGCGGACGAGGCGGTCCTCGTAGTGACCGCCGAGGGTGAACAGCGGCGGCTCCTGTCCGGCGGGGCGCATGTGTTGGGCGTGGACGTAACAACGCGACGTCGCGGTGTCGCCGTCGACCACGATCTCGTGGGTGTTGACCATGTGCTGACTGCCATCGAACTTCGCGAGCGACGTGGACACTCGCTCGATGATCTCCTCGATGCCGGCCTGACTGCTGCTGCCAAGTTGCGCCGTGGCGTCGGGCAGGAAGATCTCGCGAAGCCGCTCGTAGTCGCCGGTGTCGAGGGCCCAGCAGTAGTTCGCGGTGAGGGCGACGATTGTTTGGTGGTCATCGAATTGCCGCTCGGTCATGGACCGAAACGTAGCGGCGCATCCCGGTACTTGCCGAAATTGACCGCGCGGTTAGTATCGGCGCTTCAACAACCATCCCGACCAGGGACAGGGGGACACAGATGGGTGATCTCGACGGTCGCGTGGCCTGCATTACCGGCGGCACACGCGGCATCGGACGAGCGACAGCAGAGGCCTTCTTGCGTGAAGGCGCCCAAGTCGTGATCAACGGACGCAGCGCCGACAAAGGCCAACAAGCCATCGACGAGATGGATGCGGGCGACAACCTCCACTTCATCGCCGGCGATGTGATGAAGCGAGAGGACTGCGAAGCCCTCATCCAGGGCACCGTCGACAAGTACGGCAAGATCGACATTCTCTTCGCCAACGCCGGTGGGGCCAGCAACCATGCCCCCGTCGCGCAGCTGACCGACGAAGCGATGCAGGACTCCCTCACGTGGAACTTCTGGCACACCTTCTGGACCATGCGAGCCGCGCTCAACCACATGATCCCGCAGGAGAGCGGACGCATCATCTGCAACTCATCGGTCGAGGGAAAGATGGGCAAGCCGGCGCTCTCGATCTACGTCGTCGCCAAGCATGCGATCAACGGGCTCGTGAAGTCTGCGGCCCAGGAAGTCGGCACTCTCGGGATCACGGTCAACGCCGTTTGCCCGGGCGCGATCGAGACCGACGTCATGATGGCGGAGGGACCCGGCGCAGCCGAATCGATGGGGATGACCTACGAGGAACTGCTCGGCATGTTCTCCGAGGAGTCGGCCATCAAGCGCCTCAACGAGGTCGAAGACGTCGCTGAAGTCAACGTGTTGCTCGCCTCCGACATCGGCGCCGGCATCACCGGTTCACTCATATCCATCGACGGCGGCACGTCGCCCTACTAGGAGGAGCAGCACTATGGGAAAACTTGACGGAAAAGTCGCTGCCATCACCGGCGGCACACGCAGCATCGGCCGAGCCATGGCCGAGTCCTTCATCGCCGAAGGAGCCAAGGTCGTCGTGAACGGCCGAGGCGAAGAGAAGGGACAGCAATGTCTCACCGAGATGGACGCGGGCGACAATGCCGCGTTCTACGCCGGCGATGCGACCAACCAGGCTGACGTCGAAGGGCTGGTCGACTTCACGGTCGAGCGCTACGGCCAACTCGACATCATGTGCCTCAACTCCGGCGGGGTGAATCAGACCGCGCCGGTGTTTCAGATGACCGACGAAGAGTGGAACCTCGAAGTCGACTGGAACCTGAACCACGTGTTCTGGGGCATGCGCAAGGCGTTGCAACACATGATTCCTCGGGAGACCGGGCGTGTTCTCGTGACCGGCTCGGTCGAAGGAAAGCTCGGCAAGCCCGGGATCCCCGGCTACACGGCTACGAAACATGCGGTCAACGGCCTCGTGAAATCGGCCGCCCACGAAGTGGGCACGCTCGGGATCACGGTCAATGCCATTCTTCCTGGCCTGATCGAGACCGACATCGTGCGCGAAACCGGACCTGACTCGGCCATCGCGATGGGGCTCGGTTCGTACGAGAACCTCATCGAGGCGTTCAGTGGCGGATCGGCGATCAAGCGGCCGAACCGCGTCGAGGAAGTTGCCGCAGTCGCGGTGCTCCTCGCCTCACAGGCGGGTCGCAACATCACCGGGTCGATGTTCCCGGTCGACGGCGGGACCATGCCCTACTAGCTAGAGCCCGACTCGTGCTCGGACCACCTGTTCAGATCGCCCACGCGGTCGACGACATTCGAGAAGCGGCCCGCACCTGGGGAGACCGGGGTGTCGGGCCGTTTTTCTTTCGCGACCACATCGCGGTCACCAACGCCCGTGTCGACGGCATCACCTCGACGTTCGACCACTCAGCGGCCTATGGGCAGTGGGGCGAGGTGATGCTCGAACTCATCACGGTCCACGGTCCCCCCGGGGCCGCGGTGGGGCTCCACCACAAGGCTTATTTCGTCGACGACTTCGATGCTGCCGGCGACGATCTGGTGGAGCGGGGCTGGCCCGAGTCGATCTACGCAGAAACCCCGGGGGGTATCCCGTTCGCCCACTTCGATGCCCGCGACGATCTCGGCCACTTCGTCGAGATCTACGAACGCAGCGAACGCATGGTCCGCTTCTACGACCACATCCGAAACCTGCAGCTCGAGGGTCAGTAGGGCGCGGTCCACAGGGGCTCGTCGGCGGTCCAGTCGACGGGCTCGCCCCACGTTTCGGAGAACACGGCCGTCTGGGCCGGCTGGCGGCGCGGCACGCCCCACTTCCCCGTCGGGTAGCCGATGGGCACCATGCCGTGCATGTTCCACACATCACCCTTGGGCATGCCGAGCAAGTCCTCGACTCGCTCCTTCTGCAGCTTGAGCAGACTGGTGATCGCCGTGCCCAGTCCTTCGGAACGGGCAGCAAGGCAGAGGTTCCAGAGGCACGGGAATGTGGTGGTCTCGCCGCCAGCCTTGCCGAATACGAAGATGAGCATCGGGGCGACGTCGAGGTTGTCGGCCAACCACTGCGCCGACTTGTCGACTCGCATGGTCTGCTGCACGTCCGGGTCGTCGGGGTCACCCGACGCGATCTTCTCCTGCGCGCCCGCGTACTGCGTGGCGTTCAGCTGATCGAGACACTCGCGGTAGATCCCTTGGATCGTCTTCTTCATGTCCGGGTCGGTGACCGTGATGAAGCGAAAGAGCTGGGCGTTACCCGAGTTCGGCCCGCGTATCGCCGCATCGAACAGCTTGGGAAGCAGCTCCTCGGGTATGGGATCGGGCGAGAGCCTCCGCATGGCTCGCGTGGTGTAGATCGCTTCGTAGACGTCCATCGACAGAAACTAACCGGTTGATAGGTAGCGGAGTACCTTGGGCCGATGGGTGTCTTCGAGGACAAGGTCGCGATCGTCACCGGGGCCGGTTCCGGAATCGGGCAAGCGACGGTAGAGCTCATTGCCCGCGAAGGCGGCGCTGTGGTCGGAGTGGACCTCAACCCATCGCCGCTGTCCGACCTCGACAACGTGGCATGGATCGAAGGCGACGTCACCGCTGCGACGGTCAACGATCGAGCCGTCGAGACTGCAACAGCCCAATTCGGCGGACTCGATCACATCGTGCTCAACGCCGGGATGTCGCGACGAGGGTCGATCACCGACCTACCGATGGACGATTTCGATCAGGTGATGGACCTGGTTGTGCGGGCCACCGCACTCGGCCTGCGAGCCGCCGTGCCCGCGCTCGAAGCCCGCGGAGGCGGATCGGTCGTGGCGACAGCGTCCACTTCCGGTCTCGGCGGCGACACCGGGATGTGGGCCTACAACACCGGCAAGGCCGGCGTGATCAACCTCGTTCGCTCCGCCGCCCTGGACCTGGGCGCGCGCAACATCCGAGTGAATGCCGTTGCCCCTGGCCCCACCGAGACCGCCATGACCTCCCGAATCCAACAGGCGACCGACCTTCACGACGAACTCCGGCGCCGGATGGCGATGCAGCGTTGGGGCCAACCGCATGAGATAGCGGCGGCCATCGCGTTTCTGCTCTCCCCCGCCGCCTCGTTCGTGACCGGCGTGGTGCTGCCGGTCGACGGTGGGATCTCGGCGAACTCCGGCCAGTTCTACCCGGCCTCCGACTGACCAGTCGCCCATCGCAGCGCGTTGCCGATCACACGGCGGTAGTTCGCATCGGCGTAGGTGGCAGGACTGTCGCCGAACTGGATGTAGGCCACGGGAGAATTGCCCGCTCGTTTTGTCCATGCGACGAGCGAGCTCCCCTCCGGATGGGTCCAATCGCGCCGGGACTCGCGCTCGCCACGAATGGCGAGGTCGGCCGAGTAGAACTCGTCGCTGGTGAAGCCGGCCCGGCTCCGCATGATGGGGTGGACGTCGACTTCGTTGACGGGAAATTGGTAGAGCTCGTCGGTGATCGTGAAGACAGGGTCGAGGCCGTCGCAGATCGGATGGTCGGGATCGAGCACCTCGACGTGGTGCTCCACGTCGAATCGATACCCCGACGCCGGATAGTCGATGCCGCGGAATCGGGCCGGGGCGTAGTGGAATCGACCGCCGATGACCTCGGCGTAGGCGTCCCACGTCGGCCACCCGGCGATCGCGTGATGAAGAAACACGAGGGGCACCCCTCGGTCGAGCAGCGCCTCGAACTGGGCGATGGCATCGGCCGACGGCTCGGCGAACACCACCGGCGGATCCGAACGGGTGAACTCGATGCCCGGCATGTCGTAGAACACCACCACGTCGGTCGACTCTGCCTCCGACAGCAGCTGTTCGGCGGCCTCGGGCTGGCGGAGGTGGGTCCACGCGAGTCCATCGATCGAGTCGAACACCTCGAAGAACGGATCACGATCGAACGGGTGGCCGCCGGTCACCACCAGCGCCCTCACGGCTGGTGCACCACCTCGGCCGCGGCGAAGAGCCGAGCCGTGGCCGCGGCATCCGGTGCTGCGACCAGCGCATCGACCCATTCGTGGAATCGTTGACCACCGGCCTCGTTGCGACCGAACAGCACATGCTCCTTGGCGCCCACCGCCAGCGCCCGCTGGATGCGGGCGCCCGTGAGATAGTCCTCGTCGCGCACCACGGAGAGAAGGAAGTCCATGCGTTCCTCGATCGCCTTCCGTCGCTCGGCGTCGGGCTCGGTCGGAGCGAGAAAGTGCTGGACTGTGCGCGAGGTGTCGACGGTGGGTCCGGGCAAGAGCTGAGAGATCATGAACATCCGCTCGCCCACGTCGAAGCCGGCAATGGCCACGTGGGGAAAGATCGTCCAGACCCCACCGGTCATCTGCTCGTCAGTCCACGTGTCCTCAGGGAGCGCGTCGAGGGCGAGCACCCGGTGATCAGGCTGCAGTAGCCGTTGATGCGGGCCCCAGGCGTCGTAGACCGCCTTGTTGGAGTAGTCGGGACCGAACGTGTTCTTGTGGAGAATCGGCAGGTGGTAGAAGTCGAGATAGCCGTCGAACGCGATCTTCCAGTTCGGCCCCACGAGCTCCTGGCGCCCCACCAGGTGACAATCGGCCAGGCCCAGGTGAGCAAGCAGTGCGTCGTAGCCGACGAGCGCGGTGTCGAGATCGATCTCCGCGCCGGGGTCGAGCATCCCGAAGATGAGGCCGGCCCGCTCCTCGCACGGCAGCGGGGTGAGGCCGAGACACGCCACATCGACCTCGCCGAAGTCCTCGCGGTCGAGCATGCCGACCAGCGCACCCTCGCCGTCGTACGTCCACGCGTGGAACGGACAGGCGAACCGTCGGGCCGTTCCGCTGCCCTCCTCCACCACGATCGCTCCGCGGTGACTGCACGAGTTGACGAAGGCGCGCACTGTTCCATCGGTTCCGCGTGTGAGCAGGATCGGCACGCCGGCGATGTCGAAGGCCCGGTACCTCCCGTTGGCGGGCAGGTCGGCCGAGGGAGCGAACAGCAGGGGCACGCGCCGCCAGATCCGCTCCATCTCCAACTCCCAGGCCGAGGGGTCGACGTAACCGGCGGCCGAGACGCGGGCAACGGCGTCGGCCAAGGGAACGGTGCCGGCCCGGGCGTGGGCGAGCGTTCGTCGAGTCATCTCGACGAGCTCGTCCCTGCTCATCAGTGGTCGGTCTTCGCTTCGGCGATGCGATGGTTCGGAGCCTGCGGTCCGGTCACCCAGCCGCCGAGCTGCGGGTCGCACTCGCGGAGCTCACCCTCGAGCCAGCGGCCCTCGGTGTCGAAACGCCCCCACTTGTCGCCATCGGTGACAAGGAGATTGCCGTTGCCGTCTTGTTCGTAGTGCGCTCCCGTGAAGGGATGCTTGATCCCTTTCACGACCCGCACCAGTCGTCGAGCTTGTCGTGGATCCAGCGGATCTTCGACTCCTGATAGTTGCCCAGGGTCACGCCCGGCTTGCGGGTGGTCTCGAGGCCCTGTTGCACACGAGCCATGTTGAAGAGGTCCTGATTGAAGACCTTGCCGAGGGTGCCGAGCTCGGGCGCATCGGTGAACGACTCGTGCTCTTCGAGGAAGTGGACTGGCGCGTTGGGCGGCTTCTCGCCCGAGAACGGAGCGAGGAAGATGCACTCCATGATCGCACTGCGGTGGTCGTCGCCGTTGGGCCGGAAGCGGTAGACGATCCGATTGAACGCGCCCCACGGGTGAAAGTTGGGGAAGACCGTGTAGTCGATGCTGTCCATCATCTCGGCGTCGGACATTCCATCGACGGCATCGCCGGCCATCGGCCGCCACCGCTCGCGGCTCGAGGCGGCGCCGACCGCGCGCATCGATTCGTCTTCGCTCACCGGAATGGCTGACGGCTCGTCGGTGCGGATATCGGTCATCGACCGCATCATCTCGTCCTGCGTTGGTGTCCAGTCGAGCAGCGGGCTCGGAGTACCGCCGGGAGTGATGGCCCGCGAGAAGTTGTCCCACACGTCGACCTGACTGTTGGTGTCGCCGAGATACGGAAGGATCTGCGGATGGGTGGCGTTGACGTGGAATGCCTCGCAAAACGCTTCCTGGGCGATCTTCCAGTTGGCGTGGATCACCTTGGCGACGTGGGCCTGGGTGTAGCGGTCGGCCAGGTCCCAGACGTCGGCGAACTGGTCGACGATCCCACCCAGGTAGTCGTGGAGCGGCTCGGCGCCGGGATCGGGGTTGATCATGACGAAGCCGGCCCAGGTGCCGACCTGACACTCCGGCAGTGAGAACTCGTCGTCGTCGACGTGCTCGAAGTCCCAACGGGCGGGCACGTCCTTCAGCTGACCATCGAGAGCCCAGGCGAAGCCGTGGAACGCGCATCGGATCTCGCTGCAGCGACCGGCGTGGTCCTTCAGCCGCCGCCCGCGATGCAAGCACGCGTTGGGGTACGCCTTGATCTCGTCGGGCGCGGTGCGCATCACGATGTAGGAGTCGCGCACGATCTCGTAGACGATGTGGTCCCCGACCTCCGGGATGTCGTCTTCGCGACAGGCGAACTGCCACACGCGTCGCCACAGGCGCTCGACTTCGAGCTCGTGCCACTCCCGCGAGATGTAATGATCGATGTCGACATCGGCGCTGCCGAGGTATTTCGGCGACTCGAGCCGAAGCACTTCGGGCACGGGGTGCGTGTCGGTGTCGAGCAGCTGCTGGTAGCTGATTCCGGGCGAGCGAGCGCCGCTGTAGTCCGCGTTCATGTTGGCGTGTTCATGTGTCGTCTCGCGGTGTGTAGTGGGCGGTTCGGTGGGTCCGCCCACCGGCAACGAGGATGAGTTGGCCGGTGACCCACGAAGCCGCGTCGGACGCGAGATACACCACCGCTCCGGCGATGTCGTCGGGGGTTCCCGTGCGGCCGAGCGGGATCGTTGACGCGATCTCGGCCAGCTTGTCGGCGTCGTCGGTGAGCGTCTCTCGGAAGGCCTCGGTGACCACCGGTCCAGGGGCGACGGCGTTGACGCGGATGTTGGGCGCGAGTTCGAGGGCGAGGGTCTCCGTCATGTTGTTCATGCCCGCCTTTGCCGCCGCGTACGGGCCGGTGAACGGTGATCCTCGCGTGCCGGCCCCCGAGGAGATGTTGATGATCGCTCCCCCGGGACCCATCTTGGCCGCCGCCGCCTTGCAGCCTTGAAAGGCGCTGGTGAGGTTCAGTTCCAACTGCGAACGAAAGATGTCGTCCGGCGTGTCGACGAGCGCCCGAGTGGCCTTGTCGTCGGAGCCGCCCACGTTGTTGACCCAGATGTCGAGGCGGCCGAACTCGGCCATTGTTCGTTCGGCGATCGTCTCGGAGAAGTCACGGATGTCGCCGTCGAGCACGAGGGCTCGCCGACCGCGTTCACGCACGCCTTGCGCTGTCTCCTCGAGGTCGTTCACCCGTCGGGCATTGAGCACGAGGTCGCATCCGAGGTCGGCCAGGGCCCATGCGATCGACCTCCCGATGCCTTGCCCGGAGCCGGTCACCACGGCCACCCGATCGGTCATGTCGAAGGAATCGCGAAGACTCATTCGCGAGAAACTAACTCGTCGGTTAGTTTTGGACAACATGCTCGAGACCCGGAAAACCTTCTGCCGCGTCTGCCACGCCGCGTGCCCGGTTCTCGTCGACATCGAGGACGATCGCACCGTGCTCGCGGTGCGAGGCGACCGCGACGACCCCGTCTTCGGCGGCTACACCTGCATCAAGGGCCGCCAGCTTCCGGAGCAGCATCACCACCCGGAGCGTCTTCGCCACACTCTCCGTCGTGGCTCCGACGGGTTTGAAGAGGTCACCTCGGCGGCCGCCCTCGACGAGATCGCATCCCGTATCGCCGAGATCGTGGCCGAGCACGGCCCGCGCGCCGTAGCGAGCTACACGGGCACGGGCGCATTCCAGAACTCCACCTCGGTCCCGGTCGCCGCGGCGTGGCACGCCGGATTCGAATCTCCGTCGTTCTACACCTCGGTGACCATCGATCAGCCGGCGCATCGCAGTGCCGCGTTGCGACTCGGCGCGTGGGAGGCGGGTTGGCAGAACTTCTCCGACTCCGACGTGAGCCTCGTGATTGGCTACAACCCCCTCGTATCCAGCTATGGGCCGGCGGGCGGTCTGCAGGGCACCAACCCGTTCGTGAAACTCCGCGAGGCCAAAGAGCGAGGCTTGGGCTTGATCGTGATCGACCCGCGGCGCACCGAGACGGCGACGTTCGCCGATGTCTGGCTACAGGTGCAGCCTGGCGAGGACCCCACGCTGCTCGCGGGAATGATCCGCCACATTCTCGCCAACGACCTTCACGACCAGGGGTTTTGCGACCGACACGTCGACCAACTCGATGCCCTCGCCGGCGCCGTCGACCCGTTCACCGTCGACTACGTGGCCGACCGAGCTCGAGTCGATGCGACCGACGTCGTCCGAGCCGCCGAGCTGTTCGCGGCAGGTCCGAAGGGTGCGGCAGGCACCGGCACCGGCCCCAACATGGCTCCCCACTCGATGCTCACGGAGCATTTGGCCCTCACGCTCAACGTTCTCTGCGGTCGAGTTCTCCAGCCCGGCGACACGATGGAGAGCGGCGCGTTCCTGACGCCGGGCGACACTCGGCGAGCGCAGGTGATCGCGCCGACCGACCCGGCACCCGGGGCGCCGCACCGGATGAGGGGACTTCGGGGTCAGCCCGGCGAGATGCTCACGAACTCGCTCGCCGATGAGATCCTCACCCCTGGCGAGGGCAAGGTCCGCGTGCTGATCGTGTCGGGCGGCAATCCCGTCGTTGCCTGGCCCGACCAGGTGAAGACGGAAGCGGCGATGCGCGAGCTCGACCTGCTCGTGGTGATCGACCCCCGCATGACACCCACCGCCGAGCTCGCCGACTTCGTGATCGCACCGAGACTGGAGCTCGAACGCCCCGACGTGCCCCACATCATGGATCGACGCATTCCCGGCGTGTACACCAACTACACGCCGGCCGTCTTGACCACCGATGACGACCTCCTCGCCGAGTGGGAGGTGTTCGCGGGAATCGCGGCTCGCAACGACACGCCGATCAATCTCCCCGGAGGATCGATTCCCGCCGCCGATCGCGCGGTCGACACCGCGATCGACGACGACACGATCCTCGACCTCGTCTATGCCGCGTCGCGCATCCCGATGGACGACATCCGAGCGAACCGCGGAACCGTCCACGACCACAATCCGGTGCGCGTCGTCGAGGCCGATCCCGATGCCGATGCACGATTCGCCGTGGCTCCGGCTGATGTCGTCACCGAGCTCGGTCAGGTGGCAGCTGAAGGAGACGGCGCGGCAACGCTCGCCGGATACTCCGCCGCTGAGTACCCGTTCCGGCTCGCGAGTCGACGCTTGAAGCACGTCCTCAATTCGCTCGGTCGCGAGCTCTCGGTCCTGGCCAAGGCGGGCACCACGAATGAAGCCCACCTCCATCCCGATGACCTCGCCGAGCTGGGCGTCGACGAGGGTGACCTGATCCGCATCACTTCACCTCACGGCGAGATCATCGGCGTCGCCGCCGCCGGCGACGACGTGAAGCGGGGCGTGGTGTCGATGTCGCACGCATGGGGTCTGGGCTCGGATCGCGAGGCGGATGTCCGAACCGAGGGCGTCGCCACCAACGCGCTGAGCGCCACGGACGACGGCTACGACCCGATCACGGGCATGGCCGTACAGAGTGCGATTCCGGTGAGGATCAGTCCGTCGCGGTGAAGAAGTCGGCGCGAGCGATTCCTTCGTCGTCGTAGACCGGCTCGGAGAGATCGCACCGATACTTGCGCACGTCGCCGCCGGTGCGCTCGAACGATCGCAACACACCTCGCATCGATGTGTAGTTGGGATGCACGAAGTGTGCGGCCAATGTCGCCTCGTCCTCCCAGAGCTCGTACACGTGGATCTGCCGGTCCTCACACGGGTCGGCGGTGAAGACGTAGGCGAGGCACCCGGGCTCGTCGTCACGAGTGGCCTGCTGGGCATCGGCCCCCGCCGCCACCGCGCCGTCGCGGTTCTCCTTGTCGACGAATTCGAGATAGCCGGCGATGACGATCATTGGTCTCCTTGGGATTTCCAGAGATCCATGGCCGACCCACCGCTCACGCAGTGGTCCATGGTCTCGTGGTACTTGGTCGGCTTGCATTCGCGGCTCGAGAAGATGTTCTGGCGATAGGCCATCGACTGCGCTGTGGCCCCGACTTCGCCAAAGACGAACAGATCCTCCTCGACGACACTCTTGAGTTCAGCCCATCGAACCTTGGCGGCGTCGAGGTAGGCGGCATAGCCCGGATCGTCGTCGCCCTCGGGCCCGTAGACGAGCTCCCAGCAGATGAACCGGGTCTCATCGACCGACAGCGGAATCGGCTGAAACACCTGGATCTGATCCGGATTGTTGTTGAACACGGTGTTCGGGAACACCACGTAGTGGCAGATGCTGTATTGCTGATGATCGCCACTCTCGGCCAACGCCTCCCGGTGCTGGTGCCGCGGCACGAACATCATCGAGTTGGGCCCGCTGAGATGAAAGCTGGTGTCGCGGGCGGCCCGCGTGAAGTCGGGGTCGACATGGTGCAGTTCGGTGACGTGGTACACCTCGTTGAATCCGTCGACGACGGCCTTGTAGTTGACCGGAAGGTCGTAGACGAGCTTGTCGAGGAGAACCATGCCGTCCATCTCGAACCGGCCGAGGTCGGTCGTGATGTCGGGGCCTATCCAGTCGCGCAGCGCGGGAGCGTCGTCGCCGGCGAGGTTGATCCACACCCAGCCGCCCCACTCTTCAGCCGCCACCTTCGGCGATCGCAGACCATCGAGATGGGCGGGGTCGAAGTCGTCTCGCTCGGGCACGCCGACCAGATCGCCGGTCTGGTCGTAGACCCAGCCGTGCCATGGGCAGGTGAAGCGGCGCGTGCACCCCGAAGTTTCACCCTTGGTGAGTCGAGCGCCGCGGTGCTGACAGACATTGTGAAAACCCGCCACCGACCCGTCGGGCTGTCGGCTCACCACCACGGTCTCGCCATGGCCTTCGTAGAGCAGCCAGTCGCCGGCCGCGACCATCTCGCTGCCCCTCCCCGCGATCATCCACGAAGCCCGCAGCACGGTCTCGCGCTCGCGTTCGAACCGAGCAGGGTCGCGATACAGGTCGGCGTCGAGCGTGGAGCCCGCAACGCCGGGCAGCGCGACGACCGTCTCTCCCAGCCGAGCCGGAGCATCACCGCGTGTGGGCTGAAACACCACGATGCTCTCTCCCATCGGTTCGGCTCGTTGAGCGACGATAATTGATCAGTCAGTATGTTGGTCAACCCGACGCGGATTCCCCATGAATGGACAACTGTGCGCGCTGCGCTGATCACCGGAACTCGCGAAGTGGAGATTCGGGAGTTTCCCGAGCCGACGCCCACCGCTGGCGGCGTGGTCGTCGATGTCGCCTATTGCGGCATCTGCGGAACCGACCTCCACGCCTACACCTCTGGGCGCGACTACCGGCCGTCGATCTGCGGTCACGAATGGACCGGCACAGTGTCGGCCATCGGCCGCGACGTGCAGCGTTACTCCGAGGGTGATCGGGTGATCGTGGCCGTCCCGCCGCCCTGCGGACGATGCGAGGCTTGCGAGGCAGAGTTGCCCGCCTACTGCATCACGGCGTTGAACTTCGCTCTCGGGCGCGATCCCGATGCCCCCGAGCACGGCGGTTTCGCGCCCCGGATCGCGGTCAACCAGGACCGAATCGTCGCCGCGCACCCCGATCTCAGTTTCGAGACCTTGGCCCAGGTCGAGCCGGTCACGGTCTCGCTTCATGCCGTGCGTCGGTCCGGCATCGTCGAAGGCCAGACTGCGGTGATCCAGGGAGCGGGACCAGTAGGACTCACCACGCTCCAGTGCGTGGCCGCGGCCGGTGCCGGCAACATCGTTGTCATCGAGCCGGGCGACGCGCGAAGGGCACTCGCCACCTCTTTGGGCGCCACCCACGTGGCGACACCTGACGGGGCGAGCGAACTGATCCTTTCGCTCACCAACGGACTCGGTGCCGACATCGTCTACGAGTGCGTCGGGGCGCCCACCACAGTGCAGTCCGCCGTCGAACTCGCTCGACGCGGTGGCTCGATGTGTCTGATCGGGCTGGCCCATGGCGACGTGTCGATCAACCCCAGCACCTGGCTGCGCAAGGAAATCACCGTCACGTCGGCCCTCGCCTATCTCCATGAGGAGTTCGAGATGACGATGAACATGATCGCCAACGGCGAGATCCAGGTCGACGCACTCCACACCTCGACCACCCGGCTCGATGGCCTGGGGTCCACGCTCGACGAACTCGCATCAGGCACCAGCGACCAGACCAAGGTGCTGCTGAACCCGAACTGGGACTAGCGCCCCTCGACTTGCCCGGCCTCGCGGTACATGCCCTGCGGGCCGGTGTTGAAGCGATTGGCAGCCACCCCGGACGAGGTGTGGCCGGCGTCGACGACGAGACAGTGGCCGGTGACATAGCGCGACTCTTCCGACGCCAAATACACAGCGGCGTTGGCAATGTCGGCCGGGAAGCCGGCCACGCCGAGGAGCGAACGAGAGGTGATGTGTTCGGTCACGGCATCGTGCTCATCGGGATCGCTGCCGTGCACGCTCGCCGTCATCGCGGTGACCGTGTTGCCCGGCGCGATCGCGTTGACCCGGATGCCGTGGGGACCAAGCTCGTTGGCGACCGACTTGGTCATACCCACAACGCCGTGTTTCGCGGTCGTGTAGAGGTGGGGTCCCAACCCTCCGAGCACACCAGCCGTGCTCGCCGTCGACAAGATCACGCCGCTGCCCTGCGGAATCATGACCCGAGCAGCGTGCTTCGTACCGAAGAACACTCCCTTGAGGAGGATGCCGACCGTGAGGTCCCACGCTTCGGCCGACAGCTCGGCAATCGAGCCAACCGCACCGACGATGCCGGCGTTGTTGAACATGATGTCGAGTTTCCCAAATCGCTCGACCGCCAGGTCGACCGCACCAGCCACGTCGGACTCGACCGTCACGTTCGTCTCGTGGAACGCGGCAGCGTCACCGAAACGGTCAGCAATGGCTTGACCCGCGTCGATCTGAAGATCGGCGACCACGACTCGGGCACCCTCGGCGATGAACGCTTCGACCGTTCCCGCGCCGATTCCACTCGCCCCGCCGGTGACGACGGCTACCTTTCCGTCCAGACGACCCATGACACCGCTCTCACTGCGTAGAGATTGTTGCGTGGGAGAGAATGACCACAGATGCCGACAATCCGCAAGCCGCGCGAGCTGACCAGCGATGAGCTCGTACTCAGTCACTTCACACTCGGACGCCACCACGACATCAAGAACCGGCTCGATGCCGCGGCAGCCGCCGACTGCCGCGCGATCGGGATCTACATCCGCGACTATCAGCGGCTTGAAGCCGAAGGGGTCGCTCCGGATCAGCTGAGCGAAATGCTCGACGAGCGGGATCTGTGTCTCGCGGAGATCGAAGCACTACGCGGCTGGGCACCGCCGGAGGGCTCGTTGACGGATGACTACCACGACCAGGAGACCGCGGCCTTTCGCATCGCCGACGCCTTCGAGTGCCGCTACGTGCAAGCAATCGGCCCGGTAGCCGAAGACCCGACCGTCGCGGCGGCAGGATTCGCCGCGCTCTGTGACCGCGCCGCCGAGCACGGTCTCGTCGTGGGCCTGGAGTTCCTGCCCTTCACGAACGTGATCACGGCATGCGATGCGCTCGCCATCGTCGACGCCGCCGACAGGCCCAACGGAGGCGTGTGCGTCGACATCTGGCACCACACGCGCGGCGCCAACGACCTCGATCTCATCCGTTCGATACCTGGCGACCGGGTGATGGGGATTCAACTCAGCGACGGCCCACTCGAACCGACGCTCGACAGCTACTACGAAGACTGCCTCCGCACCCGGGTCGCCCCCGGCGATGGCGCGATGGACGTCGCCGGTTTCCTCGAGGCGGTCCGCTCGACGGGCACATCGGTGCCCCTCAGCCTCGAAGTGTGCAACGACGACACCTGGGACCGCGACGCCACCGACTTCGTGGTGGCCGCCGCGACCGGATTGCGGGCGTTCCTCTGACCTTCCGCAGTCGCGCTGTTAGCGAACTCAGCGGGGGCGGCGGGTGAAGCGGTCAGGAGCGAAGGCGGCTTCGATTCGCTGGGTCGAGTCCCACGAGTGCACGACGGTGCGCGCGGCGATGCGCCACGATCCGTCCTGCTCGGTGAAGCGGTCCTGGTACTCGCCCTCGAAGGTGACGAGCACGAGGCCATTCTCGTCTCGCCCAACGTGTTCGGCTCGCACGTAGGTGACGACGTCGGCTTCCGTGTCGCTCACGAAATCGATGGCTGGATCGCCGGTGGAGTGCTGGGTTGCCTCCCACTTCGTCGACAACGACTCCGCGGCATAGGCCGCGAAGTCGTGGCCCGTCCCCACGAAACTGCCGTGATCGTCAGTGCCGTCGGCGTGATAGGCCGACGCCGTGAGCGCAACATCGCAACGGTCGATGCCATGGCAGTAGTCGATCAGCCGCCGACGAATCTCTCGCTCGGCCATCAGTGTGTTCAGCTCGCTCATCCCCATAATTGATCGCTAGGTTAGTTCCTGATGTCGAAGCAAGTTCCCGTCGCCGAAGGCGTCTTCACCTGGCCGAGCGACACGCCGCGCCTGATCGCCGCCCGCTGCACCGAGTGCGACAACCACATGTTTCCGATGCAGGACGACTGTCCGCGCTGCAGCGGCGCATCCACCGAGCAGGTCGAACTCAGTCCCACGGGCACCCTGTGGACCTGGACGGTGCAGAACTACCCGCCGAAGTCGCCGCCCTACGCCGGCAATGTCGATCCCGCCACCTTCGAGCCCTATGGCGTCGGCTACATCGACATCGACGGCAAGGTCCGAGTCGAGTCTCGCCTCACCGTTTCCGAACCGGCCGATCTCGAGATCGGCATGAAACTCGAACTCGTGATCGATCCGCTCTACGTGAACGACGATGGCGACGAAGTCGTCACCTTCGCCTTCGCGCCCGCAAGCGCAGCCACCGGAGAAGCCTCATGAGCACATCGAGCGACGACGTCGCCATCATCGGCATCGGCATGCACGAGTTCGGCCGCCACGACGGCGTCTCCGGCATCGATCAAGGCGTGATCTCGGTGCGACGAGCGCTCGCCGATGCGGGCGTGGAATGGCGCGACGTCGAGTTCGCCTTCGGTGGCAGCAAGGACGGCGGCGCAGCCGACACGATGGTCAGCAAGCTCGGCCTGACGGGATTGCAGTTCATCAACGTCGCCAACGGGTGTGCGACCGGTGGGTCCGCCCTGTTCTCGGCCTACAACTCGATCAAGGCGGGCATGTTCGACATCGGCATGGCCGTCGGCTTCGACAAGCACGAGCGTGGCGCCTTCCGAATCGACCTGGCGTCGCATGGCCTCGAGGAGTGGTACGGCGAGTCGGGCCTTGCCCTCACCACGCAGTTCTTCGGCATGAAGCTCAACCGCTACATGCACGACTACGGCATCACCGAACCCACGCTCGCCAAGGTCGCCGAGAAGGCGTTTCGCAACGGCTCGATGAACCCCATGGCCTGGCGGCGGCGCGCCATGAGTGAAACAGAGATCGCCGAGTCGGCCATGCTCTCCTACCCGCTCACGCAGTACATGTTCTGCTCGCCGGGCGAGGGCGGTGTGGCTCTCATTCTCTGCCGAGCCGACAAGGCCAAGGACTACACCGACACGCCGATCTACCTCAACGCGGCCGCGGTTCGGTCCCGCAAGTTCGGGTCGTTCGAGGTCATGGCTCCCCACCTCGCGCCGGAGCGCACCGACGGACCCACGGTCGACGCATCGAAGGCGGCGTTCGAGATGGCCGGCATGGGTCCCGACGACATGGACCTCGCGCAGTTGCAGGACACCGAGGTCGGCGCCGAGATCATGCACATGGCGGAGAACGGATTCTGTGAGCACGGTGAGCAAGAACACATGATCGCCATGGGCGAGACCGAAATCGGCGGCCGCTTCCCGGTCAACACCGACGGTGGCTGCCTTGCCAACGGCGAGCCGGTGGGTGCGTCGGGCCTACGTCAGGTCTACGAAAACGTGCTGCAACTCCGTGGCCAGGCCGGACCTCGCCAGGTGCCGAACGATCCCAAGACCGCCTACACGCATGTCTACGGCGCTCCGGGCATCTCCGGCGTCACCATTCTCAGCCGGTAGTCGATCCAATGGCTGCACCGCGATGACCAAGGTCCGCTCGGTCGACCTCGGCAGCTCGTTTCTCCCGTCGCTCGAGGGAGTCTGCGAGCTGCTTCTCGTTCGGCACGGTGAGCAGAAGTTCGTGGCCGACATGCCGCTGGCCGAGGGCGTCGACGCACCCCTCACCGACCTCGGCCGACAACAAGCCACCGCGGTGGGGCAACGATTCGCCGACCTGTCGATCGATGCCATCTACAGCTCGACCATGCAACGGGCCCGAGACACCGGGCTCGCGGTCGCGGCCCACCACGAGATGGAAGTTGTCCAGCGAGAAGCCCTTGTCGAGATCCATCTGTGGCAGGACCTCCCCCAGCACAAGGGTTTGCTCGAGGCGCTCGGCGGAGACGAACTACGACGCATCATGCGCGAGGCAAACCGCAGCCGCCGCTGGGATTCCTACCCTCACGCCGAACCTCGAGTCGACTTCCGCCGCCGGGTTGTCACCGAGCTCGACGCGATCGCCGCCGACCACGTGAATCAGCGCGTCGTCGTCGCCTGCCACGGCGGCGTCATCAACGCCTACCTGGCCCACATCATGGAGACCGACCTCGACACGGTCTGCACGGTCCACCACACCTCAGTCACCACGGTGCGGGCGATGGACGACCTGCGCCGGGTCGTGCAGATCAACGACCACGAACACGTGAAGTCGTTCCAGACCACGATCAACCCGATCAACGCGGCATGACCTGCAGCCGGGAGTCTCAGTCGATGATCACATCGACTTCGGTCTCGTCGTCGTTGCACTGCAGCTCATACACGCGGACATCCACCGCGGCGGGCGGACCGCCGTGGGCCCCGGTCGCCACATCGAATGCCGCGCCGTGGAGCGGACACATCACGCTCCCGCCCCTCAGCCGACCGCCGCTGAGTGGCGCCCGGGCGTGGGTGCAGCGATCGTCGAGCGCATGTAGTGCGCCGTCGACGCGACAGACGAGCACGCCGTTGGGCCCCACGTCGGCGAAACACCGCATCTCCCCTTCGCCGAGAGCTGACAGGTCACCGAGATGCATGGATGCAGCGTACGGAGATCCATCGTGAACGCCCAAGACCGCTGCCCCGGGCCGAGCGCCCGCGACATCATCCTGGGCGACAGCACGCCCACCCCCGCCGCGCTGCTCACAGAATCGCCGGTCACCCTCGGCTCGGCCCCCGTCGGCGTCGACAGCTACGTCTCGCCCGAGGTCGCTCGGGCCGAGCACGAACACATGTGGTCGCGGGTCTGGCAGTGGGCTTGCCGCGAGGAACACATCCCCGAAAGCGGCGACTACGTCGTCTACGACATCGGTGATCGCTCGGCGATCGTCGTGCGGGGTGACGACGGCCGGATCCGCGCCTTCCCCAACTCCTGCCTGCATCGGGCAACGCAGCTCAAGCCGGCCGGCACCATGGGGTTCAGCACTCAGATCCGGTGCCCCTTCCACGGCTGGACCTGGGACGCCAACGGCGACATGGCCGATCTGCCCTGTCCGTGGGACTTCCCCGAGGTCGACCCCGAGAACAGCCCCCTGCCCCAGATCAGGGTCGACACCTGGGGCGGCTTCGTCTTCGTGAACTGGGACGACGAGGCACGTCCGCTGCAGGACCACCTCGGCGTGCTGCCCGACCACTTCGAGCAATGGGCGCTCGAGGATCGCTACGTCGAGATCCACATCCGCAAGCGACTCCCGGCCAATTGGAAGGCCGCCCAGGAGGCCTTCCTGGAGGCGTACCACATCCTCGAAACCCACTCGCAGTCGATCGCGACCGCGGGCGATGCCAACGCGGTCTACGACATCTTCGACGAGAACGTCAGTCGTTTCATCCACACGGCGGCGACCACGAGTCCCCATGTGCCAGAGGATCAGCGCCCCACCGAGGAAGAGATTCTCGAGCTCCTGCTCGCCCGGAAATTCCCCGACCAACCCGTGCCGGAGATCCCCGACGGCCAGCGCGCCCGCGATGTGTACGCCCGCTTCATGCAGACACTCCTCGGCGAGAAGTACGACAAGGACTTCTCGGGTCTCTCGATCAGCGAGACCATCGACTCGATCGAGTACTTCCTTTTCCCGAATGCCTTCTTCTTCCCGGGCCTCCAATATCCGATGGCGTATCGCTTCCGGCCGGACGGCGACGACGTCGACAGCACGATCTTTGATCTTCTGATCCTGCGGCCGACGCCCGACAACGGGCCGCGCCCGGCCCC
>Ga0315336_1000527_pt1 | contig 102839 bp, 98 predicted proteins | sample ASW5metaG_FD_204512 | JGI IMG/M metagenome (GOLD analysis project Ga0315336, IMG submission 204512) | Ammonia-oxidizing marine archaeal communities from Monterey Bay, California, United States - ASW #5 | ecosystem: Environmental > Aquatic > Marine > Intertidal zone | place: USA: California...
CGGCGACACACAACGCCGTGATGGTCAAAAATCCGCCAACCAACAGAGGCAAATTGAAAAAGCGCCCAAGCGACTGCTCTCCGGCCTGCGCCTTAGCGCCTTGCCTCTCCATTGTTACGTCTAAATTCGCCATTCGGAATCCTCCCAGAGCTTCTTAAGTTCTCACGCAACTATGATATGAGTTATTCAATGAGCATTATTCATCGAAATAGGATTGCGCAAATTGACATAGATCAGCACTTTCCTTCGCGTTGGCGTAAGAATGCACGGCTGATTTTACAGTGACCGTCCGGTTAGTCAATTTGGAAACTCAAAAAAGCCAGTGGCGAGCTGTCCGTCGACATTCCCGCAACCTGCTGAATATCAATAATTATATTGGGCGCAGCTGTTGACCAATTCAGCCGTGTGTGAGATTGGCGCATCGCGCCTGGTCTGATTAAAGTAACATTGCGCGATGGGTGCACTATAGTTACAAATAGTTATTCATAATTGGTTGGAGGATCGACTCAGTCCATTCTGTTTGGGTTGGATTTTGCGAGCCGCCACAAGCCTGTATCTGATATCCGAATATTCACCCGATACTGCCAAGGCAAGAACCGCCTGAATGCCCGATGAGATTGTCGCAATTCGAGATTCTATCCATCAGGGGCAAGTGTGATCTCAGAATCGTGCCGCCCGGGCAGCCGGCGTCCGTGCCCCAAATATAGTTGGGGTCAATTTGCCAATTGAGATCTAACATTCAGCTGCTTGCGTTGTCCGATCGCGGCACCCGAAGAATTGTCGAACCGGTAATCACGAATAGAGCACTCCTATGGCTAGAGCACGCGCTGCAGACTATGACGAGAAAAGTCAGATCATTCTTGATACTGCCGCAGAACTGATATCTGCCAGTGGATTTGACCGTACTTCGATGGCTTCCATTGCTAAGTCCTGTGGGGTGTCAAAAGCCTTGCTCTACCATTATTACCCGGACAAGGACTCCATCCTCTTCGACATCATTTGCAGCCATCTGGACCATTTGATTGACTTGATCGAGAGCGCCGATCGAGGGACGGCATCGCCCATAGCCCGGCTGCACGGCATGGTCGGGAAACTGCTGGAAGCCTATCGTTATTCCGCCGACAAGCATCAGGCTCAAATCAGCAATCTGCGATTGTTATCTGAAGAGCATCAGAACATTGTGAGAAAAAAAGAACGGCGGTTGGCTCAAATTTTTGCCGAAGCAATTGCCGAGGCATGTCCGCGCCTCAAATTGAATCCTGATCTCATCATGCCCGTAACCATGAGCCTCTTCAGCATGCTCAATTGGCAGTACATGTGGTTTAGGGAAACTGGTCCGATAACGCGAGCCCAGTACGCGGAGTTGGCGACACAGATGATAATCTCTGGCGTTGAAAACTTTGATCGCTCGGTAAGTTCGCTCGAGCGGGCGGCCGAATGAACCTGTAGATATGCTGGCGGACCTGAATGGGTTGCTTCAAATTTCTGGAGACGGGTCCCGCATGCCAGCGGCAGAGGCCACACAGTGGCGCCTGTCACAAATCCACTCAACTGCTCAGCGCCGTTTCATGATCCCGTCCATTACGAGCAGGCTTGCTTGGTGGGCCAGTGTTTCCACGGAGAGCTTGTCAGTGTTGACCCATTCGAGGGTCCAGTTGAGCGCACCGAGTATCAGCGTGCGCAGCTGTGCGATTGCGATGTCGGTGCGTATTTCGCCGGCCTCTTGCCCGTCCCGCAATAGGGTGTCCCAATAGTCTCCATAGTCCTGTCTAAGGCGGCGATGCTTGGCCTTCACGTCGTCGGGCAACTGGCCATAGATTCGGAAGTTTGCCGACGTGTAGTCGTTTTTCTCGAGCAGCGCTTGGAGATGTGCGGTGATCGCGCATTCGATCCGCGTGCGGTAGCTCGCATCTGGACCGGCGTCGCTCACGGCTTGTTTGACGGCGTCAAAAACGAACCTGACGCCCCGATCGAGCACCTCATCGAGGATCTCTTCCTTTGAACCGAAATGGTAGTAGATGCTGCCGGCCTTCATGTTGGCCGCGTCGGCTATCTGACGCAGGGTGGTCGCGACATAACCTTGATTGCGGAGCAGGCGCGCGGCGGCATTGAGGATCAGCGTTCGTGAAACAGCCGACTTTCGCCCGCCGGAGCCCTGCTCGTCTTTGCTCGAAATATGACGCATTGCCGATCGCCTGCCGTGACCCAATCCATGCTGGAAATTCTAACAATCATTAGGTAGACCAACCAGACATTTGCCTGATGCCGTTGTCCGATTGGCCGCCTGGCGCGGCTAATCTCGGGGCTCGGGCAAGCAGAGCCTTTATGCCTTGGGAGTGAATGATGCGAGGATTGGAAGGCCGTACGGCGCTCGTCACTGGCGGTGCAAGCGGCATTGGGCGAGCAACTTGTCTTCGTCTTGCCGAAGAGGGTTGCAGCCTTGGGGTGTTCGACCTTAATGGGGACGGCGCCAAGGAGACGGTTCAGCAGATAGTGGCGGCCGGTGGCCGGGCAAGCGCGCACTGTGTCGATATCGCCGATTTCGACGCCGTCAAGCAAGGCGTGGAGTCCTTGCAAGCCGATACGGGCACCATCGACATTCTCGTCAACAATGCGGGTTGGGATGCCATCGCTCCGTTTCTTGAAACCGATTTTGGGCTTTGGAAGAAGGTGATCGACATCAATCTGTATGGCTCGCTGCATATGCACTATGCGGTCCTGCCGGGTATGGTGGAGCGCCAACGGGGCAAAGTGGTCAACATCTCGTCGGATGCCGGCCGGGTCGGATCATCGGGTGAGGCGGTTTATTCGGCGGCCAAGGGCGGCATCATCGCCTTCACCAAGACGCTCGCCCGCGAACTGGCGCGGTCCAACGTTAAGCTCAACACCGTCTGTCCCGGTCCCACGGACACGCCGCTTTTTGCGGAAGTGGCGGGCCAGGGTGAGGCTGGAGCGAAAATCGCCGAGGGACTCAAACGCGCCATACCGATGAAGCGGCTGGGCCAACCCGACGACTACCCCGGCGTCATCGCCTTTCTGGCGAGCAGCGATGCCGATTTTATCACCGGACAAACAATCAGCGTCTCAGGCGGTCTCACGATGCACGGCTGATTGTCATGCCGGTTGGCGAGGAGCGCCGTCTTTCAAATAGCTTGGATCGTCGGGCAGGCTCACAGCCATGGGGCAAGGCGGATTCACTTGGCGTCAGGTTGACCAAGCTTGCCATCGGGCCAATCGAGCGCAATGCCCGCCATCGACTTGCTCCGCCACACGACGTGGCCCTCGATCGGTTGCGAGAAGCCTTGGGGTGTTAGCAAAAGTTGATCGGGAAGATCATGGATGTGCTTGGCGACCAACCTGCAGCCGTCGGGACACACGTCGCGGATCAGGCATTCGATAGAATCGTTGCCGTTGGAATCCGTAATATGAGCCGGAATACTGACGTTTTTGCGTTCATCCAATCGGTTTTCGTTTTTTTATTCGACATTGGACTTCACCTCGCAACGCGCCGACGCGGGCCCGGTTGGACGTCATTAGTGGGCCACTTGCTTGCATCATAGCAAATGGCACCAAGTAGACTAAAATTTATGGACTTCTCTGCTCGAAATCTGTGGCAGCTAACGCCGGACAAACCGGCCGTCCGGCCAGATTGAGCGTTGCCAAGCCGATTTCCCGTTTCAATCGTTGTTGTGATGTTGAAATAATCAATAAATGATCGACTCGCGACGATACAATTCGAAATATAAATCTAGGCTTTGCGCCTGCCAATAAAATTGTGGAAATGCAATCGGGTTGCGAATTTAGAGGACTTCGATACGGCGGACCACCTTTGCAAGGATGGTGGTGGAGTGGGATTCGTCGAATGAAATTGTGGGGTAATCCTTATTGAGCGGGACCCGCTCGAATTTCTCATTATCCCCACAGCGTACGTCGTGCGGGCGATGCATCATCAATACGGGACTTTCGTTGTCCTCAACCTTGGCGATGACGAATTCGCCGGGCTCAACCGGTGCGCTGGGGTCGCAGATAATGATGTCCCCCGGTTGAAAGCGCGGGAACATACAATCGTTCTCGACCCGTAGCGCGAAGGATCTTGGTCCCAAGGACGTATCGCCTACGATGAAGCCTTCGCTGGTTTTGGCGGAGCGAATATTTTTTGCGTTATTTGCGCTTCCCACGATCGTCCAACTGACAAGCGGGATCAATTTTTGTTCTAGCGGCGACCCATTGACGCCAAGCGTATCGCGATCAGTGCTGATCAATTCGGCGGGACGCGTTTCACCATATCCCAGCCAAACCTGTTCAACTCCAATCGAAGCGGCCAACCGCTCCGGGACGTCGCCACGGGGATTGTCCACGTCGCCGCGCATATATTTGTTGATGCGGTCGTAGTTGATGCCAGAGCGGCGCGAAAGCTCCTGCTTCGTCCAGCCGAGCTCCTTTACCCTTTGGTTTAAGCGATCGCTTCAATGCATCTCGAACCATGAATTCAACTTCGAATTGAATATTTGATTTGGGAATAACGAGATCAAGCTATCAAAAACGATAGGTCGAGCTTTGGGGTTTTCGGCGAACGAAAAAAACACGACGATTTGAAAATTCGGCAGAGAAAAAAAGGATCCGATCCCGGATTGCCTAGGGCGCAACCAGCCCCAATTGAATGGCGTTGACGAGGGCTTGTTCCCGGGTCCGGGCTCTGAGCTTGCGGCGGGCATTTGCGATATGAAATGCCACTGTAACCGGCTTGATGTTTATGCGCTCTGCGATCAGGTCGTTACGAAATCCTCGCGACAGCCCCAGCAGGCATTCACGTTCCCGCGAGGTGAGCCCGACGCTTACGGCCCACTCTTGTTTTGTGAGAGTTCGGATGCGGTTGAATGCCGCAATCGATCCCATATGGATCGCCATGCTGCGGTCTTTGTACAGGCGTTGGAATTCGCGGGCGCCGAGTTCCGTACCGAAGTTGAAAAATCCAGATTCCCGCATCGAGCCGGTGTGGACGGGCATCGCGACCATGGAGCTGACCCCTTCGCTCGCAAGATCCTCCAGAAAATGCCGCCGGGGCGCACTCAGGTCGGAGTTTCGAGTTTCGAATGCACTACCGGTAAAGCGAGGCGTCACATTTTTTCGGCAATGCTCCATCAGTGGGGCGTCATCGGGATAGACGTTTTCCTGCCAATACTGATGTATCCGGTCCGGCGTCGTCCACAGCGATAGCGGGTCCTCCCCGTCCAATCCCACAGTAATGGCTACGTGGCTGGCACCTCAGCCGCCCATGTGCGCAAACTTCTTGGCCAACACGTCGAAGATGGCAGTCGAGCTATTAAGGCTTGTCAGGAAATCGAGTAGCTGTTTGTCCAAAGGTGTATCTTGCATGGATCAATTATGGTCTGCGTTGGAAAACTAGCCAAGCACAAAGCGATTCTTGTGAGCCGCTGACGAGCGCCCGGATTTTCGCCGTTGTCTGTCTGGATGTTCAATTTGCGGAATCAGGCGGGCTGCGTTCTGGCCTATCGCTTGGATTTGTTTGTTTGCTCGCGGGCGGGCGCCAATTTTTTACGGTTAAAATTTTGTTAACCCTTGAAACTTATATGGGGAATCCACTCCTTTGTGGAAACCTAAACGGGGGAAACCGCACATGGCGCACGACTTCGTTCTCGCTGGCCCGCTGTGGGATCAATTGAGCTCCGACCAGCAAACGGCAATCAGCGACATTTTCGTCAACTTTCTCGACGAGTTCGGCGTGCCCACCAGCGACGAGGCTTGCCAGTCGAGCGCGCTCGTTTTCGCGATGATGGCGTCTTCACTGCTGGCGCAGATGAGCCCGGAATCGATAGAGCGCGCCTTCGGCGATATCGACGTCTCACTGCGCATCAACACCAAGGCGTCCATGCGCTTCATGCGGCAGGAGTCACGAGAACTCGGCGCGCATATGGTGAAGCACTAGGGCGTTGGGATTGATCGATGCTGCGTCGTCTGCCTGCCGGCCTATTTTGCGTCGGCGGCTCGGGCGGTGGTTCCGGTTGACGTCTTGCACGGTTTCCCGGCGGCGTGGCACTGAAACAGCCCCTCTTTGCCGATAGTCTTGCATTCGATTTTGGTGCTGCGGGCAAAATGCCACTGGGCGAAGTCCTCGCCGTGCTGTATCGCCGCTTCGGTCCAATTTCGGATGGCGTTGATCTCGGCAATCGTTGTCAGCGTGTGCGGGTATCCCGGGATCTCGATTTTTTCCTTACAGCCTTGTTCCTCAGGCTTGCCCTTGGCCAAGACGGCGGCCGGCGCGGCGCAAAACGCTACGAGCACGACAACGGCGGTGAGCAAACGGGGCGTCATAGGTGTCTCCCTAGCGAACCAGCTGACAGGTGGCGCATCCTAGCAAAGGGATATTGCAAGTCCCTTAAATCCCGGCAATGAATCATCGAATTTGGGCAGAAACATCAGTGCCGTTTAGCGCTTGAACTGTCGATGCGGTTCAGGAAGGAAAAGGCGGCCAGCGCCTCATCGTTCGGGTGGGTGCTGGAAGCGTTCGGCCTGGCTGTGAGCATGCCGCGCACGGCAGCCAGCGGCAGGGCGTCGCAAACCTCCCAGATCGCGTCGAAGGCAAGAACGCCAAGACGCGCGGTCTGCGGCGCGTCGGTTTCGAACAGGTCGAGACCATCGCATTTGCCCGGTTCGCGGCGCATCACGTCGCCTGACCAGCACATCGAACCACCCAGGATCAACTGCTCGTGGGCGTCCAGCAGACAGGACTTGTTGGCCCAGCGGGCAAGTTCGCCCGTCTGCCTTGCGCCGTTTAACGTGACGAGCGTTTGAGTTAGTTCGCGCAGCGCCTGGCTTGGCTGGGCATGCGAAATGATGGCTTTGACGGCGACGCCGCGGGCCTTCAGTTCATCGGCACAATCGATGAGCGCGCGCACAACCGGTGATTTCGGCGAGCGGGCGATGATGGAAATGTTGCGGTCGTCGTGTCGGGCGTCGGGCTGCTCGTCGAGCCATTCGAGATAGCGTTCGAAAATTTTGTTGTGGTGGCCAAGGTTGGTGTTGGCGGTTGTGATTTCTGTTTGTCTCACTTGCGAAAGCAGTCCCATGATGGTGCCCCAGACCTCCCGGTTGCGTCGATTTGATTGTGTTCGCCGGCTCTGAGCGCCGGTACATGCAATCATTAGGCGCTGCGGGTTAAGGAAGCCTTGATAAGCGTACGTTTTTGGGAAAGGGCGCCGGGTGCTTGCTATCCATCGCTGGAACGAACGATTAGACAGCTCCGCCGTTGCCCCCGCCATTGCCCGGCCGGCCGCTTGGCCGCGTCAGGGCGGGCACGTTGTAATGGGCTGCCGGCGGGGTCGCTGCCGGTTCACGATGGGGCTCATCGCGGCCGCTGCCGTTCAGGGCATCGCCGTTTGATTGGCTTGACGTTGGGGTCGAGCCGAGCACCGCGTCCAGCACCAGCTTCGACCAGGCGCCACGGCGGAAACGATAGAGGCGAAACAGCGATTCTCCGGCAAATTGACTGCCCTGTTTTTCGAGCTTGCGGCGGAAGACGAAGGACGGCGGCAGCAAGGCGCGATCGACGATGCCCTTGCCTTCGAGGCTGACGAAGAGGTTGGCCAGATAACGTGCATCGGAGCGTTTGGCGCTGAGCGGAATGGCGGCGTAATAGTCGCCCAGAAAATCGAAAACCACGTGCTGGAAGATTTCAAACTCGTGCGCCAGGCCCGTTTGGTGGGTGTCGTGGAAGCGGCCGAGGATTTCGGACATTGGCCCCTCGCGGGCGTCGCGGGCCAGGGACACCAACATTTGGAAACGGTTGATGGGCCGATTGACCGAAACGAGCAGGATGCAGAAATCGACAAATATGGCGATGAACAGAGGGATGTAATCGCGCGATCCAAGCCCCGGTTCCTCGTTCAGGGCGCTCACTTGGGGCAATGGGCCGTTTTGAGCCGTCGAGACGGCGCGTTTTTGTAGCACGCGCAGCTCGTCGGGGCTGGGGGGAAGCTCGAAACTCAGGATTCCAATCACCGTGGTCGTCAGCCGTCGAAAGGCTTCGACGATCGCCTCGGCGCCTTCGACTGCGGCGACGTCTGTGTTCTCGATAACCGGCAGTCCGTCGATCGCCTTGACGGACCCCCGCAGCGCCGTTTGCAATTGGATGTCCGGGCAGGCGAAAGCGCCGCCTGAGGCATCCTTGAACTGGGTCTTCTCGGCGCGGACCGCCAACATGTTGCGCTGTTCAATCAACTGGGGGTCGCTGCGAAGTGCGTTGAAGCGCGCAACGGTGAGGTCGAGGCGCCGGTTGAGGCTGCGCAGGAAGTTGTTGCGGGTGCCGGTCTTGGCATCGACGGTCCCGGCATCGTTGGAAAGTACCTTGGAGAGGTCGGCGTTCAGCGCATCGAAATCCTTGGCAACAGCGGCCGTCCGCGTGCCGATGAACTGCGAGACGAAGGCGAAGGTGGTGGCGTCGGCGTCGCGCAGCCGCCGGCGCGGGCCGTTGCCGGGCTTCGAGTTGGGGCAGGTGTTGCCTTTTTCGCGCTCGTCCACTGCTTTGGCGCGCGACATCGTTGCGAGGGAATCGAGCGTTGCGCCAAGCTGTTCGAGCCGCAATTGGCCCTGTTGCAGGACGCCTTGGACTTGGGTGATGGCGGCTTCGGCCGAACGCGTTGCTTCTGCGCGCGCTTCGAGAAATTTCCAGAAATAGCCGAAGCCGAAGCCAACGGAGATCAGCGTCAGGAATACGTAGCCGAAAATGTAGAGCGTGCGCAGCCACCAGGAGACGGGCGAGAACAGTGTGTCGAGGATGTAGATGATCATCAGCATCAGGGTCGCTACGGCGAAGGCGATGGCGATGCGGTAGATCAGGCCAATGTCGCCCGTGTTCGCCGAGATCAGCTCCAGCATGCCCGAATAGGTGGCGAACCAGGAGACAAGCCCCAGGCAGGTGATCAGAAACACCTTGGTGAGACTGGGAAAGACGGCGCGCAGGCGCTGCCAGGTTTCGTTACCGGATTCCAGAGCATCCATGGCGCGCTCGAGGCGTGCCGATTGGTCCGCCCGGGGTTGCTTTGGCGATGCGGCGTCGCGATCCAGAGTGGGCTCGTGGCGTGAACCGGTCATGGGCTGTCTCTTTCGTTGGCGGGATGGTGAAAGGATGCGTGTTGTTCGTCCGATCGCAACCGGGGTGGCTGCGGGGTGGCGGGTAGGGCGTCGGGCGCTGGCTTGTTGGCGGCCACTTCGGCCAGATCGGCCAGCAGCGCGCGCAACAACGGTTCGGTCGCCGAGCCGGCATAAAGATCTCGCGCCCAGGGTTGTGATGGATTGCCCGTGCCAACCAGCACGACGTAGGAATAGGCCGCGCCGGTCGCGAACTTGATGCCGCCCGTCACCCAAAGATCGACCGTGTCGTAAGCGCTTGGGTCCATGGAGCCGGTGCCACTTGTGCCCGTTTTGGCGAAGTGAAGCACCACGTCGGCGCGTTCGCTGGCGCACCAGTCGGCAAGCCGCCGCAGCGTCCCGTGGCGATAGCAGATTGGCGCCGAAAGCAACCGTGCGAGAAATGGCCGGCCGTGGGGCTTGATCACGCTTTCGAGTGGGCGCGGCGCGGTGTTTTTGGAGCCGCCTCGATGGGCATGCAGTAAGCTGGGTAGGGGCGATGTCGCCTCAATGCCTGTTAGGGCATTGAGCACGGTTCCAGCCATCCGATGGACGGTGCGCGGGCTGGCTGCGAGGTGGCCGACGACGAGTGCGGTCTCGGGCGGTGTGGTGCGGTCTGCGAGCGTGAGGCCGAAGTCGGTCATGACACGGGTCAGCCGCGGCGCGCCAATCTGGTGCAGGCGCCATTCGAGCGGCCGGTTGAGGGAACAGGCAAAGGCGACCTCGGCCTTGCGCCGCCGGCGTTGTTGTCCGCGCTTACAGGCTTCGAGCCCGGTCTTTGGCGCTGCCGTATCGAGATAGCCGGTATCGGGCGCGTCGCGCCCCTCGTTTGCGATCGCAATCGCGGCGCCAATTTTTGCCAGCGAGGCGATGAAGCGGCCTTCGCGTTCTGGTCGGTAGCGCCCGGTCGCGGCGTCGCGGGCGCGGGCGGATCCGAAATAGGCGGCGGTGAAATTGGATTCGTAATAACGCACGATCCGGCCTTCGCGGTCGGCCGCCGCCACGACGATGTCGGGCACCCGAAGCCGTTTGCCGGCCTTACCTTTGCGGGCATGGGCCACGTCGAGTGAATAACGCGGATCGATCCGCCCTCTGTGCCGGGCCTGCATTTGTGCCAGAGCGGCGTGCACCTGCTGGCGGAACTGCAGGTTCTTGGCCACGTCGAGGGTGAGCTCAATCCTGTCAACGTGATTGCGCCAAGCAAATCCGTGGGTGTTCTTTAGCTCGTCGCGCACGCCGTATTTGGCCGATGGGATCAACGCGTTGGAGAGTCGAATCGGATTGGCTCGGGCGCGGTTCGCAGAAGCCGGCACCAAGGCTTGCAAGGCTTCGGCGATCGCCGGAGGCGTTTTGGGCGCCGGAACTTTTTGGGCCAAACGCTCCAAGTCTTGGGCAACGGCGGCGTGGGCGTTCGTGGCCGCGATCAGCTGGTCGGCGCAGTAGCGCGCGCGCTTGGAGACGATCCTGCGCCAGGAGCGTTCGCGCAGTCTGTTCAATCGCGGTCCGCCTTGGAGCATGATGATCGGTTGATTGACGGCAGCAGCCAAGACGAACTGTTCGGCCAGGCTCAAGGCGCCGGCGCCTTTGCCGAAGACGATCAGGCTGGCCTGTTCGAGCCCATAGAGCGCCTGACCACCGGTGCGTTGTGCGTGCGGGAAGTGGTTTGCCGACCACCGCTTGAGGGGCGTGATGTCGCCGCCCTTGGTGAGCTCCCAATGGATCACCGGCGCCAGCCACCACTCCATGGCCTTGCGGTTGAGCTTTTCGAGCACGCTCTCCCTGCTGCTCGGCGGCGTCTTGAAAAAGATCCGGGCAAGCTGCATCGAAAGCGTCGATCCGCCGACGCCAAGTTGCGGGCGCCCGTTCTGAATTGAACGTTTCAGGGTCGACCAGGGTATTTTCAAAACCCCCAATAGATCGATGCCGAAGGGATTGATCAGTCCGCCCAGATGGCGGTCTTCTTGCAGTGCCAGGCAGCGCCAATAGGCGTCGGGCACTTCGCCCACATGCAGCGACTTGTGGTCGGGATAAGCGATGTAGTCGGGCAGCTCGATGGGCCTGCCCGTATGGTTGAAGTCACGCTCGCTGTCGAGCACGGGGTCGATGATGCCGACGAACCGCGCGTCCTTGTCGTAGATGGCAGTTCCAAGGGAGCGCTCGTTGGCATAGTGCAACACCTCGCCCATCCAGACTTGGCCGGTGATGCCGCGCAGCGGCGCATAGACATAGACCAGGACGAACGCAAAAACGATGTAGAGGACGAGCGGGGCGGTGAGGAGCCGCAGGCGGCCCAGGCGGGGATTGAACAGAACAGCCGAATCAAACAAGCGGAAAGCGTGCAGGGGAATCGCGATCAGTGTCTCCACCAATCGGGCTGCGATACGCAGAATAGCTAACATTGAGCCGCCGGTACGCCTTGTTAGGGACCAGCCCCCACTAAACATGTGTGGTCGAATTGGGCAATTTAAAGGGCGTGGGCGCATTCGCGCCACCTGCGCGTATCCGCACCAAGCCGCCTTTTGGCGGGTGGCCCTAAGCTGAAGGGATGCCGAACTGGGAGAGCGGGATGAATTGAACGGCTTCGCCCTGCCTGACGCTCGCGGTCTCCTCGGCGATTTCAATCAGGCCGTCGGCGGCGCGCAGCGACGAAATAAGGCCTGAGCCGTCACGCTCGAATTTGCCGACCGCCACGCCGCCATCTGCGCCTGTCGTCAGAAACCCGCGCCAGAACTCGCGCCGGCCGGTCTTCTTCTTGGGTACCGCAAATGCCGCCGGCAGGGGGTAGTGCACCGGTTCGGGCCAGGCGCCGCCGGCCAGGCGCACCAGCACCGGGCGCACGTAAAGCAGAAAACAGACAAAGACGGCGACCGGGTTGCCCGGCAGTCCCATGATCAGGCTGTCGCCGATCTGGCCAAAGGCCATAGGCCGGCCGGGTTTGACGGCGATCTGCCACATATGAAGGTCGCCCAGTGCATCCATCGTGTCGACGACGTAATCTTCCTCGCCGCGGCTGGCGCCCCCGCTGGTGATCACCACGTCGCAAGTCTCGGACGCCTCTTTCAGATTTTTCTCGACCGCTTCGCGCGTGTCGCCCAGAACGCCGAGATCATCGCATTGGGCGCCCGCGGCCTCGATCAGGCCGCGCAGCATCGGCGCATTGGCGTCGTAGACTTGGCCGGGTCCAAGAGGTGCGCCGGCCCGCACGATCTCGTCGCCGGTCGAGACGACCGCGACCTTGAGCGGTGCGTGACAAGCAAGACTGGCCTGTCCCGCCGAGGCCGCCGTGGCTACGTCTTGGGGCCGCAGCCGCTGGCCCTCTTTGAGCAACACCTCGCCGAGCTTTACGTCCTCGCCGGCCAGCCGGCAATTGGCGCCCGCCTTGAGCCCGGCAGGAACAATGACGACCGTGGTGCCATCGCGGGCTTCGGTGTCGGTGTCCTCTTGCATGACCACCGTATCGAGGTCTTGCGGCATCGTGGCACCAGTGAAGATGCGCACGGCGCTGCCCTTGGGCAGGTCGAGGCTCTCGGCCGGACCCGCCGCCACGCGGCCGGCTATGGGGAAGCTGGTTCCCGCACTAGCGTCATAGTCGCCATAGGCAAAGGCATAACCGTCCACGGCTGCGTTGTCGTGGGCGGGGATCGGGCGGGGCGCCTTCACCGCCTGGGCCAGGTATCGCCCGGTGGCGGCCTCGAGCGCGACTTCTTCTTGCTCGACCACAGGCGCGATGCGCTCGCGCAGGATGGCAAGCGCCTCTGCGTGGGAGAGCCGGTCTTCATCGTGCAAAAAGCAGTCGTCGCGCAGTTTTCGGGTCATCGGGGATGGACTTGGGTTCACGTGAAACGTCTCGGGCGCGAACCGATCATAGGAGCGGGCGGGCGATGGGGCCAGCCCGGTTTGCGAGCGGGCGCGATGGCCGGCCTCAGCAGACCTCTGGTTCCCGGCCGGTGCCAGGCCGGGGACCAGTATGTGAGGCGCCTCTAAAACTCGATTTCGGCGTTGTATTTGAATGCGACGTCGGAGGTGTTGTCATTCAGGCCGAACAGCAGGCCGAAGGTCATCTCGAATTCCGGGCCCTCTTCGGCTTCTTCGTGGCCGTCATGACCGTGCTCGCCTTCGCCCAATTTCAAATAGACGACCGGTCCCGCCCGGTGGATTTCAGGCTGATTGCCCGGCAGGTCGGCCCCGATATCTTTGAAGGTGCCATAGCTTTCCAGGCCAAAGGCCACGCGCTCGCCGGTCTTGTGCTTGACCTGCACAGCGTAATTGAGATTCCAGTGGTCGGGCTCCTCTTCGATCGAGATCACGCCGCTCTTGTTCTCGACCTCTTGGATATCGAATTCGTATTTGGGAAACAGATTGACCGTGGCCGACAGGGGCCCCCGGACTGCCTTCAAGATCGGGCCGAACTCCAATTCGGACTCGTCCTTGCCGTTGAGAAGATTTTCGCCATAGGAGACAAAAATGCCGGCGCCGATGCCGTCACCCTCCAACGGCAAGAGCTCCAAAATGCTCTGAATTTCGATTTCTTTGAGTTTGAGTGAGTCGAAGCTGCCGTCGCTGGCGCGCTTCTGTTCGAACTCGGCCTCGACCTTCATGGCCCACCAATCGGTCACTCCGTAATAGATCTCTAGCTCGTGGTCCTGCCGAATCGCGCTGTTGGGAAGGCTCGGAAGGCCGCTGTAATAGGCGCCATAAAGTTCGATCTCGGCGTCGCCTTTATGGACCTGGGGCTGCCTGACTTCGAATTGGGCGTGGGCTTGGCCACTCAAAACAAACATACCGACAATGCCGGATATGGCGGCCGCGGCAATTGGATACTTCGACAACATATTCATTTCAGTCATTCCCATCAGTTGAGTTGGATAGCGGTTGCTCTGCCCGGCGATCAGGCTGTTGGTGGATATCAATTGGCCAAAGAAAAGACGTCGTCTGGCGGCAACGTCAACATTAGTGGGAGGATGACGGAGGCTTTTCTTGGAATATGATGCAAAAATGCAGCATTTTTCTTTAATTAGAACAATTATAACAGAAATGCTTCTAGAACAGGCCATTTAATCTGGAATTATAATGATTCTAAACACAGTTCTAATTAGAATCATTCCAGTTAGACTTGAGCTTGGCGCGCCAAAACGTAGGACCAAGGAGGCCGTGCCCCGCCACGTCGGGCGCCGGGTTCACGTCGAATTGCTCCTTATGCTACCGTTGCCGTTTCCTGGACCAAGCGCGTGACGTGTGGCGTTTGCGAATGATCGAGATTTGGGCCCATTGGGGGAGGCAGGCATGAGGTACAGGTTTGCGATCCTCGCCGTTGGCGTCTTGGCCATGTGCCTGCCGTGGGGAGCGAGCAACATCTCCGCCGCTCAACATTCGTCCTTCGTTGGTGCCAATCGCGCCGAGGCGGGTTGGGACACAAGCTCAAGGCGGCGCGCGGCCGGTTATTATGCCTACCGGCGCCATTACCGCCGAACCTATGGCTGGTATGGCGCTTGGCGCCCCTACCGGCGTTACGTCTATCGTTGCCGCCGGTTCAGCTATCAGTGCTCTTACCGACCCGTCCGCAACTTTGTGAGCGAGAGCATATATTCCGCCTATGGCCATGTCGGTTTTCGACAGGGCACAGTGGACACTCGGGGCAGTGAGGCAATCGCCGCCGTCGGTGTGCCGCCGGCCCGGCTCGGCCGATATTACGTCTATCCGGAGATGCGGGATTCGCGGAATGTCACGAAATCCGGATTGCTGGACAAAGCTATCTATGCCGGCCAACGGGTGAGGCTTTACGAAGAGTCGGGTGGGTTTGGCAGGATTTCATCGCCCGGTCGCTCAGGGCGTTGGGTGCGGCTGGGGGCGGTCATCGCCGAGTAGCCCGGACCCGTTGGGCGCCGGCTTAAGTCCGCGCCTCACGCCCATCACAGGCAAGCAACGTTTCGGCCGCCATCAAATCCTCACGTGTGTTGACGTTGAAGAAGGGATCGAAGGCGCGGCCTCCCAGCGTCCGCTCTGCGAAATCCACGACCGCGCAATCGTGATTGTCGGTCCAGGAGATGATACGCCGCATGCCCGTTTTGAGCGCATTGGCCAAATCGTCGGCAAGCGCAATGGGCCACAATCCGAATGTGGGGTGGGTTTGGCCGCCACATGCGGCAAGCGCGATCGCTGGATAGCGTCCATCGATGCCCGCCATCAGACGGGCGACCAGGTCATCTGGAAAGAGTGGTGAATCGCCTGCAGCCGTTACGACCCAACGGGCGTCGCTCTCGCGGCGCGCCCAGTCGAGGCCTGCGAGCACACCGGCCAACGGGCCGGCGTGATCGCCCACGGGATCGGGGACGACGGTGAGGCCATAGGCGGAAAACCGCGCCGGATCGCCGTTGGCGTTCAAGATAAGCGCGCTCACTTGGGGCGTAAGGCGTTCGACCGCATGGTCCAGCATCGGCTTGCCTGCCAACGCCGAGAGCGTTTTATCGCCACCGCCGAAACGGCGCGATTGGCCGCCCGCGAGCAGTACGCCAATGACGGGTTCTTGGTTCATCTGGTTTCCTTCACCCGCCTGCCAAGCAATGCGTAAACTTATATATATTCATAATATCGTATAGATGGGTGGCGAGCCCAGGATTTTTGTGATCAAGTGGCGGAAAGACGATCGCCAGGCCGCAACCGTTCACAGCGCGGCGCGAAACTCAATGGGAGTGGGGTCAACTGATATGACTGAAACGATTGACAAGGAACAGGTTCTTGACGCGCTCAAGCGGGTAAAAGGCCCCGATTTGGATGGCAATATCGTCGATTTGGGGCTCGTTTCCGAGATTGTCGTGCACAACGCCAAAGTCTATTTCTCCATTAAAGTCGATCCCGCACGGGCTGAAGAACTGGAACCCTTGCGCCAAGCATCAGAGCAGGCGGTCAAGGAATTGGGCGATGTTGAAGAGGTGGCGGCTACGCTGACGGCCGACCGCGAGCAGGGCGCCTCAGGCGGCAATGGCGCTGGCGGCGCGCCTGCGGGACAGGCGCCTGCTCGGCAAAGCTCGGCGATGGGTGCCCCGGGCCGCGGCGATTCCGTTCACATGGCGCTGGTTCCCGGCGTCAAGCAAATCATCGCCGTGGCCTCTGGCAAGGGCGGCGTCGGGAAGTCCACGACCGCCGTCAATCTGGCACTGGCGCTGCAGGCAAATGGCCACTCGGTGGGCATCTTCGATGCCGACGTCTACGGACCATCGCTTCCCCGGCTGTTGGGGGTGTTCGGACACCCTCAGGCGACGTCCGATGGCGAACTCGAGCCGATGGAAGGACATGGCCTCAAAGTGATGTCCATGGGCTTCTTGGTCGAAGAGGACACACCGATGATCTGGCGCGGCCCGATGGTGGTCTCCGCGCTCAATCAAATGCTGAAGGACGTCGCCTGGGGCGAGCTCGACGTGCTCGTTGTCGATATGCCGCCCGGCACCGGCGACGTGCAGCTCACAATGGCACAGCAGGTGCCGTTGGCGGGTGCGGTCATCGTTTCGACTCCGCAAGACTTGGCGCTGATCGACGCGCGCAAGGGGCTCAATATGTTTCGCAAGGTCTCCGTGCCGGTGCTCGGCATCGTCGAGAATATGAGCTTCTTCCTGTGCCCCAAATGCGGCGAGCGGTCGGAGATATTCGGCCATGGCGGAGCCGAGCAGGAGGCCAAGACGCTCGATTTGCCGTTCTTGGGAGGCGTGCCGCTTCACATGGATATCCGCGAGACGTCCGACAGCGGACAGCCGGTTGTCGCCAGCGCGCCGGAGTCCGAACAGGCCAAGATCTATCGCGAGATCGCGGCCAAGGTCTGGGAAGAACTCGAAAAGAACCAATCGCAATCGGACCGCGCGGCGCCTAAAATCGTGGTTGAAAGCTAGCGCTAGGCCAAGCTTGGCGCGAGTTGGGGTGCTGGCTGGTTGCTCTCGTGAGAGACGCCTTCGCTGGCGTCTAGCCGCTGCAAGCGTTTGACCGTATCGGCCATGGAGGCGGGCCGCCCGAACAGATAGCCCTGGGCGAAATTGCAGCCCAATTCGCGCAGCAACGTCGCCTGAGCCGGTGTCTCAACGCCTTCGGCGAAGATATCGATGTCCAGGGCGTGTCCGAGGTCGATGATGCAGCGCACGATTGCCTGCGCACCCTCGTCGCGGTCCAGACGGTTCACGAAGCAGCGATCGAGTTTGATTGTCGTTAGCGGAAACCGCGATATGTAGCTCAAGCTCGAATAGCCGGTGCCGAAGTCATCCATGGCGATGCCGACTCCCAGCTCGCGCAACTTCTTGAACTCGCCCAATATGTCCTCGGCGTCGGACATCAACAAGCTTTCGGTGATTTCAATTTCCAGCTTTTCGGGCGGCAGGCCGCTCTCTTTGAGCGCATCCGAGACGAGGTCGAATACGCTGACGCGCTCGAATTGGACCGGCGAGAGATTGACGGCGATGTTGCGCGGTTCTGGCCATTTGGCCGCGTCGCGGCAGGCCCGCCGCAAGATCCATTCGCCCAGCGGCACGATCAGCTCGGTTTCTTCCGCGATGGGTATGAAATAGGCGGGCGAGACTGCGCCGTGATCGGGATGGAACCAACGCACCAATGCCTCGTGACCGCATATCTTGTCGCCTCGCAGGTCGATCTTCGGCTGGTAGTGCATGTCGAAGCCGTTATTGGCGATTGCGTTGCGCATTTCCTTCTCGCGCTGCCGGCGCTCGAGATAGGCCGTATCCAAGGCAGGCTCGAAATAGCGCACCACGTTGAAGCCGTCGGAATAGGCGTTTTTCACCGCCACTTCGGCTTTGCGCAACAGTGTGGCGGCGTCCTTTGCGTCGGATGGGGCGGTGGCTATGCCCATGCAGACCGTGCACGAAATGTCTTCACCATTAACCAGGTACGTCCGGCCCAATCCCGCCTGCAGTTCGCCGACAAGACGCTCAGTGGTTTCGCGGTCGGCGCTTTCCAGCGCGATGGCGAATTCGTCGCCGTCCATGCGTCCTATCGTGAGCTGCTCGCCGGCGATGCGGCGCATGCGCCGCGAGATCACCTGCAGCAATGCATCGCCGGTGGCGTGGCCCAGAGTCTCAATGATTTCGTTGTGTCGATCAACGTCAACGCAGATGAGCGAAATCGAGTCGATCATTTCGTTGGCGTTGTCGAACCAGTCGTTCAGGTGGTCGCTGAAGGCTTCGCGGTTTAGCAAGCCGGTCAATTTGTCATGCCGAGAGAGGTAGCGGATTTGCGCTTCGGCCTTCCATTGCTGATGGATCTTAAGGCCGACGATCAGAGTCGGGACGCCCACCGCGACGATGATCAGCGCGGCGGTAACGGCGGCGATCAGGCCGAAGGCCTTGCTCATTTCGGCGGCTTGCCGTGTCAGATCTACAAAGGAGCGCACGGAACCAAGGAAGGTATCGCCGTTTTTGACGGGAATGGTGACCACGGCATAGCGCGTCGGCCAGCCGCCCTCCGGTTGCCGGATCACCTGAGTGATTGGCCCGTCGGGGGCCTCGTGCTTGGTTGGACCCAGAAAGGGCGAGTCGACGGCGTTGGTAATGTCGCCGATCTCGGCGCTGACGCTGGTGTGGATCAGATTGCCGCGTTGGTCGAAAAGTTCGAAGCGAAAAATCGGACTCAATTTTCCCATAAGCAGAAAGATCTGCTTCGTTTCGGCGCCCACCTGACGCTCGATGAAGATCTTTCTAAGATCGCGGGACTCGTGTTTTAGGTGGTCGGACCAGCGTGCCGCGACGGTCTCGCCGTGATTGGCGAGCTGGGTTTCGATGATGACGGTGGCTGTCTTGGTGCCTGCCAAAATGGCGACCGCGCCCAACAGCGCGAGGCCGAGTATAACCGTAAGCTCCTTTAACAGAGAATGCTTTGACATACTCACGGCTGGGCCCCTGCCCGGCAGCTAAAACCAGTACAACTCGCCAAGCCTTAGTGAATGAAGGTAAATATCGCGATAACGCGGTGATGGGGGCAAGACGTTTGGCGGGCCGTCGAAAGACTATGCAAGTCGAACGGAAAACTTCGGGCGGTGATCGACCTTGTCCAAGGGTTGAAGAACCTGCCCGGCTACCGCTATCCGCCCGTCATCGACATGTGGCGGGATACGGCGGGGCGTTTCGTGCGGCGATCGATGATGAAATCGTGGCCCTTGGGTTTGCGGGCGATCGCCGCGTCGATCGCTTGGTTGAGCAGGCCGTCATCGGGGCTGGCGCGCAAGGGCGTGCGCAGATCCGCCGCGTCTTCCTGTCCAAGACACATATAAAGTGTTCCGGTGCAGGTGAGGCGGACACGGTTGCAGGATTCGCAGAAATTATGGGTCATCGGCGTGATGAAGCCAATCCGTCCGCCAGTTTCCTCGACTTCCACATAGCGTGCCGGTCCGCCCGTCCTGTAGGGGATGTCGCGCAAGCTCCAATTGTCCAATAGCCGGGCGCGCACGATCGAGAGCGGCAAATATTGATCGACACGGTCTGCGTCGATCTCGCCCAGCGGCATGGTTTCGATCAATGTCAGGTCTGCGCCGCGGCCATGACACCAGCGGACCATATCGTCAATTTCATCGTCATTGACGCCCTTGAGCGCGACGGCGTTGATTTTCACCTGCAGGCCTGCTTCTTGCGCAGCGTCGATGCCCTCCATGACCTTGCCGAAATCACCCCAGCGGGTGATGGCGCGGAATTTTTGCTCATTCAGGGTATCGAGCGAAATATTGACGCGCTTGACGCCGCAATCTTTCAGTTCGCCGGCAAAACGGGGCAGCTGGCTGCCGTTCGTGGTCAGGGTGAGCTCCTCGAGATGTCCACTTTCCAGATGCTTGCCGAGGGAGTGGAACAACCACATGATGTTTTTGCGCACCAGCGGCTCGCCGCCGGTGATGCGCAGCTTTTTGACGCCCTTGGCGATGAAGGCCGAGCATAGCCGGTTAAGCTCCTCGAGGCTCAACAGGTCCTTTTTCGGCAGAAAAGTCATGTTTTCCGACATGCAATAAACGCAGCGGAAATCGCACCTGTCGGTCACCGACACTCTAATATAGGAGACGTGCCGTCCGAAGGGATCGATCATCTCGGATTCGCTGGCAATGACTTTTCTCTGAACATTCATACCAGGCAACGCTCCACGACTGATCTGACCCGTGACGGATACATCACTGCACCAAGATCAATTACCGAACTGGACCAAGCTCGAAATATCTTAGCAGGGGCGAGCGTGCGGTCAATTGCCTGCCCATGGGCGGATGCCAGTCGCGTTGGGTCGGTGCAACCTCGCTGCAGGCCGACAGAGGCTTCTTGCCAGGTAACGAAATTTTGGTTCGTTTGGTGTTGAGTGGCCCAATGGTCCAGCGACGCCCCACATCTTCGCCTCTCGGCGTCATAAGCGTGCGATCGGTCGGTATGGTCGTGCTTATCTGTCTGGGACTGGCGGTATTTGCGGGTCTCATCTGGAATGCGGTGAGCCAGAAACCACCGCGCGCCCAGGAGGCGTGCCGTGTGCCCGAGCCCGTGTGTGGCGCCGTGGCCTCGGTCTTTCGCATCAGCGCCCATGATCCCTTTGCCAGTGCGGTGCGAATTTCGGCGGATGAACTCGTCACCAGCAAGCGCGTGGTGCTCGACCGCGAGCAAGTGCTGGTTCATTTACCGGACGGCCAATCGATCGAGGGCGAAGTGGTGCCGAGCGCCTTTGGCGGCGATCTCGCATTGATCCGCGCCCGGTTGCCCGAGGGGCCGGCGCTGAAGGTTTCGGACAGAAGTGGCGGCGTCTTGCACATCGTGGCTTTGGACCGAGCCTCGCGAGCCATCGCGGCGACGCCGGCCGGTGAAGCGATCATGCCGCTGCACGCAACTGCGCCTGGCGCTCATCTCCATCACACCGTGCCCGCTCAGCGCGGCAGCTCGGGCGGCGCGCTGGTCGATGACGAGGGCGGCTTGGTGGCTATCCAGACATTGTCCGGCCGGCAGCGGTCGGAGGCGGTGCCGGCGCGCCAAATCGCCGTGCTCACGCAAGCAAGCGGAGCCCATCAGAAAACCGCCAGCCAGCATCGGGGCAAGGCCTACCGCACGTGCATGGCAATCGCCGGCCAGGCAACGCGCGTGAGCGATGTGTTGCCCGACAACATCGCCAAGGAGATGATCACCGCCTGCCTCGACAGCGGTGCGCGCGACCTGATCGAAGAGGCGGGGAAAATTCTCTCGAAAAGCCGCATGCAGGATAAGGCCGCGGCGCTTTTTGCTCGCGCGCTGGAAATCGATCCCAACGCCATTGATGCGCATTTGGGGCGCTCGATCGTCTTGGGGATACAGGGCCGGCACCGTGAGGCGTTGGTTGATGTGCGATGGATGCTCGATGCCGCGCCGTGGGACCGGGATGTGCAGCGCGCTGCCTTGCAGGCTTCCAAGGCGGCAAGCGACCGAGCGCTTATCGCCCGAACGCTGGCCTTGATCGCCAAACATGATCCCACAGCCCTCGAGGCGGCCAAAAGTTTTGTCGGCGTTACCAACGCGCCGCTGCCACGACTGTGAGCAGACCGTACTTTCGACCAGCTTGAATTGGCGGGGTCGCGGACCTAGGTTGTCGATCGTACACTTACAGGGTCGCGGCGGAGACCAGTCCCGCTGGCCGGATATTCTCGCGAGCCCCCATTAGAAACGGACAGCCATGACACATGACGCCGAACCCTGGCCCACGGAAATTCGTCTAGCCAAGGACAAGAGCGTGCTGCATGTCAGCTTCGATGACGGACAGATGTTCGACCTGGTGGCCGAATATCTGCGCGTCAACAGTCCGAGCGCCGAAGTCCAAGGTCATGGTCCCGACCAGCGCAAGACAATTGCGGGCAAGCGCGACATAACCATTTCCGATCTCGAACAAATTGGAAATTACGCGGTCAAGATCCGCTTCGCCGATGGTCACGACACCGGCCTTTTCTCCTGGTCGTATTTGTATGAACTGGGTGAAACCTATCAGGCGCGCTGGTCGATGTATCTCGAAGAGCTGAAAGCCAAGGGCTTGGCGCGGGACTAGCTTTTGCGGTTATTCGATTCATGACTGCGGCAAAGCGCTGAAGGCGTTTCTCAGGCAGTCGAAAAGAATGCATCGCCGGTCCCCAACAGCTTGTCGTCGGGCGAGCCGACAATGGCCGCGTCTTTGTCGGTGTAATCAATCGCGCTGAGGATATGACGTATGACGTTGAGACGCGTGCGGCGCTTGTCGTTGGCGCGGATCACCGTCCAGGGGGCATGAGCGGTGTGGGTGTGCCTGAAAAGATCGTCGCGGGCGGCCGTATAGGCGTCCCATTTTTTGATCGCGGCGAGATCGATCTTCGTCAGTTTCCAGTGCTTCAGCGGGTCGTGGCGGCGGGCGTGAAAGCGTTTGAGCTGCATTTCCTGGCCGATGGTCAGCCACAACTTGAACAGCCGAATGCCGTCGCGCACCAGCTGAGCTTCAAAATGTGGCGCTTCTTCCAGAAATTTTTCGACTTGGTCTTCGTCACAGAAACCCATGACGCGCTCGACGCCGGCCCGGTTGTACCAGGAGCGGTCGAACAGGACCAAGTCGCCGGCAGTGGGCAAATGAGTGACGTAGCGCTGGAAATACCATTGGCCGCGTTCGGTCTCGGTCGGTTTGGTCAGCGCTACGGCTCGGGCGTGCCGCGGGTTGAGATGACGCATGACCCGGCGGATTGAGCCTCCTTTTCCAGCGGCGTCGCGGCCTTCGAACACAACGACGATGCGTTCGCCCTGCGCGCGTGCCCAACGCTGCAGTTTGAGCAGCTCGATTTGCAGCAACATAAGGTCGCGTTCGTAGGTCTTGCGCTTGAGGCGGGCGTGATAGGGAAAGCCGTCGCTGGTGAGCGCCGCCTCGGCAATATGATCTGGCAGGTCGGGTGTATCGAGATCGAAGGCCGCGAAGTCGAAGCCGCCCCCGTTGATGCTTTGCCCGTTGCCGCGCCCGTCGCTCTTGGTCATCGTCGCTCCTCGCAGTACCGGCGGCGGTCTGCTCGCCATCCCTTATCCTAAGTCAGGGGACGGCGTCGGCGATAATGAAATTGTCGCGTGATGGTGGGATATTGGCGCGCGAGCCCATTGGTCGCGGCTGCATGGGCGCTTTCCCCGGGCGCCGTGGGCACCCGGGGGTTTGGTTGTGACGTGTTTGTTAGACCCCTAGCGCGCGCCGCCGGCAATCTTGCGCAGGGTCGGGCGATTGACGCCAGACCTGCGGCGTGATTGCACCGGTTGATAGGCCACGCGGGCGTGGTGGTCGCAATAGGGTTGTCCTGGCTCCGAGGATCCACCACAAAAGTAGAAGTCCTCCTCCGAGGGGTCGCCGATCGGCCACCTGCAAGTGGTCTCACGTAAGGTCAGGATCGTACGGCGTTGCTCGGGTGGAATGTGAATCTCCTCGACTGGTTGGGGCAGTGCATCCGCCTTCGCTTCGGAATCGTAATAGGGCTTGAGAGCCGCATTGCCGAATGTCGGATAGCTCGTCCGGCCCTCGCCGCGCGATTGACTCGGCCGCCGCCGCGGCCGTGATGACTTAACCCGCGAAGTGGTTGCCCGGCCCGATAGACCAAGCCTGTGTACCTTACCAATCACCGCATTTCTTGTCACGCCGCCCAGCTGATTTGCGATCTGGCTGGCGCTCAGTCCGTCCGCCCAGAGCTTGGTCAACAGTTCGACGCGGTCGTCTGTCCACGACATGTGTTTAGCCTCCTCAAATTGTGGTGGAATCCAGCGACTCGGACTCCGCCCTCAGGCTGCGAAGCAACCTGGCTCAGTTTTCAAACTCCTATGTGAGACCCTCTATTGGCCCAGAGGAACGTGCGACATGTCGTGGCCAACAAGAGAGACGCTACTATATCAGGGAAAAGAACGGCAAGTGCCCGCCGCGGCACTCTTGGCCCTTATCCACTGTATTGTGAGATTCTGCCACGTCTGTCCCCAGAAAACAAAGGCTGCGTGGAAGAAAATTGAACAAGTGTTGGATGGATTGGCTTTTGGCACGCCAAAGCGTGCCTTGGCAGCACCTAGATAGGGTATGAGCGCGGTTGGCTTTCATTGACACCAGACCGGCGCAGTCGCTAATCTGAGGCCATTCCGCGCCGCCCACGAGGCGGCATTTTTATTTTTTGCGTGCGGTTTCGCACGCGGGATGCGTTTTTCATGTCCGCCCTGATGCCGACGTATGCGCGAAGCGCACTCGAATTCGAGCGTGGCGAGGGCGCCTGGCTGATCACCGCAGACGGTGAGCGCTATCTCGATTTCGGCGCCGGCATTGCGGTCAACGCGCTGGGCCACGCCCATCCCGCGCTGGTTGCGGCGCTGGTGGAGCAGGCCGGCAAGCTGTGGCACACCTCGAATCTCTATCGGATCGGTGCGCAGGAGCGCCTTGCCGAGCGGCTCTGCGCGGTGACATTCGCGGATCTGGTTTTTTTCGCCAATTCGGGAGCCGAGGCCATGGAATGCGCGATCAAGCTGGCGCGCAAATACCAGGCATCGCGCGGCGAAAACAAGCGCTACCGCGTCATCACCTTCGAGGGCGCTTTCCACGGGCGCACGCTCGCCATGTTGGCGGCGGGCGGCAAGCCCGAACACCTTGAGGGCTTCGGCCCGGCCGTCGAGGGTTTCGATCAGGTACCGATGGGCGATGGGGACGCGGTCGAACGCGCGATCGGTGACGACACCGCCGCGATTTTGATCGAGCCGGTTCAGGGCGAGGGCGGCGTGCAAGTAGCGCCGCGCGACTTCGTGGCTTTGCTGCGCGCGCTTTGCGACAGGCATGGGCTGATGCTGATCTTCGACGAGGTGCAGACGGGTCTGGGGCGCACGGGCCGGCTATTTGCCTATGAATGGCTCGACGTCGAGCCCGATATCATGGCCATAGCCAAGGCGCTCGGCGGTGGATTTCCGGTTGGTGCGTGCCTGGCGCGCGCGGACGTCGGAGCGGTCATGGCGCCGGGCAGCCACGGCTCTACTTTCGGCGGCAACCCGCTTGCCATGGCGGTTGCCAACGCGGTGCTCGACGTGATTCTGGAGCCCGGATTTTTGGAACACGTGCGCGAAGCGGGGCTGCACATAAAGCAAAAGCTGGCCGCCATCGCCGACGCCTATCCCGGCGTTGTCGAGTTGGTCCGCGGCGAGGGACTGTTACTCGGGCTGAAATGCGGTGTTCCGAACGGCGATCTGGTAAAGGCGCTCGCCAAGGAGAAGATGCTTGCGGTGCCGGCCGCCGATAATGTGGTGCGGTTGTTGCCGCCGTTGATCGTCGGCAACGAAGAGATCGACGAGGCCTGCGCGAGGCTAGAGCGGGCATGTGCTGGACTTTCGGGCAATGCCTGAGGTCAGCCGTTCCATCGAAAAGGCAAAGCAATGAGCACGCTGCCAACGGGCCAAAGCCATTTTCTCGACCTCAGCGCTTTCGGATCCGCCGATCTGCGTGCTTTGCTCGAGACCGCGCGCGCCATGAAGGCGGGCGCGCGCGAGGACACGATGTGGGGATTGTTGTCGGGTCGCGTGCTGGCGATGATCTTTGACAAGCCCTCGACGCGGACACGGGTCTCCTTTGATGTCGCGATGCGTCACCTTGGCGGCGAGACGATTGTGCTCAACAGCTCCGACATGCAGCTCGGCCGTGGTGAAACCATAGCTGATACCGGCCGTGTGCTGTCGCGCTATGTGGATGGCATCATGCTGCGTACGGGTCCCCACGACCATCTCGTGGAACTGGCGGACAACGCTTCCGTGCCTGTTATCAACGGGCTCACCGACCGCTCCCATCCCTGTCAGGTGATGGCCGACATCATGACCTTCGAGGAAGCCCGTGGGCCGATCGATGGCCGTCGCATCGCCTGGGTGGGAGATGTGAGCAACGTGGCGGTCTCCTGGATGGAGGCGGCAGCCATCTTTGGTTTCACGTTGGCGATCGCCGCGCCGCAAGAACTGGCCCCGCCGGAGAAAATACTCGAAGAGGTTCTGGCTGCGGGCGGCGACGTCGTGCTGTTTGACGATCCGGCAGAGGCGGTCGCTGGCGCTGATTGCGTCGTGACCGACGTCTGGGTCTCCATGGGGCAAGATGAGAGCGAGGGACGGCGCGGGCTGCTCGCGCCCTTTCAGGTGAATGCGGCGCTGATGGCCAAGGCCGAGAAGGACGCGGTGTTCATGCATTGCCTTCCCGCACATCGCGGCGACGAGGTGACCGCAGACGTTATCGATGGGCCGCAATCGGTCGTGTTCGACGAGGCCGAGAACCGGCTGCACATCCAAAAGGCAATTTTGGCGACAAGCCTGGGCAAGGCTTGAGATGGCAGAGCACGACCTGGATATGTTTATCGACAGTGCGCCGCTGCGGGACGATTGCGTGCTCCCCTATCGCGTGGTGCGTGCTTCTGCCAGCGGGCGCGTCGTGCGGCTGGGTGGCGCGCTCGATCAGGTGCTGAGCGGCCACGATTATCCCGAGCCGGTGTCGAATTTGCTGGGCCAGGCCGTCGCCGTTACCGCCTTGCTCGGTGCGTCACTCAAGATTGACGGCAAATTCATCCTGCAGACCAACACCGATGGTCCCGTCGATATGCTGGTGGCCGACTACAGGTCGCAGGGCGAATTGCGCGGCTATGCGCATTTCGATGCCGACAAGGTCGCGGCGCTCGGCAATGGCGGCGAGGTCGATATGGGCCAACTGCTGGGTCGCGGTCATCTTGCCATGACCATAGATCAGGATCCCGATACCGACCGCTATCAGGGTATCGTGGCGCTTGGGGGTGATGACTTGAATGCCGCTGCCGACACCTATTTTCGCCAGTCCGAACAGCTCCCCACCTTCATCCGCGTCGCGGTGGCCCGCCATTACGACGGCGCGCGGAGCGCTTGGACCTGGCGGGCGGGCGGCATCATCGTGCAGCAACTCACCGATGAGGGTGGCCGCGCCACCAAGGAAAGTCCTGCCCGCGGCGATTTGAGCGAAGCGGCGGAGGACTGGAACCGCGTGAACGTCCTTGCCCAGACGGTCGAGGATCATGAGCTGCTGGATCCCATGCTCGCATCCGAGCGCCTGCTCTACCGGCTGTTTCACGAGGAGCGCGTGCGCGTCTATGAGCCGCAACGGTTGACTGCCTATTGCCGCTGTTCGAAGAAGCGTGTCGAGAACATCATGCAGCGTTTTTCGGACCAAGATCTGGCCGACATGGTTGAAGGTGGCAAGATTGTCGTCACCTGTGAGTTCTGCGGCGCGGGCTACAGCTTCGCGCCCGATCATTTCAGCTGATCGCTCATGCGCCGCTGGCGTGCTGGGCCAGGCGTTCGAGAAATGCGCTGCACTCCTCGAGCTGGCTCACTTCGATGAATTCGTCGGCAATGTGGGCCTGGGCGACGTTTCCTGGGCCGCAAACGACAGCCGGCGTTTCGGCCGCCTCGAACAGCCCCGCCTCCGTGCCGTAGGAGACCGCGTTAAGGTCGTTCTGTTCCGCCAGCTTGAGGGCTAGCGAAATGGCACTGGAACCGTCCTTAGCGTTGAATGAGGGCACTTCATTGCGCTTCGTTGTGGCGATTTCTGCAGTGGGTTCAATCGCGCGCATGGCCGGCAGCAGTTTTTGTTCGGCGAACTCTTCGAGCCGGCGCGGCACCTCGGCGGGGTCAGTCGCCGGCACGTTGCGGAACTGCCAGGTGATGGCGCAATTTCCCGGCACGATGTTGACCGCCTCGCCGCCGGCGATCGTGCTGACGGCGAGCGTCGTGTGGGGCGGATCGAAGCGGGGCCCGTCATCGCGCCGGCGCAACTCGGCCGCGATGCGATCGATTTCGCCGATGAACTGCGCCGCCGCCTCGATTGCGTTGACGCCCAGATGCGGCATCGAATTGTGGGCCGCGCGGCCGATGAATTCGGTCGTGAAAGCGTGAATGCCCTTGTGCGCATCAACGACTTTCATGCTGGTCGGCTCGCCGACGACGACGATCGCGGGCCGAGGCAGGTGTTGGCCCAACTGTTCGATCATGGTGCGCACGCCGACGCAGCCCACCTCCTCGTCATGCGAAAAGGCGAGATGGATGGCGTGCTTGAGTGGGGCGGCGGTGAAATCGGGAACGGCGGCAAGCGCGCAGGCCAAAAAACCCTTCATGTCGCATGTGCCCCGGCCATAGAGCTTGCCCGCCTTCTCGTACTGCGTGAAGGGGTCGCTGCTCCAGCTCTGACCCGTGACGGGCACCACGTCCATGTGGCCCGAGAGAGCGATGCCGCCCACACCCTCCGGGCCGATGCTGGCGAACAGATTGGTCTTCTCGCCGTCGGCACTCACCACACGGGTTGCCTTGATGCCGTGACCTGCCAGATAGTCCTCGATGAAATCCGCCATCGGCAAGTTGGATTTGTGGCTGGTGGTGTCGAAGGCGACGAGGCGGGCAAGCATCTCTTTGGGCGAATAGCGGTCGCTCATGGCGCGATCAGCGCTCCTTGTCGGCGGGCTGTTTGGGGCGAGGCCGACAATGGGCCCAAGCATGGACCGAGCGCAAGAGCAGAACGGAAAATGCCGTATTGTTCGCCAAATGTTCGCGCCCGCCTCTATGATCGCCACACCTGGGTAACCATTTAAAGAGTCAGACGACGGGTTGTGCCCGATCGATCCGTATAATTGAGTGCTAAAGAGGCGTTTTTAGAAGTTCATGGATCGAGCCCCGAAATCCACCGCGCGCAAGACCGCGCCCAAACGTGCTGCCTCAAAGCGTGCGGCCGGCGCGCGTAAGCCTGCCCGCAAGTCGACCGCGCCGACGGGTCTGGACGCCCTGGTTGCCGATCTGCTGGCGCGCCCGGAGCTGAAGTGGCTGAGCGCGACCGCGCGTTCTGCGCGCGCCCGCGCGCCCGCGGCGTTCAAAACGCTGTACAGGCTGCCCGCCGACCCGCGGACCATGGGACATACCGCCAAGATCGCCGTGCCGCTGTTGGTGCTGGCGCTGGGTGCGGTTTCCTATGCCGGTCTCAAGGCCAGCCGGCCCGACATTGCCGGGCGCGACGAGCAGGAGAAGGTTTGGCCAGTGCGGGCGGCCGAAATCAAATTTTCAAACCACAGCCCTGAGATCCGCCTCTACGGCGTCACCATTCCGGGCCGCCAGGTAGAGCTGCGGGCGCTGGTTGCCGGTCAGGTGATCGAGGCCGGCAAGAACCTGCGTAGCGGTGGCGTGGTCAACGAGGGCGACGTGCTGCTTCGCATCGACCCGTTCGAATACGAAGGCGTACTGGTCGAGACCAAGGCCCAACTCGCCGAGGCCAAGGCGCGGTTCAAGGAAATCGAGGCCACCATCAAAAGCGAACAAGACGCGCTCGCCAATTCGCGCGAACAACTGGTGCTGGCAAAGCGCGATCTAGCGCGCGCCGAACCGCTGGTCGCGCGCGGGTCCGTTTCGAAGAAACTGGCCGACGACCGCCGCATGGTCGTCAGTGAGCGCAAGCAGGCGGTCGAGATGCGTTTCAACAATCTCAATATTCAGAAGGCCAGGTCCGAGCAACAGGCCGCCACGATCACCCAACTGGAGTGGAAGGTGCGTCAGGCCGAACGCAATCTTGCCGACACCGTGCTCAAGGCGCCGTTCGACGCCTATGTCAAGACCGCCAGCGCCGATCTTGGCAGGTTGCTCAACGTCAATGACGCCGTCGCTACGCTGCTCGACCGCGAGTGGATCGAAGCGCGCTTCACGCTGACCGACAGCCAATATGGGCGCATCGTCACCAAGGACACGAAGGTCACCGGTCGCACCATCAAGGTGTTGTGGCGGGTCGGCGAGGAACCGATCGAATATGAGGCGGTGATTGAGCGTGTGGCGGCCGAGATCGCTTCACAGGATGGTGGCGTCGAGGTCTATGCGCGGCTCAAGGATCCCTTGACGCCCATTCCCATTCGCTCGGGCGCCTTTGTGGAAGTCGAGGCCCGCGACCGCGCTTACACCGATGTCAGCCGGCTGCCGCAGGGTGCGCTCTATGACGGAAACAGGGTGTTCGTCATCGTCGATGGCCGCTTGGTCGAGCGCCGCGTGGAAATCGTCGGTACGTCGGGCAACGACGTACTCGTCAAGGGCGCCATTGCCGAAGGCGACCGGGTGGTGGTCACGCGCTTGAGCAATGCCGGCGAAGGGCTCGCGGTCAAGGAGCACGCTGTTCCGTGAATGATCTGAACCCGTTTCACGGTTTGATACGGCTGTTCGTGCATCACCCAACGGCCTCGAATCTGCTGATGGCGGCGCTCGTGGTCTTTGGGCTGTTCGGCGCTGTTCAACTCAACACGCAATTTTTTCCCACAATAGTGGTCCCCAGCATCACCGTGACGGTGAACTGGTCGGGAGCGAGCGCGGAGGATGTCGAAGAGAACATTCTGGATGGATTGGAGCCCGAGCTGCGTTTCCTTGACGATGTGGATGAGACGACGTCGGTGGCGCGCGAGGGGCTGGGCGTTATCGCCCTGAAGTTCGAATCTGGCACCGACATGGCCAAGGCGCTGGGCGATGTGGAACAAGCCGTCGACGGCGTGACGACAATGCCCGAGGACGCCGAAGACCCCAAAATTACGCGTATATCTTTCTTCGAACCCGTCGCCAAGATTGCGCTTTCTGGTCCATACAACGAGCAGGAACTCAAGGAATACGCCAAGAAGTTGCGTGACGGACTGCTCACGGCCGGCATCGACAAGGTCAATTTGACGGGCGCCCGTGACGAAGAAATCTGGGTGCGGGTGCGCGAGGCCGATCTGCGGCGGCTCGATCTCACGCTTGGCCAGGTGGCCGACCGGGTGCGCAATGAAACGCGCGACCATCCCTCGGGTATTCTAGAGGGCGATATAGAATTGCAGTTGCGCGCGCTTGCCGAGCGCAAGACGCCCGCGACGCTGGCGCGCATCGAGGTCAAATCGGCGGCCGGTGGCGAAAAGGTCATTCTGGGCGACATCGCCAAGGTCGAGACCCGCTTCGATCGGGACCAGGCGGTCGGTCAGCAGGAAGGCGCGCAGGCGATCGAGCTCGCCGTGATGCGCGCTGTCGGCGCAGATACCCTCAAAACAATGGCTGTGCTCGACAGCTATCTGACCGAAGCGCTGCCCAATATGCCGGCAAACCTCAAGGTCAAGAAATACGATGTGCGCGGTAAATTCGTCGAACAGCGCCTGGGCATTCTTCTCAAGAACGGCATGCAAGGGCTCGTTCTGGTGCTGGTCATTTTGTTCGTCTTTCTCGATGCCCGGGTGGCGTTCTGGGTCGCGGCCGGCATCCCGGTCGCCTTCCTGGCCACCCTTGCCGTGATGTGGGCATCGGGACAATCGATCAACATGATCTCGATGTTCGCGCTGATCATGATGCTCGGCATAATCGTCGACGATGCCATCGTTGTTGGCGAACACACCGCGACGCGCCAATCGCTGGGCGATACGCGGCTCGAGGCTGCCGAGCGCGGCGCGGTGCGCATGTTGGCGCCCGTCGTGGCCGCAACACTCACCACGATGGCGGCCTTCTTCCCGATTTTTCTGATACGCGATCAGATCGGCGACGTCATGCGGGCGATTCCGCTGGTGGCCATTTCCGTTCTGGCTGCGAGCGTGATCGAGTGCTTCCTCATTCTGCCGGGGCATCTGCGTCACGGTTTCGGCAAGATCGATCGCAGCAAGGCGGGGCTTCGCGCGGTCTTTGACGCCCGGCTGGCCACCTTCCGGGACGGCCCGTTCCGGCGCTTTGTCGAGAGCGCCTATGATTGGCGTTACACCACCGTTGCTACCAGCCTGGCATTGTTGATGCTGAGCTTTGGGCTGCTGGCGGGCGGGCGCGTCGGCTTCCACTTCTTTCCCTCCCCGGAGCCTGAGAACATCACCGCTCATATCACCTTCGCGCCGGGTACGCCGCGCGACGAGCAGCGGCTGTCTCTTGAGGCGGTCGAAGACGCGCTTAAGCGCGCCGAGGCCGGCATCGACGGCGGCGAACGGCTGGTCGAGACTGGATTTACGACACTTGGCGTTTCGGGCCGCTCGCGCGGCGACAATCTGGCTCAAATCGCGGTCCAGCTGACGCCAAGCGAGATCCGTCAGACGCCCACCAAGACCGTGATCCGGGCTTGGCAGGCGGCCGTCGCGCCGATACCAGGTGTTGATAAGGTGACGATCGTCGGGCGTCGTGGCGGCCCGCCTGGCCGCGACGTCGACATCCAGCTGCGGGACGCGTCGGTGGAGCAGTTGAAAGAAGCCGCGCTCGAATTGCGCCGCGCATTGACGCGCTTTCCCGGTCTCTCGGCAATCGACGACGACCTGCCCTATGGTCGCCAAGAACTCATTTTGGAGGTCACGCCGCGCGGCGCGGCGGCCGGCTTCACCGCCCAGTCGGTGGGACGCCAAGTGCGCGACGCCTTCGAGGGTGCGATCGCCACCAAATTTGCCCGTCAGGACGAGGAGATTACGGTCCGGGTGAAGCGGGTTCAGGAGGTTCCGGGTCATCATGCGTTGCGGCAAATCTATTTGCGCAGCCCAACCGGCCAGCGCGTGCCGCTGACCGAAGTTGTGACGATCCGCGAGAAGGCGGGGTTTTCGGTAATCCAGCGCCGCGACGGGCGTCGAACCGTGTCGGTGACGGCTGACCTCGACCAGGAGGCGGGCGACTTGAGCGATGTGCTGGCTTGGCTCGATAGGTCCGTCATGCCCGAGCTCAAGGCCAAATACGATCTCGATTACACCTATCGCGGTCGCGAGGAAGAGCGGCTGGAATCCTTCGCCGATTTGAAACTCGGCGGCATGCTCTCATTGACGCTGATTTACATCATTCTTGCCTGGGTTTTTGCCAGCTACGCCAAGCCGCTGGCCGTTATGGCAATCATCCCATTTGGCATTGTCGGCGCGATCTTCGGTCATCTGGTGATGAGCGTTCCGCTCACCATTATTTCCATGATCGGTCTGCTCGGTCTCTCAGGCATTCTGGTGAACGACTCGATCATTCTGGTGAGTCAGGTCGTGCGCCGAAGAGCCGACGGCGACGACCTTGAGGCGGCCGCCATCGGCGCCAGCCAGGACCGGTTCCGCGCCGTGTTGCTGACCTCGCTCACCACCATTGGCGGGCTGTTGCCGTTGCTGTTCGAGACCAGCCGGCAAGCGCAATTCCTCATTCCCATGGCGATCACCATGGTGTTCGGATTGGCCGCCGCCACGGCCCTTGTGTTGGTCCTGGTGCCGAGCTTGATCGGCATCGGCGGAGATTTGGGCGCGCTTGGCGGCGAATTGAAAAAGCGTCTGAGCCGCTTTCGCTCCGAGATGGCCAAACGCGCATAGCGTGTGCTGCGCATTAATGCGCTCACGGCAATTCCGCTCGTTTTACTCGCGGGCCTGCGCGGGCGCGGGCTAACGCCCGGCGGCCGGTCGGCCTTGCCGCCCATCGGGCGGAACCGAGTTTGCACTGATAACCTCGCAACGCGAGGCAAGCGCGACCGCGCACCGCCCGATCAGGGCGCCCCCGCGGAGGCCCGAGCGCTCCGCGCGAGGAACAGCCGTGAGCGAAAAAACTCCAAACGCGCCTAGCCGCGCCAAAAGCTTGGGCTGAGCAGCACGAGCACTGCGAAGATTTCAAGCCGCCCAACCAGCATCGCGGCTGAGAGCACCCATTTGGCGGCATCGGGCAGTTCTGCATAATTGCCGACCGGACCCACCATTGCGCCCAGACCAGGGCCGACATTTGCGATCGCCGAGGCGGCCGCCGAGAGGGCCGTCATCAGGTCGAGCCCCATCAGGTTGAGCAGCGTCGCGGTGGCGACGAAACAAGCCAAAAAGGCGAAGAAAAAGCCCATCACCGCGCCGGTGACACTGCGTGGAATTGGCCGGCCATTGTACTCTTCGACAAACACGCCCTTGGGGTAGATCGTTTGGCGCAGGCGGCAACGGATCGCCTGGAACATCACCTGAAAACGGAAAATCTTGATGCCGCACGACGTCGAGCCCGAACAGCCGCCGACGAACATCACGAGGAAAAATACCACCACCGCCATGGCGCTCCAGTTGTCGTAGGCGGTCGTGGTATAGCCCGTCCCGGTCATCACCGAGGTGACATTGAAAAGGACCGTGATCAGGCGCGAGGGAATCGGTTCGGGCGGCGTGGTCTGATAGGCGATCCAGGCGAGCGCTGTAAACAAGGCGAGAACGCCGAAAAACCAACGTACTTGGCTGTCGGCGAATACCACGCCGGCATTATCGCGCAGGGCGCGCAAATAAAGCACGAATGGCAGCGAGCCGACGATCATGAACAAGATCGCGATCACTTCGATCAGTTCGTTGGAAAAATAGGCCAGTGATGCGTCGTGGCTGGAAAAGCCGCCGGTCGCTATCGTCGTCATGGCGTGAACGATCGCGTCGAAGATCGACATTCCGGCAATGGCGTAACACAGGGCGCAGATGCCGGTTATCGCGCCATAGAGAATGATCAGCGAGCCCGCGATTTGGGTTGCGCGCGGCATAACCTTGCCCTCGAGCATGAAGCCCTCGACGCGGAAGAGTTGCATGCCGCCCACTTGCAGGATCGGCAGCACCGAGATCGCCATGACGATGATGCCGAGCCCGCCCAGCCATTGCAGCAGCGCGCGCCACAGCAGGATGCCGGCCGGGGTCTCGTCCAGGTTCGTCAAAACCGTTGCGCCCGTCGTGGTGATGCCCGACATCGCCTCGAAAAATGCATCCGTGTAGCTCAAGCCCATATGCGAAAAAGCAAACGGCATCGCGCCGAGCGCCGTCAGCGAAAGCCAAGACAGATTGGTCAATAGGAAGGCCTGCTTGACGCTGAAGGTCTCGGCCCGCCCCCGGTTGGCGATCGCCAGCGAGATTCCGATAAAGAGCGTCAGCAGCGCAGATGCCGCGAATACGAGCCAGTCGGCCTCGCCGATGGCAAGCTCGTAAAGCGCCGGCAGCATCATGGCGCAGCCGAGCGTCGAGAGCAGAACGCCGACGACGAGCAGGACCGGCTGGACGTCGATCAGGGGAGATAATCTAACGGTTTGGTCGCTCATGGCCCCACACGGCCCCGCGATTGCTGCGGGTCGTCAGTTGAGGGTTTGCCGCTCGAAGGGAGAATCGAGGGAAAAGGCCGGAATGTCGACATCGAATTTTGCGCCAGACTGGGTCTCCATGCCATAGGAGCCCGCCATGATGCCCGAGGGCGTGGCGAGCGGCGCGCCGGAGGTGTAGGTGAAGGACGTGCCCGGCTCGATCGTCGGCTCTTCACCGACGACGCCCTGGCCGCGCACCTCCTGCAGCTCTCCGTTGGCGTCGGTGATGCGCCAGTGGCGCGTCCGCAAGCAGACCGCCTCTTCACCCAGGTTTACGATCTCGACCGTGTAGGACCAAAAATAATAGCCCTCCGTCGGCGAAGAATGCTCGACCACATAGGCAGGTTCGACGGTCACCTTGATCTCATTGGTCGTGGCTTCGTACATGGCTCTTTGTTCTGTTTGACGCCGCCGGGCCGGCTCGGGCAACTGAGTCGGACGGTTTCTAGAGTCTAATTCCTGTAGCGGCTTGGTCAATGTCCGCGAACAGATCGACCACGTCCTCCAGACCAACCGAAATCCGCAACAATCCGTCGCCGATGCCGAGCTCGTCCCGCGCCTCGGCGCCGATGCGCTGATGGGTGGTGGTGGCAGGGTGGGTGATCAGGCTTTTGACGTCGCCCAGATTGTTCGAAATCTTGATCAGCTGAAGCGCATTCTGGAAGGCGAAGGCCGAGGCCTTGCCGCCCTTCAATTCGAAGGAGACGATTTGCCCCCCCGCCGACATCTGCTGCATTGCAAGTTCGTGCTGGGGGTGGCTGTCGTGACCTGGATAAAAAACGCGTTCCACCTCTGGGCGCTCGATCAGGAAGCGGGCCATCTGATCGGCGCTGGCGCATTGGCGCTCCAGACGGACGGTCAGGGTCTCGAGACCCTTGAGGCAGACCCAGGCGTTAAAGGGCGAAATCGAGGGGCCCATATGCTTGAGCAGATCGAAAACGTTTTTGTTGATGAAATCCTCCGCACCCATGATGACGCCGCCCAGGCAACGGCCCTGACCGTCGATATGTTTGGTGGCCGAATAGGCGACCACGTCGGCACCCAGTGCCAGCGGCTTTTGCAGCAGCGGTGTGGCGAACACATTGTCGACCGTGACGCGCGCTCCTGCGGCATGGGCGATCTCTGAGACGCGCTGGATATCGACGATCTCGAGCGTCGGGTTGGTCGGGGATTCAAAAAAGAGCGCCTTGGTGTTGGGCCGGACCGCCGCCTGCCAGGCGTCCAAGTCGCGGCCGTCGATCAGCGTCGTCTCGACGCCAAAACGGGGCAGAAGATCGTTGACGATATAGTGGCAGGATCCAAACAGGGCGCGGCCTGCAACCACGTGGTCGCCGGCCTCGAGCTGGGCCAAGAGCGCGATCGTGACCGCGGCCATGCCGGTTGCCGTGGCGCGCGCTGCGGGAGCGCCTTCGAGCATGCGCACGCGCTCCTCGAACATCGCCACCGTGGGATTTTCATAGCGTGAATAAACGAAGCCACCCGTCTCGCCCTTGAAGCGGCCTTCGGCGGATTCTGCCGTCTCGTGCACGAAGCCTGAGGTCAGGTAGAGCGCTTCGGAGGTCTCTTGGAATTCACTTCTGAGCTGCCCGCCATGGACGAGCTGGGTGGCTGTCTGCCAGCCCGAGGCGTCGGGATTGAGCTTGCTCGATGCGGCCATTGGTCGTCTCCTGGGTGGCGCGTCGCTGCTTGGCGACCGGATGCGCAATACGTGCAACACGCACAAAAAAACCCGGCCGGGCATATCGCCTCAGACCGGGTTTGCACCCTCGGCCTTTTAGCGAGTTATTTAACGTGGCTGCAAGCCGGCCGGCCAAATCACCACGTGGATGCGATTATCGCGCCTCCAGCGCTTGCGTCAAGGGGAGATGAGATGTTGGAGCCAAGTAGGAACGATATGGTTTTTCGGCCAGCCGCATCATCATCAAAGTGCCCAGAAATCTACTCCCGCCAGCCGACACGCTCGAGCTGCGGGTCTCGTTCGCCCATGGCGTAACGCGCTACGTCGCTGGCGTCGATCAGCAGCGATAATGTGTTGAGGGCGATAACCGCCAACAGCCACATGCCGAAGAAGTTGTCGGGCAGAGCGCCATCCAGGCGTGCCGCGAGCCAGATCACCAGGGCCAGCCAAGGCAGATGAGCGATCCCCAACAAGCGAACGAGGCCCAATCGGGAGAAGATGATCAATTGGACGATTGCGGCAATGAGTGCTGCCGCAAGCACGAGCCGCCCCTCGATCGTCGCCATGTAAAAGAGCAGCACGACGAAGTTGACGGCAAACAGCGCTATCACCCAACCGACCCACGGCTTGGGCAGCGTCATCATGGTGCGGGAGAAGCTCATCATCGCGTTCATGGGGAGGTCTGCTTCATGTATTCGCGGACCCCAATGCGCGTTCCCCCGAGCCCGATTCCTAAATCACGATTTTGCACGATTCTTTGACTGGCCCGTGAGCGCTTGGGCCTGTCACATTACCGAGAACGCTTTCGCCGGAGGCTTTGGTGGGCCTGAAACGGAGACATGTCATGGCGGCTCTGCGTGCCTTGTCGATCGGCCTGATCTTGGTTTTTGTAGCCACCGCCGCCGCGGGTTCGCCCGATCTGTGGCGATCGGAGGGCTGGAAAACGGACTTCGGCAAAAGCCTCATGCCGCTGTCGGAAATCGTTTCCGGCGGTGTCGGCAAGGATCAAATTCCATCGATTGACCAGCCGAAATTCGAAAAGGCCGCGGCGATATCGCGCTACGGTGACCGGGAGCCGGTGATCGAGCTGCAGGTCGGTGCGACGGCGCGGGCCTATCCTCTTAGTATTTTGACGTGGCACGAGATCGTGAACGACGTGGTCGAAGGCCGGCCGGTTGCCATCACATATTGTCCGCTGTGCAATGCCTCCAACGTCTTCGACAGACGCCTGGGGGGCCAGGTGCTGGATTTCGGCACCACCGGCAAGCTGCGCAAGTCGGATCTCGTCATGTACGACCGTCAAACCGAAACCTGGTGGCAGCAATTCACCGGCGATGCGATCGTGGGTCGCCAGAAGGGACGCAGCTTGAAGATGATCCCATCGCGCGTTGTGGCCTATTCGGATTTCCGCAAGAGACATCCAGGCGGCGACGTGCTGGTGCCGACAGATGCCTCAAGCCGCCCCTACGGGCGAAACCCTTATGTTGCCTACGACAGCGGCCAAACGCCCTACGCGCTTGTTCGCTGCCGGTTGCCGGGCAACATCAATCCGATGGCGCGCGTGGTTATTGTCAGGCGGGACGACGCGGTGGTCGCCGTCTCGCTTGATCACCTGCGAAAGAAGGGCCGCGTCGAGCTCGATGATATGAGAATCAGTTGGGTCGAGGGTGTTGCGAGCGCGCTGGATCGCGACGAGATTTCCAGGGGCCGCGAAGTGGGCGCGGTCGAAGCCGTGGACGCCGCGAGCCGAGAGATGCTGGTGGCCGATGTTACATTTGCCTTCGTGCTGTTTGCCTTTCATCCGGGCGTCCTGGTCTTGACGGATAAGGGCCGCCTAACGCTCGAAGCCCAACAGCCGGCACGGAAACAAAACAGCCGGGGCGCTTTTTAACGGCGTCCCGGCTGACCTCGCGCACGGTTTCGAGTGCGCTCGCAGACCTGACTTACATCATGCCGGAGATGTTGACCTCTTTGCCGCCGACCATGACTTTGGTTGGCACAATCATGCCACCCGCCTTCATGCCGGTGACCGTCGCGTCCTTGGCCATATAGTCGGCCAGGTTCGGCGCGGGCGCGGCCAGGGGATAGGCCGTGCCGTCGTCCAGCAGCGCCACGGGGATGCCCATTTTCGCGCATGCCGAGGCGCAATTGGCCATCTTGCCGTTCGGCGTCATGTGGTCATTGCCGGCATTGGCCTTGTTCATGGAATAACATTTCGTGTCCACAAATTTGCCGGTCCAAGTCTGGCCTTCGGCTTGTGCGGCCACTGGCGTGAGCAACAGGCCCATCAAGTGCAAAACCGATCGCGTAACGCATGGTATTTCCTCCGCGTTTGATGAACGATTTATGCCCGTGCGAAACCGGCCGGCAGGTGACGAATTAAAGGCGTATCGGTTGCGACCGTTGCATCCCTTGCCAACTGTCCCCCGGCGAGATTTGAAGTAAAAAATACACACGAACAATAAATCTGAGATGCACAGCCTAAGTCTCGGCGAATGGCGTCACAAATCAAGACCACCACACAAACAGGTAATGAGTACACACCCTATTTTTGCTTCATCAAAGTTTCGAGAAAGACTGCCGTTTTGGGATGCGCCCAAATAGTCGGGTCGAAAACAGCCCTTCTGGCGACGCCACCCTTGGGGTCGGGTATGGCCACGAATGCGCCGCTGCGGTCCAAGATAAAGGTCTGTGGCGGGCCTATCACGCCATAGGCCTTGGCGATCTTGTCGTCCTCGTCGAAAAGAACGTGATAACCGAACCGGTGCTTCGCCAAATAGGCCGACGCCTTGGCGCGGTCGTCCATGGTGTCGATGGCCACGACCTCGAAGCCGGCCGGTTTGAAGCGCTCGTAAAGCCTTTGAAAGTGCGGCATTTCATAGCGGCAGGGCGCGCACCAGCTTGCCCAGAAATTCACCAGCACCACCTTGCCGTTAAGCTCGGCAAGCGCCAGGCGCTCCTTGCCCTCCAAATAAGCTGCTTCGAAAGAAGGCGCTGCGTCGGGTTTTGGATCGGCTTTGACGGCCGCAAGGCCGAGGCCAAAGACAGCCGTCAGCGAAAGCGCTATGACGACCGCTCGGACCCGTGCGACTTGCCATACGACCACCGGACATGCTCCGCGCTGAACCAGGGCCTTGCAGCCTATCAGAGCGCGGCGGTCACTGGCGATCACAAGACCGCGACGGGCAGCTCAACTGAACATGATTGCGCACAGGCATTTGACTGGAGATCAGACCGGCGGATGTTGTTAAATGGCCAAAGGATTTGGTAGGGAGAGACACTATGGGACTGTTGGTCGAGGGACAGTGGCAAGACAAGGGTCCCAGCACGCCCGGTTCCACCAAGGGCCGCTTCGTTCGGCAGAAATCCCAGTTCCGCAATTGGATCACGCCCGATGGCGCGGCGGGGCCGAGCGGGGATGCCGGCTTCAAGGCCGAGCCCGGCCGCTATCACCTCTATGTCGCCAATGCCTGCCCCTGGGCACACAGGACCGTCATTTTCCGCGCCCTAAAGGGCCTGGAAGATGCGATCTCTCTCTCGGTCGTCCACTGGTTCATGGGCGATAAGGGCTGGACGTTCGACGAAGCCGACGGTGTCATTCCCGACCCGATCAATGGTGCGGATTATCTCTACCAAGTCTATACGGCGGCGGCGGCCGATTACAGCGGCCGGGTCACCGTGCCAGTGCTGTGGGACAAGCAACAGGCCACGATGGTCTCGAACGAATCTTCCGAGATTATCCGCATGTTGAATTCCGCCTTCGACGGCGTGGGCGCAAAGCCCGGCGACTATTACCCCGAGGCACTGCGCGAGGAGATCGACGCGCTTAATTCCACGATCTACGACACGGTCAATAACGGTGTCTACAAGGCCGGCTTCGCCACGACCCAAGAGGCTTACGAGGAAGCGGTGGCGCCGCTTTTCGAAACCTTCGACGGACTGGAAGAGCGGCTATCGGACCGGCGCTACCTGATAGGTCCAAGCCTCACCGAAGCCGATTGGCGGCTCTTCACCACGCTGCTGCGCTTCGATCCCATCTATGTCGGGCACTTCAAATGCAATCTACGGCGGATCGCCGATTATCCGAACCTGTCGGGCTATGTGCGCGACCTCTACCAGCATCCAGGCGTCGCCCGAACGGTGCAGATGGACCACATCAAGTCTCACTATTATGGAAGTCACTTGTCGATCAATCCGAGCGGCATCGTACCGGTGGGTCCGGAATTCGATTACGGCGCGCCGCACACGCGCGATCGGCTATAAGCTGAATTTTGGATACATCTTTTGCGCTGTCCGCCAAAATCTATGAACCGGCTGCCGTGCCGCCATCGCCCCGAACGGGTGTGGGAGGAGAGACATCGGGCTTGGCAGTTGGAACGAATAAGGCGATAGTCGGCCCAGGTGAAACAAACGGAAGGAGGTGATCCAATGTCTAATGAGATTTCGGTGACGTCGAAGGACTTTGGATGTTTATCAGGTTATTCGGGGCAGCCCTCGTTGCGCCTGTAACTCCTTCGAACCGGATCCCGGTGCCGGGGTCCTGAAGACAACTGAACTCATGAAGGGCCGCAGAAATGCGGCCCTTTTTGCTTGGTGTGATATTGTCCACGGTGGGCCTGAAATTGGTGCCAAGTCACTGAAATCGTTCAACTGACGCGGTGAGTAAGTTGGGGATAGAGGGTTTGGGACCTGTTGAAAGAAACGTTCCACGACCCCATCTTCACTTTGCTAAGTTATTGAACTCGAAGATACTTTCTGTGATTCGACGGGGCTTAAACAAAGGACGCCAATTGGAGGCGGAGACGACATGGCGGGAGCGGCCGTACAACGGACCGGCAAGATGAGCGATCACCTCTTCGAGGGCGAAGAGGAGGGCGAGCGAGCGCGCGCCGGCATCGGCTCGGCCGTCGGCGTGCTGCCCAGCCAGCGGGTTATCGCGCTGATCCGGCGGCGTATGATCCGTGCGGCCGATGACATCGATCCCGCCCAGGTCCAGCCCGCCAGCCTCGACCTTCGCTTGGGCAAGACTGCTTACCGGGTGCGGGCGAGCTTTCTGCCGGGCGCCGGGCGCACCGTACGCGATCAACTCGACGATCTGGCGCTCGATGAGATTTCGCTCGAAAGGGGTGCGGTGCTGGAGCGCGGCTGCGTCTATGTGGTCGAGCTGCAGGAGAGCCTGGACTTGCCCGAAAGCGTCTCGGCGCTGGCCAACCCGAAGAGCTCGACCGGCCGTTTGGACGTCTTCACGCGGCTTATCACAGACCGGAGCGAAATCTTCGATTCCGTGGCCGCCGCCTATTCGGGGCCGCTCTATGCGGAGATTTCGCCGCGCACCTTTTCGGTGCGCGTGCGCAAGGGCTCCCGGCTCAACCAGGTGCGCTTCCGCCGTCGAAATTCCTCGCAGGCCGATTACGCCGATTTCAGGCTGTCTGACCGCGAGCTTGCCGAGATTCACGCCCGCACACCGCTGATGGACGGCGAGCCGACGATCCGCCACGGGCTTCATCTGCGGATCAATCTGCGGCCAGTTGGCAAATCGCGGTTGATTGGCTACCGCGCCCAGCGCTATGCCGGCATCGTGGACGTGGACCAAGTGGGCAAGTGCCAGGTCGGCGAATTTTGGGACAAGATCAGCGCACGGCCCGACGGGCGGCTCATCTTGGACCCGGACGAGTTCTATATTCTGGCCTCGAAGGAGGCACTCCACATCCCGCCCGATCTCGCCGCCGAGATGGTGCCTATCGATACCATGATGGGCGAGTTCCGGGTGCATTATGCGGGCTTCTTCGATCCGGGTTTCGGCCACGGTCCAGCAGGTGGTGCGGGCGCGCGCGCGGTTCTCGAGGTGCGTAGCCACGAGGTTCCCTTCATCCTCGAGGACGGTCAGATCATCGGCCGGCTGGCCTATGAACGCCTCACCGAGCCGCCCGATCAACTCTATGGCGAGATCGCTGGCTCCAACTACCAGGCCCAGGGCCTCAAGCTTTCCAAACACTTCCGCTAGCATCTTGTCGCGGCGCCACGGAATTTGCTAAAAAACTGCCGGATTTTGCTCGCGTCGCATCAATGGAGATGAGAGTGGAAAACGGTCTGGTCAGCCAACGGCATATCGACGATTACCGCGAAAACGGCGTTGTGGTGGTCAAGAACGCGCTCTCGAGCCAGTGGGTCGACTTCCTGCGCGGGGCGCTCGAAGATCTGATGGAAAACCCCACCAAGATGGGGCTCGAATATGCTCACAAAGAGAGCTCCACGCGCTTCTTTGGCGACCAATATATGTGGCTCAGCAAGCCGGATTTCCGCCGCATCGCCTTTGAGAGCCCGATTGGCGAGATCGCCGGAAAGATCATGGGCTCAAAGTCGGTGACGCTGTTCTTCGATCAGGTGCTGGTCAAGGAGCCCGGCGCAGTGGAGCCCACGCCGTGGCACCACGATCTTCCCTATTGGATGGTCAGGGGTGAGCAGATCTGCACCGTCTGGATCGCGCTCGATCCAATCAGCTTGGAGAATGGCGGCATGCAATACGTCAAGGGATCGCACCTTTCGGAGAAATTGTATTCGCCGACCTTCTTTGGCGACACTGCCAATGACAGCACCTTTGACGAGACGCGTTACGAGCCGTTGCCGGACGTGCAGGCGATATACGGTGAGGACGACTTCCTGACCTTCAAGCTCGAGCCAGGCGATGCTGCCATCCATCATGCCCGCACCTTTCACGGCGCGCCCGGAAACAAATCGGCTGAGACCAGGCGGCGGGGCTACATGCTGCGCGTGCTGGGCGACAACGTGGTCTATGCGCCGGCGCCGGGCCAGGCCAAGGTTGCCGTGCGTCCCGACCTGCCCGGGGGCGCACCCATGGGGGGCGAGTATTTCCCCGAGATTTGGCAGCGTCCGGGCGCTTGAGGCCCCGGATGTGCTAAAGCCGCAAACATTTTACCTAAAATTGTCGTGACGGCGTTCAGCTTGCGTAAGCCGTAAATCCCGAAATTTGGCCCTTTTCGTTGCAATTTAACGCTTTCACCGCCCTTGCGGCCGTATCATTGCGCCTGGATCAAGGATCAACCGCGCACCGACTTCGCCTCGGTTTGCTTGGAAAAAAGAGGATGGACCACCTGTGAGAACAGCGACCGGCACCGGCGCATTGCGTCTTCTCGCACTTCTCATCGCCGCCATTTTCATCGGCGAGCGGGCCATTGGTCTACTGCTGGAACATTTCGACTTGGGCATTTCGCCTTTCGCGGATCTGGTCGGTTCAATTCTGCTGACCGCCACCATGTTCCCGGTGCTTTATTACGCCGTCTTCAAGGAGATTTCCGGCAAGAACGAACTGCTGGAGGCCAACGAAACCAGGTTGCGCACGGCGCACAACTGGCTCGAACAGAGCATCGACGAGCGTACGAAGGAGATAAAAACGGCCAACGCGGCGCTGGAGCAGACCGTTAAAAATCTCAATCGCCGGCAGGGCGAAATGGACATCCTTTCGCAGATGAGCCGTCTGCTGCAGGCCTGCCACTCGGTGGAGGAAGTGTGCAGTGTGGCGGAGGATCACTTGAACCGGCTCTATCCCGAGCTCTCCGGTTCGCTCTATCTCGCCGATCAAACCAGTAAAGCCTTCGAAAAGACCACGGACTGGGGCGACGACGCCCGTCTCAAGGACCTTTTCACATTCAACGAATGCTGGGGTCTGCGCCACGGCCGGCCGCATGCGGTCGACGGCCACAGCCACACGGTGGCCTGCAAGCATATGGACAGCGAGACATCCAATTGGCATCTCTGCTTGCCGCTTTCTGCCCACAGCGAGACGATCGGACTGCTTTGTTTGCATGCCCGCGATGAGGCCGCCTTTACCGATGAGCACGATGACCGGGCGCTTGAAGAGCGCGCAAAATTTCACGTCATGATCGCCGACAGCATGGCGCTCGCCATTGCCAGCTTGCGGTTGCGGGAATCGCTCGAGAGCCAAGCGGTGCGCGATCCCCTCACCAGCCTGTTCAACCGGCGCTATCTGATCGAGACGCTGGACCGCGAATTGATACGGTCCCGCCGCGCCGAGCAGCCGCTCAGCCTTGTGATGCTCGATATCGATCACTTCAAACGCATCAACGATACCCATGGCCACGGCGCCGGCGATGCGCTGCTGGAGGCCGTCGGCACGCAGTTACAGAAATTCGTCCGCGGCGATGACGTGGTCTGCCGTTATGGCGGTGAGGAATTCGCCGTTATCTTGCCCAGCATGCCGGCGGAGGTGACGCAGCGGCGCGTCGAGTTCCTGCGCAAGGAGATCAAGTCCATCTCCATCGTTTATCAGGGTCAGGCGCTCGGGCCGGTGACCGTATCGGCCGGCATCGCCGTTTTCCCGACCCATGGCAGCAATCGCGAAGAGCTGATGCGGGCCACCGACCAGGCGCTCTACCACTCCAAGCAGGAAGGGCGCGACCGGACAACTGTTGCCCTCAATCCTGTTGGCGGCGATGACGGGCGGTCGGATGACGGGCGGTCCGGCGCCAAGCGCTTGCAAGCGGTTGGCGCATAGATATTAAAGGTCTGCCATGTGGGAGGCCATACGCTTGCGAATGGCCGCATCGGGCAACAGACCCATATTGGCACCCATATTCTCGGCCATGTGATCGGCCCGCCGCGTCGCCGGAATAGCGCAGGTCACGTTGGGGTGCGAGACGGCGTATTTCAGGAAAAATTGAGCCCAGGTCGAACAGCCAATTTCACTGGCCCATTCGGGCAGCTTTTCGCCCTTGACCAGTTCGAACAGCGCGCCGCGGCGGAAGGGTCGGTTGACCATCACCGCCTGATCGCGCTCGGCCGCCAAGGGCAAAAGGCGGGCCTCGGCCTCACGGTCCAGGATGTTGTAGGAGAGCTGAACGAAGTCGAGCGGCTGCGAGGCCATGACGACCTCGAATTCGGCGTGCTGGCGGCCGTGCGAGGTGGTGATGCCGATATGGCGGATGCGGCCTTCGGCTTTCTGGGCCTTGAGGGTCTCCAGGTGAGTTTGCCAGTCCATAAGATTGTGAACCTGCATCAGGTCGAAGCTCTTCACGCCCCAAAGATTTTCAGACCGCGCCATCTGCTCGCGGCCGGCCTCGCGACCCTTGGTCCAGACCTTGGTGGCGGAATAGAGTCCGGATTGCTCAGGGATCGCTTTTAAGCAATAGCCAAGCACCTCTTCGGAGGAGCCGTACATCGGCGAGGAGTCGATGACCTGACCGCCCATTTCGAAGAACGCCTTGAGCACGTCGAGGCGCACCGCCCGCAGAGCCTCGTTGTTCCCCACATCAAACGTACGCGAAGTGCCCATGCCGATGACCGCGAGCTTTTCACCGCCGCCAGGCATCGCTTTGGTGATGATCTTTGCGGCGGCGTCGGCCGCGCTGGGGGGCAGTCCCCTTGCGAGGGCGCCTACGCTCAACGCGCCGAGCGCCGTTACGAAGCGGCGGCGTGTCAGGGGAAAGCCGGTTCGCGCCATCGTCGTTCTCTCAACTGGGCCAGAGCCGGTCGGGGCAGGCCGGTGGTGGCGCACTGGCGCCCGGCGTCATCTTGAAGAAACGCGTCGTCATGCCAAGCGTCGTGAAATATGTGCAAGCCATGCCGTAATCGGGATAGCCCGGGCCGCGGTGCGAGAAATCGTCAGGTCCCTCCCGCAGGATCAGGACGTCGGTGGAAACGGTGAGCTGGACGAGCCAACCCAACCAAACCGTCAGTATGCCAAGCTGCAGGATTCGGGACATGGCGCGAGAGGCTCCCAGCCGCGCATCAAAACGTGATGGCCGCATTTTTGTATGTGGCGATCTGCGGTGGTTCGGTCAACAGCACCTGCGCCTCGGCCCAAACCACTTGTATGGTTTCGACCGCGGCGGCGGCTTTCGTTTCGCTTTCATAGATCGCTACTATGACCCCGCTGCCCTCGTCGCGCCAGGAGACCGAGGAATGCAAGATGCCGGGAACCCGCTTCATCACCGGGGCGAGCTTGTCGACCAGTTCAGCCACCTGTTCGAGCCGGTCGGGATCGAATTTAAAGGTCGAAACGCGCGTGAACATGGGCTGCTCCGTTGGGTGCTGAGGAGAAATTTCAGGGCAGATTCGCACAGGCGGTGAGGGCGTGCAACGGTGCGAAACAGCGGAAATTGGGAGTCGCCGGCACATCCCGCGCTCAAAGCATAAAAAAGCCCGGCAGCGGTGCTGCCGGGTTTTTTAGAACCCAAGGCTCAATAGTCTGTGATGTCGAAACGATGACTGACGTGTCCCCAATCTAAGCAATGCATGTTTCGGTCTCAATGCGGCAAGTTGATGCGTGACATGCTGCCGCAGTTGGGCGATCCGGGCGGTGCGGCTAGTTGAAGAACCGGGGGATGACGGCTGGCGTGCGCGCCCGATAATCGGCATAGGACTTGCCGAAGCGGCTGATGAGATCGCGTTCCTCCAGCCGGATGCCGAAAGCGATGTAGGTGCTCAATCCAGCCGCGAACAGGACGTGTCCCAGCGTCATGTGCGGTGTCACCCAAAGGCAAATCAGCAGCGCCATATAGAGCGGATGGCGCACGCGCTCAAACAGCCAATTCGATACAAATGGCGGCTCCTGGTAACGGTTGCCGTTGAACCACGCCAAGGCTTGATTGAGCCCCAGAAGATCGCGCGGCCCGAGGGCGAGGAGTCCGGCAACCAGAAGAACCCAGCCTAATGCGAATACCGACCAGACAACGTCCTCCAGCACGCCGTCGCCGAGGTCATAGAGCACGATGGGGATTGGGCGCCAGAACAGCAGAAGCAGCAAAAGCACGATATTTGACGCCATGACGTAACAGGAGCGTTCGAGATCGTGGGGCACCTGGCGGCACATCCACGCCTTGAACCACGTCCGCGACATCAGCGAATGCTGCAGCCCAAACAGTGCCATCAGAAAGATATTGTTCAGCAGGGCCCAATGGATGGGGAACGTCTTGCCGATATCGACGCTTGGATCGACCCAAGGCGCCGTGTGAGGCCACAAATTACCGAGAAAGGCTGCCATATAGGCGAACAGGGCAGGCCCGATGACGAAGGCGAGGATCGCGAATGTGAGACCAGCCAACCGCAGAATGAAATTGGGTTGAACTGTGGACATAGGATTGGGCGGTTGGCCTCTTTCTCCATTCTAGTGGGTCAGCACGATGAAGTCGGTGCCCTTGCCGGTTTCTGGGCCAAGGCCATGATCGGATATCGCGACTGATGAGCCCGGGCGCAGCAGCCGCGAAATGCGAATCCTGACGTCTTCGGGAATGGCGATCCGGTCGAGTGCCTCCGACAGGCTTGCGGCTTCCGGCGTTGGCGTGGGGGTTTCTTCACGGCCCGCCCTGGCGCGGCGGCTCGATCGTCGTGGGCGGCGGCTGCGGTCCTTGAGCGACAGGGCCAACCAACGAGCTTGCGTCGCGCCTTCGTCGAAATGCATCACCGTCAAATGATGGGTTCCAAGCGGCACTTCAGAATTGCGGATCAGAACCGGCGCATCGAACAGATCTTTGTGATCCCGACGTACGTAAATGTGGCCTTCCTTGACCTCGGACATGCCGGCGGCCTTATGCAATTGGCCGAGCAGGTCGTCGCTCATCAGACCATTTACGGTCATTTCTTCGAACTTCTGGAATCGCTTGATGGCGTTTGCCGTGTCGCGGCCCATAAAGCCGTCGATATCGCCGGGCTCGTGGCCGAGATCAAACAGCAGCTTTTGAATTTCCAGCATTTGCGCCCGGCCCGTCCGGCGCGTCACAAGCACGCGGATCGGCGAAGTCGATACCGGCGGCGCCTTGGCGGCTATTTCAGTCTTGGCGGCGCTCTCGGGTTTGTTGACGATGCCCGTCGTGAGTCCGTCGTCCTCGGGCGGGGCGTCGGCGCCGGCGCCATACTGGACCGCAGGTGCCCCGCTCGTGTCGGCTTGTTCGCTGACCGCCGCCTGTTTGGCCGGTGCCGAAGCGACTGTCTTGCTCGCGTCGGTCGCGGTTTCAGTTGCGTTCTCCGGCTTGGCTTCGGCGACCTTCTTCTCGCCGCTCGGCTTGGCCGTGGCGCTGCCGGTCATCCACTCGAGCCAGCCGGGCTCTTGCTTGGTGTCTTCCGCGCTTCCCGTTGATTGGGTCGTCTCGGGCGCTGCTGCGGCGATGGGTTCGGGTTCCTTGACCGGTTCGGGGCCTAAGGGCTGGAACAGCGATACGTGGGTAAATTCTTCCGGCGTGACGTCTTCATTGGTGACGATCACGTGTCCGCCCTTCTCTGTGAAGGGGAACAGTCGCCGGGCGAAACTCGGCGGTAGCCTGATGCAGCCGTGCGACGCGGGATAGCCAGGAACGCTGCCTGAGGCATGCAGCGCTACGCCAGACCAAGTCAGGCGCTGCATATTGGGCATGGCCGCCCCGCCATAAAGGTTCGAATAGTGACGGCGCTTTTTCTCCAAAATCGAGAAAACGCCGGCGGGCGTGCTGTAGCCTGGTTTGCCCGAGGAAACCCGCGAGGTTGTCACAAGTTCGGTGCCCTTATAGACGCTCATCTTTTGGCTGGGCAGCGAGACGATCAATTGGATCGGATCTTTGTTGGCCTCGTCGACCTTCCAGAGCGCGACGGGCGCGGGTGCGGGCGCGCGGCGGGGACGGACGCGGCGGGGACGGACGCGGCGGCGCGGATTGCGGTAGGTTCGGTTGCGATAGCGCCGGGGGTTGTAATAGGGGTCGTAGTAAAAGCGTTGGGCCAACCGAATTGCGCCCTCAGCTGGCTTGGCGTCTTGGCTTGTCGTCTGGCCGGGCGCGGCGTTGCCAATCGATGCAAACCCGATAAGCGCAACGAGTGCGCACACAATCGAAAGCAATGTTCTTGGCATTGTCACTCCCACAACCCCGGCGTGTTCCGATGGAGCCTTTATCGCCAGAGCCTAACGTTTAAACATGCATACCAAATAGTACTCTATTCCGATTACGTCACCTAAGGCAGGAAAATGACGGTTTTGCGTTAAGCGGCACTCGTGCCGCCTCAGCGCGATGTCTTCGAACCCACATAAGCCCCGTAACTTGCCACAAAAAATGGCACCGTGTAAGTGAGCCCGACCTTGAGCCATTGGACATCGCCGCCGGTAAAGAGCGAGTCACCTTGATTGATCAGATTGATGATCGTCCCGACCAGGATCGCCACCACGATCGAACGGCGCAAAACCGGGCGGCACAAGCAAATGTCCATGGCATCCTTGATCACTGCGAGCTTTCTCCCCGTTTGGCCGTATAGGGCTCCACGCTTTCCTGCTCGTTGGGGTCGGTGCGGGCCACGATGGCTTCGGCCCATTCGGTTTCGCTCAAATTGAATGGCTGGTGCGGCACCCCAGGCGGGATGTAGATGAAATCGCCCGTTTCGTTGATCACGCGTTTTTTCAAGTCGGCGCCGTATCGCGTCTCGACGCGCCCTTTGATCAGATAGACGGCCGTTTCGTAACCTTTATGGATATGGGCCTTTGCCGCGCCGCCTGGCGGAATCTTGACCTTATGGAGTGAGATCGCGCGCGCGCCGGCCGAGGATTCCGAAATACCGTGGAAACGTGGCGGGCCCTGTTTGGTCGGCTCGCCCTTGCCGGCGCGGACGGTGATGATTTCTTGCTCCCTCGGTTCGCCGGCCTGCGAGCCTGCGGGGACCAGACAGACGGTGGCGATCATGGCTGCGATCGTCAAATCGCGTACGCTCTGGGACGGTATTCTGTATATTTTTGTCAGCATCCGAATTGACCGAAATCTTGAGTTTGTCGCGCCGCAAGCGTTGGTTTGCCGTAGCAGGCCATATAGGTAACATGGGACGGAAATGCCATGGAGCGCGGTGCGGGTTAGCAAATTTCTGAGACGGGGGATCACATGGTTCAAAATCTGGAGCGCGAAGTTGCCGATCATTATGGCGCCAGCAGACTGCTAGAGCGCATACTTTCAGGGCTGCGCGAGCAAGGGGTCGACACCGAGGCTCTAAAGCCTGAAGACCTTGCGCCGGTCGATGAATTTCACGTTGGTGGGCGAGCGGCCACCGTTCACGCTGTGGCGCCGCTTGGCTTGACTGCGGACGTTCACGTGCTCGACATGGGATGTGGAATCGGCGGGGCGACGCGTTATATCGCCTCCGAATTTGGTTGCCGCGTCACGGGCATCGATCTTACCCCCGATTATATCGAAACCGCCCGCGCCTTGGCGGGCCTCACCGGGCTCGACGACCGCGTCTCCTACGAGGTTGCCAGCGCGACCGATCTGCCTTTCGAGACCGATAGCTTCGATGCGGCGGTTACGATCCACGTGGCCATGAACATTCCTGAGCGGGAACGGCTTTACGCCGAGACCGCCCGCGTGCTGAAGCCCGGACAGTTATTCTGTGTCTATGACGTGATGGGGAGCGATGACGACCCCTTCGCCTATCCGGTGCCGTGGGCGGATACGGCGGCGACGAGCCATCTGACCAGCGTGCAGGAGATGCGGGACCTGTTGGCGGCAGCGGGATTTTCGATCGAACACGAGGAAGATCGCCACCAGTTCGCACTCGATTTCTTCCGCGAACGCCTGGCCGCGGCCAAGGACGGCCCGCCGCCGCTCGGGCTTCACATTGTGATGGGAGAAAAGGCCCGCCCCAAATTCGAGAACATCCTCGCCAATATCGAGCGGGGCTGCGTGTCGCCGGTGGTGATGATTGCCCGGCTCGCCGATTGAGAGGTTTAACGGGCGGCGCGTCAGATCGGCAAATTGTCGATCGTGTCGTCGTTGCTCATCTGGATAACGCTTCGGGCGCCGTCCAGTGTGAAAATCTGCTTTTTTCCGAATCCCTTGACCTCTATCTCGCCGCGCTCGCTGAAATGGAAATCATTTTTGATGAGACGGTGCATGTCTTCGCACAGCGTGATTTCCTCCGGCTCGGAGAGAGTCTCCATGCGGGCGGCGAGATTCACGCCGGGACCGAAGATGTCGTAGACATATTTTTGCACACCGACGATCGAACCGATCACCGGCCCCGAATTGATGCCGATGCGGCACAGCCATTTCTGCGAATGCACGGAATTGCGGCGTTTGATATAGCGCAGGGTCAGCACCGCGAACCGGGCAATGTTCAGGGCGTGTTCGGGATTGGCTTCGGGTATGCCCGAGACCGCCATATAGGCATCCCCCATGGTCTTGATGCGCTCGCAGCCGAACTGTTCGGCGATCCGGTCGAAGGCAGTGAAAATATCGTTCAGCTCGGAAATCAGCCCGGCCGGGTCCTGGGCGATGGTCATGTCGGTGAAGTCGACGAAATCGAGCATAAAAATGGATGCTTCGTCATAGCGCTGCGGCGTGGTCACGCCAAAGGTCTTGAGTTCCTGATAGACCGACTTGGGCATCAGGTTGAGAAGCAGCTTTTCAGTCCGCTCTTTCTCCCTTTGCAGTACCCGGTTCTGCTTTTCGATCATTTTCGAATAGGACTCGATCATGTATTCGAGTTCCTTCATTTTCGAAATGTTTTGGCACTCCATGATCACCACGGCGGCGTCGTTGTGGGTGTGGCGCGAACAGGTGACCGCCAAATTTATGGAGCGGCGTTTCATCTGGAAGGATGTTTCGAAGGTGTAGGGTTTGTCAGCCGAAAGCTTGGCTCTGAGCTTTTCCAGATCGACGTCGGCCAGAACTTGGTCAACGCTCTTGCCCACGCCGATGCTGTCGGGGAACCACTCCTCGAAGCGGCGGTTGCTCATCAGGATGTCGAACCGATCGGGATCGAGCAGTGCCAGTCCGACGCCCGCCGACTCCAGTAACAGCTTATTGATGTTGTCCAGGTTCATAAACTTTATGCCTGAGCCTCTTGCTGCAGGTCTTGGCGAGGGCCGCGCGTTTTAAGCATGCACGACATGCGAGCGCCGAGCCTTCAACTCGCCGATAATCACATCGATATCGGGTTGAGCCACGTCAAAGTCTTCGAGCGTGCCTTGAAGGATCTCCAACATTTCATCAAAAGCGGCCCCGTTGATCTTCAACGGCGCGTGGACCCGCTCCAGCATGTCGTCGCTGAAGCTGGCGGGGCCTCCCATGACCTGGCTGATAAACTTGGTCTGATGGTCGATCAGAGCGGGCATGTCGACATTTTCGAAATAGACTCCGATCACATCGGAATCGAGCGCCTCGTCATAGAACGCCATCACCACCTTGCTGATGGTCGCAAAGCCGCCATACCGCTCGAACATGGTTGCCATACAGTTCTTCCTGTATTGTTACCTGTTTAGACGGCCAGCGCCTCACTGGGCGTGGTTCGCTCACGAGCGAAATTGGCCGGAACCCACTTAAACCTAACACGTTTTGACAGATAACACATCGTTTGGCAGCCCCTATTGGCCGATCAGCCGCCTTTACGCCGCCTTAAGCGGTATGTGGTAGATCAGTTTCATGCTTTCGGCGATTGGCATAGCGGCGGCGGGCCTGAATGCGGCGGGCGCGCGAGTCGAAACGGCGGCGCGCGGCGTCGCCTCCAGTGGCGCACAAGCCGTCAGCGCGAATTCAGAGCAAATCGGCGCGACCGGCTCTGCCCCCGGTGGCAGCAGCCTGAGCCCGGCAACAGCAATCGCGGCTCAGCAAGGGGGCTCCCTCGGCGATGCGGCGGTTTCCTTCAAGGAGGCGGAGCTTAATTATAAGGTCCAGGCCGCGCTGTTGGGACGCCTTCACGATATCGAAGGCGAACTCCTCAAAATATTCGATTAGCCCGCGCGTTTTAGACGAATCTATAAATCCATAATTTTGCTTCCTGACAACCGTTTGTCTGATGTTGGACAATGGTCCCGGCCCAAGTGTCCTGCATAGATTGTTGGGTTCGCGTTTGTTAGTGTCGGCGTTCAGGGAGAAATGTGTGTGAAACGGCGACTTTCAGCCATACTGGCGGCCGACCTTGTCGGCTATTCCCGCCTCATGGGAGAGGATGAAGCAGGTACGGTTCGGCGGTTGATGGGGTTTCGCACGGATTTCATCGAACCCTTGATCGCCGAGAAGCGCGGCCGCGTCGTCAAGCTGATGGGCGATGGTTTTTTGGTCGAATTCCAAAGCGCGGTTGATGCGGTGGAGTGCGGCGTCGAATGGCAGCGGGGCGTCGCCAATGGCGCCGATCTGGCATCGGGCGAGGATCCCCTGCAGTTCCGTATTGGCATCAATTTGGGCGAGGTCATTGTCGAGGACGACGACATTTACGGCGACGGCGTCAACGTCGCGGCCCGCATCGAAGGCCTGGCCGAACCCTCTAGCGTGTGTGTTTCCGACGACGTTTACCGCCAAGTCGACGGCAAGCAGGATGTTCGCTTCGAAGATCTGGGCAAACACAACGTCAAGAACATAGCGAAACCGGTGCATGTTTACCGCATCATCGATGCAGCAGACGGACCAAACGCGTCTGACCGCAACACGGCGCCATCGCCCACTATGGCGGATAAGGCTTCGATCGCCGTACTGCCCTTCGACAACATGTCGAAGGACAACGAACAGGATTATTTTTCCGACGGGCTCACCGAGGACATCATCACCGAATTGAGCCGCTTTCACTCGCTGTTCGTGATCGCGCGCAATTCCACCTTCGCTTACAAGAACAAGGCAACCAACCTTCGACAGGTGGGCCGCGAACTCGGGGCCCATTACGTCGTCGAGGGCAGCGTGCGTAAAGCCGGAAACCGCGTGCGCGTCACCGCCCAGTTGATCGACGCGAACACCGGCAGCCACCTCTGGGCTCAAAAATATGATCGAGATATGGACGACATATTCGCTGTCCAGGACGAGTTGACGCGGGCCATTGTCGCCACGTTGCCCGAGCGTGTCAGCGCCGCCGACCTCAAGCGCGTCAAACGCAAGCCAACCGAGCAAATGGTGGCCTACGACTATTTTCTGCATGGCCGCGAGCTGCATCACGTCGGAACAAAACAGGCAACCAAAGAGGGTGCCGAGCTGCTGGAAAAAGCGCTCGAACTGGATCCCAATTTTGCTCAAGCCTGGGCCTGGCTTGCTTGCGTTTTAGGGTTGGCCTGGCTGCGAGGTTATCTGCCCGACACTTCTGGTGTCTGGAACAAGATCAACGACTCGGCGCGCAAGGCACTGGAGCTTGATGAGGAAGACAGCGAGTGCCATCGCATATTGTGCGAGACGAGCTTGATCCGGCGAAAATTCAACGAAGCCGCCTATCACAATGATCGCGGCCTGGCGCTCAATCCCAACGACCCCAGACTGGTGCTCCAGCGCGGTTATTTGCTGGCCTATATGGGTGCGGCCGAAGAGGGCATCGAGTGGGTCGAAATGGCGCTCAAACTCGATCCTGTCGGGCCGGAGAAATACAACGCAACGCTGGGCTTCGTGCTACACGACGCCAAACGCTATGATGACGCGATTGCGGTCTTCAAGCGCCTGTCTCGACCACGGGGCTATTGCCATGCCTATCTGGCCTCGGCGCACGCCCATTTGGGCCAGACGGCGGCGGCTCAAGATTACGCATCGAAGTTGCTGAAGAAAGATGCGGATTTCACCATTGCAACCTATGCAAAATCGTTGCGCTACCGGGATCGCGAAACCTCGGATCACCTAGCGCAGGGATTGCGCAAAGCGGGACTGCCCGAGAAATAGAGCGCTGCTGAACAATCCCACGACAAATCGCGGAGGCACAAACGGACAAATATGATGATTGATCTTTCAGCCATCTCCATCGCACTCCACGCTGTCGCGGCCGTTGTCTGGGTCGGCGGCATGTTTTTCGCCTATACCGTGCTGCGTCCCGCATTGACCATGTTCGAGCCGCCCCAACGGCTCGCCCTGTTGAACGCCGTCTTCGAACGTTTTTTCGTGTTTGTCTGGATTATCGTCATCGCCCTGCCGGCTACGGGCTATCTGCTGCTGTTTCGCTTATTCGGCGGCTTTGCCGGGGCGGGAGCGTACATTCACGTCATGCACGCTGTCGCGTTGGTGATGATCGGGCTGTTCGTGTTTCTCTATTTCGTCCCCTACCGGCACTTTCGAGCCGCTGTCGCGGCGCAGAAATGGCCCGTGGCGGCGGGGCACTTGAATACGATCCGGCGGATCATCGGTATCAACACCATTCTGGGGCTGGTCACCATCATCGTTGGTGCCTCGGGACGCTTCTGGGCGTAAGCGAAAGGCCTCAGGCCGAGCACGCGCCGCCGCCCAGGACGCAGAATTTGGCGCAATGGGGGTGGCAGAGCTTGACGGCGCCCTTTTCGAACATGCCGCCATCGGCCTTGGCCGCCTGGGCGAGGCTCGAGCCCATCTCAAAGGTGCCGTCATAGGGCAGCAGCGTGCAGGGCAGAACGACGGGCCCATCATCGCCCTTGCGTTTGACCACCATGCGGCTGGTCGCACACATCATGTCGTCTGGCCGGATGCCGAGCGTGTCCCAGCAGCCGGTGGTGATTTCGGGCACCGGCGCCGATTCGTCCATCTCGGGAAAGAGCACGAGCTGCCATGTGTCTTTTGCATCGATGGCCCAGCCTTGGCGCGCGATGAGCTCGGCGAAGCCCGCCCGCGATGCGGCATCGCTCTCGCCCCAGATCGTGCGTCCGGCGAGCGCGATGCGGAAACCATGGGCGCTCAGCCAGTCGAGCCCGTCGAGCGTCGGTTTCCAGCTGCCGGCTCCGCGCTCGGCCTCGTGCAGCGCCTGGGTGTGATGATCCAGGCTAACGCGCAGGGTGAGGCGCGCGCCGTACTCGGCTTGGAGTTCAAGCAGGCCCTCTTGCACGCGCGGGCGCTGCATAGGCGCCATGGCGTTGGTCAGGATCAGAACTTCGTAGCCGCGAACGAGCGCATCTCGCGTCATGGCGATCATGTCCGGGTTCATGAAGGGTTCGCCGCCGGTGAACGCGATCTCCTTGGTGGCGAGCCCCAATATCTCGATCTCATCCAGAAAGGCGCCCGCTTCGGCCGCGCTGATATAGGCCAGCCGGTCGTTGGTCGGGCTTGATTCGATGTAGCAGTGGGCGCATTCGATGTTGCAGAGCGTGCCGGTGTTGATCCAGAGCGTTTCCAGTTGCGCCAAATGGACGTTGGCGCGCGCTTCGCCCGTCGCCGTCCGGTCGGGATCGGCGAACTTGCGCGCGCCTTCAACAGGCACGAAACTTTCCAAGTGTGTCGTCTCGCTCATAGCGGCGGCGAGGCTAGCACAGCTTGCCAGGGGCGAGCACTCACAAAGGCTTCATCGACATGTCATCCCTGCCGATGCCGCAATCGCGCGGATCTTTGTGGTAAAAAATATGGGCGTTGCCGCGTGCGGGTGTAGCTCAGGGGTAGAGCAGTGGCTTCCCAAGCCACGTGTCGGGAGTTCGATTCTCCTCACCCGCTCCATTCGGCGCCGAAATTGATCTTGCCGTCAAACGCGTCAATTGGGCGTCTCTGCGGGCGCTTCTGCGATGTCGTGCAGGTGATCGATCAGACTGGCGATGTCTTGCGGCCCGAAGGCGAAGGCCGGCATATCGGGATGACCGGTGACGATGCCCTCGGCAAGGGCTTCCTCCAGAGACTCGAGCGGCCATTTGGATGCGAACGTGCGGAAGGGCGGCGCGTCCTTATGGGGGCTGGTGCCCGTCTTTTCGACGGCGTGGCATTTGGCGCACAGGCGCTGTGCGATGGCCTGACCGCGCTGGGCGTATTCGTATTCGGCAGCGCCTGCGCCAATGGGCGCCAGACACAATATGCAAGATGCCAAAACCCAACTGGCCAAGACCTGAAGCTTCATTGGCCGCGCCGCTTCTTGGTGAATTGCACGAAGCGCTGCTCGGCCCAGTCGGTGAGGATGCAGTTGTGTTGTTCGGCCAGCGCCTCGAGTTCGCCCTTCAGATCGGCGGGCAGGTCGCCATCGATCAAATTTTCGACCAGACCTTCCAATATTTCATAGTTGACCGTCACACCGAATCCCGGCGGCGTGTCCTCGAGCGAGGCAGCCAGGCTGTGGAAGGTAAAAGCTTTCATGATCATTGCGGCATCTCCCCTGTGCACCGCGCAGATTGTCTCAGGCTTCCGGGTATACGACAATCCTGGAGGTGTAATTGAGTCAAATCATGGACGTCTGCCTTCCCCTATGGGTTATGGAAGGCAAGATCAACCGATGGGAGTATCGTCATGAGAGCCGCTGCTGGTTTGGTGTGCCTTCTGGTGGGTATTGGTCTATCGCCCGCGGTCCACGCCGAGGTGGACGTGCGCACGCCCTGGGCCGATGTCTATGTCGGTCACGAGGGCGTTTATGTGAATGGCCCCTGGGGCCGGGTCGAAGTGCCCGCAACCGAACGCCAGCGCGTCTGCACGTCCTGGCGAAAACGCGTCGAGGAGCACTACAAGGCCGATGGTTGCAGTGTCGACTTCGATTCGTCGGGCTGCACGATCGATAAGGTCGACTGCGACGACTAAGGGCCGCATTGCCCAGGTCCGGTTCGTTGCCGACGAACAGCGGCTTGTAGGCGCCCACGGCGAATTGCCGAAATAAAGCCTGGGGTCCCAACTCAGGAGTTATTCGCGGTCCTGCCGGTAGCCCTCGTCTCGACCAATGTCATGAAATCACCGATAAAGCGGTCGAGTGCGGGCCATTTTGTGAGCTCGGTGTTGCCCGAAGGATCCGGCTCGACCCCCTTGCGACGCATCAGAGTGTGGACCACGAAGCGCTTGAAAAATCCCAACTGGCGGTCATGAACGGCTCCGGCGACCAATTGGGTACGCCGCGGCGTCCAACCCGTCGCGATTTCGAAATCCTTGATGGCTTCCAGGGCGCCGGCCACTTCGGCGGGGTCGTCGGAGGCTGCTGACAAGCTGACCGATAAAAATGCCGAAGGCACCGCGTTCAGCGCGGTGGCGTATTCGGAGATGAATGCGGCGAGTGCTGGCCCGTGGGCGCCCATATGCAGGCCGCCGGCCACGATGGCGGCGTCGAAGTCGCCGAGCACCGCCAAATCGTCCGACTGGTGTGCGCTCACCAGCCGCGCGACATGGCCTTTGTTCTCGATTTGACGCGCGACATGATGGGCCACCTTTTCCGTCTGGCCTTCGCTGCTCGAATAGACGACGAGAATACGAAGCATGGCGCTTAACAGACCGCTGGTCCGCAGCGTTCGATGTCGAACTTCATTTTCTGGGTCTCCCAGCTGAAGTCAAATTGGCGCTTGTCGAGGCAATGGGCCCGTCCATTGGCGACGATGGTGTCAAAAAACGCGAACTCGCGGACTTCCGTCATGTAGCTGAGTTCACAGTTTTTTTCTTGAATGAGCTGGTCGCGCAAGTTTTGGATCCATTCCGCCTTGCTTGCGCTCTGGGCGTGAAGGGGCAAAGAGCACGGGGCGAGTGCAAGGCAAGCGGTGAGCAGCCGATGGCGGATGGGGCAAAACATTGGATCAGCCCTTCTAGGACGATCGGCGGCGGGTGCCGGCCTTGGCGCGCTGGGGTTTGGCGCGGGTCGCCTTGCCCGGTTCGGCGGCTTGGCTCGCCTCGACGCGCCTCATGACCAGACCGTGGACGAAGACTGCCGCCCCCCAAAACAACAGGGGCCATTGGAACCACAGCTTCGTTGGCGTTTGACTGAGATTGATGAATGCCAGCAGCAGATTTACGGCGACGTAAACGAACAGGTGGGCGATGAAGCCGCGCGCCTCGGGTCGGGCAAGTAAGCCGTGGCCGCTGGCCTTTGCTTGCAGATAAAGTGCCAGCCCGTGAGCCGCAACGCCGATGCCCCAGCCGATCAACGGCCAGATGAACCAGATCTTCTCCGGCTCGCTCATCAGATTGATCTGTACCAGCCCCAAATTGACGACGATGTAGAGCACGACGTGAATGAAGAAAGCTTTCCATTCGGGCCCGGAAACTGCGCCTGCCGCCATAAACGGAACTCCTTGCTCGGTTGGGTGGCAGGTCCGTTACGGCCTGCCGCACCTCCACGCTCTCGCCCCGGTGCGCCTGGCGCCATGATGCAGGTCAATCGTGTGTCGCGGCGCAGTCAGATGGGCATGTCATCCACCCGCACGACCCGGAAGGTGCGCAGGTGGTCGTCGTGTTCCAGGATCGAGACGTATTCGCCCAACTGGAAGGCGTGGTCGCCGAAACGGTAGCCGGTTTCGTCGTCATCTTCGTCGCCGTGGATATCGTAATGGAAGGCCCAAGATCCGCCTGCCTTGCGCACGAGATGGCCGATTTCGTCGTCCTCATCGCCCCAAAATCGCCGCACGCGGCATTTGTCGCGGGCTTGTTTCCACTCGCTATTGTCGATCTTGCCGGCCTCGTCCAGCGGCGCGGTAAACTCGTATCCATGTCCGTTGCTGCCGGCTGGAAAATCGTGGTCGCGGGCGAGTTCAAGCCGGATTCGTTGCAGAGTCATAAGGGGGAGTTCTCCTTGGCCGTGGCGTTCAATGGGACATCAAAACAGGAACAGACATTTCGTGCATGATATGGGTTGTCGCTCCGCCAAAAATGAATTCGCGAACGCGGGAGTGACCGTAACAGCCCATCACTAGGAGATCGCAATTCTGGTCGGCGAGCCGTTTTAGCAACGCCTGACCGGCGCGGGCGTCATCGCCCTTTGTCGAACTCGCTTGGGTCTTGAGGCCGTGACGCGCAAGCGCCAGGGCGAGGTCGTCGCCTGCCGGCAGGTCCGCTTTGACTGCGGGGCTGGGCTCGCCGATGGTCAAAACGTCGATATAGGCGGCGTCGCGAATCAATGGAATTGCGTCAAAGGCCGCGCGTGCGGCTTCGCGGCTCTGGTTCCAGGCCACCAGAACCCGGTCGCCCAGAGGCTTGGGCGTGTAACCGGTGGGGATCAGAAGGACCGGGCGGCCGGTTCCCATCACAATGCGGGCCGGCCGGTCGGACCAGGTGTCGAAATGGTCGCCGAAATGGGGCGAGGTGACGATCAGGTCGGCGCAAAGTGCATTTTCAATGATGTCCTGCGTCGCATCGCCATGCAGCGCATCCACACATCGCCATTCGCAAGCAACATCGTGGGTGCCCGCTCTTGCATCGAAATCGTGGCGGATGGCATCGGCCTCCTTGGCCCGCGCGTCGGTCAGAATTTCGAGAATGCCGATGGGAATATCGTCTGCCACGGCCGTCGGCGAGTAAAGGCTTGGATGAATGTGCAACACGATGAGGTGTGCGCCATGGCTTTCGGCGAGCGCAAATGCTGCTCCCAAAATATCGACCGAACGCTTGGCCGAGGGGACGTAGGCCAGAATAGTCTTGTACACAAACTCCATCCTCTCTGTAGCAGGGACATCGTGCAGGCAATTGCGTGAATGCTCAAGTGTGGCGGTGCGCCCCGTCAAATGCTCCCCAGCAACTTCGACGGGGCCACCGCCTGCCCAGCCAGGGAGGCGGCTCTATCTGGCTAGGTTAGTTTGGCGTCACAAGGCCGGATTGACCCTTGGGCGCACAACGTTGGACTGTCTGGTGCCCGCACCCACCCCTCAGCCCCGGCGATCGATCTGACGGCCCTTAGCACTGGCGAGCCCGTCGCAACTGTTGTCTCTCCCTTTCGCAGCGCTCACCAGTTCGATGTGCCTTTGCTGAGATCAACGGCTAATGGTCTTGCTCGCCGCCGACATTGATCGGGATCAATTCGCCGGCGAGCGCGCCGATAAGTGGAGCGCCCGCGAGCACCGCGCAGTATGGAGGTGGGGAGGAAAAGCGCGGGCCATCGCGGGCGTCCGGAAAGAGTCATTTTCGGCGCGCTACAGCTCGCGCCCATTGATCGGGATCAATCGGTACGGAAATTTTTTGACCTCGCCGCCCAGGGTTCGAAGTTTTTCGTTTAGACGGCTAGATCATCTTCCAGATGGGGAGCGAGCGCGTCGTTGGGCACGTGTGTCAGGTCCTTGTGGACCTCGCCGATAAGACAAGACTTGAGCGTGCCTGGCATGTGTTGCCGCAGGTCACCCAGTGCGCGGGGCGGGGCGACGATCAGCAATCGGTCGAAGTTGCCTGCCGTATGCTTGCGCTCGAGGTCGTCCATCAACGCGCGGGCGAATTCGGCCTTTGCGATGCGGTGCGGGCTGGAGGAGCCCTCCATGGCGTGCCGGCCGGCTCCGGCGCTGTCGTGGGTGCGGCCTGGACGGTCGGTGTGAATCTCGCGGTCGGCTTCGTGCGAGGTGCGATAATGACATCCATCGACCTGTTGGACGCCTTTGCCGGGTCCGTTGTTCTGCATAACGCGCGCGCGCGCGCCATCGGCTATCAAGATCCAAGTTCTGACGGGCTTCATAATCGGTTCGAACTCAAATTAGGTTGGCGGTTGTCGTTCAGCTTCGCGTTGCGGCTGGCGCTTGACTGTGCTCGCACCTGCTGTGGAAGCTATTGCAAGTTTATTTAGCTTACCACATCCAAGCATTAGTTCATTGCTGTCGGTCTCGAATTGATCCGCATCAAGGACGTTTGCCCACCGGGTCTGGTGAATTGGCTGGAGAGTACTTCTTCTGCAGGACAAAGGAATGATGGGCGCATTGACTGCAGACGACCAGCGCGAAGTGATCGCGTTCCTGAGCGAACGCTCGACCTATAATCCGCCCCCCATGTCGATCGAGCGTATCGATACGCATGCCTCGATCGTTTTCCTGGCGGGCGCTTTCGCATACAAGATCAAGCGGGCGGTGGAGCTCGACTATCTCGATTTCTCGACCTTGGAAAAACGCCGATTGGCCTGCGAACGCGAGTTGGCGGTCAATGGGACGACAGCGCCCGGGCTCTATCTGGGGCTGGTTGGCATCGTGCGTAAGCTCGATGGCGGGCTTGGCCTCGGCGAGGCAGGCGATGTCGTAGAGTGGGCGGTCAAGATGCGGCGGTTCGACCAGAGGGATCTGTTCAGCCGACGGGCGCTTGCAGGCCAATTGGACCGGGCTCTGATGGCGCCGCTGGCGGCCCACATAGCTGCCTTTCACGACCATGCCAACGTGGATCGCCACGCGGATGCCGAAAAGTTGCTTTCCGACGTCATCACATCGACCGTCGTCGTTTTTACTGGCGCGAGCAACGTTATCGAGCCCGCCGACACAAAGGCTTACTCGAATGCGGTGTTGGGCGTTTTTGCCGAGGTCGCGGAGTTGTTGCGCGAGCGGGGCAGGCAGGGTTTCGTGCGACGCTGCCACGGCGATATGCATCTGAACAACATCGTGCTGCTCGACGGTCAACCGACGCTGTTCGACGCCATCGAATTTTCAGAAAAAATCGCCACCGTAGACACGCTCTACGATCTGGCCTTCCTGTTGATGGACTTGTGGCATCGCGGCCTGACGGGCCACGCCAATGCGGTGTTCAACAGATATCTCGAGGAGGCCGGCGAGAGCGGCAATTATGAGGGTCTGCGCGCGCTACCGCTGTTTCTTTCGGTGCGCGCGGCGGTGCGGGCGATGGTGACGATCGACACGCTGCCACACTTGACGGGCAGCGAGCGGGACGCGGCGGCCGAGACGGCGGCAGATTATTTCGCCACCGCGCAAGACATGATCGCGCCAAACGCGCCAAACCTGATCGCCGTCGGTGGGCTTTCGGGCACCGGCAAGTCGCGGTTGAGCGCTGCCTTGGCGCCCATCATCGGCGGCGCGCCGGGCGCCGTTCATCTTCGAAGCGACGTCGAGCGCAAGGCCATGTTCGGGGTCGAGCGCACCGCCAAGCTCGGAGCCGAAGGCTACACCCAAGAAGCAAGCGAGCGTGTCTATAGCCGGCTGATCGACAAGGCGAGGGCCGTGCTGCAGGCGGGCCATTCGGTCATCATCGATGCGGTCTCGGCAGCGCCCGACCACCGTCAAATGATCAAAAAATTGGGGACCGATACCGGCGTGCAGTCGCGCGGTATTTGGCTGAGCGCGCCGCGCGAAGAGCTGATAAAGCGCGTCGATGGGCGCAGCGGCGATGCCTCCGATGCGGACGCTGGTGTGGTGGAGCAGCAACTTGGCTGGCGGACGGGACCCATTTCATGGGACATCGTCGATGCTGGTGGCGCACCGCCAGAGGTGCTGGCGAACGCGATGCGCGCCTTGGGGGTCGAGGAGACAGGGGCGCTCAGACAAGTGTCTTGAGAAAATGGCCCACATAATATGCCGCCGCCGCCGCAGATGCGCCGATGGCGAGCGTTTCAAGGCCGGATCGCCACCACAGCGCCGGTGTCCAGCGGCTTTTCAACGAACCGATCAGAAAGAATGCCACCGCGGTCATGGCCAGTGACCAGGAGAGTGCGGATTCCACCTGGACGACAAAGGGGATCAGCGGCACGGCGCCGGCTAGAATAAATGCGGCGAAGGTGCTGATCGCGGACATAAACGGTGCGCGCTGGGCCCGCGATACGCCGTACTCCTCCGCCAACATGGTTTCGATCCAGCGCTCGACGTCGTCGGTGATCGCGTCGACGGCCTGCGACAGACCTTCGCCGGTCAAGCCCTTGGCCATCAGGATCTGCCGTATCTCTTCGCGTTCGCCGTGCGGGTCCACTTCGATGTGCCGGCGTTCGATCGCATCGAACATGTGATATTCGTCGATCTCGGTTTTGGTGGCGCTGTAGTTGCCCGCGGCCATCGAATAGCCGTCAGCCAGCAAATTGGCGAGCCCCAAAATCAGGATCACACGGGAGTCCAGCTCGGCGCCGACGACACCGGCCACGATTGCAAATGTGGTGACTGCGCCGTCGATACCGCCATAGACCCAATCGCGAAGATATGATGGCCTCGGTCCCTCCGCCAGGCGGGCGCGAATGGCTTCGGGAGAATGTTCGTGTTCCAGATCCGGGTTCATTGCTGCAATCCTTTCGAACTTGAATTGTTCCGTCCGCCGAATGGGATATTGTCTGAGATCCAAGTCATATAATCGCACGGAGTCATCGCATCATTATTGACTTAAGTTTCGCGGCTTTGCGACGCGTGCCGATCGGAGGCTGCGCGTGAGCGTCGTTCTGCTCCTTTCGATTGCTGTTCACCTTGCCGCGCTCGCGACGTCGCTGGTCGTTCTCTGGCGCCTCAAGGATTGGCGCATCGCCGTCGTCGCCGCGATGATCGCGCTGATGATCTCGCACCAGGCCATCCTGGTCGCCGGCTCCGCATCTTTTTTGCCGCCGGTTTGGCGGCTCGACCAGCATGAATTGACCGAGCTTGCGATCGGCCTGTTGGCGTTGATCTCCGTTTATATCTTCGGCCGCCTGATGCAGGAACAGATTAACGATCGGGTCATCGCCGAGGCCGCACGCTCTAGACTGACCGCAATCTTCGACACCGCCGTCTCGGCGATCGTCACCAGTGACGAGAATGGCATCATTGAGGACTTCAACCCGTCTGCCGAACGTATGTTCGGCTATCGGCGTAATGAGTGTATCGGGCGCAACGTGGGCATGCTGATGCCCGCGCCCTATCGCAGCACACACGATGCCGTCATCAGCCATTATCTCGACAGCGGTGAGAAAAAGATCATCGGCATCGGCCGGGAGGTTGTCGCCTCGCGGAAGGACGGTTCGGTTTTCCCCGTCCATGTCGCACTAAGCGAAGTCAAGCAACCGGACCGGACCATCTTCACCGCCATGATCGACGATATGTCGGCCCGCAAGGAGGCGGAGCACCGTGTGGCTGAGTTGCAGCGTGAGCTGATTCATGTGGCGCGGTTGAGCGCCATGGGTGAGCTTGCCTCGGCGCTGGCGCACGAACTGAACCAGCCGCTTACCGCTATCTCCAATTATGCTCAAACGGCACGGCGTTTGCTGGAGCAGAAGGCGGGCAAGAAGGGCGTTAATGCTGCAACGGACCTGCTGGTCAAAGCAAGCGATCAGGCTTTGCGGGCGGGTGAAATCATCCGCCGCTTGCGGAAGTTCATCGTGTGGGGTGAATCGGAGCGCACGTGGGAGAACGTGGCCGAAATGGTCGAAGAGGCGACAAAGCTGGCGCTGGTTGGCTCGAGCACCAAGGCCATAGACTTCCGCCTGGAGGCAGACAAAGGCGTGCCAAAGGCGCTGGTCGACAGGATTCAGATACAGCAGGTCATCCAGAACCTCGTGCGCAACGCAGCCGATGCGCTCGAGGATTGGGATGGGGAGAAAAGCATTGTCGTGCGCATCAAGAAGGAGGCCGATGACGAAGTTGCTATTACGGTCCAAGACACCGGACCCGGTCTTGCCCGCCAGGTGCGCGACCAGTTGTTCGAGCCGTTCGTGACGACGAAGCCGGATGGAATGGGAATAGGACTGTCGGTATGCCGCAACATCGTCGAATCTCATGGTGGGCGGATCAGCGGAAAAAACGATGCGAAGGGCGGGGCTTTCTTCCGGGTGGCGCTGCCGGTCGATCAGGCCAAAGCACGGGGTGACAAATGACCAAGCCGGACAAAATGATAGTCATCGTCGACGATGACGAGGCGGTTCGCGATTCGCTCACCAGCTTGCTTGAGGTTGCCGGATACGCGACGCGGGCGTTTGAGACGGCGGCCAGTTTCCTGGACAACGGCAGGGAAGCAGACGCGGGCTGCCTGTTGCTCGACGTGCGCCTGCCCGACGCAAACGGCATCGACCTGCTCGAACAGCTGATGGGGCGCAATTATACCGCCCCAGTGATCGTGATCACCGGCCATGGCGACGTGCCGATGGCGGTTAAGGCAATGCGGATCGGTGCCGCAGACTTCATCGAAAAACCGTTCGAAACAGAGTCCTTGCTGCAGTCGATAGAGCGCGCTCTCGACGGCCGCGACCGGGCGGAGCATCAGCACGCACTGGCCTTGGAGGCGCGGGCTGCGCTTGAAACGCTTACGCCGCGTGAAACGGACGTTATGCAGCAGCTCATCATTGGCCGGCCCAATAAAATTATTGCCTATGAGCTGGGCTTGAGTCCGCGCACGGTCGAGGTGCACCGCGCGCGCATCATGAAAAAAACCTCCGCCGGTAGCCTCTCGCGCCTCGTTCGGATGGCGATCAGCGCGGGCATTGATCCCGAGGCCTGAGCACCGCGTTCATCGGCACCCTCGCCGCCTCCATACGTAATTTTGCTAGATTGTGGTGAGGCTGCGCGTTGCGTCATGGTCCGGCCCAGCCCCGGCCTGCAGCGAATTCGCAGTCCGGCGACCCAGAGGCACTGGTCTAGACGCCATGAAGCACCTTCGACAAACCGATTTGGGGACGGTGGCCGTCATCGAAAACGACGATGCGGCGCGCCATTCCTTTGCCGTGCTTCTTAAGAGCGGCGGCTATCGCGTCGAGGCATTCGCCGACGGGTTGCAGTTTCTCGCAGCCTTGGGTTCGCTCGATCCCGTTTGCGTGCTGCTGGAGGCGCGGTTGCCCATGCTGGACGGGCTTGCGGTCCTGGAGCGCTTGAGTGCGGCTGGTGCGCATCCGCCCGTTATTCTCATGACACGGGTGCCAAAGCTGCCGGCAGCCACGCTGGCGCGCGAGCTGGGCGCGATAATGCTGCTGGAGAAGCCGATCGGGGAGGCCTGTTTGTTTTCGGCAATCAAGATGGCTGCGAGCGTGCCCTGGCAGCCGGCCGGGCGGATTGGGAGAACTACGCGTACGTAGTTTACCGACTGTCATTGTCGTCGTGCAGGCCCCCTTATAGGGGGGTGAGGAAATGAATATATCTGAACCAAACGCGATAGGAGGTGGATCGTGTTGGATACAGTGACGGAAATCGAGGAGAACATGCCCCCGCGCTTGCTCAAGGGCGGTGCGGGACACGCGATGGGATGTAGCGCCGGTGAATGTAGTTTGGGCGCGTGCCCTATGCTGCACGACCTTGGGGTTAAGAAAACCTACAGTCCAAACAGCGTCGTCTTTTTCGAGGGTGACGATGCGGGCTACTATTTTCTGATCACCAGTGGCGTCTTGCGCGGCTGTAAATTGCTGGAGGATGGCCGGCGTCAGATCAACCGATTCATTTTTGCCGGTGATCTCATTGGCTATTCGATCAGTCCCAAATACAGCTTCACAGTCGAGGCGGTTACGCCGGTTACGTTGGTTGCTCTGCGACGTTCCGCAGTCGAAAACCGCGTGGAAGCCACGCCGTGCCTGCACAGCGCCGTCATGAAGGCCGTGTTGTCGGAGCTCGACGAAATGCAGGATCAGTTGATGACCTTGGGCCGCATGAACGCCGAGGAGCGCGTGTCGCGGTTTCTCTGCTTGCTGGCCGCGCGGTCGGCTTCAGCACCGGCGGGTGCGGCCGAGATCGATATCCCACAAATTGAGATCCCGATGTGCCGCAACGACATTGCCGATTATCTGGGGCTGACGATCGAGACGGTGAGCCGGGTGCTGAGCAGACTGAAGGCTGAGGGTAAAATCGTCATGCCGAGTTGCAACCGCATCGTTTTGTCGAGGTTGGCATCGCTCGAAGCCGAGCACGGCGAAATCGCGGCTTGATCGCGGCGCCGGTTTGGCGTTGGCGTTATTTGGACTAAGCTGCGCGGCCATGGTGTTTGACATTAGTCATTGTCGTTGCACGCGGCATTCTCAAACAATGCCAAGGTGAACAGCGTCTCCCCAAATGGCCCCACCCGAGGGCGCGCGAACGTTGATGGGGTTGCCCAGCAACAGTTGGCGCGTGTGCTCAACACACCGCTCCTCGTGCTTTACGGGATGGGGGTGACGATCGGGGCGGGTATCTATGTGCTGATTGGTGCGGTTGGCGCCCGGGCCGGCATTTATGCGCCTTTTTCCTTCTTGTTGGCCGCGCTGGTCATGACGCCTTCGGCGTGTTCCTTCGCCGAGTTCGCCGGTCGACTGCCCGTTAGCGCGGGCGAGGCGGCCTATGTCAGGGCGGGCTTTGGGTCTTCGCTGGTTTCGCTGCTGGTCGGACTGATGGTGGTGGGGGCCGGATCGCTTACAGCCTCGGCCGTCTCGGTCGGCAGCGCTGGCTACATCCGAGTGTTTGTCGACCAGAGCGAGATTGTGATCATCACTTTGGTGGTTTTGGCGATGGGAGCGATAGCGGCCTGGGGTATCCTTCAGTCGGTGACCTTTGCAGGCATTTTCACATTGATCGAGGTCGGAGGCTTGCTGCTCATCATTGCGAGCGGCTTTGCTTATCACCCAGAACTTGTCGGCAAGCTAACGCTGCTGATTCCGCCATCGCTCGACATAGGCATCTGGGGCGGAGTCCTGGGAGCGGGCTTGCTTGCCTTCTTTGCCTTTGTCGGCTTCGAGGACATGGTCAATGTTGCCGAGGAGGTCAAACAGCCGCACCGGACGGTGCCGCGGGCGATATTCCTGACACTGATACTCTCGACCATTATCTATTTTCTGGTCGCCGCGGTTGCCGTGCTGCTCGTACCGATCGAGGACCTGCGCGCGACGCGGGCTCCGCTAAGCTTGGTGTTCGAGCGCGTAACGGGCTTGCCGTCCGTATCGATCAGCGCTATCGCCATCGTTGCTACGCTGAATGGCGTCATCGTCCAGATCATCATGGCTTCGCGCGTGATCTATGGCCTCGCGCGCCAGGGCAGCATTCCCGCCGTTTTGGGCCGCGTAAACGCCCTCACACACACGCCGCTTATCGCAACCGCCGTCGTGGTGGCCGTCATTCTCGTTTTGGCGCTCGCGTTCGATGTGGCGGCGCTGGCTGAAATGTCGGCGCGGTTCACGCTCAGCATCTTCGGGCTGGTCTGTCTGGCGCTGTTTCGGCTCAAGCTCAAGGGCGTGGCCCCGCCGGATAATGCATTCGTCGTTCCCACCTGGGTGCCGTTGGTGGGCTTTCTCAGCAGCGCCGGCCTGCTAATAGGCGATTTTGTCTCGTGATCTTCATCTCCCTTCTGGGCGATCTTCCGCTGATCGCTAACATTGTGCTCTTTGGGCTGGCGGCGTGCGGCGTCTGGGTCGCGGGCACGAAGATTTCCGTCTATGCCGACGAAATTTCCGACCGCAAGCGCATCGGCAAGGCGTTCATGGGATTGATCTTCCTGGCCGCCATCACCGAGTTGCCGGAATTGGTCACCACCATCACGGCCGCCATCGAGGCGAACGCCGCGCTGCTGCTCAACAACATGTTTGGCGGTATCGTGTTGCAGACGGCGATACTGGTCGCCGCGGACGCGGTCATCCGCCAGGCGCCGCTCACCTCCTACCCGCGCAATCCGACGCCGGTGCTGGAGGCGAGTTTTCTGCTGCTGCTGTTGGCGCTTCTGATGAGCGTGATTTCGATCGGGGAAGCGCCGTTGGTCGCCCATGTGGGCTATGGCACGGTGCTGCTGGCAGCCGCTTACGCACTATCGCTATGGTTGCTGCGCAATCTGGACAACCATAGCGCGTCATGGACGCCGATCGAGATTCCGGAAGAACGCGATCAGGGCAAGGTGAGCGCGTGGCGCAGAGACGTGGGCCAAATTTCGTTTTCGGCGCTGACGTGGCGAAGCGTTGCCGCGGCTGGCGTCATTCTGTTTTGCGGTGTGTTGCTGGTGGAGCTTGCCGATACCATCGCGCGGCAAAGCGGTCTGGGCTCGAGTTTCATCGGTGTCACGCTGTTGGCCGCCTCAACATCTTTGCCGGAGCTCTCGACCACGGTCATGGCCGTGCGCCTGCGCTCCTACACAATGGCCATCTCCAACATTTTCGGCTCCAATCTGATCATGTTGGTGCTGCTGCTGCCGGCCGATTTCTTCTATACTCCGGGTCCGCTGCTGGCCCATGTCGATCGCTCGGCAGCCTTCGCGCTTATCGCCGGTATGATTGTCACCGTCATCTATGTCATCGGGCTCGTGGTTCGCCGAAATCGCAAGATTTTCGGGATGGGCTTGGATTCGGTTGCGGTGCTCGCGGTCTACCTGACCTCGCTCGTAATATTTTATCTGATAAGGTGAGTGGCGGCCGGCACCTCGCCGATAAGGGTTGACGTCGGGCTCTCGAAGGCACATCTCGATTCGATGGTGTTCGGCCGAAATCGGATAATGTGATGGCGCGGGCGCGGGCGGTTACGAAATCAACGGATTCTAAGGTGAGGCAGCAATCGGCAGCGGTTGCCGATGCCGATATGCCTGGCGTCGACGAGCGTGCCGCGAAATCAGGCGGCCTTGCGGGCACGCTGAAGTTGCTGTTGATGCCCTTTGCGGCGCGGCTCTCTTACGGCCTTTATCAGCGTTACTTTGAGATCATTCGCGCCGATACGCCTGAATTGCGCGAAGAGGTCTATCGTTTGCGATACCAGGTCTATGTGCTGGAGCATGGTTTCGAGCGCGCGGAAGACTTTCCGGAAAAGCGTGAAATGGATGAATATGACTGCCGGTCGCTGCACGTTTTGTTGTGCCACAGGTCAAGCGGCACGCGGATCGGAACGGCAAGGCTGGTGCGCCCCAACTATGCCGAGCCGACCAAGAGTTTTCCGATCCAGAACGCCAGCGACAATCCGGTAATCAATGATCCCGAAGTGTCGCTTTATGCGGCCGAGCTCTCGCGTCTTGCCATTTCCAAGGAGCGCCTGAAGGAGTGCAACACCGACTGCGGTCTTTTCGCTTGGGCGACGCTGGATCCCACGAGACGGACCAATCGTGTGCGGGTGGCCCTATCGCGCTTGATGCTTCCCTATCTCTCCGTCGGTCTGATTGCCGGCGTGATCGAGCTGGCGGCCGAGAAGGGCTATCCCATTCTCTACGCCATCATGGAGCCATTCCTGATCAAAAACATGGGTCGGATTGGCATCAAGTTTCCAATTGTCGGCGAGGCGGTCGAGTATCACGGATTGCGCCATCCAACTGTGCTGCCGAGCATGGCCGATACCTTTGGCGAAATGAAGAAAATCGACCGCGCGGCGTGGGAGATCATCACCAACCGCGGGCGCAGTCAAGATCTAGCCCTTGACGCCGAAGTCGGCGACGAAGCCGCGCGCAACGCCGTGGTGAAGGCGTTTCATCTGGCCAACATTCCGGTGCCGATCCAGCTCACAGCGTCAAAGGACTCCCGCAAGTCCCTGAAAAAACTGGTTGGGCAAGCCGGCGAGACTCACGCCGCGTGAGTCCGCGCCAGCCTTAAACTGCCGGTCCTGATATTGCCTACAAGTTCTTGCGGCGCCAAAGCGTCGCGTCGCTCACCACGTATTCGAACTTGCGGGCGTGTTCGCGCAGCACCGCCACCAGGTCGCTGCGGTGGATCAGCTCGAAGTCTTCCTCAAGCACCTGCGTCAATGCGTCGAAGGACCGCACCGCCACGCCATCGACCTCGTGTCCGCCCAACCAGGCGCTTTTGGTGGTGAAGGACTCGCGCCACGTATAGGGCGAAACAAAAAGCACCACGCCGCCTGGCTTGACTAGGCCGCGCGGCCCGCCGAGGCGGCTCAAGAAGGCCCGCGGGCTTGGCAGCCGGCAGAGCAGATTGGCGGCCAACACCGCATCGAATTGCGAAAGTTCCGGCGGCAGCGCGCAGGCATCGGCCCGCCTGAAGTCCACTTTCGCAGAGCTGGCCGGATCGGCCAATCTGGCGCTGCGCCCTTCGCTGATTTCGCCTTCCACCATCAGCCGGTAATCGAGCTCGCCCTGTTTCTGCATGCGCTTTGCGGCGTCGATGAAAGCGGCCGAGATATCGATGCCGGTCACATGTTCGAAGTGTTCGGCCAGCCGGAACGAGGCGCCGCCGACGCTACAGCCAACGTCGATGGCCTTTTGCCAATCGATGCCGAGTGCGCGGCCTTGTTCGACGATCAAGTCGGCGCAGCGCTCGGGGAAGGTGCCTGTCTCTGCGGCGCGCAGGCCCTCGGGTGCTGTGTCCTCGGGCGCGCCGAAGTGCAACAGAAGGTATTGGTTGAGCATCGCGGCGGTTTCGTATTCACCGTCACGGCGTTCCTCGGCCAGCAAGATCGCGCCGGAATTGGCTTCGCCCTCGAGCGGCTCGACGATGTGGAATCCGGCGTGCTGAAAGAAATGGGGACGGAAATGAAACCGCGCCCAGACCGAGGCCTCGATGCCCGTGCTGATGAAGGATCCGCCCAAGATCATGGAGTGCTCGCCATCGAAACAGGGCGTGCTGAAATCGTCGTAATTGGGGTGAACGCGGAACGAACTTAAGGGATGAAAGTCGTCTTCGCACCAATCCCAGAGGTTGCCCGCTATGTCGTGAATACCCAGAGCGTCGGGTTGCGACCAAGTGACGGGCATCTCCGAGCCGAAGGTCAAATTGAAGTTGGCGGTGCGTTTTTCGGCCAACTGGCGGGCATCCAGTTTTGTCACGGCGTCGTCTATTTCGACGCTGGCGCCATTATCGCCGATGCGGCGCGCCGGATTGCGCAACAGGACATGCTCGGCTTCGGTGGGCAGGCGGTAGGTCTTGCCGTCGCGCTCCCCCTTCCAGGCGAGATACGCCTTGGCCTCGTGGAAATTCGCGCAGACGGGCCAATCCGTCGGCATATCGATGATCTCGAAAACCGTACGCAGCTTGTAGGTGTGCTTGCCTGCCGGGCCGTCGGACACCCAGAAGGTCGGCCATTTGCAGTTGCGGAATGCGCGCCACTTCCAGCCGGCTTCGTCCCAGAAACGCTCCTCGTGGTAGCCGCCGTCGCGCACGAATTCGAGAAAATCGCCGTTGGTCACCATCGTGGACGAAATCTTGAACGGGTTCACGGTCGCTTCGCGCGTGCCGTATTCGTTGTCCCAGCCATAGGTCGGCCAATCGAACGGCTTGCCGATCTCGACCGCGCCGCCAGGCACCGACACCAAGGTAAATTCTGTTCCGGTGGCCGCATTGCTGACGTGCAGGTCGGGCCAAGCCTCGGGCAAGCGCAGATTGGCGAGCGGCGTTTCGCGCAGCAACACCGAGGATGTTTCCAGGTGGATGCGTTCGTGCTCCATGCCCATGAACAGCGACCAAAGCGGGTCACCCCAGCCGATCGGCTCGTGTCCTTCGGCTAGACCAGGATGGGTCTCGATGATCTCCTTGACCGTCTCGAACACGGTTGAGCGGTAGCGGTTGACGTCGCGCACCGTGGGCCAATCCATCTCGTTCTTCGACATGTCGTCCCAGGACATCTCGTCGACGCCAACCTCGAAAAGTTGCTCGAAGAAGGGGTTGATGGGTTGGTCGATGAGGCCTGCCACGCGCAGCTTGTTGACGTAAAAGACGACCGTATGGCCATAGTAGAAAAGCATCGGGTGGCGAAGCTGATGGTAGGGCGGGCGCTTGAAATTTTCCTCGCCCTGGATCGCAGAGAGCAGCACCTCGTTGAGCGCCCACGAATTGGCGAAATAGTCGAACACATCTTCACGCGAACACGTCGCCAGATTGACGAGCGGAAGCGAGTGGATTTGACCCTTGGCGTCGACGCCTGGACAAATGCCGTGTTCGGGCCGCGGGCCGGTCCACCACCAGTCAGGCCGTTCGCCGATGAGCGGATCGCCGTCGGCGTCGATTGCCGCGTCTGCGACGGCGGGATGGAAGGCGGTCTGGCTGGTCAAATTTGGATTTCTGGTCAAGGTCATGGGACTACAGCTCTCGCGCGGATTGGGTGTCTCAAGGGATGGGTGGAGTGCTCACCTGACTGGAACGTAAAACCGGTGGCATGGGTGTGAATCGAATTTTGCACTTTCCGGTGGTGCGTCGGGGTTGGCGCGATCGAACCATGTTCGGGGCGCGCGCGCAACAATTGAGCCATTTCAATCTTATCTATTACGACGAATTGCGGAGACAATTGGATCAGCATGATCGTGATCGCGATCGCACGAAATGACCCGGCGCCCCGCTGCGCGAATGGCACAGACGGGGCACCGGGCCTGCCGGGGGGGGCGGGGGGACCCTAAAACCCGATGCCGATGAAGCCGATGCCTAGGGACAGCCTCGGCCTCGTCCGCAGACGTTGTACGGCGCGCGCGCGCCTAATCCGTCGCGGCTTTGCGGCGACGCGTATTTTTTTGCAGCGGTTGGGGGTGGCGGCTTGTGCCTTGGGCGTTGGCGCGGGTGCAAGCGTGGGCGCTGCGTCGGGCGTTATCAGGACGGCCACCACTTCGTTGCAGAACTCGGCGAGCTCGTCCTGATCGACCGTCACGGGCGCCTGAATCTCGATGATCTGGCTCGCGCTGGCGCGCAGGGCGTCGGCCTTTTTGCGATAGCTGAGCGCCAGCTCGGCGTTGATGCCGGGAGAGGTGGCGAGCTCGTCCCAGGCAGCGGCGCGCTCTTGGGCCGCACGCTCTTGGGCTTCGAGCTGATCGATCTTCTTTTGACGGGATTTTTGCGCCCATTCGCGCCACTCGAGCGTGTAGTGCTCGATGCAGCGGTTGTAGGATTGAGCCTTGGGCCCTGCGGCGGCGGCGCTGGTGGGGCTGGTGAGCGCCAAACCGGCGAGCACGACGGCTGCGCGAATGGCAATGTGGCGGGTTTTCAACATGGCACTTCCCTGTGACGCTTGTGACCTGTTTGGCGCGGGCAATTTGAGCGGTCTGGGCCGCCCTCTCGCAGCATTGGTCGCGGCGGGGCGGCGAAAGGTTCATGGGCAGGGATAAATATTTTTCTGGAGTTGGAATCGCGCTGCCCGGCCGGGGCGATAGGGTCGGGCAGCGCGACGATCGGCTAGCGGCGAGGCTGCGCCGGCGCCGGTGAGGCCAACGGCTCGAGTGCCGCGGCGGATTTGGCGAGCCGGACCAGGGTGATGAATTCGGCGCGGTAGCCGAAGGCGTCGTCGCCCTTGGCGCCCTGGGCCAGCGCGATCACGTCGTCATAGGAAAACGCGCCCGTGTTGCGCCCGCCCTTCAGGATCTGGCCGAAGGCGGCGACGGAGCTGGCAAAACGCGCCTCGCGCGCCGCCGCCTTGACGGTTGGGCTCGCCTGCGCGCCCGTCACCGGCTGCGTGATCAGTTTGCTGGCGGCCTCTTGCGGAAGCTTGTAGCGGATCTTGAGAAACGCGATTTCGCCGCCGGCGGCAGATGACGGCTTGGGCGCGCTCTGGTAGCGCAGATCATCGACCGCCCGGTCTGTGCCGCCCTTGGGGCTGAGCTCATAGATGGCGGTCACCCGGTGGCCCGCGCCGATGTCGCCGGCATCGACCTTGTCATTGTTGAAGTCCTGGCGCTTGAGGGCGCGTGTCTCGTATCCGATCAAGCGGTATTCGGCGATCCGATCGGGGTTGAATTCGACCTGGATCTTGACGTCCTTGGCGATGGTGAAGAGCGTCGAACCAGCCTCCTCGACGAGCACCTTGCGCGCTTCGTTCAAGGTGTCGATATAGGCCGCGGTGCCGTTGCCGTTCTGGGCCAGCGTCTGCATCAGCGCGTCGTTGTAATTGCCCATGCCAAAGCCCAGCACCGAGAGGAAGATGCCGGCTTCGCGCTTCCTCTCGACGAAACTCTTGAGCTCGCCAGGGTCGGTGATGCCGACATTGAAATCGCCGTCGGTGCTCAAGATCACGCGGTTGACGGCGTCCTTTTCGAAGCCCTGCTCGGCCAACTGGTAGGCTTGACGGATGCCCTCCGCGCCGGCCGTCGAGCCGCCCGCGCCAAGGCCGTCGAGCGCGCTCATGATTTTGGCTTTCTGCTTGGCGCTGGTCGGTTCGAGCAGCGTGCCGGCGCCGCCCGCATAGGTGACGATGGCGACGGTGTCTTTTTCATCGAGCGTTTCCAGCAGCAGCTTCATCGCCGACTTGACGAGAGGAAGTTTGTTGGGCGCGTTCATCGAGCCCGAACTGTCGATCAGGAACACGAGGTTTGATTTGGGCTTTTGCGCGGGCGCCAGCTCGTAGCCCGCAATGCCGATATGGAGCAGCTGCTTGGCCGCGTTCCAGGGGGCCGGCATGAGCGAAATACTGGGCTCGAATGGGACGCTGCGGCTCTTCGGCCGGGCATAGTCATAAGGGAAATAATTGATCAATTCTTCGACCCGCACCGTGGCCTTTTGCGGTAGATGGCCTGCGTTCAGCGCCGCCCGCACGAAGGAATAGGACGCCGTGTCGACGTCGATCGAAAATGTCGAGACCGGGGCTTCTGCCACCAGCTTGACCGGGTTCTCGTCAAAGCGCTCAAACTTATCGCGCCCTTGGTCGCGGTAGATTTGGCTCTGGGCTTGATCGGGCATGGAGCGCAGCATGCCGATACCGTAGTTGCGCGCCACAGGCGCCGACTTGGCCGCGCCTCCAGATGCGAAATTATCCACTTCGCCCATCGCGACGCTAGGTGCGTGTGCGCCGATATTGGCTTGCGGTACGCCATAGGGTTGCCGGGCTTTTGCCATCTCTTCGCGTGGCGGGGGTGCGGCCATGTCATGGGCAATGGTCGCATTGGGCTCCGTGGCTGGGTCGGGCGCGCCGGCGTTGCGTCCCACTTGTTCGGTCTCGGCGTCTCGAAGGGTCTCCATCATGGACTTTGCGTCCGCCGCCGGTGGGGAAGGCGCGTCCAGATCGTTACCGAAGCGTGAAATATCCCGTTGCACGTATGTCGCGGTCGCGATGCCGAGCGCTAGAACCGCAATGCTGGCGCCGCCTGACAGGGCTTGATTGATGGTCATGGATTGTCTCCCAAGGATGGTGTCGTGGAGGGCACTTGCCCATCCCCTAAGACGTCCCGCGGCGGCCGATTCTTGGGCGCGGGGTTCGAATTTTTCGTCAAAGGCCGCCATAGCCACGGCGACCGCCTTGGCCTTGGCATCCTTGGGCGGCGCGTCCTTTGCCGCGTCTCCAAGGGCTTTTTGGAATGTTTTCATCTCATCGGTCATGGACCATCTCCGCGAGCGATTTGAGCTTCTTTCTCACCTCGCCCATGCGCCAGGACACCGTCGTCTCGGCGCAATCCAAAATTTCGGCGGCTTGGGCGTGGCTCAGCTCTTCGGCGACAACCAGGAGTGCGGTTTCGCGAAGACCCGGATCGAGTGCGTCAAGCGCCTCGCCGAGCCAGCTCGCCCGCGCTTGGTTTTCGACCGCATCGGCGCGGTCGAGCTCGCGCACCTCGCCATAGACCTGATGTGCGGCGGCGCGGGTCGTGCCTTTTCTGGCAAAATCGCGCGCCGCGTTGAGGACGACACGGTAAAGCCAAGTGGAAAAACGCGCATTTCCGCGAAACGTGCCGAGCGCATCGACCAGCTTCAAGCACACGTCCTGGGCGATGTCCTCGGCGTCGTGTGCGTTGCCGGCAAAGCGGTGGGCGAAGCGGTAAATCGTGTCGTAATGGCGCTCCAGCAGGCGCTGAAACGCATCGCGGTCGCCCTGCGAGGCCTGCTCAACCAGCTTCAAATCGGTCATCGTCATATGCGGTTCCCAGACTATTAGACGCCCAAAGCAGGCGTTTCCTTGGTCAGGGGCCAAATTTTTTTTGCGAACCCGCCTCTGGGCGTGGCGCGCCAGCCTGCTTGATGGCAGGATGCGGATATGACCGCACCCGCCACGTTCCTTGGCTTTCCGGCCGCCGATCCTCTTGGCGCGCTTGAGGCCGACATCGCCGTATTGGGCGCCCCCCACGGCACGCCCTACGAGCCTGGCGCAGAGAACGACTGCGCCATCGCGCCTGCCGCCATGCGCGAGGCCTCGGCCGGTTATGCCGGCCTGCTGGACCATTACGACTTCGATCTGGCGGGGCCGCTGCTTGGCGAAAAGGGCGCGCGGGTTGTCGATTGTGGTGACGTTGCGGGCGATCCTAGCGATGGGCCCGGCAACCGCGCCGCGATCACAGCTGCGACCCGCGCCGTGCTGGATGCGGGCGCAGCACCCGTGCTTTTGGGTGGCGACGATTCCGTACCGATACCCTTTATCACCGCCTTCGAGGCGTTCGCGCCTTTATGGATCTTGCAGATCGACGCTCATCTGGATTGGCGCGACGAGCGCGACGGCGAACACAATGGTTGGAGCAGCGTCATGCGGCGGGCTTCGGAAACGTCCTTTATCGAGGGCCTGGTGCAGGTCGGTTTGCGGGGGCCGGGCAGCGCCAGATCGGCCGAGGTCGAGGATGCGCGCTCCTGGGGTTCGAACCTCTTTCCCGCAGCCCAGATCCACGCGCAAGGCATCGGGCAGGCGCTCGCCAAGATCCCGCAAGGCGCCAATTGCCTCATCACGCTCGACTGCGACGGGATTGATCCCCCGACCATGCCCGGCATGATTTATCCAGCCCCCGGCGGCCTCAGCTACGACCAAGCGATTGGCTTGATCGCGGGTGCGGCGGGCCGCGCCAAGCTGGTGGGTTTCGATATCACCGAGCTGCGCCCCGCCAAGGACCCGACCGGGTTGGCCGCGCTCACCGCCTTCCGGCTTGCCGCCAACGCCATCGGCGCGATCGCGCGGGGTCGGTGACCTCCATGGCCAAGTACCGAAACGATCTCCCCCAGCTGGGCGACCAGCTGTTCCTGACCGACAGCGGGCTCGAAACCTGGCTGCTGTTCCAGCAAGGCGTCGACTTGCCCGAGTTTGCGGCCTTTCCGCTGCTGGACGAGGCGGAGGGACGCAAGCACATCACCAGCTATATGCGCCGCCACGCGCAAATCGCCGCCGATGCCGGTCTGGGCTTTATTTTGGAGACGCCGACCTGGCGGGCGAGCGCGCAATGGGGCGAGCGGCTGGGATATGATGCGGCTGGCCTTGCCAAGAACAACCGTGCGGCAATCGAATTCTTGCTGGAGCTGCGCGAGGAATTCGAAACGGCTTCGAGCCCCTTTGTCATCAGCGGCCAGATGGGGCCGTACGGCGATGGCTATAGTCCCGAGGCGCTATTGAGCCCCGAGGACGCCATGGCTTATCACGCAGCCCAGATCGAAACATTTGCCGAAGCAGACGCCGACTTCGTCTCGGCGCTGACCATGACCCATACGGGCGAAGCGATTGGCATCGCGGCAGCGGCGCAGACGGCCGGCATTCCGGCCGTGATTTCATTCACGGTGGAGACCGACGGGCGCTTGCCGAGCGGCGAGAGCTTGGCCGAAGCCATCGAGTGCGTGGATGCAGCGACCGGCGCGGGGCCAGCCTACTACATGATCAATTGCGCCCATCCCACCCATTTCGAGGCCGTGCTGGGCTCGGGCGCGCCGGTACTCCAGCGCATTCGCGCCTTGCGCGCCAATGCCTCGGCCAAGAGCCACGAGGAGCTCGATAATTCGACCCAGTTGGATGAGGGAGATCCAGTCGAATTTGCTGCCCAATACCGCGCGCTGCGCGGGGTGCTGCCGAACGTGACAATTTTGGGTGGTTGTTGCGGCACCGATCACCGCCACGTCGAAGCGATCTGTCTGGCGTGCGGCGCACAGGGCTGTGCGGCGGCGGCCACTCTTGTGCGGCCCGCGGTAAATTTAGGCAAACAGCTCAATGGGTTAGATGAACAGCGCCCAACGTAAAGGTCGTGATCGGCGGAAATCCAGTTGCTTGGTCGTCGACCTTGACACGGACTTGGCCGTTGCCGCGGACCACGATCATGTCTGCGATCAAAGCAAAGTATGGCGACGCCATGCCGACATCACCACCGCCGGCAATGTCCAGAATTTGGGTCGGCAGGTAAATTTTTCCGACGATGTTCATGCCTGCGCCGCCAAGCGTGCCTGCTGCCGGCAGGTCTATCGAATGAACGCGACGCCGCCGCGGTCGCCCTCACGCCAGACGATGCGCGCCGTCATCGTCTCGTTGAAGCCTGCGATATTCATCTGGATCGTGTCATCGCTAATCATATCGAGATTATCGGAAATGATCTGACAGCCGTCGCCGCTCGCATTTTGGACGATGCAGTCGATCGTCGCTGCACAGCCGGATTGGCTGATGCGGGCATGGAGTTCGACCGTACGCCGAATGCCTTTGCGTCGTTCCTTCACGTCCATTGGTCATCTGCCCATTGTTGCGATATCGGCGAAGCTTAAGTCGCTGTGAGTGCAGATTGGCCCGCAATTGCCGCCGTTTCGGCCCGCAGGCCGCGAAAATTCATTGCCGCACGGCACCACCATCCCATGAAAACCAGAAAAATTCCTTTTGATTGTCGTTAAAACTTGAATGATTTTCATATGGGAATCCCTCGTTTTCGCTGAGATGGCGTGCGCTCGCGGGCCCGGACACGGCCTCTTGGGGTGAAAGGTGCGTTAAGGACCTGCCGCTAGAATTCAGAGCTTGCATCGTCATTGGAAGCGGAACGGCCACGTGGGCGACGAGCGGCGGAAAAAAGATTTAGGCGCGCGATCTTCGATCAGGCGCAAGCTGGTGGGCGTCGTGCTGATCGCCATCGCCACGACCACGGCGCTTTCGACCGTGGCCTCGGCCTGGCGCGAAGCAAACCGCTACGCGGACGCCAAGATGGCGGAAGTAACCGGCATCGCGCACGTCATCGCCAACGCCGTTGCCGGCCCGCTTGCGGCCAAGGACCGCATGGGCGTCCTCAAGGCGCTGCGCCCGATCGGGCGGATCCCCGCCTTCACCTTTGCGGCCGTGGCGAATTCCGCCGGCAAGCCCTTTGCCGATCTCGGTCAATCTGTCGCCCTGCACGAGGATCCCAACCGCTGGATCCTGCTCCGCTCCAACATCGAGGTCGACGTGCTGATCGTCGAAAGCGGCGCTAAAATCGGTACGCTTCGGGTCCTGGTCAACACCTCCGACCTGCGGCAGAGGCTAATCGACGGCGCGCTCACCGGTCTGCTGGCGGCGCTCTTGGCTGCTGGTCTGGGCGTCATTATCGCAACGCGCCTGCAGCGCCGCATCACCGCGCCGCTTGCCCATCTGACCGAGCGCATGTTCGACGTCCAGCACACCAGCGATTTCAAAGCCCGCGTCGAAGTGCGCTCGAACGACGAGACGGGCGTTCTGGTCGAGGCGTTCAACGGCATGCTGGACGAGATCCGCCAGCGCGACGACCGCTTGAGCGAGCACCGCGAAAATCTCGAACACACCGTCGAAGAACGCACCCTGCACTTGCGTGTCGCCAAGGAGGAGGCCGAGGACGCGAACGCGGCCAAGTCCGAATTCCTCGCCACCATGAGCCACGAAATCCGCACGCCGATGAACGGCATGCTGGTGATGGCCGAGCTGCTGGCTTCGGCCAATTTGAGCGAGCGCCACAGGCGCTATTCCGACGTTATTGTGAAATCGGGCCAGAGTCTGCTGACGATCATCAACGACATTCTCGATTTCTCGAAAATCGAATCCGGCAACCTCGACCTGGAGCAAATCGCGCTCGACCCCTCCGAAGTCGTCGACGACGTGCTGAACCTTTTCTGGGAACGCGCCATTGGAAAGGGCCTCGATTTGACGGCCTATGCGGACCCTGGCGTGCCGGCCGCAATAGAGGGCGATCCCGTGCGCCTCAACCAGGTGCTCTCGAACCTCGTCAACAACGCGCTCAAATTCACCGAACGCGGCCACGTACAGGTTATCGTCGAGCCGGCCGGCGAGGGGGGCAGCGGCGAGGGATTGCGCTTCACCGTGGCCGATACGGGCATCGGCATCGCGGCCGAGAAGATCGGCAGTATTTTCGAATCCTTCTCCCAGGCCGATCAATCGACCACAAGGCGCTTCGGCGGCACCGGTCTTGGTCTGGCGATCTGCCGGCGCTTGGTCGATGCCATGGGCGGCGAGATCGGCGCCACAAGCCAACCGGGGGAAGGGTCGCGCTTCAGTTTCACCATCGCCGCCGCGCCTGTGAGGAGTAAAGCCGATGCGCGCGCCCATGGCGCAGCCAGCAGCTTGCGCCACGCCGCGATCGCATTGCCCTGCGGGCCCACCGCAGAAGCGATTTCGCTCACGCTCGCCGACCGGGGCGTGGCTTGCCAAACCATAGCGCCGGACGAGATCGCCGCCTGGGCCGCGGTCGGCGCCGGGGTGGTCTTTGCCGATTCCTCAGCCATAGCCGGCTTGGCCCAGAGCGCAGACCAAGATTCAACCACGCCACCCTATATCGTCTGCGTCAGCCAAATGGGCGACAGCAAGTCCGACGAGGTGATTGCTTCTGGACAAGCCCACGATCTCATCATGCGGCCCATCTCGCGCAACGGTTTCACCGACTTGCTGGCCAGGCTGGAGGCGGGTGAGCCGCGCGGCCGCGCCGCGCTCGAGGCGCGCCAGGGCGTCCAATTGCCGAGTTTTGCGGGGCTCCGCGTTCTGGTCGCCGACGACAGTCCGGTCAACCGGGAGGTGGTGATCGAGGCCTTGAAGCAGCTCGATGTCGAGGCCGACGTCGTCGAGGATGGTGCTGCCGCGGTCGAGGCGGCGGGGCGGCAGACTTACGATCTTGTTTTCATGGACTGTTCGATGCCCGAGATGGACGGCTTCGAAGCGACGCGGCGTATCAAGGCGCAAGAGGCCGAGCGTGCGCAGCCGCCGGTCCCCGTTATCGCGCTCACTGCCCATGTGGCGGGCGGCGTGGCCGATGGATGGCGCGAGGCCGGCATGAACGACTATATGACCAAGCCCTTCCGCATCTCCGATCTGGCGGCCTGCTTCGAGACTTTTTGCGGCGCGCCCCGCCGCCGCCTCGCGGCGGAGACGGCCGCAAATGAAAACGGTCCGGCCGAGACGGCCGAAACCGTAACGCACGGCATGGATTTGGCAGAACCGGCGACCGATCGTGGCGTCGAGGGCGAGGAGCCCGTCATCGACGAAACGGTTCTGAGCAAGGCGCTCTGCGGCGATGCGGCGGCCAACGCAAAGGTCATCGGACGCGTGCTGGCGCTGTTTGAGAGCCACGCGCCGCCGGCCTTGCTCAAGCTGGCCGAAGCTGCCCGCGATGATGTCGGCGAGGAGATCGCGCAGGCCGCGCACGCGCTCAAATCCATGAGCGCCAATATCGGCGCGGTGCGCTTGGCGAGCGCTTGCGGCGCACTCGAGGCGGACGCTCATGCGGGTAAAATGGAGCGTGTTCTGGCTCGGCTGAGCGCGCTTCAGCCGATGCTGGTCGACGTTCTGGCTCATATCGATGACACCAAGGCGCGGCCGGAAACCGGCGCGCCGTCGGGCCAAGCCACAATGCAGACGGGCGCCTGAGAGAGGCCTGGAAGGCCGCCGCTGGGGCAGGCTTCACCCCTTGTTTACTCGCCGGGCGTACACTGAAGACGGGGAAGAGGGGAACTATCGCCATGCAGTACTCAGACATGCCCAAGGCAAAAGACCGCCGGGCGGCTAAGCGCCACTCGGTCGATCTCGCCGCTCAGGTATCGCAGAAGGAGAGCGAACAGACCATCGACTGCGTCGTGCGCAACGCATGCGGCAGCGGCTGTATGATCGTCTCCGACCAGATTAGCGCGCTGGCGGATTCCGACGTCCATCTGCAGATCACAGGCTTTCCCTCGCCGAAGCGGGGCAAAATGATCTGGCGGCGTGGCAACGAGGCCGGCGTCAGGTTCATTTGAGCCTTGCGGCAATGAACCGCTTGGCTCTCAATCGGCCGTTTTCAGCGACAGGACATATTCGACCAGGTGGCCTGTCTCCTCGCGAGTCAGCTCGATCATCGGCATCGGGTGCGTGGGCAGCACGATCGCGATAGTGATGCGCTCGCGCGATTGATCATCGAAATTCGCTATTTGCTTGAAGCTCGGCACGTCGGGGTTGGCGGTCGTCTGCTGACTGGCCGCGCCGATCAGGTGGCAGTTGGTGCAGAGCTTTTGAGCGAGCTCGGCGCCCGCCTTGGCATCGGGTCGGCCCGGAACGCTTTGTGCCCAAGCAGCGCCCGATGTCATCAGTGCGAATGCGGCAACGAGCCCAAGCAAGCCCGCACCTAAGGCGCTGCGTGTGCTCAATCGTGGCGGCATCTGATCCATCGCTTATTCCTCCATGTACCTGGCGCGTTGTAACCGCCAAGCGCCGGGGGTTCAATCGGCTTTGCAGCGGCTGGCGGCTGCTACTCCTCGGGTTCGGTCGTAAACATCAGCGGAAAGCCGTTCGCCCGGCCGGCCTCGGTGCCCTCGGTCGCTTTGGTCTCGGCGATCTCGCGGGTGAAGACGGCGACGACGCACGAGCCCTTTTTGTGGGCGGTGAGCATGACGCCGAGCGCCTCGGATTCGTTCATCCGGAAAATGCCCTTCAACACCATCACCACGAATTCACGCGGCGTGTAATCGTCGTTCAGCAAAATGACCTTGTGCAGGTGCGGCCGCTTGGTCTTCGGGCTCGCCTTGGTCTTCGGCTTGACCGGCGGTTTGACGGTTGTGTCGCTCATCTCTGGCGTGCGTCTGTGTCGCCTATCTTGCTCGCCCCGCATACCGTGCGCTCCCACAGCAGGCATTCGGCGCGGCGTGGCTAGAGAAGATGCCAGTTTCGCACGCTGGCGGGCCGGCGTCTAATTCGGGGCGGCACACATCTCTAATGCGCGTTCATGAACGCTCGCCCGGTGAAGATGGTGAGCGCCATGATCTGGATGTCGAACCAAATCGACCAATTGTCGATGTAGTAGAGATCGTGCTCGACGCGGGCGCGGATCTTGGCGTCGGTCTCGGTCGGGCCGCGGTGGCCCTGGACCTGCGCCCAGCCCGTGATGCCGGGCTTGACGTTGTGGCGCCAGGCATAGCGCGCGATGCGCTGCTCGAATTCATGATCGTGAACAAGGGCGTGCGGGCGGGGGCCGACGATCGACATTTGACCCTGGATAACGTTCCAGAGCTGGGGCAGTTCGTCGAGGTTCCAGGCCCGCAGGAAACGCCCCAGCCGGGTAAAGCGCGGGTCGTTGGCTTGCGCCTGGCGGACGGTGTCGCCGTCCTCCTGACAGGCCATGGTGCGGAATTTCAAGATCCGGAAGGTCTCCTGATTGAAGCCGGCGCGCCGTTGGCGGAAGAGCGCAGGGCCTGTGCTCTCGAGCTTGATGGCGGCCGCGATAACCGCCAACAGCGGTGAGAGCACGATCAATCCAATCGTGGCGCAGACGAGATCGAGGCCGCGCTTGGCCAATTGCTCGAATGCGCTGAGCGGTGGCCTGGCCAATGTCAGGCCCGCCGCACCGCCAACCCGCCAAACATGGAGTTCGCGATAGCGCTCCAGCACACGAGCGGGACCCAGATTGATCGAGGCGGGCGTTGCCAGAAAGGCGTCGGCGCACGCCGTGATGGCGTCGCTTTCGCCCCAGGGGAGCAGCAGAAAGACGTCGTCGGCCTGGAGCTTGCGAGTCTGGTAAACGGCGCGGTCGAGCGCTGATTCGAAGCGGCCGCGCGCCTTGTCGCTGCGGGGCTTGGCGCGGGGCAGAAGCGCCACGCCCGCAATTTGAAGCCCATGCGTCTGGGGCGAGTAGCGGTTGCGGAAAGCCGTCACCTCGGCCTCGGTGCCCACCAGCAGCACGCGCCGGCTGATCAGCCGGCCATCGGCAAAGCCGCGCGCGATCGTGTAGGCGAGCCCGGCGCGCAATGCCGTCACGCCCGCCAGGCCGAGCCCATAAAACAGGATCACCGCGCCGCGCGAATAGACGCCGCTCGCCTTGGCGAGAAACGCGATGGCGAGCAGTGCGAAAAAGGCGGCGTTCCACAACGCGAAGATGCGCGCGGCCGGAAAAAGCCGCTTGGCGATCTCGCTGGCGGCATACTGGCCTTGCAGGGCTTGGGGCACCACATAGGCGAGCGCCACGAGCGCGCCGACGCGGGCGTAATTGATGATCATGCCAACTTCGTCGTAAGCAAAAAGATGATAGGCGGCCCCCGCCGAGAGCGCCAATGTGACGATCAGGACGGCGTCGGCCAAGCCCGCTAGGCCCGAGAAACCAAGGCCCAATTTAAATGTGCGCGATCGGCCGTGCTTGAACTTTGGTTCGGCCCGCGCGTCTCTCAAATTGTGTATGACCTGCGTCATTTTTGGCCCAATTGCTCGTCTTTAAGCGCTCTTGGATCGCGCTGCGTACGGCGTTTTTTCCGCTGCGCGCGCGTCTTTTGAGCGGATTTCTAAGTGCGGCTTTAAAACCGACCAGGGGCCATCTAGCGCGCGGCAATCGCGCCTCTCAACTGGGTTCACGGATTCACCTTAACGCGCGTTTTCGTGTGTGGCCGGCGCGTCGATTGGCTAGGACTGATGGCGGATGGTCGCCGTCGACCCCCGGCCCCAGAGTTTGGCAAGGGCCACGGGGCCAGGCATCAAGACTAGGGTTTGATTGCTGCCATGCGGGGCAGCGCGAGTGAGTTTCCGCCGGGATCGGCGGGCGCGTTAAAGGAGCAATGTTGAGGCCACTCTTTGATCGCATAAGGATTACAAAGGAAATCTATAAATGGCCAAGCGCTACAAGTTCGATATGCCCCGTGTCATGGTCACCGGCGGTGCCGGTTTCTTGGGCTCACACCTGTGTTCGCGCCTTCTCAAAGATGGATACGACGTGCTGTGCGTCGACAATTTTTACACCGGCCGGCGCAGTTCCGTGGGGCACCTTCTGGACGATCCCCATTTCGAATTGCTGCGCCACGACATCACATTTCCGCTCTATGTCGAGGCCGATGAAATTTACAATCTGGCCTGTCCCGCATCGCCGATCCACTATCAGCACGATCCGGTGCAGACGACCAAAACCTCCGTTCACGGGGCCATCAACACGCTCGGATTGGCAAAGCGCCTCGACGCCAAGATCTTGCAGGCCTCGACTAGCGAAATTTACGGCGACCCCTCCGAACATCCCCAAACCGAAAGCTATTGGGGAAACGTGAACACGCTGGGACCGCGGGCCTGTTACGACGAGGGCAAGCGTTGTGCCGAGACCCTGTTTTTCGATTATCACCGCCAGCACAATCTGCGCATCAAGGTGGCGCGGATCTTCAACACCTACGGGCCCCGCATGCACCCCAATGACGGGCGGGTCGTTTCGAATTTCATCATGCAAGCGCTCATGGGCGAGCCGATCACCGTTCACGGCAAAGGCGGCCAAACCCGCTCGTTCTGTTATGTCAGCGACCTGATCGAAGGTTTTTCGCGTCTGATGGCCACCGGCGACGATGTGACCGGCCCATTCAATCTGGGCAATCCGCATGAAAAAACGGTCTTGGAACTGGCCGAACTGATCCTGGAGCTCACGGAATCCAAATCGAAGATCATATTCGAGGGCCTGCCGGTCGATGACCCGGTACAGCGCTGTCCCGATATCACCAAGGCCAAGAAGACCCTCAAATGGGCGCCCAAGGTCGTGCTCGAGGACGGCCTCAAGGAAACCATCGCCTATTTTCAGTGGTTCATTGATCGCGGAGAGCAGGCGGTGCTGCCGCACGCCAAGTCCGCGCGCGGCAAGGTCAGCGCTTATGCGGGCCAGGCCCGGCATTAGCGGCTCGCCTGCCCGAAGCGTGAAATAGCAATCAGAAGGGGGCGAATGTGCAGGATATTGTCCTAATCACCGGATCGGCGGGTTTGATCGGCTCGGAGGCTGCGCGGTTTTTCGACGCCCGCGGGTTCCGCGTGGTTGGCATCGATAACAACATGCGCCAAAAGCTTTTCGGCAAGGAGGCGTCGACGGAGTGGAACCGGCGTAAACTGGAAGCCGATCTCTCGTCCTATCGCCACGAGAATGCCGATATTCGCGACGAAGCAAAAATGGGCGCCCTGTTCGCCGAATTGGGCGAGTCCATCTGCTTGGTCATCCATACCGCGGCCCAACCCTCGCACGATTGGGCGGCGCGCGATCCGTTCACGGACTTCACGATCAACGCCAACGGCACGCTGGTGCTACTGGAACTGTGCCGCCGGCACTGCCCCGAGGCGCCATTTATCTTCACCTCGACCAACAAGGTCTATGGCGACCGGCCCAACGCGCTGCCGCTTGTTGAGCTGGAGACGCGCTGGGACATCGATCCCGACCATCCGTTTCATGAGCGCGGCATCGATGAAGCCATGCCGATCGACCAGTGCATGCACTCCCTGTTTGGCGCCTCGAAAGTCGCTGCCGACGTGCTGGTGCAGGAGTATGGCCGTTATTTCGATATGAAGACCGCGTGCTTTCGCGGCGGCTGCCTCACGGGCCCGTCGCACAGCGGCACGGTTCTCCACGGCTTCCTGGCGTATCTGATGAAATGCGTCGCCACCGGCGCGCCCTACACGGTACTTGGCTACGGCGGCAAACAGGTGCGCGATAATATTCACAGCCAGGATCTCGTAAACGCGTTCTGGCATTTCTTCGAAAGCCCGCGCTGTGGCGAAGTATACAATATTGGCGGTGGGCGCAGCAGCAATTGCTCGATGATCGAAGCGATCGAGGTCTGCGAATCGATCACCGGCCGGCAGCTTGAGAAGAGCTACGACGACACCAACCGCATGGGGGACCATATTTGGTGGATCTCCGATACCAGCAGATTCCAGTCGCACTATCCCGACTGGTCGATCCAATACGACGTGGAACGGATCCTGGAGGAAATCTACGCCGCCAATCGCGGGCGTTGGCTGGAAGCCTCTTAAAGCGATGATCGACAAGGGCAAGAAGAACGTGCTCGGCATCAATGTCAGCGCCGTTGATTATGAAGGCGCGGTGCAGGCGGTTGTCGAGGCGGCCCGCCGGCGCAAGCCCTTCAAGGCGACCGCGCTAGCCGTTCACGGCATCATGACCGGCGCGCTCGACCGCGAACAGCGCTGGCGTCTCAACGCTTTCGATTTGGTGACGCCCGACGGCCAGCCGGTGCGCTGGGCGCTCAATCTGCTGCACAAGTCGGGCCTGAACGACCGGGTGCGCGGGCCGGATCTGATGCCCCTTGTGTGCGAGCGCTCGGCTCGTCTCGGCCTGCCGATCTATCTCTATGGAAGCCGGCCCGTCGTGCTGGAACAGCTCAAGGTGCGGCTCACCGAGGCCTACCCGGATCTGATTATCGCCGGCGCCCGCCCGTCGCTCTTCCGCCAAAGCACGGACCAGGAGAAGAAGACGATCGCCGAGGAAATTCGGCGTTCGGGCGCTCGTATCGTCTTTGTCGGCCTGGGCTGCCCCAGGCAAGAGGTGTGGGTCTACGAGTACGCCGAGTTGCTGAAAATGCCGGCCATTGCGGTCGGCGCGGCTTTTGATTTCCACGCAGGCCTGCTGAGCGAGGCGCCGCGCACGCTCGGGCGCTGGGGGCTGGAATGGCTCTATCGGCTCTTGCAGGAGCCAAAGCGGCTGTGGCGGCGCTATCTGCTTCTCAATCCGGCGTTCCTGGCGATGCTCGCGGCACAGTCGGTTGGATTGACGTCCTTTGACGATCGCGGCATGGAACCGCAAAACTCGCACAACTACGCTTGAACTGACTGCTTGGGCGCCGTCCAACGCCGAGCTCACTTGGCGCCGGCGATCAAGACCCGGAAGAGCGCCAAAGAGATCCCCAGAAAAACCAACCCCAACGCCAGCACAATGGCGAATTCGGGCCAAACCACATCGAAGCCCGCGCCGCGGAACAGGATTCCCTGCGAAAAGCTCACATAGTGACGCGAGGGCAGGAAGATGGTGATCATTTGCAGCCAGTCGGGCTGACCTTCGGCCGGCGTGCGGCCGCCCGAGAGCATGTTGAGGGGCAGCATGATCAAGATCGTTAGCAGCGCGAACTGGGCCATGGAGCGTGTCACCGTCCCTAAGAACACGCCGACGGCCGTGGCGAAAAACAGGTAAAGCAGCGTGCCGGCCAGAAACAGCGGCACCGATCCCGCGATCGGAATATCCAGCGCCATCCTGATCACGAAGATCATGCACAACATCACGGCGACCAGGATCACCAGCGCGTTCGCCCAAATCTTGGCGGCAACAATTTCAAACGAGTCCAGCGGCATGACGAGCAGATGCTCAATGGTGCCGTGCTCGCGCTCGCGCAGCAGCGCCGCGCCGGTGAGAACGATGGTGAGCAGCGTCACATTGTCGATGATGGCGATGAAGGCGCTGAACGGCACATTGTTGCGGTTGGGATTGAAAGCAGTTCGGATGACGTTCTCCACGGTGCGATCGGGGCGCTCTTGCGATCGTTGGACGAACCGCATGATCTCGTCATTGGCGATATTCTGAATGTAATTGGCGCCAATGCTCGCCTGCATCATCGCCGTGGCGTCGATGTTGACCTGTAGCTCGGTTCCGCGGCCGGCGCGAATATCGGCCTCGAAGTTTGGTGGGATTATCAGGACAAACATGAAGTGGCCCCGATACATCGCCTGATCGACCTCAGCGGCATCGATCAGCTGGGCGGCCTGAAAGCGGGGCGGATAGAAACCCTTCACGATCCGCGTTGAGAGGATCGAGCGGTCCTCATCGACGATTGCGATGGAGGCGTTGTTGACCTCGCTGGCGATGCCGGTGGCCTGCATGTAGACGGCGAATGAGAAGGAGTAGACGACGAACACGACGAGGATGATGTCGCGTTGCAGGGAGCGGAGCTCTTTGGTGCCAAGCCAAAAGATGTTTTTGAGACTTGCCATCCTAACTCTCCTGTTTCGCCAGCGACAACGCTGCCAAGCCGGTGAGCACGGGGATGAAGGCGGCAAGGGCCAAAACGTCGATCCAGAGATCTTTTACGCCGAGCGCCTTGGTGAAGGCGCCGACGCTGACCTGCATGTAATAGGTCGTTGGCCACAGCAGGCCCATGATCCTGGCGCCGCCCTCTAGCGTCGAGACTGGCTGAAGCAAGCCCGAGAATTGGATTGTCGGCATCATGGCGATGATCGTCGTGGCGAACACGGCGGCGACTTGGCTTTTGGTGAAGGCCGAAACCAGTAGGCCTATTCCGGTAGTGGCCCAGACATAGAGAAACGCTCCCAACATAAGCGCCAACAGACTGCCTTTCAGAGGAACGCCGAAGATCGTTAGCACCATGACCATCAACATCGCGAAATTCAGCATGGCGATGGCGACATAGGGCAGTTGCTTGCCGAGCAGGAACTCAAGCTTTTTGGTGGGCGTGACGTAGAAGTTGGTGATCGAGCCCAACTCTTTTTCACGCACCACGCTCACCGCCATCAAAATGGCGGGGATCAGAATAAGCAGCAGCGGCGGCATGCGCGGCGCCATGGCGTAAATGCTCTCGAAGCTCGGGTTGTAGCGAAAGCGGGCCTCGATCGTGGCCGGCACGCGCACCGCAGCCGAATTGCCCTCTTGAATGGCGAGTTTCTGCAAATAGCTTTCGTGCAACCCGGCGACGTAGCCCTCGATGGTTTCGGCCCGGAACGGATTGGCGCCGTCGATCGAAACGAGCACGCTTGGCGTTTCGCCCCGTTTGATCAGGCGGCTAAAATTGGGTGGAATCTCGATTCCCAAATCGACTTTGTGTGCTTGCATGGCGGCAGCCAATTCGGTCTGGCTGGTCACTTGCGGTTGTTCGATGAAATAGCGCGAGCCGGTGAATTCGGAAAGGTAGGCCCGGCTGGCCGGCGATTGGTCGAGGTCGAGGGCTGTGAACCGCAGATCCTCCGTATCCATGGAGATGCCGAAGCCGAAAATCAGCAGCAATATCGCCGAGCCCATAAAGGCGAAAACCAGACGCACGGGATCGCGGATCACTTCGAGCGTCTCGCGATAGCTGTAGGCCAAGAGACGTCGGGGACTGATCGGCAGCCTGGCCTCGCGTCTTGGGGAGGGCGACTTCGCCGGGCCGGACGGGTCGGTTTGCTCGATCGCGGCAATCTCCGCCGATGGGGCCCCTGAAGGGTCATTGCCTTCTGCCTCCTCCATATGGGAAATGAAAGCCTGTTCGAGATTGGCCGCGCGCTTGGCCTTGACCAACTTCTTGGGCGTATCGCAAGCTAAAACGCGGCCAGCATGCATCAACGAGATGCGATCGCAGCACATGGCCTCGTTCATGAAATGGGTCGAGATGAAGATGGTGACGCGTTCCTTGCGCGATAGATCCACCAGCAGTTGCCAGAAGCGGTCGCGGGCAACCGGATCGACGCCGGATGTTGGTTCATCGAGAATCAGCATCTCCGGCTCGTGGATTATGGCGACCGCCAGCGAGAGCCGTTGGCGCAGACCAGGCGGCAATTCGCCCGCCAAATCGTCAACGTGATTTTCCAATCCAAAGCGCGCGACGAGATCGGCGATGCGCGCCTGCGCGTAATCTGGCGGCAAATGAAACAGGCGCGCATGTAGATTGAGGTTTTGGCTCACCGTCAGTTCGCTGTAGAGCGAAAAGGATTGCGACATATAGCCGACGCGCTTGCGCGTTTCGATGTCATGCGCCTTGGCCGGGTTTCCGAAAATCCAGGCCCGCCCGTCGGAGGCCGGAAGCAAGCCGGTGAGCATCTTCATGGTGGTGGTCTTGCCGCAGCCGTTCGACCCCAGAAATCCGAATATCTCGCCGCGCCCGATCGAAAAGCTCACATCGTCGACGGCCGTGAATTCGCCGAACCGGCGGGTGAGTCCCTCGGCCACGATCACCGGTTCGCCATCGTCCTTGGGACGGCGCGGAATCGAGAGCTTGCGCGTGCCATCGCGCTCGGCCTTCGGCAACAAGGCCACGAATGCATCTTCGAGGGTTTTTCCGCCGGTTTGTGACTTGAGCATTGCCGGCGTGCCGCTGGCCAAGATCTTGCCGGCGTTCATCGCGATCAGAGTGTCAAAACCCTCGGCCTCCTCCATATAGGCGGTTGAGACAAAAACGCTCATGCCGGCATGAGCAGCGCGCATCGATGCGATCAACTCCCAAAATTGGCGCCGCGAAAGCGGATCGACGCCCGTGGTGGGCTCATCGAGAATGAGGAAATTCGGGTCATTGATGAGCGCGCAGCAGAGGCCGAGTTTTTGCTTCATGCCGCCGGAAAGTTTCCCCGCGAGCTGGTCGGAAAACGGGTCGAGTCGGGTGGCGCGCAACAGCATCGCGATGCGGGCGTGGCGGTCCTTGGGCTTCAGGCCGAACAGGCGGCCAAAGAAGTCGAGGTTCTCAAAGACGCTGAGCTCGGCGTAGAGGTTCTTGCCGAGCCCCTGCGGCATATAGGCAATGTCGAGGCAGGCCTGTCTGCGGTGACGGGGATCGGCCATGCTGGCGCCGAAGACGTCGACCGATCCTGCTTTGATCTTGCGCGCGCCGGCAATCAAGCCGAGCAATGTCGATTTGCCGACGCCGTCGGGACCGATCAACCCGGTTATTGTGCCCGTCGGGATCGCCGCGTTGACGTCATCGAGCGCGAGGGTCTTGCCGTAACGGTAGCTTACGCCCGAAACTTTAGCGACCGGGTCGGGCGGGTTCGGTGTCACTGGGGCTGGGTCCTATCCGGCGGCCGTCTCTCCAAGAACGCCGGCCAGGGCGCTGGATCGATACCTGCCAGTCGCAGATAGGCGACGCCGCGAACGCCGGTTTTGACCTTCTCAATGTGTTTTTCCACGAGTTCCGACGGCACCTTGACCTTGATGCGGAACATCAACTTTTCGCGTTCGCTTGCGGTCTCGACCTGCTTGGGCGTGAATTGGGCCTGGGGCGAGACGAAGGTGACGGTTGCCGGGATGGCAAAATGGGGGACGGGATCCAAAACGATGCGGGCTTGCGAACCAAGCGCGATGCGGCCTGCTTGGCGCGAGGGAAGGAACACCTCCATATAGACTTGGCTCAAATTGATTAGGGTCAGCACCTTTCCGCCCGCTGAGAGCACTTCACCGGGCTCGGCCAGACGATAAAGCACCCGTCCCATCACGGGCGCCTTCAGAACCGCATCGTCGATTTCCGTCTGGATCCGTTTGACCTCGGCCTTGGCGGTATCGACCACACGCTCTGCGGTCACAAAGTGCGCTTTGGCGGCAGACAACGCGGCTTGGGCGCTGTCGTGCCGGCTTTGGCGTTCGTCACGCACGCCCTTGGAGACGTGCCCTTTCTCGACCAGGACCAGTGTTCGCTCAAGTTCTTGGCGGGCGAGCCTGAGTTGGGCCTCGCGCTGGTTTACGGTCGCGGCCGCCTCGACGACCTCGCTTTCGACGCGCGCGGCGTCGGCCCGGGCTTTTTCAATCTTGGCGTCGAGTTCGGCGGTATCCATTCGGGCCAAAACTTCGCCTGGCTTGACCAGATCGCCTTCCCTGGCGGTGATCTCCTTCACCCGGCCCGCGATCTTGGCCGATACGTCGACCTGATCGGCCTCGACACGCCCGTTGCTCGAGACGATGCCCTCGGGCAGATCTCCTCCCCGATTCCACAGCCAGGCGCCGATGGCTGCCGCCACGACAATGGAGGCGGCTAAGGCGATGGCCGCGCTCTTGCCGCTTATGGCCAATCGCGCCTTTGAAACCAGGTCCGTTATTTGCTGTGTCATAATCGTCTGCCCGGCGTTCGCGAACTCGGTGACCGCCATGTATATCCGTTGGCGCTACAACAAGTGCAAGGCCAGAAAACTGGTTTTGCGGCCGAGCATTGGCCGCCCCGGGCGGTCGCTCTGCCTGTTGCGGCGCCTGATTGCCGCGCGCTAGGCTTGCGAGGGAGGGCTGGGAATGGATTTCAATATGGGTCACGCCGCAACCATCTTCGTGGGCTTCTTCGCGATGATGAACCCGTTCATCACCACACCCGAATTCCTCGGACTTACCGGCACGCTCGACAAAGACATGCGGATGAGAATCGCGCGGCGGGGTCTGTTGACCGCGTTTTTCGTTGTCATCACGTTTTTGGCTGCGGGGTCGCTGATCTTCGACGCCTTCGGCATAACGCTGCCGGCCTTCCGCATCGCGGGCGGATTGCTCGTCTTCGTGGTGGGCTTTCAGATGGTGCATGGGGAGCCATCGGCAATGCAGCAGCCCGGCAAATCCAATGCGCAACCGGGACCGGACTCGGCGCTCGGCAACGCCATCTCACCCTTGGCGCTTCCCATGCTGGCTGGACCCGGCACGATCACCACGGCAATCAATTTCGGCTCGACCGGGGGCGCAAGCGAATTCATCGTAACGGTGACCGCTTTCCTGCTGCTCTGCCTCATCCACTACGCATCTTTCGCCTCGGGAGAGCGCATGATCCATTTCATCGGCGAGAGCGGCATCCAGGTAATCACGCGCCTGATGGGGCTGATACTGGCGGTCATTGGCACGCAGATGGTGATTGAAGGCATCGGCGGCGCGTTCCCGGCGATCGCGACCGCGACGCCATGAGGTGCGCCGAAGTATCGACACGGGTTGGAGGCGGGACGATGATCGAACGCTTGGTGTCGGGCGGCCAGACGGGTGTCGACCGCGGCGCGCTTGACGCCGCATTGGAGGCGGGCGTGGCGGCTGGTGTCCCAAAGGCCGGCGCGCCGAGGACGGCCAGATCGCCGCGCGTTACAAGATGCGCGAGACCGAGGGCGTCAACTATCTCGAGCGTACAGAAGCCAATGTCAGGGATTCCGACGGCACGCTCATTCTGGCGGGAAAGGGCGCGCTCGCGGGCGGAACCGCCGCGGCCAAGCGCCTTGCGGAGGCCCATGGCAAGCCTTGCCTGGTGGCGCAAATCGACGATGGTTCGTCGGCGGCGCTGGAGGCTATCAACCAATGGCTTGAGGGCAACGCGATTGCGATGCTCAACGTTGCCGTGCCGCGCGAAAGCGGTGCGCCTGGAATTCAGCTCAAGGCGCGGGCGCTCATGCGCTCCATTTTGACGCCTCGGCGCTGCGATCGGCAAGTTGGCTAATGGCCGAGATATCGGATGCGCTGGCTTGAGCAACGGATTGGGTGCCGGCTGGTGCCGCAGGAGGCGCCGTCAGTTGCGTCTTGGCGGCGGTGGCGGTGGGCGCGTCTTTGGTGATGCTCACGACGTTGGCCGCCCCGGGCGCTGCCTCGTCGGCTTTGTGCTTGGGCGTTGCCTGCTCTTTGCTGATGCGGCTCAGCTGACCCTCGACATAGGCGTCGGAGTCGATGCGCAAGGTTGTGTATTGGACGTCGCCTTGCACGTGCCCGCCGGATTGAATCATCAGGCGTGCGGCCTTGATCGGGCCAATCGCGCGGCCGGCAATGAGCACGCTTTCAGCCATGATGGCCCCGACGATACGAGCGTCGTCGCCGGTGATCAGCGTGTTGCATTCGATGTCGCCGACGAGCTCGCCCTCGATCTGCACGCAGCCCTTGGCAATGATGTTGCCGGTGAAAATCACATCCTTGGCGATGACCGAGGGCACGGACCCGTCGGGGGCAGCCGCGATGGCGCCCAGCTCGCCGGCGTCATTGGCGCCGATCAGGATATCTTCTTCGCTTAAGCTCAATGTATTCGCCCGTCTCTGGCTCATAGCAGTCTCCGCAGTTCCGCGACGATTCGCAGGTCATGAACTGCAATCTGCATTAATGAATATTAATAAGCCTTTAATGCCAATCCCGATCAGGGACGCGCATCTCGCCTCAGCCAAACGCGCACCGTTTTAATCGTTGATTAACGATTTCGGCCGCAGCCTCGCAGCAACCGAATTTGCTTCGACGGGACCCATGTTGCTCGTGCCCGCGCTAAAGACAGGAGCACACCATGGAACTGCCCAGGCTGGAAAACCAAGCGTTCTCGACGCTCTCGCGCCTCTCCAAACGTCCCGCACAGATTGGCGAACTCGACCCAGGCATCACGCGAAAGCTGGTCAATCTGGGCCTGGTGATTCGCTATCAGACGATCTTTTTGATCACTCCGCTCGGTGTCGTGCTGCTGCAGAAGAACCCGGCCAGGCGGCTATGGAGCAAGTTTGCGGTGCTAGTCGACTGGTTGACCGGTGCTGCAGGTGCCCATCAACCAACCGGCCGCAGACATGGCCGCCCAGTGCTGGTGTGGCGGGCATAACGGTCTTTTGAAAAGTCTTACTTGGAGACCATCAGCTCGATATCGACCATGATATCGCCGGCGATGTGCTCGAGGGTTGCGCGAAGATCGGCCATGCTAAGCCCGGCCGGCAGCACCAAATCGGCCTTGGCGGAGAACATCGCCTCGCCCGTCATCGAGGCCGGAAACACGGCTGTTTGCAATTCATCGATGCTGACGCCGTGCGCCTCGAGCGCGCGGGTCACTTCGAGCACAATTCCCGGATGATCGACGCCGGTGAGCTCGAGGCGGACATGGTCTCCGGCCGGGGCCGCGGGCCGGGCGTCTTGCCGCAATGTTACGTCTATGCCATCGGCGCCAAGCTTCGCCAGGTCGGCCGCAAGCGCGTCGGCCTGCTCGCGCGGTACGGTGATGCGGACGATGCCGGCGAATTCGCCGCCAAGGCGAGCCATGGAGCTGTCGATCCAATTGCCGCTATGCTGGACGACGACGTCGGAAAGTTTCTTGACCAGTCCCGGCCGGTCTGCGGCAATCGCGGTGAGAACCATTTCCACGGTTTCATCGGAAGCGGTTTTGTTGCCGGCCACGGGCGCTTATCCTTGCGGGTGTTTGGGGCTCATCGCGGCCGCGATGGACGGACAATGCGACAAGGCCGAATGGGACGGTGCGCAGAATGAACGACGTCACAGGTGATGCCAAGCCCCGGGGTGGCTCGGCCAAGCCGACGAGCACCGAAACTGGCGCCAGCTCAAGGGTCGCGGCGATCGATCTGCTGCGCGGCCTCGTCATGGTGTTGATGGCGCTCGATCACACCCGCGCCGTCTTTCATGCAAGCGATATCAGCGTGCGCGACATCGGCGAGCCGGCGCTGTTCCTCACAAGGTGGGTCACCCATATTTGCGCGCCCACATTCATTTTTCTGGCAGGGCTATCGGCCAATTTGTTCGGAGAGAAGCTCGGCGACCGCGCCAAGCTCGCCCGGTTTCTGCTGAGCCGTGGCGTCTTTCTCATGGCGCTCGAACTCTCGCTGGTTCACTTGGCATGGGCTTTCAGCGCCGGTCATTCGGTATTCGCGCTGCAGGTGATCTGGGCGATCGGGGCATCGATGGTGGCGCTGGCCGGCCTCATCTATCTGCCGCTGTCTGCCATAGCGGCCATCGGGGTCGCGATGATCGCGGGACACAATCTTGCCGATGCGATCAAGGCGGACGATTTGGGCCAGTGGGCTTGGCTGTGGCACGTGCTCCATGAGCGGGGCAGCGTCTACCCGCTGCCCGATGTGCGGTTGATCGTGGTCTACCCGATCATACCTTGGATTGGTGTGATGGCCGTGGGATACGCGCTTGGCCCCCTCTATCGGCTCGAGGCGGGGGGGCGGGTGCGGGCGTTGATTGGGCTCGGAAGTGGCCTGATCGCAGCCTTCCTTGTGTTGCGCATCTCCAATATCTATGGCGACCCGGTGCCCTGGGACCCGCAAACGACGTGGTGGTCGAGCGTGCTTGCCATCCTCAACTGCGAGAAATATCCGCCATCGCTTGCCTATTTGCTGATGACGCTGGGGCCAGCGCTCGTGCTGCTGGGCCTTTTAGAGGGTGTGCGCGGACGGCTGGCCCAATGGATCACCGTGTTCGGCCGCGTGCCGTTCTTTTATTATTTGGCCCATCTGGCTTGGATCGGGGTTTTGTCGCTGGTTCTGACGATGCTGAGCGCCGGCGGCCTAGATGGGCTGTCTGATGCGGGCGGCTTGCAAAAGTCGAACAGATTCTCAGTCGGATTGGGCGGCGTCTATCTGCTCTGGCTGTTTGTGGTCGTGACGCTCTATCCGCTTTGCGCCTGGTTCGCGCGGCTCAAGCGCACGCGGGCTGGATGGTGGTGGCGCTATCTCTAGCGCGGCGTATACGGAACCGCATTAGGCGACCTTAAGCGTGCAGGCGGTTATGACGTCGCCCAAAGCTTGGAAGTCCCGTTTGCGATGGCAGGCCGCGTTCACCGCCCGCGCGCTCCAAGGCAGCGGGCGGCGGTGCGTGTCCAAAAGGCGGCGCCGGCGCCGTGATAGGCGTACAGAGCGTCTGAATTGATTTCGTGCTTGATCATGGTCGACTTGATGCGCGCAAGCTTGCGTCCTCGAGCTCCCATGCGCAGCAATTGGCTGCGATCTCATCGTGAGAGTCGCGTCCCTGGCGCTGCAGGATGTGGTGGCAGCATTCGTGCTGGCGCACGAAGGCGCGGTAGGTGGCGGGCAGTCCGTTGTAGCGCCGATAATAAATAATGAGCGGCCGGCCAGATTTGCGATCATGCGTCGCCTCGGCGATGTAGTGGCCGGCATGATTGACGCGGGTGCGGTAAATCGCGCGCACCGATTGCGCCCGTCCGGTCGAAATATTGACGCCGGTGCAGGCGGCCGACATCGGGGGCGGTGCGGACAGAAACAGAGCTAAAAATAAGAGTGCGACCCGCATGATCAAATCCCGCATCTGAGCATTGAGGGTAGCTTAGAAATTGCCGGGCGGTGAGTCCCAAGCCTAGAACTTGACGCGGCCGCGGACGCCGGAGACGAGGATCACGTCCTGATCCGGGTTTCGCGCCGGGTTGACGATGAGTTGAGCCGAATAAGTGAGGGCGAGCTCACGCGTCACTTGGACGCGGTAAAAGACCTCGCCCGAGCCTTGATCGTCGAGCAGGCCATTGGCGGGCCGCCCCCAGGCCAGGCCAACGCCGATCCGGTCGGCGGGGCGCCCCAAGATCCCGTCGATTGCGGCGCCCCCCGCCGCCATGTGCTCGAGTAGCGCCGGCCCGCCGCGCTTACCCTCCGAATAGCCGTAACGCACGAAAGGCGTGAACCGCCCGATCCGGCGCAAGGCCGATGCGATCATGCCCCAGCCCTCGGGCCGGCCCGCGCGTTCGCGTTGGTCGGCGTGCCAGAGGGTCAGATGGTAATCGGCGTAAGGGCCACCTGCGGCGCGGTCCAAGGCGCCCGGGTCGAAACCCGCCTCCAGGACGCTGAAATACTCACGGGTTTCGAAAAAGGTCTCGATGCCTGAGCGCTCCGGCGCGCCATTGGCGTCCGCGATCCCGGCCCGCAAATACAAATCGCGTCGCGGCCGCATCGTCACATTGGCGCCCAACCCGTAGTTGGGCAGCGCGATCGAGGGGTGGAAGCTCTCGGGCGCGTCGACGAAGTCGGTCCTGAAATTGTCGAGTGGAGAGAAGTCGTATTGGGTAAGCGGAAAGATCTTGCCGACATGAGCCTCGATGGACTCGCCGCCAAGCCTTTGCTTCAGCCACAGCTCGACGACGGAGGGATCGAATTCTCTGTAGCCGGTACCCGTCGGCCATACTGAACCGATTTCGCGGCTCAGGTTCTGCGGCGCTACGGCGGTGCCGAACCGATGGCGGGCTTCAGCCTTGAACATCAAGGTGGCGTCGTGGCGGCCCTCCCGGTCCCAAAGGTCAAGGTGTCCGAGAATTTCGAAATCGCCGCCCGCGGCTTCCTTGCGTCCGAAAACGGGGCGGCCCGCTGCGCGGCTTTCTAGAGGCTGAAGGGCGCTGTCGCTAGCCCGCTGGTAAAGCGCCGTATAAGCAAATCCCAGCGTGAGGCCGTGGCGCTCGGTGAGCTGCGCCTTGGCGGCATACCAATTGGCTAAGGAGGCGTTGTGGCCAGGTGCGCCCGATTGGGTTACGTCTGCGGTTGCCGGCGGGACGGAAACGATTGTCGCAATGCAGAGGGTGACTGCGATTAGGCGGCGCAACATGGTGTCCCTTTATTGCGCTTTCGGGCAGATGTGTCACTGAAATCACGGCTATGCGCCGATTGGAGAAGCGGCGCGATGGCGGTAAAGGTGTAGATGAGAGTAACGGATGGCGCGCCCATGAGTTGGAAACTGGAAGCAGACGAAATCGAGAAACGCCGCCGCTTGGCCGACCAGCAAGGTGGCGCGGAGGCGGTTGGACGCCAGCACGCCAAGGGCCGGCTCACCATTCGCGAACGCATTGCGGCATTGCTCGATGAAGGCAGCTTCGAGGAAGTGGGCGCCGGGGCTGGCACGACGGGAGAGAACGCCGAGCCCGAAGACTTTACGCCCGCCAATTTTGTGCTGGGCTTCGGTAAGATCGACGGACGGCGTTGTGTCGTTGGCGGTGAGGACTTCACGCTAAAGGGCGGCTCGCCGAGCCAGGCGGGCCTGCGCAAGAGCGTCTACACCGAAGAACTCGCCTGCCAGTACCGGCTGCCGCTCATCCGCCTGCATGAAGGGGCGGGCGGAAGCGTGGGTGGGGCGGGCGGTAACACCATGTCGGCGCCGGTCTATTCGGCGCCGCGCTTTCAGTCTGTGGCGCGCGCCTTGGCAAGCGTTCCGGTCGCCACTGCGGCGCTCGGTCCGGTTGCCGGGCTGCCAGCCGCGCGGCTGGTGGCGGCGCACTTTTCGGTAATGGCGCGCGAGAGCGCGCAGGTGATGATCGCCGGTCCCGCCGTGGTCGCGCGGGCGCTTGGCGAGAGCATTTCAAAGGAGGAATTGGGCGGTGCCCAGGTGCACACCGCCAATGGCGTTGTCGATAACGCCGGCGATGACGAGGCCGATGCGCTGCGCCAAATTCGTGCGTTTCTGAGCTATTTGCCGGCCAATGTGTGGGAGTTGCCTCCGGTCAGTGAAAGCGCCGATGCGCCCGACCGGCGTGCGCAGGAGCTGCTTGAGATCGCGCCGCGCGACCGGCGCAAGGCCTTCGACATGCGCCGGGTGTTGTCACTGGTGCTCGACGAGGACACGTTCTTTGAGATGGGGGCTGGATACGGTCGCAGTCAAATCACCGGACTGGCGCGTCTTAACGGCCAACCGGTGGGCGTTTGGGCCAATGACGGGCGGTATTTGGCAGGCGCGATGACGGCAAATGGCGCACACAAGGCCCGCCGCTTCATCGAGCTGTGCGAGACCTTCCATCTGCCCATTTTGAGTTTCATCGATGAGCCAGGCTTCATGATCGGGAGCAAGGCCGAGCGCGAGGCGACCATCAGACACGGCACCAACGCCGTGCTGACCTCTGCGATGAGCCGGGTGCCGTGGGCCTGCATCATGGTGCGGCGCTCGTTCGGCGTGGCCCAGGTCGCCCATTACGGGCCAGACGCCTATGTGCTGGCTTGGCCGTCGGCGGAATCGGGCGCGCTTCCGGTCGAGGGCGGTGTGGCGGTGGCTTATGGCCGGGAGATCGCGGCCGCGCCCGATCCAGACGCTAGACGGCGCGAGCTCGAAGAGAAAATGGCAGCGCGCAATTCACCCTTCCCGCGGGCCGAGGCCTTTGGCGTGCACGAGCTCATCGATCCGCGCGATACTCGGCCGATGCTGGTGCGCTGGGTCGAACGCATTCAGCCCCTGTTGCCGCCATTGCTGGGTCCAAGCGCCTTTACCGCCAGGCCATAAAGCGCTGATGCGGGACGCGATCGGTGGCATCGGGCGACGTGTTCGCCGCTGCTTGAGCCTCCGTCAACGAATTAGGGCCGCCCTTGGGGACGGCCCTGAGCCTCATTTGTCTGAGGAGGGGCGCCTTGCCGGCCGTTCAACCGGCAAGGAACCTATTGGCTTGACCGCCCGTCAGGCGTTTTCTTCGATCTCTTCTTGAC